>Ga0209292_1001006_pt1 | contig 35399 bp, 32 predicted proteins | sample GOMGulsemesocosm_2_FD_184634 | JGI IMG/M metagenome (GOLD analysis project Ga0209292, IMG submission 184634) | Methane-oxidizing microbial communities from mesocosms in the Gulf of Mexico - GOM9C Gulf of Mexico (SPAdes) (version 2) | ecosystem: Environmental > Aquatic > Marine > Cold seeps...
ATATCCATGTCGGCCACCTGATCATTGATTCGGCCGTCGACACCCAATGGATTCAAGAGAACCTACTGGTTCACAAACAGAACCGCCAGCCAGACGACATAGTCAACCCCGACTCTATCGCCGAAGTCTATTGGCAAATGCGTGAACAAAAACGTGACGGCTGGAGTTTCGAGCAAGACCTTCGTCCCTGGGTTGAACCTTGGTAAAAACGGAAACCTGGTAATCAGCTGCGACTTACCCACCCTTTCAAAAATAATTATTGGAGAATTATATTATGAGTGAAGCAATTGAACTGTATTTTGATTTTGGCAGCCCCACCACCTACCTTGCCTACCACCGTCTGAAGTGGATCAGTCAAACCTACGACACTCAAGTGACCTTAACGCCGGTTTTGTTGGGGGGGATATTTCAAGCAACCAGCAATCAATCACCAATAATGGTGCCACTCAAAGGCGCCTGGATGAGCGCAGACTTACAGCGTTACGCCGAGCTCTATGATGTCAGCATGACCTTCAATCCGCATTTTCCGATCAATACGCTGTACCTAATGCGCGGCGCGGTTGCCGCTCAGCAGATGGGTGTGTTCGATCTCTACGTTGAAACCGTTTTTGATGCCATGTGGAAAACACCCGTCAATATGGGCGACCCTAGTGTTGTCACCGAGGTTTTAACCAGCGCGGGTATTGATGCAGCGGAAATATTCCAACGTATAGAACAGGCGCCGTTAAAGGACCAACTAAAAACCAATACGGCACAAGCGGTTGAACGGGGGGTGTTTGGCTGCCCTGCCACCTTCTATAAAGAGGAGCTGTATTTTGGCCAAGACCGACTGTTTTTTATCGAGCGTCAGCTTAAAGCATAATTGCTCACTTGCCTTATGCTTCTGTTCGTACGGCTTAATAGACCCGGCGATTTAATTGCAGTGATACTCTTGATGAATCTTTTATAGCGCTGCTATATAAGTAGATTCACAACCAACTCAGCACAGTTCCAGCTGTGCTGACGCTGGGCTCTCCATGCTCTGAAGAAGGACTTAGTTCTTTCCGTCGGGCTGTTTGATCACCTACTCTGCTGAGTACCTAGTGGCCAGCCAGCGCTATTTTTCTGCATATATATTTGGCCTTGTTATGACGGCTCATGCTGACAACTCCAGCAGTACTCGAACGCGACATCATTGCTCTCTTTGCAATTCGAGCACAGCCAATCGACTGCACTTTCATCACTTAGTGCGTTTTCGATAACCTTACATGCCGCGTCATAATCAGCCTTATTAAAAACCCAAAGCTCTAACCACGCATCAAATGCGGACAGTTCACCTATGCCACCAGCCGCATATTCATTTTTAAGAGTGGTTTCGATTCCATGCTGATTCAGAATATTCTTCACATTGCTCACAATGAATCGATCTTCGTTCGTGTAGACCATCTTCATTCCCCAACACCTCATAACGGTCAATGCGTTAGTGCGTCCAGCCACCCAATGGTGCTGCTCTCCTGATAACAAACACCCTTCTTAGCCTTGTTATAAAACCTTTTGCACTCGTGGTTTTCCACCTGACATAACCCAGCGCAGAAGTTTTACCCATACTGACCATTTATTTGGCGTAGCTTTTAAGCCAATGCTTACCCCCACTTTTGATAACGAGTCTTTCAGAAGTGCATCATGCAAGGGACGGATAACTAAAACCCATGCAACTAAGGCTTTACCCTGTGCGTCCATTTCAATGGTGTGTATTAACTCGCACTTATTTTCACTTATGGGCATGAGTCGGTACGAATGAGTCCCCTTAAAACCGCGTGGCGATAAAAATCGAAAAACGACGCTACGGCCCTTGTTAAACGACTCCACAGAATACCTTATCGGCTTGTGTCCTCCGACGGCCCCCACGACCAAATCTTCTTTGAATTTCATCGCTGGCCAGTGTTCATGGGGCCAAATGCAATCATTATCTGAAGCGAGAGTGTCCAAAAGTTGGCCGAGTTGTTGTGAAGGCACGGGGTAAACACGCTTATGTATGTTCCTAACTTTCATTATTTGAACCGCCCAATATATTCCGTGACCTCTTTATCGCGAGTCAGAATGGAGCTTGTGGCAGAAATTTTTTGAGAACCCAAAGAGCGCGATATTTTTTTATTGCAATATTCTTTTGGCTGCCCGATCACAGCTGCAGGTTATGTATTAATTAATACCGCAGCCCCAGAGAAACAAATCGTTGAAATAAGCACGCCAGTGAATGGTATTTTGAACCAGTATTTCTTGGCCAAGATCAGATAAGACAAGCCAATAAAAACCGGGAGCATGGAGAACCAAACCGACGCCTGAATCACCGAGAAGTAAGAAACGCTAAGAGGAATGTAAACAGCGGCGACCAGCATTGCGCCTAAGCTGTGACTCGCATTAAAACCAATCCATGCGCGCCACATTGAAGTCTCCTGAGTAAGAACCGGGCATGTTGCTTTCATGGCTTGCGTGACGGATGCATCATAAGCGTCAAATTTGTTGGTGAAAAACGTATACAGCAGGTGCACCAGTCCGAGCACACCAAATATCAACGCCCCAACAATCAGTAAAATTTGTTCCATTACTCTTCACCTCGAATTGACGTTTTAAAAAGTCACTGAGTAGAGACGAGATTTTTCTGCCTACCTGTATCCACCCAAAGCGAAGCGAAGCGCGTTTTGTCCTTATAGAGAGGTTCAATTACCGGACCCTATAAAGCACCTGCCGAGCTCACCAACGTTTGATTGTTAAGATATCTTACTTTATAGCGGCTGACAAAACGTATCACTTAATCTGCTTTGAATCCTAGCTACTCGACTAGGTTATTGATCGATAATTAATAACCCAGCCATCGTCACCGTACAGCAAAAAGAAGAACAAAAAAAAGGCCCCTAAAAAGGAGCCTTTAAGCGGTGTATATGGAGAGAGACCATGTCTTGCTTGTATTCTATGACTTCGATTATTTAAGTTAGTTCAAGTAAATATAAAAGAAACATAAGTAATCTAAGAGCACTCACATCTCATCACTGGGCAGCAGGTTTGATGAGACCTCATCAAACCTATCCAAGTCATCAAACTTCAACACCAAACTTGCCCCACCGCTCAGTGTTTTATTCGACATCTGTTCAAGTAACCCCTCCAGTGACGCCTTATCAAAACCAGAAATAGAGATGGTGCCGGAGCCGTCTTTTTTTGTATCCACCGACACCTGATGATTAATCGTTTGGGACATCTGCTCTTCCAGTCGTTTAATGTCCGATGACTTCTCTTTAAACAATAGACCCGCGGCGGCAGAACGGCCCTTATTTTTAGTTGCAGCCTTGCCGAGGAATGCTCGCACAGAGGTGAGATCCATCCCAACCCGTACGATTCGTCTGGCAAGTTTAAGCTGTTCCGTCTTGGCCACGGGTATCAACTCCCTGGCGATTGAATAACTGATCTTCCCTGATTGCAGCAGGTTTTTAACTTCTGAGTGCAGACTCAGTAGCTTTTTCAGGTGAGCAACCGTCACTCGATTCATAGAGGATGCATCGGCAATCGCTTGGTCGCTGAAGTTGTTCCACTTTTTCAGCTTGCGAATCATCATCGCTTTGGCCAGATGGCTGGACTCATTACCCTCATTCTTTGGATTGAGCATAATGGCCACGATTTCTTGCGGTGCGAATGTCGTGTCCATACCAATTCGAATCGGCATTTCTTGATTGGGGAAGGCCGCTTTGTACGCCTGAATTTGGTAGGCGCCGAGAAAAACCTGACAACAGCCTTTGGCCTCAACCCCCCAAGCGGGGAATAACAGGTCGCCGCGGGCCCGAAGTTCACCAATCAGCATCTGTTCGAGATTTTCGGGGAAGCTAAAACCAGAGGAGTAAGGGGCCGGTTCGCAGTCATCTGGGCGGATATGAATGACTCGGTATCGAATGTTTGCCAAAGCAGTGCCTTAAATGTCAGTTTTTGTAACCGCGGTTACACAACACTAACAGACAGATAGGAGTTTTGGTATTTTTGACGCAGATAAAATTATGCTTAAGCCTACTAACGGTAAGGCACGGCAGCGAATCCGGCACACCACAATGTAACCACGGGAACATCCGCCCGACACACCACAAGAATACCAAAATGGCCGCTCAACGCCCTAATCGGCATTACCATCCCCTGTGTAGCCCTCCCCTCACAAGTAATGCTCTCGGCCCTCCCGTAAAGCAATGTTCCTTTCAGTGAACCTGCTCTCTCACGCCACCGTCGATGACCCGCGCTCAGGGCAATAAACACATAAATTCAGGCCGATGCACCTTACATAACACCCCTGTAGTAAACATCACTGAGCTACCCAGCCTCAACACTTATCATTAAACAGGAACCAGCCCCAGTTCGGCATAAGCGTAGACACAGCCTTCACTCCCCATACCGACCTATTATTGCCAGCCCCCTGCTCGCCTCACCATGACCTCACGATGCGCAGATCGGTAGGTCAATGCTGCGTCTATTAATAGACGCCTATTTAGAGACTGCCAGTAATCAAGGATTCTTTTATTGATAGCGGCTGCGTTATGTTTTCGCTGCGCCTATCAATACAGTCATACTCCAACAGCCCGAATAGCAGGTTCGCCCACATTGGCGAACTCTAGAGGCACTCGTAAACCAGCACAAGCCGCCGACCTATCCAGTACAAAGCAACGACTATCCATGCACTTCGACAAATCTACTCAGGGCCATCCGTGTCTATCTATGGCCATGTAAAACATGGCGGACAAACCACCACCCTACTGGCTGCCCACTCCATGCCACACCAGTGAACCTCACGCTAAAAATACCAATGCTCTAACAGCCTGACCTGGCGCCACTGAATCAGGCCTATCAAGCCTCCGTCTCTATCTGCCTATCTGCCTATCTGCCTATCTGCCTATCTGCATCAGAGGCATTACCCTTGGAGCTACACCCTTGAGCCATAGAGTGAAGGTCGATTGCCAGCTCACTTGGCAATACAAACGATTCCACCGAGAAGCTCGATTCTTCATTAAAGAAAACCCTAGCCGTATTTACCGGCCGTAACCACACAAAAAACATACGGAGAAAAGCCGAACAATACAGCACTCAAACCTCTCAATCACCCAATGTAATTTCCATTGCGAGACACCATATTGGCATTAGCCCTCGGGTTTATCACTGGACTGGGTTTACGCTGCCTAAGCTGAGAGTTGAAACCAGCTTCACATTGGCGCCGGACCCCGGTCTCGCTAAAAACGGCAGCGACTCTCATTACGAACAAAGTCCAACCCTTCCTTTTTTCAGCGATGCGCACCCTGCCACGCGCCTTTAATGAATCATCAAACTACACGTGCAAAAGAACAACAGAAGCAACCCCTTTCAACCTCAAACCATTCAAACTCAACACTCAATTAAGACGTAACCACATAATCAAGTTCACCGCGGTGAACTTCTCAGATGGTTCACCGCAAACTCCCCAGCAAGAAGCAACATTGACTTACTTTTGTGGCACTAGTTCGTTATCACACACCTAGAACTCTGATCGGCTTTTACATTTCCTATGCCCAGCTTCCAAACAAGCATAGCTGATCACTTTTTAACCAGAAGTTCACCTCAGTGAACTAACTAGAACAGGCCGTCATTCACAGAGGACAAATATACAAAGGCACCGCCCCCCCTGAGCACATCTTTTCCTGATCAATTTATAGCCTAGAGTTCACCGCAGTGAACCAGAACACTCTTAACCTGAGCGGACACTCACAGGCCAACTCCCTAACAAGAGCCTCAACCAGAGTTCACCGCGGTGAACTCCTGGGAAACACGAAGGGAATTGAATAGGGGCACCACACCAGAAAGGCGTCCTTTTTTTGAACAACAGGAGCAAGCAGATGAATGTATGACCTAAAACACCCAAGAAACCAAAATATGTGGTAACGTCCTATCTATACAAAAAAACGCAAAAATAACACACATTGGATAGTGCTTGAGGCCGAAACATGTACAGCATGGTAACCAAAGACGACATTAATGAGCTGATCCGACGCTGCGATGCCACAATGGATCTTCTCATTGAAATGGGCATGGCCCCAAACAAACAGAAGCAGATGACTAAAACCTTCAGTGTGAAGGAGCTCTGTGAACACACGGGCAAGAGCCGAGCCACGCTGAATAAGTACATAAAAGACCTTAGCATTGAGCCTATCAATAAAAATGCTAAGGCACACCCAAGGTTCACCCTGGCGAACCTCAATGCGCTGCGCGAAGCCTTTGGTACATCACCGCGCCGTCGCGAAGGTGAACCGCCGTTCCACGCTCTGATTCAGAACTATAAAGGTGGTGTCGGGAAAAGCGTGATCTCCGTGCACGCGTCACAGAAGATGGCGATCGAAGGGCACCGAGTATTAATCGTCGACTGTGACCCGCAAGCGTCCGCCACCACCTCTTTTGGATATATCCCCGATCGTGATTTCACCGAGGCGAACACCATCGGGCCATTCCTTCGTGGTGAACAAGCCACGTTGGAATACGCCGTTATCGACACCTACTTTGAAGGCGTCGACCTGATCCCAAGCTGTCTGCCGCTATACGGCAGCGACCTGGGTCTGTTCATCGCCATGATCCAAAACGCGTTTGAAACCGACGACAAGAGCGAGTACTACAAGGTTCTGAAAGAAGCCGTTGATACCATCTCCAACAACTACGACATCATTATCTTCGACTCGCCACCCACCTTGGGCATGAGCAGCCTGAACCTTATACAAGCGGCCGACGGCTTAATCATCCCAAGCCCACCGTCTATGTACGACTTCTCCTCCACTCGCCAGTATCTGGCGCTGATCCGTGATGGCATGGATGCGGACTCGCTGGCGGGTAAACAATTTGCCTTCCTGAAAGTGCTGGCCAACCGAGTGAGCTCAAAGTCACCAAAAGAGAAAGAGTTCGCCGCGGTGATGAAAGATAACTTTGGTCGTTTCATGTTCAACGGCACCATCCAAGATGCCCAGTCGATTAAAAATGCGGCCGCATACTTTAAGACGATTTACGATGTAACCTCAGCGGACAGAGACGACGAGGACAAACCCATCCGCGTAGAAAAGAACTTATACGACGCGTTTGATAAGGTTTTTGGTGAAATGCTGACCGACATTTATAACTTCTGGGGACGTGAAGAATAATGACCAAGAAACCCACACTACAAGAAAAGCTGGCGGCAGCCGCCGCCAAGAAAGCCGGCTCCGGCGTGACGGACTCGCCACTATCGGTAGAACGCGATGAGGTCGCCAAGCCTGAGGTCTCAACGTCAGACGTTATTGGCAAGGTTCAGCAGGAGGGACTGCAGCTGCCTCCCGCGCGCAAAAATTTCCGTCGCCTACCCATTGATCAATGCCGTCCATGGAAAAAGCATGACCGCTCTTCCTACTGGCTTACCCAGAGCAAGACCCGAAAAATCGCCGAGAGTATTAAAGAACACGGCCAACGTCAGCTTGGTTTAGTCAGAGAAACCAAGGCTGAAGACGGCACCACCGTCTACGAAATTATCTTTGGTGTTCGCCGCTGGTTTGCTTGCCAGCTAGCCGGTGTTGATTTCAGCGCTGAATTTGTGCCCGCGGGGACCACTGATGCGCAATTGTTCGAGATCATGGACGATGAAAATGACACCTCTGAAGACATCTCTGACCTGGAACGCTACGCCAGCTACTACCGAGCAATACGGGACGGGGATTACACGGCAGAGCGTCTAAAAGCACGCAAGCAGTGTGGCAAAACCACCTATCACAAATGGATGAACGCTGGCAGCCTGTGTGAACAGCAGGTGCTTTGGGATGCTCTCGTGCCGGTTATCCAGGGCGTGAGCCTGGCCGCTGCGGTTGCCCTGCACGAACAGACAAAACACGGCATTAAGCAAGCGTCGCTCCATCAAATTGCTGCCTTGCCGGTTGTTGAAGAAGAGGAGCTCGAAGGTAAATCGAACGACGAGTTCCTCAAGAATGTCAGGCTGGCGGCCGAGGCGCGAGTAGCGCAGCTATTGCCAATTATCCAGTCGAGTGAACTCTCACACGACGGCGGGACAACCTCAAAAGACAGCCAAAACAGCCCAGTACATAAGGTGAAGCGAAATCATCTTACCCAACACAACAAAACCATCCTCGGCTCAAACTTCAATCCAGCGAACGGTTCTACCCGCATTACCATTGAGAAAGAGCTCGTCATGAAGCTGGCCGCCGACCCGGATAAGCTACTGGAGCACCTTAAGGAAGTCGCTGAAGAACTATCCGTAACGTGGAAGGAGCACGGTTTGACCAGCTAGACCCCGCCACCGCCCCACAGGTAGCCGGCCATGCGCCGGCTTTTTTGTGTCCGGCTTTTAGCAAAATAGTCACAGAAAACTTGTGCAGAAAAAATCCATTTTTTGTCTAAGAAGCCGCACAAGTGATCGGCGGCAACAAACCCCATAGGAATACTATTACGCCGCGACGCATTGCTCCCCCCCGTGTGGACTGGGCTCATAAACACATTCAATGGCTAATGACTGTGATTAATACAAGATTGAGCCCACCCGCTGAGCCACCTCAAACACACGGTCAGCATCATTACGACGATGACTAGTACAAGTTTCGATGTGATTAACACAAGCTAGGACGATGACTAGTGCAAGCATTGCCTATGACTAATACAAGCTGCAACGGTGACTAGTACAAATAGCCATGGTGACTAATACAAGTAACAACGATGATTACCACAAGTTAACGCAGTGACTAATACAAAAGAGGGTCGGAAAGCCTTTAAACATCAAGCCTAAATGGGTAATAGATAAAATATAGAACAATAGAAAGAATATAATGAATAGAACTAATATATGTATATAAGAACAAGATTTAGAATTTCCTATAAATACCAATTATCACAAATCTTGTGCATAAAATTACTTTAAAACACTATGAGTAATCGGTATTCTTCACCTAACTAATAATAATCAGACAGACACAGTGCACATGGGCAGAGAAGCCACGATCACCGTAACAGAAGGGTTGTACCTGCATTTAACCGCAATCCCTCAAGATGCGCCTATCAGTCCTCGGGCTAGATCATTGCTTGATGTTATTGCACGGCTGTGTAAAAAGAACGCCCCCCCAGAACCTACAGCCCCTGTCACACTGAATCGATCTGAGATTATTGATGGGCTATCAAGTCTGATTGGCAAACCGATCAGTGCCACCAATGCGGCAAACTTATTTTCACGATTAAAGGCTCTGGGTGTATTTCAGGCGTCGCCGGGGGAGGAGGGCAAGCTACGCCAGCGTCATCTTCACTTAACCAGTGTCGCCCCCTTGCTTAAAGGCCCTAAAACAGAACTCACAAAAACACGCACCGTCATGGCGGACATCCTGGGCACTAAGAACTCAATGGCGCGCAGCAGTGGCGCTTTAACCGCCAGTAACTACGAGATGAAATTTGCCCTGCAGGACATGTTCATCAATGGCATCTTTGATGGTGCTATGTCGATGAACAAGGATAAGTCGATCACCAGCATGGTCGACACGATTCAATTTGCAGGCAAACCTTTGGTTATTAATTCGGCGTCGGCCTACGGCTCATTGATGCGTCTATCGGATCAACGCCTCGTTCGACCTCTACTCGCATTTTGTCAGATATCCTTGTCCGAACGGCGCAAGTCCATTGAGAGCTCTACCAATAAGCAGATTCCCAACCGCTTTATGATCTCTGACTTTGAGTTGTGCAATTTAATTGGTCTGCCGGTTAAAAAAGTGAATCGCCTTGCCGTCACAGAGATTTTCAAGCGGATCGCCAATACGATCTTCCGGATTGATTCAAGCTTGAACCCGACGTTTCAAAAAATGGTGCGCTTTGATAACAGCTTTGTAGATTGGAAAGACATTCAAATGCAGGTTATCTCCTCTTTTGATGAGGGGGCCGACACAGACGCCCAAGGGGTATTCAGTTTTTCCCTCGATGAGCGCCTGTTTATGACCATGCTGTTGGTGAAAAGCAATAAACAGAATCTATTCAAAGCACCATTAAGCTTGGCCAAAGACAGTTCGGGAGTAATACACGCATTGTTCAATTGGGTAAGAAGAACAGCAAAGAAGGGCGATTCAGAAGCGCTCTGGGGCGACAACGCCTTGTCCATCCCTGATATTCACGCGGCGGTTCTCCCCAACACCACCTTGACCTACTTCTCGGCGAACCTGAAAAGTGGCTTGGCAAAAGGCCTCCAGTATGAAGATGAGGTGTCGGCCAGTTATTTGATTCACGCGATCGAGATCAAAGTGGATAAAACAAGCTTCCGGCATAAATTTCAGTTCAGAATTGATTTGAATGACCAGGTGATCGGGCCTGCGGCCATTAATTTGGCGAAGATTAAAAAAGCCGAATCAGAAGAACAGCAAAAACAACGTTCGCAGTTGAGTCTTGGCGCGGTAATCGAGAGCCAAGCGCTCTTGAGCACTTTCGAGCCATCCAGCGAGACACTCAAGGCCTTGAGTGCCAATGGGTTCGATAAACGTTTGCTGCCTCAGCGTGTTGCCGCGTTCATTAAATTCTATTCAAGTTTGACCTCACTACCGGCGAATCTTGATGAAAAGTTTTTAATCTATGAAAACAATCGCCTCTCTATGAGCGCGGCCAGAAAGCTCAATTCAAATCAGCATTCAGCAGCCGGTGCCCGCAGTATCCGCGACCTGCCTATTAACGAACAGCTGGGTGATCACAGTTGGGCTGAATCATTGTCTAATCAGGGGGCAGGCACTCGTGAAGAGCACAATAGCCAAACAGTAATTGAAGGCGAGGCTGAGGTAGTCGACGGATGAGCACCGATACAGCAATTACCCATGAATATTTAATGGCTGGTGACATTCGCCCGGACCATGTGGTCTCATTATCGGGTTATGAGAAGGATGCCGCGGTTGTTGTGAATGTACAGCCGAGCGCTGATTATTATAATGTTCTGATCACTTTGGAAACGGGTCATAGGAAGAGCTTTCCCATCGACTTTCCCCTCGTCGTGTTTAGTGAGTAGTCCTTACTTGTTCAGGTGCCATCGAGATGTCTAAACAACATTGGAATACCATGGTTCCCGAACTCAACGTGACTGACTTCGAAGCTTCCCTCCAATTTTATACGGATGTTCTTGGGTTTAAGGTACTTCATACACGTAAGAACCCCAACTTTGCCTACCTTGATCAAGAAAATGCACAGCTCATGATTGAGCAGTGGCGGGACGATAGCTGGAATACCGGTACGCAGGAGTATCCATTAGGGCGTGGGGTTAACTTTCAAATAGAATTGAAAAACATCTCAATTGCTTACCAAAAGTTGATCGCTAAGCATTACCCACTGTTCATGGATATAGAGGAAAACTGGTATCAATGTCATGGCATTGAAATGGGTCAAAAGGAATTTCTAGTACAAGACCCTGATGGCTATCTACTGCGCTTTTGTCAAAACATTGGCGAGCGTTAATTTGCGCTATTAAATATTTAAGGGAATAAATATGATAACGACTCATCAACTTACAGAACTTCTGGGCTGGGCATCCATCATTAATATTGGCTATTTATTGATGAGCGCATTAGTTTTAATTTTAGCCAGAGAGTTTGTGGTGTCTGTGCACAGTAGACTCTTTAACGTGAGCCCCAAAGATTTGCCATCAATCTACTTCAATTTTCTTGCCGGCTACAAAACCCTGTCATTAATATTCTGTATTGTTCCCTACGTTAGTCTTAAGCTAATGGGCAATTAAAGAAATCAAGAATTGAAAGTCACTATAAGTAATAAAACTGACTTATCAGGAGCGTTGAATGAAGTCTGTCCCCTACACGGTTGAGGTTATAGACAAGCTAAGGTGGAACTCCCACCTGGGTAAACACAGCCACTTTTATGCTTCTCAAAAGGGCCGCCACTTGCACATATTGTGTGGTATACCCATTGTTGTCATTAACTTGATTTTAGGCTCAGTTTTCTTTGCCCTGTTGGGCACTGATCTACCGGATTGGAGTAAATGGGTAGGCGCTATACTCGCCTTAATCGCAGCGCTTCTGGGTGGTGTTCAAACATTTTTTAATTTCAAAAAAAGTTATGAAAGTCACCGTGAAATAGGCAATGAATACCTGGCAGTAGCGAGAGAGTGTGAGCGGCTCATCGCCTTGTACTTTGATCGTATTTTAGATTTAGAACACCTCTCCAATGAAATTGAATCGCTTAACACCCAATACTCTTCCATTAACCAAAGAGCGGAAGAACATATTGTCTCAGAGAGGGCTTACAAGAAAGCCCTGGACACTCAGAATAAAAAAACCGAGAAGGAGCCGTCATTAATTCAGAAGGTACAGGCTATAAGAACAGAGGTGGGAAACTAACCTTGAACGGAATGTCGAAATGGGGCGGGTTGTATATAAGGGTAAATATAATGAAAGGCTTATCTGTAGCTCTGTTGATACTTTCGACCTGTTTTATTCCGTTTGTGTTTGCAAACGATACGGCCTTGGCTGCCGCGTACAAAAACCATAAAAGTGATCTTCAAATCCAAGGCCGCGGACTTGTGATAAAACGTCTGCCCGATGACAACAAAGGCAGCCGCCACCAGCGGTTTTTAATTCGACTGGCGTCGGGGCAAACCCTGCTGATTTCCCACAATATTGATTTGGCGCCGAGGATTAATGCCTTAAAAGAGCAGGACATCATTGAGTTTTATGGCGAGTACGAATGGAATAAAAAAGGCGGCGTTGTCCACTGGACCCATCGAGACCCGAACAATCGCCACGTGCATGGGTGGTTAAAGCATCAGGGAAAAATGTACCAATGAAGCGACTGATTAATAGTCGGTTAATTACTAATGTCTGCGGCTACCATTCGTTAGCGTATGCCCCCAGTAAAGGTCTCCAGCAGCGTTGTCGACATGGCCTGACAAGCGGCGGACAGAGGGTAGCGGCGGTTGGTAATTAAACCCACCATTTGTCGAATAGAAGGCTTCACCAGGGGCAGGCAGTGCGCGCCCAACTCGTTCATCTGCTGTTCGCAGAGTGAGGGCACCACACTTACCCCGAGCCCGTTGGTCACCATGCGGCCTATGGTGGTTAGCTGGTGGGTCTCAAAAGCAGGTGAGAGTGACAAACCTTCACCAGATAATTCTTTGGTGATTAATTGGCGTACACGCGAGGGCGCCTGCAGCGTAATGAAGTCAGACTCGAGCAGTTTACGAGCGCTGACCTGCTTGTTCTTAAGCAGTGGGTGGCCTGCAGGTAGTACCGCAACAAATCGGTCTTCAAACAGGGGAGTAAAGATTAAGTCGTCACTGTCGCCTGCCTCATTATCTCGGTGATCAAAACTGATGCCCAGCTCTACACGTCCACTGCGCACCATGGCCACCACTTCTTCGGCAATCACATCGTTCAGTGTTATTTTCACAGCGGGATAACTGTTTTTGAAATGACGAATCGCAATCGGCAGCTGATTACCGGCAAAGGAGGGCATAGCGGCAATGCTGATTTTCCCTTCTCGCAGTGCAAAACGGTTGTGTAAGTTATCCAGGGCGCCGTCCCAGTCAGCAAGCAGCCGCAGGGCAACCGGGTAGAAGCTCTCGCCCTCGGGTGTCAGTGCGAAGGTGCGGGTGGTTCGTACCAGCAGCTGGCCCCCTATCGTTGTCTCCAAGACTTTAATGGCGCTGCTCAGTGCGGGTTGCGACAGATGGATAGTGTTGGCTGCTTCGGCAAAGCTATTGGCTTGTACGACGGCAACAAACGCACGGACCTGTTTTAGCGTAACGTTCATAGGTGATCAACAACTCATTTATTTGTTTTTTGGATTAATCAATCGATTATATCGATTTGATCAATCTAACGGCTCGGCGCATGCTTAGCAACAAGTAAAACGAATACACCTCTTTCAGCGTACTTACCGGGCGCTGATGGGCATAAGCCCAGACAGTTAACTTAGGAGTAGGGTCGATGGCTGGTTTTGACAAGGTAGTGGGCAGTTATGAGGAGGCGATGGCGGGGTTAGCCGATGGTATGACCATCATTGCTGGCGGCTTCGGCCTCTGTGGCATCCCAGAGAACCTCATCAATGAGGTAAAACGCAAAGGCACCCGTGACTTAACGATCGTCTCAAACAACTGTGGCGTGGATGGTTTTGGTTTGGGTGTGTTGTTGGAAGACCGTCAAGTGAAAAAAATGGTTTCCTCCTATGTTGGGGAGAACAAACTCTTTATGGAGCAATTGCTCGCTGGCGAGCTTGAGGTAGAGCTTACCCCTCAGGGAACACTGGCCGAAAAGATGCGCGCCGCGGGTGCCGGAATCCCAGCTTTTTATACCGCCACCGGTTATGGCACCGATGTGGGTAAGGGCAAAGAGGTGAAAATATTTAACGATCGTAACTATATTTTAGAAGAATCCATCATGGGCGACTTCGCCATCGTCAAAGCGTGGAAGGCCGATCGCTTTGGCAATCTGGTGTACCGCCACACGGCGCAAAACTTTAACCCGATGGCGGCTACCGCTGGCAAGATAACCGTGGTTGAAGTGGAGGAGCTGGTTGAGCCAGGCGAGTTAGAACCAGCCCATATTCATACACCGGGTATCTACGTAGACCGATTGATTGTCGGCACCTTTGAGAAACGTATTGAACAGCGCACGGTTCGCTAAAACAGAATTAAGAGCAGGAGAAGGACTATGGCTTTAACTCGAGAACAGTTAGCAATGCGCGTCGCCCGTGAATTGAGCGACGGTTTTTACGTCAACCTGGGCATTGGTATCCCGACACTGGTCGCCAACTACGTGCCGGACGGTATGGAAGTGATGCTGCAGTCGGAGAATGGTTTGTTGGGCATGGGCCCCTTTCCAACAGAAGACGAAATTGATGCGGACATGATCAACGCGGGCAAGCAAACCGTTACAGCGGCTACCGGCGCGTCTATTTTCTCATCGGCTGAATCCTTTGCCATGATTCGCGGCGGCCACGTGGATCTCACGGTGCTGGGCGCGTTTGAGGTAGATGTGATGGGCAATATCGCCTCTTACATGATTCCTGGCAAGCTTATTAAAGGCATGGGGGGCGCTATGGACCTGGTTGCCGGTGCCGACAATATTATCGTCACCATGACACACGCCTCTAAGCACGGTGAATCGAAATTACTGGCTAAGTGCACCCTGCCTTTAACCGGTGCTGGCTGCATTAAAAAAGTCGTAACGGATTTAGCTTACATCGAAATTAAGGACGGCAAGTTCTGGCTTAAAGAGCGCGCACCGGGTGTTTCTGTCGAAGAGATTGTTAAGTTAACCGCCGGTGAACTGGTGGTGCCAGAGCATGTTCCAGAGATGCAATTTTAAACACACGTAATGAATATTAGTGCAGGCAGCGGAGAAGATTAATGGTTGTAAACACAGGTCGTAAGGTCGTCATTGTGGACGCTGTTCGTACAGCGTTGGGTAGTTTTAATGGCGCCTTAGCGTCGGTGCCAGCGCATGTGCTTGGCGCTAAAGTCATAACCGCGTTGCTCGAGCGAACCGGTGTGTCGGCGGATAAAATCGATGAAGTGATCTTAGGTCAGGTGCTGACAGCCGGCTCTGGTCAGAACCCTGCACGACAGTCGGTCATTGAAGCGGGTTTACCAGAGTCCTGCCCAGCGATGACCATCAATAAAGTCTGTGGCAGCGGTTTGAAGACCGTACACCTGGCGGCGCAGGCGATTATGTGTGGCGACGCCGATATTGTGATCGCTGGCGGCCAAGAGAGCATGAGCTTGGCACCGCACGTGCTGCCAAAATCTCGCAATGGCCAGAAGATGGGCGACTGGCCCATGAAAGATACGATGATCACCGATGGACTGTGGGATGCCTTTAACGATTACCACATGGGTGTGACGGCAGAAAACGTAGCAAAGAAATACGACATCAGTCGTCAACAGCAAGATGAATTTGCAGCAGCCTCTCAGCGTAAAACCCAAGATGCCGTGGCGCAGAATAAATTCGATGATGAAATTATACCCGTTGAGATCCCTCAGCGTCGCTCAGATCCTTTGGTATTTTCTACCGATGAATTTCCCCGTGCCGGTACAACGGCCGAAGGCCTAGGAAAACTGCGTCCAGCGTTTGATAAAGAAGGCAGTGTCACCGCAGGTAATGCTTCAGGCATTAATGATGGCGCGGCCGCGTTATTAATTATGAGCGAGGATAAAGCCAAGGAGCTTGGCTTGACGCCTCTCGCTACCATCTCAGCTTATGCGAGTGCTGGTGTTGATCCCAGCATTATGGGCACGGGACCGATTCCTGCCTCGAAAAAGTGTCTTGAAAAGGCTGGCTGGGAAATTAACGAGCTTGATTTGATCGAATCAAATGAAGCGTTTTCCGCCCAATCGCTGGGCGTGAATCAAGAACTCGGTTGGGATACCAGTATCGTCAACGTTAACGGTGGTGCCATTTCACTCGGCCACCCGATTGGGGCTTCTGGTGCAAGAATCCTTGTCACGCTGCTTCATGAAATGAAACGCCGTGATGCGAAAAAGGGGCTGGCCACTCTGTGCATCGGTGGCGGTCAGGGCGTCGCTATTGCGGTGGAGCGTTAACAAAATAGAAAGTTTTATATCATTGCCTTTTTAAGGCAATGATATTCTCTTTACCTCTTTACCTCTTTACCTCTTTACCTCTTTACCTCTTTACCTCTTTACCTCTTTACCTCCTTCAATATGCCTTCCTCGCTTAGAGCCGTCGAACTGTGACTAAGAAAATACAATCACGCTATTTTCCTATAGTTATGTCACAAACAAAGAGATAAGTGTCTTAAGTGCATTGCCGTTGTATAAATGCCTAATTACGGAGTGTAATCGTATGTAAAGTAGCACCCGTTACTCCTGACAATCTAACCCGAAACAAATAAAACAGGATATTATCGTCGACTATTATTCTGGGTGATTAATTCAATTATATCCGTTTAAAAAAACGACTCAATATTGTTTTTTTGAGACATGATCTTGAGTTGTAGCGAGGTATTTGTGCGCAGGTTTTAAGCGTCACACCCTTTCAAAAACAGCTGTAGCGCAGTCTTAATGACATATAGTCCCCCATACCTTTCGATCATGAGACTGATCAGGAGTCACGATGATTAGCTTTGTATTAAATGGCCAAACCGTTCAGGTCAGTGCTGCACCCGACACCCCTCTTTTATGGGTTATCAGGGATCACTTAAAGCTTAAGGGCTCTAAATTTGGCTGCGGTATGGGTTTATGCGGTGCTTGCAGTATGTTGGTTGATGGCGACTCGACTCGAACCTGCGTATTGCCTTTAGCCGCGGTTGCAGGTCGTAACGTCACGACTATTGAGGGCATTGGTAATCCAGACATGCTCTCTACACTGCAATCTGCGTGGGTTGAGGCCAGCGTGCCTCAATGTGGTTATTGCCAAAGCGGGCAGCTCGTCAGCGCGACGGCGCTATTGAGTAAAAATAGCAACCCAAGCGATGAAGAAATTGATAACGCCATGAGCGGAAATATATGCCGCTGCGGAACCTACCCGAAGATCAAAAATGCCATTAAACAAGCCGCGATGGATTTGCAAAAAGGTGGTGGTCGTTTGCAGGCCGTTGCTTACTTTGACCCTGCCACATCGAATTCGGAGCTATAGCCATGACAGCCTCCACACTTGAAAATGAGAAGGGCACTACACGTCGTAGTTTTATTAAAAATATTTCACTGGCCGGTGCAGGCCTAGTCGTAGGACTTCCTTTAACCGCCTGTGTTAATGCGTCCCAACCCAATAAAAGCCAGACGGCGTTAATCCCTAATGCTTTACTGCAAATCACCCACGACAATATTATTAATTTTTACCTTCCTCGATCGGAAATGGGGCAGGGAACCTATACGGGTTTAACCACCATTGTGGCCGAGGAGCTAGACGTTAACCCAAGCAAAATCAATGTCATCAACGCGCCAGTAGGCGATGACTATAAAAATATTGAATACGGTTTTCAGGTGACCGGTGGCAGTAACAGCATACGCACGCACTTTTTACCCTTGCGTCACCTTGCCGCCAATGCTCGTTTGGTTATTCGCCAAGCGGCGGCGCAGCAATTGAATGTTACTCTAGCGGATGTAAAAACGGATAATGGCAGTATTGTCGTTAACAGTAAGTCTTTGCCTTACGGTGAATTTGTAGATCGTGCAAACACACTGGACTTCCCAGAACACGCGGCACTGAAAGATAAAAGCCAGTTTAAATACATGGGTAAGAACGCTCCAAGACTTGATGGTTTGGCTAAAAGTACGGGCACCGCTCAATTCGGCATCGATGTTGATTTTGAAGGTCTACACCGTGCGGCATTAAAGCGTTGCCCGGTGATGGGGGGCAAGGTTAAGTCATTTGATGACAGTGCAGTTAGGGCGATGCCGGGCGTTAAATCTGTGGTTAAAATACACAATGGTGTTGCGGTGATCGCGGATCATTATTACCAAGCAAAGAATGCTCTGGTTAATCTCAAAGTAGAGTGGGATCTACCCGAAACCCTCGCTGCATTTAGTTCTGATTCGACAGCCAGTGATAATGGTAAAGCACTCTTTAAAACGGCTCTGGACAGCAACGAATCAAGCAACGCCTATGAACAGGGTGGCGGCTTTGAGGCATTAAAAAATGCTGGGAAAGTCATAGAAGCACAATACTGGGCACCTTATTTGGCACACGCCACCATGGAACCCATGAACTGTACGGTTAAGTTAACCGGTAAACACTTAGAGCTGTGGGTAGGTAGCCAGGCGCCTGATTTTGCTAAACTGACAGCGGCCTATTATGCCGATGTACCAAAAGGCAATGTCACGGTGAACAGTACTTTCTTAGGCGGCGGTTTTGGTCGACGTGTGAATAACGACTTTGTTGCGGAAGCAGCAGCCATTGCCAAAGCATCGGGTTTGCCGGTGCAACTGGTATGGAGCCGCGAAGACGATATGAAGAATGACTGCTATCGCCCCGCGTCCATGGTGAAATTCAGTGTAGGGCTCAATAGCGAAGGCCTCATTGACAGCTGGATGGTTAAGCGTGCTGGCCCACAAATCATGCCCTATGTAATGGATGATATTGTCGATGGATTAATGCCAGGTTTTTTACCTAACCGTATGGTGGACGGTTTAAGTAAAGCGGGTTACAGCCTGTACAAAAGTCTGCTCGTCGATCACGCCAGTGTTGAGGGCCTGTACGAAGATTATGATGCCCCTCATAAATCAGCTGATCACGTGACGGCCGACCCAGGTTTGCCGGTCGGAAATTGGCGCAGTGTTGGTCATTCTTATAGTGGTTTCTTTAAAGAAAGTATGATGGATGAAATTGCCGCGCGGCAAAACAAAGATGCCGTTGAGTATCGCCTTAAACACTTAAAGGGCAATCCTAAGTTGGCGAATACCTTAACGGTTGCCGCGGAAAAGGCAGGATGGAATAAACCACTGCCAAAAGGTCATTACCACGGCGTCGCTACACACGCATCTTTTCACTCGTTTGTGACACAAATTGCCGAGGTTTCCGTTACAAATAACCAGCTTCATATTCATAACGTGGTATGTGTGGTTGATTGCGGCCTAGCCGTTAACCCTGACATCGTTAAAGCGCAGATGGAAAGCGGTATTATCTATGGTTTGAGTGCCGCTCTGCACGGTGAAATCACATTGCAGAAGGGCGAGGTCGTGCAAAGTAATTTCCACGATTACCCCGCACTGCGTATTAACGAATCGCCTAACATTGAGGTTTTCATCGTTGAAAGTGATGACGCGCCTACGGGTGTGGGTGAACCGGGCCTGCCGCCCATTGCAGCGGCCGTTGCCAATGGCATCTTTGCAGCGACGGGGAAGCGCTTGAGAAGTTTACCTTTAAAAATAGAAAGCTAAATTATAAAAGATTAATTATTGTGTACGGAGGGACCGATCCATAAATGGACGAATGGATCGGACTAGCGTGAGTTGCCCCGCGTCAGCTTGAGCTATGTAACACCTGGTGAGCTTGAGAAATGATGGACAAAGCGATGGATTCCGGCGAGTCGCCTCCCAACGCAAGGCCCGCAGGTGACATGACTTTATCTTGTGACCAGCTCTCATCATCAAGCATTGCCAACTCAATCACTTTTTGCTTTCTGTCTTTAGGGCCCAATAAACCCATATACTGAATATCACCGTGAAACGTTTCTAATTGCGCTAACCAGAATGAATCAATTTCAAGGTTATGACTTTTTAGTAAAACAGCATCAAACTCTTCAATAAAAGTGAAATCGTCAATATCGACTTTCTTACGGTTATCAAGGTGATCCACAGAGGTTTCCCGTAACGTCTTTTCGCTTCCCAGACGCTCATCCCATAAATGTACATACCAGCCAAGTTGCTTAGCTATTTGACAAATTGGGGCGGCGTCATGGCCTGCGCCGATTACGAGTAGTTTTTTTTGGGGTTTTACGGTGGTGACGGAATATAACTGCTTGTTGAACATCTCAATGGTAGAGGGTGCTATAGGACTTTTATTGGGAAGTGCTTCAGAGAAAAATGGCTTATCGCATTGAGTAAAGTCTAACGCATCGGTAGGTAAGGCTTGGTGAATAATGCAAGACTGGCCTAACTGAAGTTGGCGATGTGATTGTTCTATTTCAAGCCGTGTATGCTCGGTAATTGGAACAAGTAAAATTTCAATTTTACCCAGGCACCCTGTATTTTGTGGGCCAATTTGGTAACCATCCTCTAGGGAGTCGTATTCGATGATCTTCGCCTCACCGGTATACGAGACTCTGTAAGCCTGTTGAACTATATCGGATTCAAGACAACCGCCACTCAATACGCCAATCCGCTCACCTGAGGGTGAAACAAACATCATCGCCCCTTCTTTTCTGTAGCTAGAACCAACCCTGGCGATCAAGGTTGCGAGGACCCAAAGCCTTTCACTGGAACTCTCGTCGTTACTGTTCCTAGCCTCTAGGTATCGAGAAATAATATTGTGCCCACTATTCAAAAGTCGCCCCTCAGTTAGCACTGATTAATTCAATGAGTTTACCAAATTTAACCACTTTTAAAGTCACTTTTTAAATATATTAAATACAATATGATCATATAATTTGGTGAAAACAGCCATAATCGACGCCTTGGGGTATAAAATTATTGAGGTCAATAAATTGATTGATAACACAACAATTGCGTTAGTTATGGCGGCCGAAAGTTGTCATCGGTTCGATGACAACAAGCGACTCGCTCTTCTGAGCAATGGAGAGTTAACCCCAAATTCTTTATAGGTCAGCAGGAAGAGATTGAAATATCACTGGTACACATCTCTGCTGGAAGAATGTCTGCTGAGTTTAAGAAAGGTATTCAGTACGTCGCCGCTATATTTGATTACAGCTTTTGGGTACTGAGGATGAGCGGCACTCGGGAGGGCGTGAGCTTTATCAGCGCGCACTGGTGGAAATCAGAGCTTAGAACTAGAGGCCCAAGGCAGGCGCGGTGATTACATTCCAGTCGTGAATAATCTCGCGTTTGGCGATCTTCAGCTCGCCACCGACCAATCACAGCTGGTCGCGGCACTGGGCTGTGAGGGTGTATTCGGCGTTGTCGTGGCGGTTGTAAACCATGCTCCGATTGCTGAAGCAGATCTAACCGCCCTCGCTCTCGAGGACCTCGATATTGCTGACAAAACGACGATGATCGTCAGCCCGAAGTTAGGGCTGAGGCTACTGATGGTTTGGGGATATTTGGCGGGAAGGTGTGTTCAGCCTGCAGAAGATAGATAACCCTCGTTGGCAGTGGACGAAGGTTGTAGGTGTGAGCCTGAGCGTATCGGCAGTGGGTTTGAATCAAATATACAATTAACTCAAGGCCAGCTCGACGCGTTGGCGCGAAAGAAATTCGATTACGGATTCAGAAAAAATATCATTGCGATCCCCGACGACCATATGACCGGCCCGGGCAACATTGACATGCTCAGCGTGCGGCACGAGTTGTAAAAATTCTGCCAATTCTTTTTCTTTTACCAGCTCACTCATTTGACCACGCACCAATAGCACAGGTACCGAAATATTAGCCGCCGCGCTGGAAAAACGTTCGGGGTCAAAGCCCTTCTTGCTGTCCGTGCCTAAAAAACTCGGATCCCAGTGCCAGTAATAACGTCCGTCTCGCAGGCGCAGGTTTTTACTCAGTCCGCTCAGGTCCGTTTTACGGGGCCGGCCCGTGTATCGAGCAATGGCATCAGCCGCCTTGTCGAGACTTGAGAAACCATCATGCATATTACTGCGCATAAAATCGGTAAGCTGATTAACCCCTTGGGTGTTAATTTTGGGGGTTACATCAACCAGGGTGATGGATGAAAACAGGGTCCGGTCGAGCTCGCCAGCACACAGCATCGCCGACAAACCGCCCAGTGATGCCCCCACCACCGCCGCGGGTTGCGAGCAGCTGCTGGCAACTGTGCGCATATCCTCGGCAAAGTGATCAAAGTCATAGTGTTTGTCAGCGGACCAGTCACTGCCGCCGTGGCCGCGATGATCATAACTAATGGCATACCAGCCTTCGCTCGCCAGTGCTTGAGCCGTCGCACTCCAGGTATGGCGAGTTTGACCACCACCGTGAGAGAGAATGACGGGCGGCGCGGTGGGGTCCCCACAGGTTTCACAAGCTAGTGCGACGCCATCGATAGCCGTCAGTTTATGGGTCTTAACTGGGTACATAAAAAGTCCTTGTGACTGTTAATTGGCCGGTGCAACCGACCGCATCAAACCCAAGCCTTGGGTGTCATAAAACACCCGGCGATGAATTGATAGAAAGTCACTTTACAATACGGGACTGCATCATAATAATGAATAATCCATATAGAACTATGTCTGGAATACATAATGAATTTGCGCCGTCTCGATCTTAATTTACTGTTGATATTTGATATTTGATATTTGATATTTGATGTGTTGATGCAGGAGTTGAGCATTACCAGAACGGCCGAAAAGCTGGCCATGACACAACCCACTGTGAGCCACGCACTGCAGCGGCTTCGCCAGCAGATAGGCGATCCACTGCTGACCCGCTCCGGCGCTGGCATGCAACCCAGCTCTAAAGCCCTTGAGTTGCACAGGGCAATTCACGGGCCGCTCATGGATATTGATCTGGCACTTAACCCCCAGGGAGGTTTTGTGCCGATAGAAAGCGAAAGAACCTTCTCCATTGCCACCACTGACTATGTCGAAGCCTTGCTGCTGCCACCGTTGCTTAAAGAGATTGAATCCCAGGCGCCCAATGTAAAGTTACTGTTGCGTCAATTGCATCACAAGTTACCCCTCGAAGACCTTGAGGCAGGAAAGGTTGATCTGGTCATAGGCAGAGAGAAAAATCTGCTTAAGAAGTTTGCTTCGCAACCCGTGTTTGAAGATGGCTTCCTGTGCGCCATGGCGAGTCATCACGAGCTGGCGGGTAAAAAATTGACCATGTCGGCATTTCTTAAGCAAAAACATTTATTCATGCGGCCGGAGTCGATGAACAAATCCGATGAGAGAAAGGTTTTTGCCGACGTTCAGGAACAACTCAAAGTGGCCGCCGTCGTGCAGCATGTGCTCGTCGCCATGCATGCCGTGGCAAACTCCAACCTTTTGGCAATCGGCCCAGCACGCCTGCTAAGAGAGATGGCCGGTGTCTATGATATTTATCTGACAGAGCCACCGGTGGATCTGCCAAGCTTCAAGTTCTCTCTTATCTGGAATCAAAACAGATCTGCTGACCAGGGGCTGGAATGGCTTAGAAACTTGATCGTGAGTACTTTGAACACGGGCAAAGATGCCTGATTAAGCGCTCAAGCAATAAGTCGGTCAAACCCGTACTAGCCTCTTCCGCTGGCTGGGTTAGTTCAAACATGACTCTTCAGTTGGGGTGTTTGTTTTCCCGCGGGTGACACTCAACTGGCCAGTATCAGTTCGGCTGGTATTTCCGCAATCAGATATTTTATTTTAGATGCTTCACAAACCAGTCAGAAGCCTCTTTAAGCGCTGCCTTTTGGTTGTCACCTTTGTACAGGTCGTAATGACCACCAGGGAAGGTTATATACTTAGCTTCTAAACGCCCCTTGATTGCCTCATGTAGCAAGACACCATTTTTACGGCGCTCAAATAGCGTTTCATTTTCAGCGTCGATAATTAACGTGGGCATGTGTAATTGATCAGCGTGGATTAATGAATCAAAGCGCTTCATGGCAGCCCAATCAGAATAGCCCTTAAGCCCAGGGGTTTTTCCTGTTATAGCATTGGGGAAGGGGGCAACATCGCCTCTCGCCATGGCGGTCTCAATTTTTCTTGCCACCCTCGCGGGTAACTTTTTTTGATTGTAGGGGAAATTAACCGGTCCCATCTGATCAACTAATGCTTTAACTCGATCATCATTAGCGGCCATAACCACGGCTAAAGCACCTCCAAAACTGGTACCCCAAATACCGAGATTGTTTGGCATGACCTGAGGCTCACCACCGAGATAGTGTAGCGCGGCGCGCACATCAGAGAGCATGGAGAATGGGTCAATAATATTTCGAACATGGGTAACATTGATATCCAAGCTGGTGGTTTCTTTAGCATGGGTTAACGATTTAGCAGGCACAATTGGGCCGTCACTCAGCCCCCAGCTTTTATAATCGAAGGCCAGCACAACAAAACCCATGGCTGCGAATTGAGGCGCTTGATTCATTTTTAAGTTTTCTTTACTGCCTCCCCGCCCCGGAATTAATAATATGCCCGGGAGCCTTGTATCGGGGGAGATATTCTTTGGGGTATAAACATCACCGGCTAGCCTTACACCCTGGCTCCAAATAGTAATCTCTTTATGGCCTACGTCAGCAATCGGTTTCGCGGTGACGGGTAAGGACACAAAGCTCATCAGGAACAAGAATGAAATTCTGATCGCTTTATAGTGTTTGTGCTTGTCGATAGCGGACACCACTCTGTTAAGTATGCTGGCTGACCAATTTAAATGTATTTAAACCTGCAGTAAAGCCAATTTAGTGGGCCTGTGGATAAATAGCTAGAAAAGCCAAATGCCGGGTGGGCTGAATAGACGTCACCGTGTAAAAGGACTAGAGGGTTAGAGGGTTAGGAACGTAGGTCTCCCTCCGTTCTACATCTTGAAGTACCGTCCGCAGGTGTGGGAGAGAAGCCTAGGGCGGCAGTGATTGTGTGATAGGCGCTGTGGATAACGAGCTGTTTGGTGCGGCCTAGGTTGGCAATCAATCGCCCGGCCGGTCGATATCTCGGTGAATACCGGCGTCATTCACCTCAATCAATCTGGGCTGCTCTTGTTTGACGACAGTGCTGGCTCCCTCATCGCCCCTCAGTGCCAGCAGCTGGCCTTTTAATCTCTGCGGAAACACCACTGGGTGACCCGGCCTCTGTTGGTGGGAGAGGCGCACAATCTGCTGTTTATCCCCCGCGTCCAACACCTGTTTAAGCTGACGGTAGCTGGCCGGCTGAATAAACGGCATGTCGCCCAGGGCGATCAACCACATGTCGGCATGGGGCGCGGCCTCAATGCCAGTCACCAGACTGCTGCTCAGTCCCTGTTGATGGTGCGGATTGACCTGGGTCTTAAAACCATGCTGGATGAAAAGTTGCTTTAACCGCTGATCCTGCGGGCGCAGCACGCAGATGACTTCATCGACCCAGGGCCTCAGGTTCAGCGCCGATTGCAGGCCCATGGCCAGTGCTGGGCCGCTGGGGTTTTCGATTGGGTGCAGCATCTTGTCGCCGCCAAAGCGACGGCCCATACCGGCTGCCATGATGAGCCCTGTGATCATTATTGTCGCACCTGTGTATGTTTATTGGGTCGCCGCTCAGCTTTGCTGTGGGGACTTTTTTTACGGCCACTGCCGCCCTGTGCTATTAGCCTGGCTGAATGTTACTCGGTCTGCTGATTTTGTCGATGACGCGTGAAAAAATCAGTGAGGTGATGGATCGGCCGTAAAGGTTGATGCGTCGGGTAATGGTTGCTCATAGACGTGTGGGATAAAACCATTAGAGAGTGTTGCGGTCAATGTGGGCGGCTGGCCGGCGGTCATTCTGCCGTTGTACGGTGACTCTGAGCCCTGTGAATCTGACCCTACTGAAACGAACCTTGGAAGTTGAACCCAAGGTCCTAATAAAATGCTATGTGTGGTTTATTGTATTCGGCTAATTTTATGGTTTATTTTCAGCGTTCGGTGTGTTGTAGCTATCATTTTCCAGCGCCTGAATGCGAAGCTGTTCCTGAATCTTTGGTATCAAGTGCTCATGCTTTTTATGCAGATACGTATAAAGGTTCAGGGGGGCAATGGCTGGCGAGAGTTTCACCAGTTGTGTGGCAAGCGCCGGCTGCAGTGACGCCAGGTGGTTGAACAGCTCTTGGCTCATAAGCAGGCTGTCGGTACGACCGGAGATGACTAGGTTTATCCCCTGTTGTATGCCACTGATCTTAACGATTTGAAGCGTTTTCATATCTACAGGTATGTCTACCGCACCGAGTACGCCACCTCTGCTGATGGCCACTGTTTTTAGTGCGGGTGTTTTTCCGCTGGGCAGGGTGTTGTCCTTGCGGCCGTAAAGGGCGGGGTGAATCGTTATATGCAGGCTGAGAGGCCTCAAGTTGGTGTATTTTTTATCAATATTAACTTCACGGATTAGTTCACCATCAACTTGACCCGTGTTGGACATGATAAGTGAGCGAACACCAGGGTAGAAAGCAAAGTTAACTTGGTAGCCCAATGCGGTAAAAGCCTTGCGCAGTCGTATCACATAGGGGCCAGACTCATTAAAATGTTCTTTGACACGTTCGGGCACCGCGAGCACCAGAGTATTGCTTTGCTCTTTATCGGCTGGTTTGAGTTGGGCGGTATCAGATAATACACTGCTGCTGACAAGCATCAGTAAGAAGAGAATGCACGCCCTCAATTTGGTCGCAGTTTGATTCAGAATCACCATCCGTTAATAGTAGTCATTAACGATACCTACTGCTGTATTAAGGGCTATTCGTCACTTTATATCGATGGCCTTTATGAGCTTGAGCTTATTATTAATAGGGAAGATGCCTCAGCAAACTAAAGGCTTGCTGGGGCGCAATATAGAGGGTGACTCTAGCGAATAGAGGCTTCAGGCAGTTCGCTTTTGATGCCTTTATCAATGGGCATCTTATCTGGCAGACCCTTGCTGTTTTTTAGTCCCAGTTGTAACTGCTCGAACATCTCTGTCAGTTTCCGTCCAGCGTTTACTACTTATCGACAAAGCCAATGGTTATGAGAGATATAGATCGCAATTATTTTCACATAACTTTTCTACAGGTTCGTTATTTTGCCGGTATTTTTTGAAAATTTCCAGAAAAGTCAAATAGCGGTGCGTATGCAAGTCTGTATCGCCAGGCCAGTGCCAGCAGTACTAAAAAGTGCAGGGATCCCCAGGGTGGATAACCCCCCTCCGCGAACCAGTGAGTCAGAAAAATCATCACGACAGTGGGTGCGAGGGTAATAATACCCAGGTGGGCGGTTTTGTTGTTGAGCATTAACAGACCGGATACCGCGTAGGTTGCACCGAGTGCACCCAAAGCAAACCCGGTTTTCGCCATCGCGGCTAAAAGCCCATTAATGCCTTTGCCAAAGTCTATCTCACCAAGACCTGGAATGAGGCCGAGTATAGACAGGTAGAGCGCTATGCCTGCGAGTAGGTAGTAGGATGCGTATACCCAACGCAGGGTGTTCCAAGCTGTACTCATTTCTTAGGACCTTATATTTAGTTGAAGCTATGATGCTTATTTTGCAGGACAAAGTTGTTCAGCAAAGCCGCCGCCTGCGCGATATTTCCTTTCAGCAGTAGGTTGGATGCGTCCGCTTGTGCTTGCTCTTGAGCCACAACATAGCTGAAAAATTTCTTGTCTTCCGCTGACGATAAATCTTCTAACGCTTCCAGTTGAGGGATATATTTTACCGTAACCCTGTGCATAACTTTTAGGCCTATATCCGGGAATAGAGCGCTGCCCCAGAGACCGAGAGTGGTGCGTGTTCGAGTCCACCAGCGTGGCGCCATATTCAGTTGATGCTTTTTAGCAATAGGCGAAAAGTGATTTTGGTTGAGCTGCTCTAGAGCCAAATATGCTTTGAAGAAAGGCAAGGCTGGGTTGGTACTGCTCTCAGCGGCAGTCTTCATGCTGTTTAAGGCAAAGGCCCGATTTTGAATTTCGTAATCAAATAGTTCTATAAACGCTTTATTGTCTGGTTGGGCGGAAATCACCTGATTGTTGTTCATATTCTTAGCATCGCTATTGGAATTTCTATTGGATTCGGCATAACAGGAGGCCACACTGAAGGTCGTAATGATGATGGATAAGAGTGATATGATTTTTTTCATGCTAAACCTCGGAAGCTAAATTAGGGGTTTATGTTTTCAGTTTTAATCCATTGAAAGATGACATGAATGAATTTTCTAAAGGGAGGTACCCTGTGTTTCATGCCATTTCTGACTGGGTATTGGCATGGTTAATTTGTCAATATGCTTTCTAGACCAGTAGAGGAATGCTGATTGTATTGCTGCAAGAATCAGAGGTGCGACTATCCACAGTGGCTCGCCCATCTCTATTCCCATGTAGTGGCCAAAGTGAATGTCGCAGAGATAAAAGCCAAGATACAGCCACGCTGATCGCAAGAACCATTCTTTATTGGCGGTAAGTGTCGTGAATAAAATTACTCCCCATAAAGTTGCCATAATATAATCTATGGTACTTATTGAGGCGTAAATACGTTGTGTCATCCCCTCCAACATTGCTTGCTCAGGAGTGACCGCAGCCACCTCTATGCCAATCAGTATGAATAGGGTTATGTTGGCGATACAAAAACCAGTAATGAATATATTTCGTAGCATGACTCTTCTCATTTTCTTAGTTAGATTCTTTGGTTTATTTTTTCTTTTCAGTTACCGGAGCAACTGTTCTTTAACGGCTCGCCATGCTGCGTCGATGGCGCCATTTACATAGGCGTAGGCCTCTGAGTCAGTGTTGGCTATGGTAATGTTGCCAAAGGGTTTTCGGCCCAACTCATGGGGCGCTTCACCAGATGGCCACTCAGGGTCGAATAAGTCCATGTAGTTATAGGCGTAACCGTGAGACCAGCGATTAACCGTAATGGCTTCGATGTCTCGATCCGCATCAAAGCCGTATTGACCAAACATGGCGTTTAGTTGATCTTTGATATTGCTTTCGTATTCTGAATAGGGCGTGGTGTAGAGTTTATGGCGGCCCAGTCGATAGAGATCTCGGGCCGTTTGCTGAGGGTTGTTGGGGTCGCGTTGTGGTGGTGGTGTCATGCTCATGTGCAGCACCGCAGGTTCGCCGTCCGTCACTGAGTTAGAGTAGTTCCCCAGGGTGGTTAGCGGCGCTACCGTGAGCATGTCATAGTAGCTATTTGGGCAGGTGAACATTTTTGCGCCGGCCTGGTTAAGCACACCGCCGTCGCGCAGCAGCACATTGACGTAGACCAGCGGGCATTTAACACCGTATTTTAAATTTTCTTTTTGTTGCTCGGGCATCTCTGGGCAGAGGTGGGGGATGATGCCGTTATAACAAGCAAGAATGCAGCGCTTGGCTTTGACTCTCACATTCCTTTGCTTGCCGCCCAGTTGTTCGCTGGCCGACTTATCGACGTAAGAAACAGAGACCTTGTCGTTGGGCAGGTTCTCTACCTGTACGGCTGTACTATTGAGTCGAAGTTTTACAGGGTTATTTGGCTGATCTAACTGTTGGTAGTCAAACTTCGCTGTGACTATGTCGTGCATGTCCTTACCCGGAGGCGCGACATTGGGAATCAACTTTCGTACTAACAGTCTGGCAATGGTGGCGTTACCATCGGGAAAATATTTTGCGTCGTAGGGTTTTTCGGCATCAAAAGCTAAAGTCTCCGTTAACTTTCCAAGCCAGCCAACAGAATTTAAGCCGGGGGCGCCCAGAGCGAAGGCCTCTGCCACTGATACACAATCGCCGCCCACTGAGTAGTTGGCACGAATGAGACTGTCAGTCAGTGACAAGCCAATGTTCTTTAGGCCGACTTTTTCCGTCAAAAACTCGTTGTAAGCGGTGGACTGAAGGTAATCTATTTTCTCGGTTATCGATAAGCCCTCGAGGTAATCTTTTTCACCCGCATAGAGACTGATAAGGCGATATTTTTCATCTTCTGAAAAATCCAGTTGTTGGATCAGGGTCTTGAAGTCACCAACGCCATGACCTGCCTGCAACCAGCGGCCATTTACCGTTTTGGCACTGTATTCTGTTTGTATAAACATGCCCGTTGGCTCGTTCATTTTAGCCATCGGGTATTGCGGGTCCATGGCCTGTTCCATTTTTTTAAAATCTACTCCCAGCTCTTCGAGCAGTTCGCTGGCGACGGCGCTGTAATGGTCGGTAAATTCCAGATTTTGGCTGCCGCCGAAACCCAGCAACATTTTCCCTTGTGAGTGGAACTCATTGCGCTTGGCATGGCCGCCAAAATCATCATGGTTATCGACAATGAGTATCTTCTGTTCGCCATCGGTGTTTTTTTGATAGTAATACGCAGCTGCCAAGCCACTGATGCCTGCCCCGACCACGACAAGATCGTACTCTTCTTCCAGTTCCTCAAACTGCTCCGGTCTATTGCCTTGCCAGGCCAGCTTGTGGGCCACTTCAAATGAACCGTCATGATTGCCCCGGATACCGGTTTTTAATGGCGGGTAATAGGTGTCTGTAAAATTCTGCTGACCGCTTGCCATATCGTCATTGATCTGGGATCGGGTGATGTCAGAAATACTTTCTGCCAACGACATTTTTGCTCCCATCGCCGCGCCGGCTAACGAAAATGCCATGCCATTAATCAAGTCTCGGCGGGTTATTCTTTTATTCATACTGAAGTTCCTGCTGTAAAATTGCCTTGTGACCAAATTACTTTGGGCTGCGGATATTTATGCTCCAGGCGATCTTGTATTGCTGTTCTCTTGTCGGAAAATAGGCTCTTATTGTTAAAAAGTGCCGCCGAAAAAATCGGCGGCAAAAACATTATCGTGCGCAGAGCAATGCGATAATGAAGAGTTGTGTGAGCTACGGTGTGCTTCCCCATACCTTGCGGGGTCACATCCAGTTGTAGTTAAAATTAATGCCGTAGGTTTTACCTGGGCCGGCAGATCGATTGACCGTGTCGGTACCCCAAGTAGTGCTGGGGTAATAGTATTTATCTGCAAGATTGCGACCCCAGAGGGCGACTTCCCAGCTGCCGTCTGCGGCGACCAGAGCCAAGCGCGCGTTCACCAGCCAGTAGTCCTTCACATGCCACTCGTCGACTTCGCCCAGTGAACCTTCCATATTGGTGTAATAGCTGTCGGTGTAACTGAAGTCGGTGACGGCGCGAACTAACAAACCACCAGAGAGAGGGTACTCATAACCGATCAGGCCGTTATACTGCCACTGTGATGTGTTGGGCAGCTCCGCGCCCTTGGCGTCAGTAAAGTGGGTGAGTACCGGACTCATGGTATCGAATTGTTTCACCATCGTGTCCAGGTATGCCACGCCCAGCTTTACGTCCAGCCCTTGGAGCGGACGCCACTGCAGATCCAGTTCCGCGCCTTCGATTTCAGAGCGCGGCACATTGACGGTGGTGGTCAAGGGCCCCACCAGAGTGTCGGTTGCACCGGTCACCTGCTTGTCACGGTAGTCGTAATAGAAGAGGGCACCGTTCAGTTGCATGCTGCCCTCGAACAGGGTGGCTTTCAAACCCAGTTCCGCTGTCAGGGTTTCCTCCTCTTGATAGGGGGCGAACTGTGCAATGTCGTTTGCCAGGGCGCCGTTGTAACCGCCGGACTTAAAACCGGTGCCGATGGTGCCGAAGATCAGCAGGTCGTCGGTGGCGGCATAGTCGAGGGTGATCTTGCCAGACAAATTTTCGGTAATCATTTGGTCTTTAAAGGGTGTGTTGTCCACCTCTAGGTAGCCGTCTGAGTTAAGGCTGCCTCCAGCTCCGTCCACGGTTATGCAATCCCCCTGGGCAAATGAGGTGTTGCCGGTTTTGCGTAGGCCTAGCAATTCATAGAGGGTGGCCATACCGCCATCGCTATCGTAACTGCAGCCTTGCCAGTCGCGCTTCTCATGGGTGTAACGTGCACCCAGGGTCAGGCGCCATTGTTCGGTTAGCTCGAACTCGGCGTGGCCAAACAGGGCGCGGGTATCTGTGTCCTGTTTGTAGCGGCTTTCGCTTTCTCCGAGAATGCCTAAGCTGGCTCCGGAGTCGTTCAGCCAGGCACGATAAATTTCATCGACACTGTCGCTGGAGAGGTAGAGACCCGCTATCCAGCTATAGCCTGTACCTTCGGCGCTCAAACGCAGCTCCTGGCTGAAACTGTTGATCTCGGTGATGTTGCGGATATTGAAGTCTTCCAGGCTGATTCCGTCCCAATCACTGGTGTCGTCGCGCTCAAACTGATCGTAGGCGCTGATGGACGTCAGGGTCAGCTGCTCATTTAGATCCCAGTTGACGGTGATCGAGCCGCCCGCACTTTTCTGATCCAGTTCAGGTTTAAGGTCCCAGGCGGCATCTCGGGGGTCGCCTGGGTTGAGCTCAGCGGGGTTCACGGGTATCAAGGTTCCACCCGAGATACCAATGATCTTGTAAGCCTGCTGTGCCCAGCCATCGGATTTGTCCTGGGCGGTATGCAGGTCAAGCAGTAGGCTGAGATCGTCACTGGCGTCCCAGTTTATGAGCGCACGCACAGCGGCCTTGTCTTTCTCGCCCAGCTCTTCTCCGGTCACCAGATGTTTTTGCAGACCTGCGTCCTGTTGGCTACTGGTAAAGGCTAAGCGCCCCTGCACTGTGTCGCTGAGAGTGCCGGTGACATGCCCATCGAGTTTGGTGTAATCGTAGCGACCATAGTCAAGGTTAACGCCGGCCCCAAAGTCTTGGCTGGGTTTATTGGATATAAAGTTAATGGCGCCACCGGTACTGTTGCGGCCGTAGAGATCGCCCTGTGCGCCTTTGAGCACTTCGATACGCTCGATATCAAACATCTGACCGCTGGTCATTACGGGATAAGGCAGGGCAACCTGGTTGACGTAAACCCCAACGGTGGAATTGGAGCCAGCACTGTAGTCATCAAAGCCCATGCCGCGAATGGTATACACGGGTATGCCGGTAGGGGCATTTTCAGTGATGGTCATACCCGGGGTGTGCTGGGCCATATCGGTGGCGTTGGTGATACCCAGCTCTCTTATTTGTTCGCCACTGAAGGCATTGACGGTGATGCCCACATCGTTAATATTTTCGGCGCGTTTCTGGGCCGTCACTACAATTTCTTCGAGCACCATGCCCTTCTGAGCACTGGCTGAGACGGGTGTGAGCATTGCGGCTGTAGCAACAGTGGCGGTAGCTGAAAAAGTCGCTATTTCACGGGCCAACTTATTGCGTTTTAGCGATCGTATATAATGCATTGCTCTTGCTCCCATATGTCTTAATAACTGGTTTATGTTTTTATTATTTCGCAGGGTGTCGCTCTGCTTTTTTATCAATTGGTTACACAGACCAGTTTATAGCGCCAGGCTGGCTGAACCATGAGGTGGTTGGCCATGTTGTGGGTCTATTGGCCAAAGAGGTTTTTTTGGGGGGGGAGGCTTGTGCTAGAGTGTAGATCCCTCGATATCGATTAACGGATACGTCAACTATTTCTATGCTTGCACACTTTGGAATTGTTACCAGCCCTGGCACGCTTCCGGCCATGGATGTCTATTATGCGCAACAGGTCGCGCTTGAGCATGGTGAGGATCTTACCCCCTATGCGACAGCCGCTGGTGTGCCGCTGGCAGTCTTGTCGGGCGGTGCCACGGAGGTCTGCGCTAAAGCCGCGAAGTCTATGTTCGAGAGTGCCGTTCAGGATATCGAGATCCCCGCCTATGGTTTTAAGGTTGGCCATCGTTGCTCGATGACTGATCTCGGTATACTGGGCTATGCCTGTTTAAGTTGTAGTACGGCGCGTGAATCTTTGGAAACCTACCTTCGCTTTCAGCATTTGCTGGGCAGTGAGGGTGGTGCGAAAGAAGGTGTGATTCTGGAGGGCGAGACCGGCACCATTACCTCCCCGGTAGAGCGCTATGCCAGCTCCAGAATGCAGCAGTATTATGCGGAGAGATTACTGGGTGAATGGTGTTCTGTTATTGAATCGAACCTCCAGGAAAAAGTGAGCATTAATCGAGTTCGACTGGCCTGCCCTCAGCCGAGCTACAGTGATGAGCTGGAAAAGTATGTGGGATGTCCCATTGAGTATGATTGGTTTCAAAATGAATACACGCTTCCCACGTCGGTATTAGACGCGCCCTTGAAATTTTCCGATGCGGAAGTGGCTGCGCTGAGCCGTCAGCAATGTGAGACTGCCCTGAAGTCGTTAAAGAGCAAAGGTGGTATGGCCGAGAGTGTCTGTCGCTACCTGGTGGAACACCCAGCTAAAGAGATGACGCCTGAGTCGGTTGCGAAGGGCTTGAATATCAGTTACCGATCGCTTAGGCGCAGGCTGAACGAAGAGGGAACTTCCTTTCGCGAACTCCACTCTCAGGTGCGTATGCAACTAGCGGCCGACTATTTAATGCAGTCATCGTTGAGCGTAGAGCAGGTGGCCGAAGAGGTTGGTTACGCCGATCGATCCAGCTTTCAAGCAACGTTTAAAAAGTGGTCAGGCCTCACACCGACACAATATCGTAAAAGAAACTAACGCTGAGTGGTTTCCCCCGAGCAGGCTGATATTCAATTAGGAGAGCTAAACTCCTGCTATTTTAATCTGCGAATTTAGGCTCTATTGGCTCGAACGCTTTGCCTTGATTAATATAAGAAAGAAAATGCGCTGGGAAGCGTATTTGGACTTTCCAGTAGGTCAGATCGGCGCGCCTGTTTCAGATGTGTGCGCCATTTCTATCAATCAACGATTTTTATAAGAAATCGGATTTTTGGCAAAATAAAATGCTTCCCCTCGCGTCTGGCCGCTAGTTTTGGGACGCCGACATACTCGGATGATAGTCCGTAGGGAAGGGTTTTCCTGAATCATTGCAGCCGGTTATTTTTATCGTTTATTGGCTCATCAGAGCTCGGTGTGTAGGGGCTATTTTTTTTAGCGGCTGAGTACGGAGTTGTTCCTGAATCTTTGGTATTAGGTGCTCATGTTTTTTATGTAAATAGGTATAAAGATTCAGGGGGACAATGACTGGTGAGAGTTTGATCAGTTGTGTGGCAAGTATCGGTTGAAGTCTCGCCCGGTAGTTGAACAGCTCTTGGCTCATAAGCAGGCTGTCGACACGGCCTGAGATGACCAGATTTATCCCCTGTTGTATGCCACTGATCTTAACGATTTTAAGCGTTTTCATATCTACAGGTATGTCTACCGCACTGAGTACACCACCTCTGGTGATGGCCACTGTT
>Ga0209292_1001010_pt1 | contig 35301 bp, 27 predicted proteins | sample GOMGulsemesocosm_2_FD_184634 | JGI IMG/M metagenome (GOLD analysis project Ga0209292, IMG submission 184634) | Methane-oxidizing microbial communities from mesocosms in the Gulf of Mexico - GOM9C Gulf of Mexico (SPAdes) (version 2) | ecosystem: Environmental > Aquatic > Marine > Cold seeps...
TACACTTAGCTGAATTACAACGCCAAGATGTGATCAAGCTGTGGTTTGCAGTAAAAGCGAATCCATTGTCTAAAATAATTCAAACTTTAGACGGTGCAGGTTTCAATTTTGATGTCGCAAGTAGTGGTGAGTTAAGCCAAGTCTTGCAGCAAGGTATTGCTCCGGAACGTATATTAAATACCGGACCCGCTAAATCAAAAGCACAAATAACAGCGTTTATTAAACAAGGCATTAATATTTTTGTCGTAGAAAGCTTAAATCAGCTTATTTGGTTGAATGAAGCCGCACTCGAAAATAAAGTTACACCGAAAGTTTTACTGCGTGTACAGCTACAATGGCCAGACGGTGAAAAAAATCCTTTAGGGGGTAATAGCCTAACGCCATTTGGCTTATCAGTAGCGCAATGGCAGACCATCAAAGCAGCCGACTTTGCTCAACTTGATCTATGTGGCTTACATATTTTTCAGTGGGGTAATATGCTCAGTAATGAAAAAATGTTTTCGCTGTGGTCACAAATGGTGCCGCCGTTAAAGCAGTTAGCTGACGACATTGGCATGCCACTTAAAATATTAGACTTAGGTGGTGGGCTTGGGATTGATTACTTACAAAAAGGTGAAACTCTTTCTTGGCAAACAATATTGGCTGATTTAGCCGTAATAAAGCAACAAGCGGGCGTTGAAGAATTATGGCTTGAACTTGGTCGCTTTGCGGTAGCTGAATGTGGGTATTATGTCGCCCCCGTGGTTGACAGGAAAGTGAACTATGGTGAAGAGCAATTAGTATTAGCCGCAGGCATTAATCATTTATTACGCCCTGCGATCACCGATCAACCTTTCCCGGTAAATTTACTTAGATCTTCAGTGCAAGAGAAACAACTTTTTAATATTCATGGGCCTTTGTGTACCAGTATGGACACACTGGGGCTGTTGCCTTTACCAAAAGATGTCACCGTGCATGATCAACTGATCTTTGGTTTTTGTGGCGCTTATGGTTTTACAGAAAGTATGCCGTTTTTTCTTTGTCATCATATTGCTGCAGAATATGTATTCAGCAAAGGTAAGTTATTAGAAGTAAGAGCATCACAACCAGCTGACTGGTATTTAAGATAAGCCTTTTCAATAAATGAAACATTAAAAGTGAAAATTCATGAATGAAGTAAAAAAAGAAATAATGCATGTTGGTGAAATGGCAAGTGGTGCCGCTTTAACTGTTCCAGTTTATCGCTTGAAGGGCGACTCTGCAGCGCCTAGTGTTTACATTCAAGCCAACATGCACGGTGCAGAAGTACAAGGTAATGCTGTTATTTTTCAATTGTTAGAGTTACTGAAGAATACCAAAATTAACGGTGATATTACTCTAGTTCCTTATGCTAATCCGGTTGGTTGTAATCATAAAAACGGTGAATATACCTTAGGACGATTTGACCCTATTACTGGGGTTAATTGGAATCGTATGTATCATTTCGATGCCGAGATCATTAAACCTTTTGTGCGCGAGTGCATTGGCAAAAGTAACCAAACTATTGAAACTAATTTTAAAAAATTAATGATCAATAGCATTGAAGAAAAGCTTGAGCATAATATTTATGGCCTAACGACTGGGCAACGTATTGCCTATCAGTTACAGCGTTTAGCCCACCAAGCCGATTTTGTTCTAGATTTACACACAGGACCAATTTCAAGTAAACATTTGTATTGCCCTGAATATGCACTAGAAAGTGCAAAATATTTTGATATTCCGCATACTTTACTTATTCCTAATGATTTTGACGGCGCCTTAGATGAAGCAACCTTTTGCCCATGGTGGTCGTTACAAGAAGCGTTTGCTGAATTAGGCATTGAGTTTTCAATCAGCGATGAAGCAATCAATAAAGAAAGCTTTACCGTTGAGCTAGGTTCACAAGAACAAATTGATCTTGATGTTGCGCTAGAGGATGCAAAAAGTATCATGAATTACTTACAACATAAGAAAGTGATCAGTACCACGGAATATCAACCCAAAACGATGACTCGCTATGGCTGTTATTTAAAAGATTACAAAGCTTTTTATTCGCCTATGGGCGGCATGGTTGATTATCTTGCTGAATTTGGCAAACCATTAGCGGCAGGAGAGCCTTTAGCAAGAATTCTTCGCATGGACAATTATGGTGATGGCGATCCGCTACATTATATTTCTCTTGATAAAAATGTAATTCCTATTTTACATTTTGCCTCGGCGAGCGTTAACCAAGGAACTGAACTATATAAAGTTTTTAGTGAGTATTTTGAATTATAACCTTTGAATATTATTGTTTCCTTTTTGCTTAGGCTATTACCTGATATTAAATGTAATAGCCTTAGTTTCCGGTGTATCTATCTATCCATCAGCCTACCAGATTAACAAAACACCTAGATTCCATTTTAAATGAGCAAGGCCAGAGCGTAATATAATAATAATTCTTGTGTTATTCTGGTGTGAGTAAATAGATTTTGCTATTTTATTGCGACTAATTTCAAGAGACTCACTTATGCTGCACCGATTATTGTTAACGGTATTAACCGGATTATTTTTTCTGCCAATATTAAGCCTTGCGGCAACAGTTCATGAATATTTACCGGTTGATCATCCATATAAGCAAATTATACCAACGCCAGAAAGTAGCCTAGGCTTTGAAATTGGTGAACGTCATCCTCGGCACGATCAACTACTTAACTATATCAATGTATTAGCGAACAGCTCTGACCGTATCAAACTGACGACTATTGGACAAACTCAAGAATTACGTCAGCAAGTTTTACTAACAATTTCTTCGAAAAGTAACTTAAATAATTTAGATAGCATTTTAGCGAAAAGAAAAACGAATAATAAGCTTGAAGATTCCGCTCAACCTCTGGTTATCTGGCTCGGTTACAGTGTACACGGAGACGAAATTAGTGGTGCAAATGCAGCGATGGTCGTGGCTTATCATTTAGCCGCAAGTGAGAGTGCTGAAGTACAGCAGATGCTTGAAAACACCATCATTGTAATTGAACCCAGCATTAATCCAGACGGTATGGATAAATTCGTACAATGGGTGAATACTCATCGCGGTAGTACAATTAACGCAGATCCTAACCACATTGAACATCACCAAGGTTGGTTAACTGGGCGTACCAACCATTTCGGTTTTGATCTTAATCGTGATTGGTTATTGCTTTCACAAAAAGAAAGTCAACATAGGTTGGCATATTACCACCAATATCAACCACATGTTTTAGGGGACTTTCATGAAATGGGAGCTAACGGCAGTTATTTTTTCCAACCCGGCATCCCAACACGCACGCATCCATTAACTTCTAGAAAAAACACTGAATTAACGCAGTTATTAGCTACTTACCATGCCAAGGCGTTAGATAATGATAATCGACTTTATTATAGTCAGGAAAATTTCGATGATTTTTATTACGGTAAAGGTTCTACTTATCCAGATATTAACGGTGGCGTTGGTATTTTATTTGAGCAAGCAAGCAGTCGAGGATTGCAGCAAGAGAGTGATAACGGTTTACTGACTTTTGAATTTGGTATTCAAAATCATGTGTTAACTTCACTTTCAACTATTGAGGGGGCATGGAAAAATAAAAACACCCTGATTAAATACCAACAAAATTTTTATAAAGAATCGGAAAAACTTGCAGACAAAGAAGAGTTTAGTGGCTATTTACTACATGAAAAACATGATAAATACCGATTAAATGCTTTGCTTGATAAATTAAAGCAACATCAGATTCAGGTATTTCCACTAGAAGAGGACTTTCGTTTAGACGGCGTTGTGTATGCAAAGTCTGATAGTTTTTATATTCCTTTAGACCAGCGTCAGTATCGTGTTATCAAAGCACTGTTTTCCCAACAAACGAAATTTCAAGATAATACCTTTTATGATGTTTCAGGCTGGACAATGCCGTTGGCAATGGATATTGATTTTTTTGAAGTAGGAAGAACTTGGGGACTCAAACTCGCCAAAACACCTTGGCAAGTAGCGACGAAAATAGCATCTAATATTCAGTCCGAAGAGCAAGCTTACGCATATGCGTTTGAATGGCACCATTTTTTATCACCTAAATTATTAAATAAATTACTTAATAGCGGTATAAAAGCAAAAGTTGCTACTAAGCCATTTTCTGCTCGTTTAGCTACGGACAAGGGTACAGAGACTAAGCAATTTTCTCGTGGGTCGGTGATTATTCCTGCCGGTATTCAAACCGTAAAAAACTGGCGTAATATTCTGCTAAAAAATAGTGAGGATATTGATATTCCTCTTAACCTTCTAAATACCGGGTTAACGATAAAGGGTATTGATATTGGTAGTGGTTCTTTCCGTTTATTAAAACCAGTAAAAGTTTTATTGGTGGGAGGTAAAGGTGTTTCTCAATATGAAAGCGCAGAAGTGCTATTTTATTTAGATGACACTCTATCTATCCCTGTTACTGTAGTTGAACAACAACGTTTAGCAAACATAGATATAAGCACATATAGTCATATTGTTATGGTTGATGGTAAATACAGTTCGTTAGGAAAAAATGCTGCGCAGAAAGTTGATGCTTGGCTGAAAGGTGGCGGTGTAATCTTTGGGCAAAAACGTGGCGCTAAATGGTTGTCTAAATTTGAAATGTTGGCGATGAACTTTGTCAGCAAAGGGGAATTAGAACAATTATTTGATACCGATAATTTACAATATCAAGACAAAGAAAAGTTGGCAGGACGTAAACGTATCGCAGGTGCTATTTTTGAGTCGCAACTCGATATTTCGCACCCATTAGCTTATGGCTATACAGACAATAAGTTGCCTTTGTTTCGTAATAGCACATTGATAATGCAACATACTTCAAAACCTTTTCTTTCGTTAGCGAACTATAGCGCAGAGCCTTTATTAAGTGGTTATGCTGATCAAAATATGGTTAACCGAATAGCACATACGTCTGCTATTGTGGCGCATAATCGTGGCCGCGGTAGAGTGATCGCTAGTAGTGATAATTTAACGTTTAGAGGTTATTGGTTAGGCAGTGCGAAGTTATTGGCAAACAGCTTGTTTTTCTCTAAAGCTTTTAGCACGCCAGTCACCGATTAATACGATATTATTAAGTTTGTGCTTCAGGTAACGATAAGCACAAACTTAATATGGTAATTTCCTTAACGCCGTGTTGTTTAAGAATACGGCATATCTCATTACAGGTTGAGCCTGTGGTGACCACATCATCAAGCAAAAGCACTCGCTCTGGTAGCGCTGAAGTAAAATCAGAGGAAAGTGCAAATGCATCACGTAAATTTTTACGCCGAGATACTCCTGTTTGACCTGCCTGATCATTATGCTCATCAATGCGCTTTAATGCTTTTGGTAAATAGTTAATATTGGCAAGTTCTGCAAACTTTGTAGCTAATAAATGAGTTTGATTAAAGCCTCGTTTTTGCCATTTTTTTATATGTATGGGTACCGTTAACAATAACGATGGAGGAATAAAGCATCTATTACTAGCCACTTGCTGCTTTAGTGAATTTTGCCACTGTTGAAAAAGCAGTGAGCTAAGCAAGGGGATCAATTCAAAACGGCCCTGGTATTTTAACTGGCGCACCCATAAGTCAATCGGCCAATGATAAGGTGCAACACAAATAAGTTGTGTAAACATTTTTTTTGGTAATAATGCATTAATTGCTGGCCATAATAACAAGTTTCCTTGTACCGCATGTAAGTCAAATAATGATAAATCATTAGCACAAAAGTCACATAAAAATGTACGTGTTTGACAGCTACCGCCACATAATTCACAGCAACTTAATCGCACCTTTAGTTGATTAACTTTTTTAGTAAAAATTGAGTATTTTCGCGAAAAATAACAGGTTAAGTATGCTGAGCTAAATTCCATTTTAGACCTTCTTTGGGTACACTAACGTCAATTTAATTTGTGTAATAATTACGAGACAATTCCATTTATTATGAGCATGGCAGAAAAGTTGAAAATATCGAGCCAAGGAAAAGGTTTACCCTTGGTATTTATTCACGGTTGGGGGTTGAACTCTGCGGTTTGGCAACCGAGTGTTAAAGCACTAAAAAATAATTTTGAAGTCATCACGGTTGATTTACCAGGTTTTGGTGAAAACATCGGGCAAACTTTATCTCCATATTCGTTAAGAGAAGTGGCTAAGTTAGTGCAAGAAGCGGTGGCAAAACCAGCGGTATATGTAGGCTGGTCGTTGGGTGGTTTAGTTGCTAGCGAAATAGCGCTAGCATTTCCACAGCAAGTTAAAGCATTAGTGACTGTAGCTAGCTCTCCATGTTTTGTGGAACGAGAGTCTTGGTCAGGAATTAAACCTGATGTATTAGCATTGTTTCATCAACAACTGGCAGAAGATACCGCAAAAACGATCAATAATTTTCTGAAGATTCAAGCTATGGGTAGTCCACATTTAAGGCATGACATTAAGTTGTTACGGGAATTGGTAATGCAATTTTCTATGCCAACAAAAAGTACCTTAGATGAATCATTAAGGCTGCTTGAAACCGTTGACCAGCGGGAAAACTTGCAACATATCGTTATGCCATTTCTACGTCTATACGGCAAACTTGATGGCTTAGTACCACGCAAAGCAATTAAATCAATTAGCCAACTCTCGCCACAGAGTGATGTAGTGATTTTTGAGCAGGCATCACATGCCCCTTTTATTTCACATCCAGAAGAATTTCATCAAGCTCTTCTTGCTTGGTTATCGCCTTTATTTGGCTAAATACAGCACACACACAGCTTTACTTTTATCGCCATTTGTTCAATAATTAAACAGAAGTGTATTTGGATTCGATAAAAATAGATGATGTTCTGGAGTTAGATATGGAAATACAATCCGCATTTAGTAGTGGTTTACAGGGCTTTCAGAAGGCTAAAGATGACGCTAACCAAGCGGCAGCAAGTATAGCTGCAAATCTAAGTATTAGCCCTGAAGATTTTGGCGTTGGTCAGGAAATTAATGATACAACCATAAATCAGAATACTGCTTCTGGGGATTTGTCTGATCTTAATCAATCAATTGTTGACTTGAAAGTTGCTGAGTTTCAAGCAAGAGCATCTGCCAATGTTATTAAAACTGCTGATTCAGTGCTTGGCACTTTATTAGACGTTAGTGCTTAATCATGAATATCACGCCGCAAACACACACGTTATCTATCCCTACAGCGGTTAACCCGCAAACGGATAACCTGCGTCGTGAAAATAACTTACGTGAAGTTATTGCTAAACCAGCCGCGGCAAGTCAATCAGCTGCAGAAAAAGGTGTTGCTTCAGAGAAAGAAAGAAGCAAAACACCGGCGCAAAATAATGAAAATATTGATTTTGAGAACATTCGTAAACAAGCCGAATTAGAAGCAAAAACCATAAATGGTGAAGGGGATCGCGAACAAGGCTCTTCTGAGCAATCATCGCAGCAACAGCTCGTAGATTCTGAAAATGAACAACAAACCGAACCTTCTACAGACGATTCACCTGAACCTAACAGTCTTGAAGATTTCGCTCAGAAAAAAGTGCTTAATGAGCTGAAACTACGTGATCAAGAAGTTAGAACTCATGAATTAGCACATGCTTCTGTTGGCGGTGCAACAACTGGAGCTCCTTCATATACGTTTGAAGTGGGGCCCGATGGCAAAAAATACGCTGTAGGAGGCGAAGTTTCTGTCGACCTTTCTAAAATCGAAGGCAATCCTAGGGCGACCATTGCAAAAATGCAAAAGGTTCATGCTGCAGCACTGGCACCGGCAAACCCGTCGATTCAAGATACACGTGTAGCTTCTTCTGCAGCTAAGATCATTTTACAAGCACAGTCTGAACTTGCTGCAATTAGGTTAGAAGATCCAGAACGAGCCAAAGATTCAAGTATACTGATAAAACCGAATGATGTTTTTGAAAAAGAAAACCGGAAAAATTCAGAAGATGTTGATTTTGACACTTTGGTCAATCGTACGTTAGACGCACAAGAAAAAATTGCACCCAGTCGAGATGTTGCTGTTGATGAACGTTCATTACGTATTGAAAAGTTTTATTCTGGAATTAATCAGGCTTATGAAAAAGCACCCAGCTCAAACTTTCAATTAACAGCTTAACTTATTTCGTCCTTAATACTTGAGCAATAAAAACGCCTCATTATTGTGAAATAATGAGGCGTTTTGTTATTAACAATCGTACTGAACTAGTGAACTAAATTCCGTAACTGTCACGATACTTGTTAATGCTTTCCAAGCTTGTAACTAATTCTGGTTGCGTTCCTATTTTCTCTTCAAGATAAGTAACCACGTCAGCTAAAGTAACAATAGCAATCACTTGTGTACCGAAGTCGCGTTCAACTTCTTGAATAGCTGATAATTCACCTTGGCCTTTTTCTTGACGGTCAAGTGCAATTAAAACACCTGATAATTCTGCACCATGGGTTTTAATGATTTCCATTGATTCACGAATTGCGGTACCGGCAGTAATAACGTCGTCAACCAACATAATTTTACCTTGCAATGGAGAACCAACTAAACTGCCACCTTCACCATGTTTTTTAGCTTCTTTACGGTTAAAGCAATATGGCATGTCCATATTGTGATGATCAGCCAACGCAACAGCAGTGGTAGTCGCAATAGGAATACCTTTATATGCAGGACCAAAAAGAAGATCAAATGCAATGTTGGAGTCAGCTAATGCTTGCGCGTAAAATCGCCCCAAACGGGCTAAGTCACCACCTGTATTAAATAAACCAGCATTAAAAAAGTAAGGGCTAGTTCGGCCAGACTTTAGAGTAAATTCACCAAAGCGTAATACTTGTTTCGCTAAAGCAAATTCTATAAATTCACGTTGATAATCTTTCATTTTCATTTCCACTAAATAATATTATGGCTTAGTTAAGCGCTGATTTTTGGAGATCAAATAATTCGTTGATACTGTCTTTTGCTAAAGCAAGCATGTTATTCATTTCATCAAAGCTAAATGGCTCTTCTTCAGCTGTGCCTTGAATTTCAATAAGCTTGCCTGTATCTGTCATGACTACGTTCATATCTGTATCAGCAGATGAATCTTCAGGATAATCAAGATCTGAAACGGCTTCACCTTTATAAATTCCCACAGAAACAGCTGCTATCATATGTTTCAAAGGATTAGTTTTAATTATATCTTTTGCACGCATGTAATTTAGAGCGTCAACTAATGCCACACAAGCACCCGTAATTGAAGCTGTACGTGTGCCACCATCGGCTTGAATTACATCACAATCAACACTAATAGTATTTTCACCTAAAGATTTTAAGTCAACTGCTGCGCGTAATGCACGAGCAATCAAACGAGAAATTTCTAGCGTACGACCACTTTGCTTACCGCTAGCAGCCTCTCTACGCATACGAGTATGAGTAGAGCGAGGTAGCATGCCATATTCAGCCGTTATCCAGCCTTTACCTTGTCCTTTTAAAAAGCGGGGTACACCTATTTCTACAGACGCAGTACAAATAACTTTAGTATCGCCAAATTCAATTAATACTGAACCTTCAGCATGAGTAGTAAATTGACGAGTGATTGTTACAGGACGTATTTGCCCTGGAGTTCTACCGCTTGGACGCATATTAAAATTCCTAAGATAATATAATTGTTGCGCATTATAATCGTTCATCAATGAATTTGACATAATGACGTATAAACTATTTTGAAATATAGTTAATCTAATTAAGGTCTAGTTGAATGTATCTTGCAAACATCAAATTTATTATGAGCTTATTTATGAAACATTTTCCTATTATTGCAGTTTTAATATCTTCTTTTTTTATAACAATACCTAGTTTTGCTTTCGATGCAGAAGAGTTACCCAAATACAGTAAAGTCTATGATGACAAAAGTGACCCATTTAAAGATGCAGGTGCCGCTATTAGCTTAGCAAAAAAGACTAATCGGAATATACTTATCGAAATTGGTGGTAACTGGTGCGGTTGGTGCAAAAAAATGGATGAGTTTTTATTGAAAAACCCCGACGTTTATAAAAAACTCCATGACGAATTTGTATTATTAAAAGTCAGTGTGAGTGATAGCAATGAAAATGAGGCGTTCATGAAATCTCTACCACCAGTTTTAGGTTACCCACATATGTATGTTTCTACGAGCAGCGGCAAAATGGTGTTATCAAAAGATACTGCGGAACTGCTAGAGGGTGAGCAATACTCAAAGGAACATTGGTTAGCATTTCTCAATAAATGGCAATCGAGTGAGACCAAGGGATAAAAATATGACTGATGATGTACAGCACAAAATTACCGACTTTTTTGATCGTAACTATAAAACGCCACTTTGGCTTTCAAACAAATTTTCTCGTAGAAAGTTATTAAAGTCTGCAGCAGGTATGACAGCCATAGCGGCAATTCCTGTAATGGCGATAAGTAAAGATGAACAACATCAATTATCGACTATTGTACAAAGTGATCCATGGTTAACTATTGATGCGGTGCTTGAGCACATGTTACCTAAATCATCCTACGGACCTGGCTCTAAAGAATTGCAAGTGCTTACTTATCTGTATAGTGTTGTTCATAAGCAGCCAACAGTGCAAGCAGAAATAGATTTTATTTTTAAAGGGGTCGGATGGCTAAATGGCTTTACCCAAAAGCAACTAGGTAAGCGTTTTATAGCTTTAACTCAAACAGAAAAAGAAACTATGCTACGGGGAATTAGTCGCTCGACCGCAGGAGAGAATTGGTTGAATAACTTGCTCGGTTATATTTTTGAAGCAATGTTATCTCCGCCTGCTTATGGTGGTAATCCGCAAGGTATCGGTTGGAAGTGGTTGGAGCATCAAGCGGGTTTTCCGTTACCCAAGGCTGGGCAGCGTTATTATGAATTACCTAAACGTTCAATTATTCGTGATGAACATGCCAGCAGCATCATACAATCAAAAGATTTATTCGCTCAGCACTCATCGACACTAAAAAAAGGAAGCAATAAATCATGAGTTTTGATATTTGCATCGTTGGTAGTGGCGCAGGAGCCTCTCCTGTAGCTTACACCTTGACCAAGGCTGGCGCGAAAGTGCTAATTTTAGAAAAAGGACCATGGTTAACAGAGAAAGAATTTTTTAAAGACGAATTGGCAATTAGTTTACGCGACTCATACAATCCTAAACTTGCTGATGAACAACATGTTATCGAAGAAGAGTATCAAACAGAAAGTGGTGAAAGCTATTGGCAAGGCGAAGCAACCAGCGATTCAGGTTGGAGCTTCTGGAATGGTAATGTGGTTGGTGGTTCTTCCAACTTTATGAGTGGGTACTTTCATCGCTTAAAGCCTGTTGACTTTAAATTAAAATCGACCTTCGGTGATATTGAAGGAGCCAATATTGTTGATTGGCCAATTAGCTACGACGAACTTGAACCCTTTTATGCACAAGTTGAACGTGAAATTGGTGTATCTGGTAAAACTGTTCCACACCCCCATCAGGAGCCACGTTCAACAGAATTTCCGTATCCGCCACTTGTTGATCACCAAGTCGCATCTTGGATCGATAAAGCGGCCGAAAATATTGGTTATCATTCGATGCCTGTGCCTAGGGCGATCTTGTCAACTCCGGCTATGGGCAGAAATAGTTGTGAATATTCGGGATATTGCAGCAGTTACGGTTGCTCGTCTGGGGCAAAGGGCAGTGGTAGAGCGGCATTGTTGAACCATGCAGTGGCGACAGGGAACTTAACCATTAGAGCTAATGCAAAGGTTTATCATATCGAGAGTGACGAAAAAGGCGAAATTTCTGGCATTCATTATTACGACTCGCAAGGGCGAGAGAAAAAAGCTACGGCTAAAATATATGTTGTTGCTTGTCAGGCGGTAGAGACATCACGTTTGTTACTCGCTTCTAAAGGGAAAAAATTTCCGAACGGCTTGGCTAATAATAGCGGGCAAGTAGGAAAAAATTTAGTATTTAGCGGCGGTGGTACAGGGCAAGGTGATTTTATTTATTCAGACTTGTCCACTGATAAACAAGCGCAATTAAAGCAGGTAGGCCCTTTTATCAATAGAGCTTTGCAAGATTGGTATCAAATTGACGATAAAAACTTCTCAGGAGCAAATCAGCAAGGTAAAGCGAAAGGCGGTACTATCGATTTTTTATTTTATCAAAACCCTATATCGCGAGCTCAGGGGCAACAATTTGATGATGAAAATGAATTGGTCTGGGGCGAACAATTACAGAAGAACTTAAAAGCAGAATTTACTTCATATAAAACATTACGTTTTGAGGTATTTAACGATTGGCTACCTACAGATGACTGCTTTGTTAGTTTAGACACGGAAGTTACCGATAAATGGGGCCAAGCGGTTGCCAAGGTGAGAATAGGTGCTCATCAACATGACATGGTAGTAGGAGAGTATTTAGCTGAAAAGGGAGAGAAGTTATTAGCGAGTATGGGGGCAAAAAATATTACTAGCTCAGTGAGTAGCTATCCGCCGACTAATCTAATGGCGGGAGGATGCCGATTTGGTGATGATCCTAGAACATCTGTATTAAATAAATATTGCCAAGCGCATGAAGTAAACAACCTCTATGTGACAGATGGCTCGTTTATGCCAACTGGGGGTAGCGTACCATATACTTTTACTATTTATGCCAATGCATTTCGGGTAGCAAAGCATATAACGCAGCGCTGGAAAATAGAGAATAAGGTTTAGGTAAAAGGTACTTATTCCGCTTATCTAAACCAAGATTAAATGGCATTTTTTTTGATGCCATTATTCTCTTTTTGATAAAGAAAATAACCAAACCCTAAAGCAATAAACAATAGACATACGCTAAGTATTATTTGTTGCTGCTCACCCACTTTAACTCCAGCGCCTAATAAAGAAAATATTAGCATTTGTGGCAAAAAACCAACGCAGGTCCCTGTAACATAAGGAACTACTTTTACGTTTGCTATACCGGCTAGTACATTGGTTAAAAAATTAGATCCTGCCGGTAATAAACGTATGATCAATGCTTTGCTGAAAGTATGTGTTTTAAAAAAGTGTGTGACATAATCGAGTTTTGTTGGATAAGTCGCTAGCACCCGTTGCCTGAAAAAAGTTTTAGCTATATATAACGTGATCAAACAGCCCAAGGTCGCGGCGGTTGTTGCTAATAACGTCCCGTAAAGCGTACCAAAAATGTATCCTCCAGAAAAAGCTGCAACTTGTCGAGGTAGGCCAATACTGGTTAATAAAGACAATATGGCTAAGGCGATAAAAAAACCAAAGGTATTTTGAGGTATAAAGTTTTGCAACCAGAGTTGCATACTTTCACTTTGGAGGGCATCAAAGGAAAAAAGCAGGCTAAAACCTACAGTAACCCCGATCAACAAAGAAAGAAGTAATAATAAGGATGTTTGTTTTTTTAGCATGTTATTTGTTACGAGTAATATCCACTAAAATTTTTGCTTTTGCCAAGCTAAATTCTTCTTCACTTAAAAAGCCTTTTTGCTTTAAGTTAGCGAGTTTATCTAAAGAATTGATCAGCTCTGTATCATGGACAGCAATATTGTGTAATTCACTATTATTCTCAGGGGATTCTGGTTTTAATTCTACTATAGGCTCAGGCTCAGGCTCAGGCTCAGGCTCAGGCTCAGGCTCAGGCTGTACTTTTTTCTTCGCTACCTGTGATACAACTTTCGTTGGTGGGGGAGGCGTTAATACTTCCATCTTACGTTTTTCGGTAGCTTGCGGATTTAAATGCATAGCAATAAACCAATTCCAGTCTATTGCCTTCTCCAAAATGTCAAAAAACTTAGCTTTAGTAAATCGCTGGTTTCCTTTGCGTAAATACATACAAATGACATAATTTTTGCCGTTTTTATCGGTTAAAGAAAGGTGTACTTGTCGAATCTCGTCTTCAATTAATTTATTACGGTGTTCACCGGAAAACTTTGCACGTGTTTTATTTTCTTTAATTAAACTGTAACCATTATCGGTATCAATATTGATAATATTTAGACTGTAATTATTCAGCAATAGCTCACTTTCAACAATGTTAGAGATAGCAAGTTGTCTGTTTATCTCAGTTTGATGACGTTTATAAAAATTAACCACATTGGTATTTTCATCTATCTCAAAACGCGCAAACTGACTTCTTAATTGTTTTTTAGTTGCTTTATTGCCGGGTATCAGTCGATAAAAAATAACTGCTATAACCATGAAAAACAAAACGAATAATAACGTGCCGTAAGCATTCGTGCTCTCATCATCTATTATTTCTTCTTCTGGGCTTTCTGCTTTAGGTGTATTCTCATCTGATGAAGTTAATTGCTCAAGGTGAGTGAATATTAATAATTTTTTATTTGTGACATCAAATAGTAAGGGTTCATTTTTATGATCGGAAAATAATCTAAGCTCATGGTTCAATGGAAGTTTATTGATATCAAATAACGAAACTGTTTGATTGCCTTCAGTATTTATATTTTGCTTTGCCGGATTAGCTAAACGTATTAATTGCCAACCCTTATTACTTTTCGATAAATATAAGATGTTTCCTAATAAGCCTTTCAAATTATTACCGCGATAAAATTGAATGTTATCTGAAATACTTTGATTATTGGGAAGTGAAGTTAGGTGTTTATTTGGCGGAGTAATTCGCCAGTCAGTTCCTTTTTCAGCTATCGCCAACAAAGGTTTATCGTCATAAGTATGCTGAATAAATAATTTGTTGAAATTTTGCTTAGACCAGTGAAATGAAGTTATTTTTGAAGCACCCAAAATAAAAATTTCATTATTGATCTCACTATCTTTTACAAAGGGATTATCGTTGGGCACCATATAATTTCTTAAACCGAACTTTGCTGGATTAATCCGTAAAATCGCACCTGAATACAAGGGCGTTTGTGGCTGTTTTGTCTGGTTTTTCGCATTATTAGATAACGCTATATGCAATAAACCATAATCATCATGCCAAGCTTTGGTATAGGGGTTAAAAGCAATTTTTTGAATTATATGCGTAGCTGAAGGCACTGGAATGCGTAATACTTCTCTACGCTTAGGTAGGGCATTGTTATTTATCGGTAATGTCCACTGGGTGATTACCGTATCAAAAGGTAAAGGTGCAGGCTTTTCAAGCTGGGTAATACGCGCAACTTTATTATTTACTTTTGCGGTTTCTATATGTGCGGTAAAAAGGGTTTGGTAACCCGGTTGATCAGCAATGGCAAAACTTGGATGTAAGGTAAATGCAGTTAATTTTTCGAATACTTGCTTAGTTTCTTTAGTTAGTTGTAAGTTTGCTAAAAGAGATAATTTTTTTCCTGTTAATCGAAAGATATCGCTATTTTCATTTACGATAAAATATTTTTTACTCACACGAGTGGCTGAAGGTACGGAGGTAAAAGCAACAATGCTTTTCGACTCAAGCGTCGGTAACTCTGCCAAAACATCGAGGTGATATTGTTCAGCAAAGCTAAAAAATGATGATAAAAAGCAGCAAACTACGGTTATTACCGAAAGTGATTTTCTGCAAATATTGTTACTCTGTTTAAATACTTCCATACCCTGATATCAGTCCTACTAATAAAAAGTTTGTTGACCTAATGCTGCAATAAAATAACTTGATGAGCATCTAAAAATTGTGATTTTTTGCTGTTGTTTAAATAGCTTAACTTGCCATCAACAACTAATTGGTCACCTCTTTTTGCTTTGTCTTTAACATAATGGGCTTGTTTCCCCCAAATATGTACAGAACGTTCAATCGAGATATTTTGAGTTCTCTGGGTTACCGGTGAATAAACCAAATGATTTATTGTTAAGTTTAGCGCAACTAGTTCTTTATTGTGCTCAGTAATCACTAAATTAATATCGCTGCTAATTTCACCACTAATATGAACTTGATTCACCGATTGTGCGTAACCTTTTTCGAATGTTTGAGCGTAAGTTGCATGTAATATTTCGCGATTAGCTTTTTGACTATTAAGCAGGTAGCCCTGTACTAAAATAACATCACCTTTTTGAGAGTGTATAAGTGAACGCTCTACTATGTCACCAATGACTTTAACCGTATGATAACTTGTCCACTCTTTAAATTTTTTAGTTGTTTTATCAAACCATCTACTATGGGTGGCTAATACTAATTCCGCGACAGCAACAACGGGATTTGCTTGATAGCGGATATCAGGCTTAGTAACTAAATTTCCCAATAAAGTGACTGAACATAAATGATTTTGGCTGAGATGATTTGTCATGGCAATGTAGAATAATAAACTATAATGTTAATTTACTGAAAATCATCATATTAAGCAAATAGCTGGCGGCTACTGATGACAATCTTCTGTACATTTGTAATAACATTGTTAGTATGCCGAGCAAACCAAGGGGTGCATTGAAAAGCTGAATGATAAAGGCGTTTTTATTGCTGAGAATTTTTACCCTTAGCACCTGAACCGGATAGTACCGGCGTAGGAATGGTTACGCTAATCGAAAGAAAAGCACTATATCTTCCCAATGCCGGATCCCATTATTCTTAATCGAACTTATGAGATCATAATGAACATTTCTAAACCTGCAATTTCAATTGCTGTAACAACGTATTTACTGTCTTTTGCTAGTATTACTCAAGCAAATGAATCAAATGATATTGAACGAATTTCTGTCACATCAAGTTTTAACAAACAATCATTAGCACAAGCACCTACTAGTATCGCGATAATTGATGAACAGAAAATAGCTGATCAAGCCATACAACATTTTGAAGAGGTACTTAGTGGCGTTGCCAACTTAAACTTTTCAGGTGGCACTTCTCGTCCTAAGTATTTACAAATACGAGGTGTCGGCGAGCGTTCAGAATATCGTGGTGCACCAAACTCGTCAGTGGGTTTTATTGTTGATGATATCGACTTATCAGGCCTAGGTATGGCAGCTTCCATGTACGACGTTCAACAAGTCGAAGTTTTGAGAGGTCCGCAAGGAACACGTTTTGGCGCTAATGCGTTAGCAGGTTTAATCTATATAAAATCAAAAGATGCTACCCAATTACCAGAGCATGGTTTTAAAGTAACTTTGGGGGATGATGATTTAATAAATGTTGCTGGTTATAGCTCCGGTGCTATTACTGACGATTTAAATTACCGAATTTCATTAGAACAACATCAACAAAATGGTTACCGTGATAATCTCTTTTTAAATAAAGACGATACCAATGCACTTGATGAGTTTTCTGGAAAATTTAAATTACAATACAGTGCAGCAGAAGATTTAACCGTTGATTTTACTTATATCTTTGCTGATAACGATAATGGCTTTGACGCTTGGACATTAGATAATAATGGATTTGATACCCTGACTGATAACCCTGGCGTTGATAACCAAAAATCTCACGGTACGGCATTAAAAGTGAGCTACGACGGTTTGCCATTTGCCAAGCTTGAATCGATCAGTAGTTACACCACCACTGAGCATCAACATGCTTACGATGGCGATTGGGCGAATGCCGATTATTGGGCAAATAAAAGCTGTGATGATGCACCTTGTGACTATAGTTACTTATGGGATAAACGTGCCGACAGAGACATTTGGTCACAAGAATTTAGATTATCATCAAATGACAATTCGAGAATTTTTGATAATAGCACCGCGTGGTTAGTTGGCACATACATCAGCCGATTAAATGAAAAAAATGATTTAGATTCTTCATACAATGGTTGGGCAGATGAAGTAGTAGACTCAAGTTATTCAGCGAATAACTATGCGGTATTTACCCAACTAGACAGCATACTTCCTCTAGGACATGAACTATCAGTGGGCTTGCGTGTTGAAAAACGATCAACTGATTATAGCGATAGTCAAGGGGATGAGTTTGATCCGTCAGAAACTATGTGGGGCGGACATATTGCCTTGAGTAAAGCTATTAATAGCGATCATTCCGCTTATATTCGAGTAGCACGTGGTTATAAAGCGGGCGGTTTTAATATGGGGTTACCAGAACAATTAAGCCAATTTAAAGAATTTGATACTGAAGTATTGTTAAATTATGAACTGGGTCTTAAATCCAATATGTTGGACAATGCACTAGTAAGTCGTTTAGCGATCTTCTATATGGATAGACAAGATCAGCAAGTGAATGCCTCTCAGCAAAACCCTAATAAACCACAACAATTTACAATTTACACAGCTAACGCCACGAGTTCTGGCAGTTACGGTTTAGAACTTGAGTTGTCATATCAAGTTAATAATAATTTGTCGTTTGACTCAACATTAGGTTATTTAAAAGCAACTTATGATACTTACGCCTATCTTGACAAGTACGGCACAAGTATTGATATTTCAGGACGAGAGTTAGCTCATGCACCAAGTTATACTTTTAGCATTGGCTCTACCTATATCAGTGATAATGGCGTAATGTTCAATATTAATTGGTCAGGAAAAGATGAATTTTTCTTTTCAGATAGTCATGATGAAAAGGCTAGTAATGCTAACTTGCTAAATGCGAAAATTGGCTATGAAATAGCTGATTGGTCAATATCTTTGTGGGCCCGCAACATTACCGATGAAAAAATTGCAACGCGCGGCTTCTTTTTTGGTAACGAACCAGACCTAGGTTGGGCTGCTAAAAAATACCAACGTTTTGGAGCACCTCGTCAACTTGGTATAACGTTTGATTATAACTTTTAAAGCTATTACCTCCGCCACCTTGTAGTAAACTCAAAGTGGCGGATTTTAACTTATCAATTACATTCTATATTCGTAATGAAGGTCCAAAAATTAACAGCATAACTCAGGAGGAATAACATGAAAATATCGATAGAAATTAGTCTTTATCCATTAGCAGAAGAAAAATTTAAAACTGAAATTTGGGCGTTTATTAAGCGCCTTCGTCAAGTTGAGGGCTTAAATGTTGTTACCAATGGCATGAGTACGCAGGTTTTTGGCGATTACGACTTAGCGACAAGTCATGTGATGGCAGAAATTAAACATGTTCATCAATCTTTAGATGCAGCTGTTTTTATTTGTAAGTTTATTGGTGGTGATCGTTCGCATGTAGAAGCTGAAAACTAATGACAGACTTTATTCAAGGCACAATAAACGACTTTGCCCAATTGCCATTATGGGAGTTGTTAGCAGTAATATCTTCATTGCTTTATGTGGTCTTAGCAGCAAAAGAAAATATTTGGTGTTGGCCTGCTGCGTTAATCAGCACCATTATCTATAGCGTTATTTTTTATGATGTATATTTGTGGATGGACGCTCTATTACAAGTTTATTATTTAGCCATGGCTGTTTTTGGTTGGTATTGCTGGCGTAAGGTTTTAGCAACGAATACCAGTGCAAGTAACGATAGCACCAAAAGGGCAGTTCAAGCCATTCAAACTTGGCCGTTACTTTTTCACGCTAAAATTATTGTTTTACTTACCGCGTGCTCTTTGGCGATCGGCTGGTTAATGGATAATCACACACCAGCAGATTTTCCCTATTTAGACGCTGCTACTACGGTATTTGCAGTTTTCGCAACGTATATGGTCGCTAAAAAAGTATTAGAAAATTGGCTGTATTGGATAGTAATTGATTTCGTTTCTATTTATCTCTATTTAGAAAAAGGCTTACTGCTTACCGTTGTCTTATTTGGTTTTTATGTAATTATTGCTATTGCTGGATATGTTATGTGGCATAAAAAATATCAAAAAGCTTATAATAATTCTGCACTATCGCTTTCACAACAAAGCCATCATTAAATGTCAGTTATAGGCTTACACAGCAATGAGGTAAGGTTTGCCGAAATTAGCGCTTTGCCTTGTTTTACCGATGGACATTGCCAAATAAGTGCTTTAGTACAAGGTGAAAGCCACTTATGTTTTAAAGTGATGTTTAGCAAGGACGGCAAAGAAAAATGCTATTTTGTTAAGTCGCTTAGTGAACACCAGTTAACGTCGCAGGCTGAAATTAATAGCCATTTATCAGCAGCTGAACACGGTTTTGCACCAAGCGTATTATATTATTCGTCATCATGGTTAGTATCAAAATTCATTGATGGCTATTCATTACAACAGTTCAGCGCCAATCATCCTAAATTTACTCTGGCAAGTAAAATCACTATTGCGATGTTTTTAATGGCGAAAAATCATCAACTGCACGCCAGTAAAGATCATTTAGTTATTAATGTTGTAGGGCTACTCACTAGTCAAATTCACCTGAACATTTATACACAGCCACAAAAAGTTACATTAACAAGCATTATTGAAAAAACAACCAGCTTTCTGTCATCAATTACTGATCTGGTACTGTGTCATGGTGATGTAAATGATGAAAATATTCGACTGAGCTCTGAGTTTTCGCCTAACCAACTCACGGGTAACGTTTGGTTAGTTGACTTTGAGTGTAGTAGCTTAGCTGAAGCTGAATATGATGTTGCTATGTACCTTGCAATTAACCAGCTCTCTTTGCGTCATCTAGAAGAAGTTATTAAAAGTTATCAACAATACTCTGCACTGCCCATTAATAGCGAAAAGGTGCGAGACTATTTAGCTTGTTGTTATTTAATCAATGGCTTATGGTATTTAGAGGCTGCAACTGAAAAGGCACAAGGCAAATCTTTTCGAGTAAAGGCTCGTCAGCAGTTTGTACTTTTTGATCAACTTGCCCTAGCAGAGGAAAAGGTTGTTCCCCTGCTTCATACCCTTTTAACTGACTAATGTCGTGAAGGCCTGTTGCTGATGAAGGTCAGATATGCTTTTCTCCACTCGTTCAATATCATCTGAAAAGGTTAGACCAAACCAAGAATCACTTGATGTTAACAACTTAACTTCTTTTTTCTGTTGTGCTATTTGTCGCATAACAACGTTTGGTAAAAAGCATTCAAAAGTATTAACTTTACTGGTGTCGTTATCTTTATAGTAATTATTGATTGTTGCAATGATATAAGTTTCTAGAGCGGGGAATATATCTGGTGTAAAACTCCAGCAGTTCATCGATGTTAAGCTAAGTGGGTCTAACTCGCATCGTTCATTTTTATGGTCCAATCGGCCGGTGATTTTTTGCTGATTATTATCACTGATTACCCACTTAATATCATGGCATTCATCAATGTTTTGCAGTAAGTTATGATTATCGAACTGACAAAAACCTCTGTTGACCCCACCAAATTCTGAGAGCGTTTTTTCTAGCTGAAATGCAACCATTAAATGATATTCAGGGAAATCTTGATTGTTTTTCAATAGTAATTTAAAAGCACTATTTCCATAATAATCATCTGCATTTATCACCGAAAAGTTACCATCAATATTGTTTCGACAGCACCAAATAGCGTGTGCAGTGCCCAATGGTTTTGTTCGACCTTCTGGTAAAGATAGTTTCAGAGGTAAATTATTTAAATCCTGCTCTACAAAAACTACGTCTATTTTATTAACAAGTTTAGGCAATACTTGTTCAGCAAATAATGTACGTAATTCAGGGCGGATAATAAAAATAACTCTAGTAAAGCCAGCATCTATAGCATGGCAAATATTACATTCCATTAGCGTTAATTTGGCTGAACTGAATTGAGCCAACTGCTTATTGCCACCAAAGCGCGAGCCTAAGCCCGCCGCTAATATAACTAATGTACTCATTAACTAACCACCTTTAATGGCTTAGCTGATTTCCAAGCTCCTCGGGTAAAGTCAGGTACATCTTTACTGTTACTTCTGTCGTTAACTGAATCGGCACTAAGCGGAAGAATTGCAGACCATGCAGCCGCATCGTAAACATCTTGATCGAGTGCTTCACCGTTGCGTAAGCAATATACCATTCGCCATAACATTAAGAAGTCCATACCACCATGGCCACCATTTTTCTCGGCTTCTTCTCCCATACGCACCCATAAAGGGTGATCAAATTCAGCTTGCCATTTTACCATATCTTGATCCCAGTGATGAAAGCTAGCATGACTAGGTTTTCTACCTCTACTTCCTGCTTTTTCCCAAATCGCTAAATCGGCTTGGTATTTTTCATCATATTGTTTTTTAATCTCTTCTGGGACATTCTCAAGAGCAATGCGGTCAGGAAAGCCTGCAAAGGCACCATTAGTGCCTTGGATATAATTATGGCGTGAATAAGGACGGGGGGTTGTGGTGTCATGTTGCACCATAATTGAGCGACCATTTTTAGTTTTTATCAAGGTCGTATTCATGTCTCCGGCAATAAAGTTTAAACTATTGCGTTCATGAGTTGCAGAAAACTCCCGTTCTGCATAAGCTTTACGGCCTAAAGCTGGAGAGCTGGTTGACGTTAAGTAATCAAAGCGGTCGCCACGGTTAATATTCATATACTGAGAAACCGGCCCTAAACCGTGGGTAGGGTATAAATTACCATCCATTTTAGTGTGCCAATAAGTGCGCCAAGAGCCCGTACTACCTTCAATTTCTTTCATTTGCCAGCGTAGTTCATGAATATATGCAGCTTCGCCATGTAATAAATCACCAAATAAACCTTGGCGAGCCATATTCAATACCATAAGCTCGTTTCGACCATAACAAACGTTTTCCATCATCATGCAATTTTTTTGTGTACGTTCTGCTGTATTCACTAACTGCCAACATTCTTCAATGGTCGTTGCCGCAGGTACTTCAACAAAAGCATGTTTACCGCTTTCCATGGTTTCAATACACATAGGCGTATGCAATGCCCAAGGTGTTGAAATAATGACAATATCAATATCTGCGCGTGCAAGCATTTTACGGTAGGCATTTTTTGAACCGCTATAACTGTCAGGCGTTTTAAAGCCTGACTTCTCAACGACTTCAATTGAGCGAGTTAAAGCTTTGTTATCAGTATCACAAATGGCTTTAATTTCAACGCCTTCAATATGACAATAATGCTTAACATGGCCAGAGCCACGTTGACCTACACCTATAAATCCAATGCGAACAATATCCATTTTAGGGGCGACTAAGCCAATTACTGATTTTCCTTGGCTTTTTAAAGGAGTGGTTGATTGTATAGCCGTTGAAGCACAGCCACCCGCAACACTTACTGCTCCAACAGCAACTGCAGATTTTAAAAAATTACGACGATTATTTTCGCTCATTAATGACTTCCACTTTCATGTAAATTATTTTTGTGAGCATAATTTACCTGTAAATTGATGGAATGGCTAATACCTTAAGCTACTGGTGGATAAGTTTCGTTTAATGACATTAGGTAATTAATGGTATATTTTTGTAGTAATGAATAGTGGAATAAACAAAGCAAAGGAGTTGTTATGAAAAAAATCATTTATCCGTGTTTTTTTATGGTGTTGTTATCTGCGTGCTCTACTTTAGACTTAAAGCCTGAACGTGCTATTGACATACCACTTAACCAAAGTTTATTTACATATAATGAGATAATTCTGGGTGAACAAGATATTTTTTCACTCACTCAGGAGCAAGAAGCTGAATTCTTCAACGAATATGAAAAACTTCTCCAGCAAGGTCTCGCTCGGCATGAAGCACTATCAGCTTATTTACAACGTTTAAAAAATAACTTCACTTTTTATGGCAAGACCAATATTGCAACAAAGTCTTTGAGTGAAAAACAAGGTAACTGCTTAAGCTTATCAATATTGACAACCGCTTTAACGCGTTTAACCGGCCTAGAAACATCGTATAGAGAGGTCACCTCATCTCCTGTTTTTCAAAAGAACAATAATTTTATTTCATCGTCTTCACACGTCCAGACGATTATTTATGATCCTAATTTTGTCCCGAAAGAGGGAGTCGTGTATTTATCTAAACCAGGTATTGTTATTGACTATTTTCCCACTAAAAATAGTCAACAAGGGCCAATGTTTTCCTTTACTAAGTTTTTATCTATGTATTATCGAAACATAGCTGGCGATGCATTAATGCATAAAGAGCCTAATAAGGCTTTTGCTTATGGCGAAGAAGCGTTAAGAATTATGCCTGCAAGTGTTGAGGCTATTAATTTCATGGCCTTATTACATAAAACGCAATTAGACAATAAAACTGCTGAAAAGCTGTATAAATTAGGCATGTCTTTAGATGGAAGTAATATTCAGATTATACATAATTATATGATCTTGCTTGCTAGGGAAGGTAGATCTGAAGAAGTTCATTTTTATCAGGAAAAGCTGAATGTTTTAGATAACCCTAATCCTTATCTCTGGCTTGAACAAGCTTATCAGTCATACCATAAACCTAAACAAGCTGAAATATATTATAAAAAAGCACTGAAAAATGCCCCATATTTACAGGAAGCTTATATTGGTTTAGCTAAAATATATTTTAAAGGTAACAATAAAAAACTTGCAAAAGAGATGATCGAAAATGCTTTGAAATGGAGTTATAAAAAAGAGGAACAGCAATTGTATAAAAAGAAATTATCTATTTTAAGTGCACTTAGTGTTTGATATAAAAAGTGGTCCACCCGACAGGATTCGAACCTGTGACCTCACGCTTCGGAGGCGTGAACTCTATCCAGCTGAGCTACGGGTGGTTTGCTGTTTTAAGCGCGGCAAATACTATAATTAAACGTGAAAATTGTCTAGCTTTGTCGGCTTTATTTTTTATAGCTGCGATAATATTGTAAATCTTAATCAACCACAGGAAAAATAGTGGAAAAAGATGTACTTTATTATGCAAGAACCCTAAAGTATTAACTATAATAATATCAGTTAATTTAACGCGTTATAGAATTGCATATGAAACCACGGAATATCTTTATTAGGTTGTTGGTGTTAGGAATAACCATTTCTGCATCTTTTTCAGCATTATCGCAAAGTTATGATCTTGAACAGGTCATTGTTGAGCCTTATGCAAATACTATTAAGCGTACAGGTAAGCTTGATTTTAGAAGAACCTTAAATGTATCTTTTAAAAGCAGCGGTTATCTCGATAAGCTATTAGTTGACGAAGGGCAATATTTTGAAAATAAACAACTTATCGCCTCACTTGACACCACTGAATTACTACAAAACAAAAATTCAACTTATGCGCAGCTTATGCAAGCTAAGCGTGAAGTTAATCGTCAGAAAACATTAATTGGAAGTGGTTTGAGTTCTGAGCAAGAAGTTGACCTTGCCTCGACAAATGTAGAAACAGCTCGCTCAGCATACCAAATTGCCTTTTATAATCTTGAAAAATCAAAAATATTCGCACCATTTTCAGGTGTTGTACTTAATCGTTATACTGAGTTAGGTGAACTACAATCTCCCGGTCGAGAAGTTTTGAAAATAGCAGCGCTAGACAGAAATTGGGTGGTAAAAGTCGCGCTTACCGGTAGCGAAGTAAGTCAAGTACGTTTAGGTCAAAAAGTAAATGTTAGTTTACAAAGTTTAGGTGCTGTTATTGGTGAAGTGAGCAAAATACCTGCGATAGCAAACTCTGGTGGCAATATGTTTATTATTGAAGTGTTATTGCCTAATCTAACTTTAAAAAGTGGTATTGTCGCAGGGCAAATCGCTGAAATTGTTATTGATTTTACCAGCGACAATTTCGTATATCGATTACCTATTTCGGCATTAATTAGCGTCGACGACAGTGGTAAAGCCATTGTAATTAAACAAACTAATCAAGAGCTAAGTTACCAGCATTACGATATTTACCGTTTAGATAACCAATACCTCTATTTATTTGCTTCGGTTGATGATCAGCCAATGCAAATTGTGACAAACGGGTGGCAGCACCTTTCATTAGGTAAAAAATAGTTTATGCAGTTACCTAAACTCGCGATAAAAAACGCCCAGTTTACGCTGACCTTAGTCGTACTTTTGGTTCTTGTCGGTATTGTTTCGTATTTCCAAATGCCTCGTTCCGAAGATCCGCAGTTTGATATGTCGATTACCTTAATCGAAGTTATTTATCCTGGCGCATCACCTACCGATATTGAAAGCTTAGTGGTTAATCCTTTGGAAGAAGAGATTTCTGCTATTGAAGGTATTCAGAAGATTGAATCCCAAGTTAAGAATGGTGGCGCACGTATTAAAATAACCTTCTTGTACGGGACCGATCCAGAAGCTTCTTACAATAAAGTAAAACAAGCGGTTTCAGCAGTTAAACCAAGTTTACCTAGAGGAGTACACGATGTCTTTGTTTTAAAGGCGACTCCAACAAGTGTTGCAATTATGCAGCTTGCGTTATGGAGTGAGCCAATTGATTACAAAACTATGGAGTTCCACGCTAAGCAATTAGAGAAGCGTATAGAAGCTATTAATGCAGTACGTAAAGCTGATATTTGGGGATATCCACAGCAGATTGTTGCTATTGATGTTAATTTAGCCTTACTGAAACATTATGACTTATCTATCACCGACATTAACTTTGTTTTAGAAGGCAGAGCCGTGAATATAACCCCTGGCTACGTTGATGCAAGTTCAAGACGTTTTAATGTTAAAGCCAGTGGGAATTTCGTACAACTTTCCGAATTAGCTGAAACGGTGATTCGTTCAGATGAACATTCAGTATTACGTTTGAAAGATGTGGCAACTATTGATTTTTCTGGGCTAGAGCCAAATTATTTAGCTTATTTTGATAACAAACCCGTGATTTTTCTCACTATAGAGCAGCGATCTGATACTAATATTTTTGACTTAACGGAGAGTATTGATCAAGAAGTTGCTAGCTTTTCAAAAAGTTTACCTGACAACATTAAAATAGATGTATTGTTTAAACAAGCCGATAGTGTTGAATCTCGAGTCAATGGATTTTTTGACAACCTTTGGCAAGGTTTAGTACTCGTTGGTATCATGGCACTCATATTTTTAGGTTTACGAGAATCCTTAGTGGTAATCGCAGTGATTCCATTATCATTTTTAGTGGCTATTGGCTGGTTAGATTTTAGTGGCTTTGGCTTGCAACAAATGTCGATAGTTGGTTTGATCATTGCGCTAGGATTATTGGTTGATAATGCGATTGTAGTTACCGAAAGTATTCATCGAGAGAAGAAAAAAACAGCGAACCTTGAAGCAGCTGCTGCCCAAGGTACTAGTAAAGTTGGTTGGGCAATAACCAGTGGTACAGTTACCACTATGTTAGCGTTTTTACCTATTTTAATGTTAACCAGTAATACTGGTGATTTTGTTCGTTCTATGCCAGTAACCGTAGTCTTAGTTTTATTGGCGTCATTAATGATAGCACTAACACTAACACCTTTATTAGCCAGCCGATTCTTTTCAAAAAGCAATGAAATTAAAACGCTTAAAGTTCAGACGCTACAACATTATATTAATATTTTTGCTGAGAAAACCTATGTTAAATGGCTGAGTAAATTTATGAAGTTGCGCTGGGTGGTTATTACTATAGCGGCAATTTGTCTGATGGGCATGTTGTCACTATTTAATAAAGTAGGGGTAAGCCTTTTTCCTAAAGCAGAAAAACCTATGCTCATGCTTGATGTTAAAACACCTGCAAATTCATCATTAGCTTTTACTGATCAAGTAATGCAGAAAATGACCACTGTTATTGAAAAGAATCCGTTAGTTGATAAGGTGGCTCTCAATGTAGGTAACGCCAACCCTCGTATGTATTACAACCAAATACCCAAGCGTGGTGTCGCAACTTATGGGCAAGTCATTGTTGTTTTAAAAGAATACCACGCAGAAAAAGTATCGAACTTTGTTAATCAACTTCGTCAAGAGTTTGGTCAATGGCAGCAAGCAAAAATTACCGTTAGTGAGTTTACACAGGGTCCAGTGACGGACTTACCTATTAGTATTCGTTTAATGGGGGAGTCGTTAACCGATTTAGAGCAAGTTGCTAACGATTTAGCAAATATGATGAACAGTACTGAAGGGATCATTAATTTAGATAACCCCATTGGTATTGCTAATACAGAATTATTACTTGATATTAATTATGAGAAAGCTGCTCTAGCTAATATAGATATCAATACATTGGATACAACTCTACAAACTATCTTGTCAGGAACAAGCGTAGGGCGTTTTAATGATGATAACGGTGAAAACTATCCCATTATAGTTCGTCGTAAAAACCCAGATGTAGACGGGTTATCTGATATTAATGTAACTAACCGATTAGGTGAGGCAATTCCACTTAATCAATTTATAACAACCAAATTACAAAAAGGTCGTACTGAATTTTATCATTATCAAAAACTGAGAATGGCAAAAGTCTCAGCAGACGTTGATAAAAAATATAGTGTCAGCGAGATTACAGAAAAAATCGTTACATATTTAGCAAGTTATAATATGCCTAAAGGCATTAGTTACACGCTAGGCGGTGAAGAAGAGTCTCGTCAGGAGAATTTTTCGGGCCTAACGCAAATTATGCTTGTTACCGCAATTGGCATTTTCGCTGTTCTAGTACTGCAATTTAAATCGTTTATACAGCCACTCGTTGTCTTTACATCTATCCCCTTTGCTATGGCTGGATCTGTTATCGGTTTGTATTTGACTGGACAATCATTTTCTATGATGGCATTTATTGGTTTGATCAGTTTATTTGGTATTGTGGTCAATAATGCTATTATTCTGATTGATACTTCTAATCGAAACTTTTTAATATCAAATAACTTAAAGCAGGCAATACTCGATGCAAGTGCGACCCGTTTTACACCGATTTTATTGACGACTTTAACGACAATTGGTGGTCTATTACCACTAACGTTATTTGGTGGTGGTTTGTGGCAGCCTCTTGGTACTGTGATAATTTCAGGTTTATGTGTTTCAGCAATAGCCAGCTTTTTATTAGTACCGGTATTAACCGAAATATTTACGCAAAAAACTAATAAAGAAAAAACAGTAGATCAAAACTAAATAAAAACTCAACAAGAAGTTTAACTATATATTATGGATTCATTTGGATTTATCGGTTACTCGTTAGCGAGTGCCGGATACCTTTTATTTGCCTTACTAATTTTTGCTGCTCGCAATAACACTACACTTGCCCGATGGGTTTTGATATCTACGTTAGTTACCGTTATTGCTAATATTGTTGCTGCAATGCAAATAAAGCTTGGTTTTAGCTTACAATGGGTCATGGTGAGCGATGCATGCAAAATTGCTTGTTGGTCCATTCTGGTTTTACTTTGCAATACAGAACATCGTTCTTTTCGTGCCATGATGTCGAACAAATACATACGTAAATATGTCAGTTTATGGAGTATGTTAATGATCGCGTGTTGGTTTACCACTTACATGATCAATTTCTCCTATGAGTACTTATTCTTACTATTTATTGTGTTTAATCTCTGGAGCTTAGTGCTACTTGAGCAGCTTTATCGAAGTGCAAATTCTCAGGTACGTTGGGCTATTTGGCCAATGGTAATAGCTCTTGCCTGTATATCCATTTTCGATTTTGTTTTATATGCTCAAGCAACTATGGTGGGCGAGATTGATTTTGATTTCTGGTTTAGTCGTGGATTGATTTCTCTAGTCGTAGTGCCATTGTTGTTAATTAGTACTCGGCGTATTCACAATGGCTCAGTACGAATTTTTGTATCTCGGCACGTGGTATTTTATAGCTCAATGCTGATGATTGCCGGTATTTATTTATTGGTTATGGCATTTGCTGGCTATGTTATTAATTATATCGGTGGTGAGTGGGGAAGTGTGGTAAGTATCAGCTTCTTAGTCTTGAGTGGCTTAGTTTTGGTTGCTTTACTTATTACTGAATCGTTACGCAGAAAATTAAAAGTCTTTATTGCTAAGAATTTCTTTGCTAATAAGTACGAATATCGAGATGAATGGTTAAATCTTATAGGTAAAATAGAAACAACCAGTGCTGAAAGCTATTACCAAATGGCAACACAAATTATGATGTCAAAAGTTGATGTTCATGCTGGTGCTATTATTAAAAAAGTAACAGATCAACGCTTTAGTGTGCAGTACAGTGAAAACATGTCGTTAGATGATTCATTTAATGAGCAGTTAATTCAATTTAGCTTATTTTGTCAGCGCCAAGGTTGGATTATTGATATTGAAGAATATGCTAAAACACCGACGACTTACCCGGAACTCTCATTAAACGAGCAACTAATAAACGACCTAAGTATTCGTTTTATAGTTCCTATTTTTATTGGTAAAGCCTTCTATGGCATGTTTGTATTAGCAGGAAAGAACGAAAGAAAACAGCTGAACTGGGAAGATCGAGATTTATTATTTGCGATATCAAAGCAGTTAGGGAACTTTGTTTCCTTGCATGAAGCCAATGACAAAATCGCAGAATCTAAACAGTTTGATGCATTCAATCGAATGTCTGCTTTTTTAGTGCACGATTTAAAAAATATTCAAGCACAATTAGCGCTTATTACCACTAATGCCAAAAAGCACGGCGATAATCCTGAATTTGTCGCTGATGTTTATGAAACGGTAGAATCGGCGACCGAACGTTTAGCTAAAGTTCTTTCACAATTGCGTAATAAGCAAGCTGCTCAATCTAAAAACGAGCTGGTTAATATTGCTCAGTTAATTGAGAATGTTGTTCAACAGAGAAATATTGATCAGCCACAAGTGTCCTTTGATTTAGTAAACGATTGTGAAATGGCCATTGACGCTGAAACTTTTCACTCTGTATTAAATCATCTGATACAAAACGCACAGGAAGCGACAAACAGCCACGGTTGGGTTAAAGTATCTTTAGCTCAACAGGGGAAGCATCTGGAAATATCCATTGAAGATAATGGCTGTGGAATGTCGAAAGACTTTATCGATAAAAGGCTATTTAAACCCTTCGATACTACAAAAGGTAATGCAGGAATGGGCATTGGCGTTTTTGAAGCCAAGCAGTTTATCGAAAGTATTGCTGGATTATTGAAAGTTGAAAGTTATGAAGGTGAAGGTACAACATTTATTGTTGATTTACCGATTAAACCTGTTTATGAATAAAATAATTATAAATAATGAAAACTAATCGCACAAAAAGGAAAGGGTTCTAGCAGTATGGAAAAATTACTGATCATTGATGATGATAAAGGAATACAAAAACAATTAAAGTGGTGTTTGTCGGATTATGAAGTGGTCTTAGCGGATGACCGTGAAAGTGCTATTGCTGCTGTACGTCGTCACGAGCCTAAAGTTATTACCCTAGATTTAGGCTTACCGCCAGATGAAGCTAATGCCACAGAAGGCCTATTAGCGTTACAAGAAATATTGACAATTTCTCCACATACAAAAGTGATTGTGATCACTGGTAATGATGACCGTACTAATGCCCTTAAAGCTATTTCAGCAGGCGCTTACGACTTTTACCAAAAGCCTATCGACGCTGATGTTATTGGTGTTATTGTTGCTCGCGCATTCAGTGTTGCCGCTATTGAAACTGAAAACCGTAAAATGCGCGAAGTGGCTGGAAGCGACATTGGCATTATTGGTAATAGTGAAGCAATTGATCGCCTACGTATGATGGTTAAGCGCATTGCTCCGACGCAAATTACAGCTCTTCTATTAGGTGAAAGTGGTACAGGTAAAGAAGTTACCGCTAATGCCGTGCATATTGCTAGTGACCGAAGTAAAAAGCCATTTATTGCGATTAATTGTGCATCGATACCTGAAAACTTATTAGAAAGTGAATTATTTGGCTTTGAAAAAGGTGCTTTTACTGGTGCGCATCGTGCGACAAAGGGGAAAATTGAATGTGCCGAAGGCGGTACTTTATTTCTTGATGAAATTGGCGACATGCCTTTTAGTTTACAAGCAAAACTATTACGTTTTTTACAAGAAAAAACTATAGAACGCCTTGGTGGAAGGCAAGAAATTGATGTTGATGTACGAGTGGTTTGCGCAACAAATCAAAACTTAGAAGAGATGGTTGCAGAGAAAACTTTCCGTGAAGATTTATTTTATCGGGTCAGTGAAATCACTTTAAATATTCCGCCATTACGTGATCGTGATGAAGATGTACTCATACTCGCACAGTATTTTTTGCAGATGTATGCGACAGAATATAAACGTAATGTTAAAAGTTTTTCCGAAGATGGTTTAAGTGCCATTAAAGCACACAAATGGCCTGGTAATATTCGAGAGTTGCAAAATAAAGTAAAGAGCTCTGTAATCATGACAACGGGAACACAAGTTACCGCGTTTGATTTAGGTTTCTTTGACCATAGCGATACAGAATTTGAATTATCGCTTAACTTACGTACAGTTCGTGAAAAGGCTGAGTCCTTAGCGATTCAGAAGGCTTATGCATTAGCTGAAGGTAATATGTCTAAAACATCCGAACTACTTGGTGTAACAAGACCAACATTATATTCATTGATCGAAAAATATGCTTTAACGATTAATGAGTCTTAGTGTTAGCTCAAAAGGATATTAAAAAGTTTAATTTAAACCTTTTTAATATCCTTTATCTCACTATTATTTAACCAGCAATTGTTCCTGTACTTATTCTTCTACATTAGTCTCTGCATATAAGCGACTTTTTTGTTTTAATAGTTTATCAACATAACGCGCCATCTTAATTTTTTCCTTGATAGAAGACTCAAGGATCTCCTCAACTTCACGCAATATTTCTTTCATATTTTCAACATTTTCTGTTGAATTTACCACAAGTTGGGCATTGCTAGCTGTTGGTTCGTTACTCGTCAGTTGTGCAGAATGAAGCGAGCCGGTAAGTTCAACCTGCATTTCTTGTGCAACTTCATTAATAGCATCAACCTCAATGCAAGTTAACTCTTCTAAGAAACCAAACAATAATAAACGATCAACAAATATATTAATTTTACGCGGTACACCCGACGTTTTTTCGTGAATAACGTGAAATGCGTCATCAGAGAAAAGTGTCTCTTTATTGCAGCCACCTTGTTGTAACCTATGGTTAATATATTCTTTTACTTCTTCACTAGACAAAGGCTTTAAATGAGCTGAAGCAATGATTCTTTGCCTAAACTGTTCCATATTAGGCGCTTGAATAATATCCTTCAGTTCTTCCTGTCCTAATAAAAAACTTTGAATTAATGGCTTATTATCAAGCTGGAAATTAGAAAGCATTCGAAGTTCTTCAACGGTTTCAATCGGTAAGTTCTGTGCTTCATCAACAATTAACAGTGCACGTTTCCCTTGGCGATTTAAATTAATCAGGAATTGTTCAATAGCTTTTAATAATTCAGCCTTGCTATTATCTTTAGTCGAAATTTTAAACTCTGATACAACCAGTTCAAGTAGCTCTTTCGGCTCTAATTTTGTGGTAACAAGTTGTGCTGCGACAATTGAATCGTCGGCGATGTTATTAAGTAAATTACGTGCTATTGTCGTTTTACCAGTACCTATCGGTCCCGTAACTACAATAAAGCCTTCACCTTGGTCTAAACCATACTGTAAATAAGACATAGCTCTTTGGTGGTTGCTTGAAGCGAAAAAGAAACGAGGATCTGGGCTTAGCTGAAAAGGACGTTCTTTAAAACCATAATAATTTTCATACATGCTACTAAAAACCTTTGTTTACTTTAAGGTAGACTCTGTCTTCCTCATAATTGAACGATTGCGTTGTTGAACTTCTATTAAGGTGGCTAAGGCCTAGAGTAACCGATAATTTACTGTTTAATGATTTATCATACTCAAGACTATAACGACGATAACGATCTTGACGCTCACTATCTTGATCAAGTGCTTGATGAGTGTCGGTATATTCCATGTTCAGCTGAAGGTTTGATTTACCGCTAACTTTACGCTTGATAGAAAAAGAAGCACGTTGGTTTTCATCATCGACACGCGTATTCAAATTTTCACGAGCTAAACCAGAAAGTGACAAAGTAAAAGTAGTACGCGAAAGTGCTAATTCTGATAGCCATGTCAATTCTTTGTTTAATGACAAAGCTAGATCTTCAACTAAAACAAAATCACGTAGATTAATAAGTTGATAATCGTCAAAGTTGATATTTTCGTCATTGTTTACAAAACAAGACGAAGTTTTGGTTATTTCTCCAGGGGGACACCAGAATGCACCGAGAGCGACACTCTCGTAACTATTACGAGTAAAAGCTCTTACGTCTTCAGTATAAGAAATGGTATTTGTTAGGCGTTTATTTTTATGGGCAAAGTCAAAACCATAGCTTTCACCGTAGAATCGTTTGCCATAATCAATGGATAACTGTGTTCGTTGGCTCGGCTCCCAACGAATTGAAGCCGCTGTATAATTTTCTTGTTCCTTGTTATCAAGATCGAGTTGAGAACCCGTAGGAATATTGTATGATACATCGATAATAAATTTAGGCGTTATTAACCAACGTAAACCGCCACCATAGGAATCAGACTCAAGAGATGAACTATTGTTCGTAAGATCACCTTCGTTAGTTTCATCATAATAACGTAGAAAAGGGGTGACTTTGTAATTGGTAATTAAACCAATTTTGAACTCGCCCTTAAATAACTTACCATCACGACCTTGGTTGGTATAGTCAGCAAATTCGGAACTGCCTTCCCAGTAGATATTTTGTGCCGAGCTACCATTTTTAGTCGATAAACCTGCCATATAGCCTTCACGATCACCAATCTTATCTTCTGACTTAGTCGTTTGGTATTGAATAGTCGAATCGAGCTTAAAATCACGATTATTTACTTTGTACTCAAAACCGCCTGAGTAAGTTTCAACTCTTACGGTATCACTTGAGACAATATCAGCTAAAGCATTCTTAGAGTTATTCCTTGATTGATTTGAAATTGCCGCGGTGCCAGTTAAAGCAAGGCCATTTGGAGCCAGTTTCAATCTAAAGTCACTATCTAGCGTGTGAAAGTCATCATCAGTATCATGGTCATGACTATACGTAGCATAAAGACTGCTTGATGAGAAAGAAAACTCTAGTTTTTTAGACGAAAAAAGAGTTTCTATTTCTACACCTGTTTGGCTAACCAAGCTCGATTTTTTGTTACTCAAAGATAAATTAACATTATCAGAGTAAGTTTCATCAATAAGCAAATTAGGTTGAAATTGCCATTCGCCCGCATGTGTATTTGCAGATAAAATAGCAAAGATTGCAATGGCTAATGTTTTTTTATTTAGTGCCGTATCCATAACCATAATAGCCATACATATCCTTGTGAGATCTGATTGCTTTATTTAACACCAAACCAAGTGCTAAATCTTCATTGAGGTTTTCAGTAGCCGCTTTTATATCAGCTAACTGAGTCTTTGATTCTTCAATAACAACCAGAGCTTGACCCATTAAATTGGCAAGTACTAAGGTTTCGGTTACACCAATTAAAGGAGGGCAATCAAAAATTACGATACGATCTGGATAACGTTCAGCTAGTTCTTTAGCTAAAGCCTCCATTCGATCACTAGCTAATAGCTCATTCGACAAATGGTGAGGTTCGCCAGCAGGTATAATCTTTAATTTGTCAATATTGGTACTATACAATATTTCTGAAATATCATTTTTTTTGCCAAGCAAGTATTCAACTAATCCAGGAATATTTCCAAAGCCTAAT
>Ga0209292_1001011_pt1 | contig 35297 bp, 25 predicted proteins | sample GOMGulsemesocosm_2_FD_184634 | JGI IMG/M metagenome (GOLD analysis project Ga0209292, IMG submission 184634) | Methane-oxidizing microbial communities from mesocosms in the Gulf of Mexico - GOM9C Gulf of Mexico (SPAdes) (version 2) | ecosystem: Environmental > Aquatic > Marine > Cold seeps...
CGAGCACGGAATCCGTGGTTGCGCTTGCGTTTTAGAACGCTAGGTTGAAAAGTACGTTTCATAGTATTAACTCGATCGAAATTAAACTGTACAGTTTTTGCGAGAGCTGCATCATTACAACAAACACAAGCCTAATTAAAGGACGCGAGATTTTAGAAAATAGTGGGCCATTTGTCAATATAATTCGGCTTATCATGGCTAATTATTATGCGGGAGTTCACATAAACTTAAGCGTTGTATTAGTTAAAGTTAATCGCAATACCTAAATTTCTCCGTAACTTGTTGATTTTAAACTAATGAAATAAAGGATCCTCTGTCGATCTTTATTTATGAGGTCGGTTGTCGATTAAGGATCATCAAGGGGTTGGGGATAAGATCAAAAAAAACGGTATTTATTCACAATTTGGCGGTTGTTTCGCTGGAGATTTTGCTTTTCAGCGGCTAAAATGGATTCTTTATCTCGATGATTTGGAGTGTGATGTGGCTGCTTGGATATGGCAACAATGCTTGGATAGATTGCAGGAAGATTTGCCTGCAACGCAATATAGCATGTGGATTAGACCTTTACAGGCGGTACATGAAAATGACACATTAACCTTATTTGCGCCCAATCGTTTTGTTCTCGATTGGGTACGAGATAAGTACCTAGATAATATCAACAGCTTCTTAGTCGAGGCGATGGGTAATGAAAGTCCTACCCTGCGTTTTGATATCGGTAGCAAGCCGACTGTTAAAGTAGAAAAGGTGCAACCAAATAAGCAAGCGGCAGCACCACAACAGAAACAACAACCGCAACAGCCTGTGCTGGTAAAACCTAGTTGGGAAAAAGATTCAGACATGCCACAAGCGGTATTGGCGTCTAACATCAATAGAACTTATACCTTCGATAACTTTGTTGAAGGTAAGTCGAACCAATTGGGTCGAGCGGCGGCTATACAGGTGGCTGAGAACCCTGGTGGCGCGTACAACCCACTATTTTTATATGGCGGAACAGGCCTTGGTAAAACGCATTTATTGCATGCCGTTGGCAACGGTATATTAGCCAAGAATCCAAACGCAAAAATTGTGTATATGCATTCTGAACGATTCGTACAGGATATGGTTAAGGCGTTGCGTAATAATGCTATCGAAGAGTTCAAGCGTTATTACCGCAGTGTTGATGCATTACTTATCGATGATATTCAATTTTTTGCCAATAAAGATCGCTCTCAAGAAGAATTTTTCCACACCTTTAATGCCTTACTCGAAGGAAACCATCAGGTTATTTTAACCAGTGATAAATATCCTAAAGAGATTAATGGTGTCGAAGAGCGCCTTAAGTCCCGTTTTGGTTGGGGCTTGACCGTAGCCATCGAGCCGCCGGAATTAGAGACGCGTGTCGCTATATTGCAGCGTAAGGCGGATGAGTCGAATGTTCATCTACCTGACGAAGTTGCCTTTTTCATTGCCAAGCGTTTACGCTCAAATGTGCGCGAGCTTGAAGGAGCGTTAAATCGAGTGGTGGCTAATGCTAATTTCACCGGTCGACCAATTACCATCGATTTTGTTAAAGAAGCCTTGCGTGACCTTTTGGCCTTACAGGCTAAGTTAGTGACCATCGATAATATTCAAAAAACAGTTGCCGAGTATTATAAAATAAAAATTTCTGACTTACTTTCAAAACGTCGTACTCGATCTGTGGCGCGTCCACGTCAGATGGCCATGGCATTATCGAAAGAACTGACTAATCATAGTTTGCCCGAAATTGGCGAAGCGTTTGGTGGTCGTGACCACACTACTGTGCTACATGCTTGTCGCAGAATAGTGCAACTTCGTGAAGATGATCATGATATTAAAGAAGATTACTCTAATTTAATTAGAACGCTATCTACTTAATTTCAGTAACCTATAGAACCGAGGAAAATCAATAACAATGAAATTTACTATTTCTAGAGAGCTGTTATTAAAGCCACTGACTCTGGTCTCAGGTGCGGTTGAACGTCGACATACACTACCTGTGTTATCTAATGTATTACTCGAAGTAGAGCTCGATAGTTTAAAGATGACCGGCACAGACTTGGAAGTTGAGCTGATTGGATTCGCTCCCCTTGAAGGTGAAGTCGCCGCTGGTAAAACGACAGTGCCGGCTAAAAAGTTTCACGATATTTGTAAAGGTTTACCCGATGGCGCGATAATTTCGATTGATGTCGACGGTGAACGTATGATCATTAGGTCTGGTCGAAGTCGCTTTGCGCTGAGTACACTTAGTGCTGATGATTTCCCCAATATAGACAATTGGCACAGCGAAAGTGAATTCGTGCTGCCACAACATATTTTGCGATCGGTCATCGAAAGTACCCAATTTTCAATGGCTAATCAAGATGTTCGTTATTACTTAAACGGGATGTTATTTGAAACGTCCAATGATGAGTTTAAGACAGTAGCTACCGATGGTCACCGCTTAGCATTAAGCAGCCGCAAGGTTAATGCGCAATTACCAGATAAACAGGTCATTGTGCCGCGTAAAGGCGTGGTGGAATTATTACGTATCATCGAAGCTATTGATGATCCGGTCACCGTACAGATTGGTGATAGCCATTTGCGCGCCAATATTAACAATGCCATATTTACCACCAAATTAGTCGACGGTCGTTTCCCTGATTATCAGCGGGTATTGCCTCGTGGTGGCGATAAAGAGATTATTACATCTCGCTTAGAGCTTAAAGCAGCATTGGCACGAGCCTCTATTTTATCCAACGAAAAATTTCGCGGTGTACGATTTAACTTTACCACCAACGAATTAAAGATAACCGCCAATAATCCAGAGCAGGAAGAGTCGCAAGAGATTGTTGATTTAAACTATCAATACGTTGATCTAGAAATAGGCTTTAATGTTAGCTATGTGCTCGATGCATTAAACGCGCTTAAGAGCGATGATATTAAGTTGACCCTAGGCGATGCTAACTCGAGTGGCTTGATCGAAGCCAGTGACTCCTCTGAGTCCATGTATGTTGTAATGCCCATGCGCCTTTAATGTTTTATTTTTGCTCGTTAACCCGATAGCGGCGTCAAGAAATGCTCATTGACTGACGTCAACTCCGCTTTATATCCTTGCTCTAGGGCTAACTAGCGTCAATAAATTCATTAAACTATTTACAATCACAATAGTTAATTTGGTAGTCAGTATTAAAGTTCGTTATGCTGTGACGTATCTACAGCACTTGCGTAAATACAACTGAGCCGGCCGTTGTTCCACCATATCTAAATAGATTAGAGAAATGCTACTAGAAGAATTGTCGATACAGCGGTTACGTAATTTGGAAGATGTGCGATTAGAATTCGGGCAGCTTAATGTGATCTATGGTGATAACGGTAGTGGCAAAACCAGCGTGCTTGAAGCGATTCATTATCTCGCCTTAGGGCGGTCCTTTCGTACCCATCTTGCGAGTCGTGTGATTCATTATGATCACAATGATTTCATACTGTTTGGTCGAACCAATGGTCATGCTATCGGTTTACAGCGTTGTCGTGGTGGTGATGTAACCATAAAAATCGATGGTGAAAAAGCCAAGAAACTCACCGAATTACTCGACTTTCTTCCGCTGCAATTAATAACGCCCGAGAGCTTCGATTTACTCACTGGAGGTCCCAAAACAAGACGTCAATTTGTCGATTGGGGGGTATTTCATATCGAACATGATTTCTTTGGTATTTGGAACAAGTGTAAGCGTCTACTCAAACAAAGAAACTCATTATTAAAGCGTAAAGCGAGCTACAAGGAAATATCTTACTGGGACCGCGAGTTAGTCCAATATTCCCAACAGCTTAGTGAACTTCGAAATCGCTATATAAATTCGTTTAATAGCGTTTTAAAGGGTATAATAGAACGTTTTTTACCTGACATAGAAGTGACGGTAAGTTATAGTCAGGGGTGGGATAAAAAAAGCGATTTAACTCAATTGCTTGAAAAAAACTATCCACGAGAATTAGCATTAGGTTATACCATTGCTGGCCCCCATAAAGCAGATTTACGTTTACGCTGCGGAAACATACCAGTGGATGACGCACTTTCTCGCGGCCAGCTGAAGCTTTTGGTCTGTGCATTACGAATTGCACAAGGCGTACATTTGAACGCGCAGGTTGGCAAGCAGACCATTTATTTAGTTGATGATTTATCATCAGAGCTCGATACGAGAAAAAGACAGCTGCTAATCGACCAACTCGTCGATACGAAAGCGCAGCTATTTTTGTCGGTTATAGACGCGACACAGATTAAGCAACAAACTAGCAAATATCAGACCCGCATGTTCCACGTGGAACAAGGGGTGATCACTCAGGATTTAATAGAACGAGAATAATATATGTCAGAAGAGAATAGTTACGATTCGTCGAGTATTAAGGTTCTTAAAGGACTAGACGCGGTGCGCAAGCGCCCAGGGATGTATATCGGTGATACCGATGATGGATCCGGCCTTCACCACATGGTTTTTGAGGTTGTGGACAACTCAATTGATGAAGCGCTAGCAGGGCATTGTAGTGATATTACCATTACAATTCACCTTGATGGCTCTGTATCGGTGAAAGATGATGGTCGTGGTATTCCTGTTGATATTCACCCTGAAGAAGGTGTGTCTGCAACTGAAGTTATTATGACCATCTTACACGCCGGTGGTAAGTTCGATGATAACTCTTATAAAGTATCTGGTGGCCTGCATGGTGTTGGCGTGTCGGTAGTAAATGCACTATCTGAAAAACTAGAAATTACCGTTCACCGCCAGGGGCATATTTATTCTCAGTCTTATATTCACGGTGAACCGGTCGAGCCTCTTAAACAAATTGGCGATAGTGATAAAACGGGTACCAAGATGCGTTTTTGGCCAAGTCCATTAACCTTTACCGATACGCTTTTTCATTATGACATCTTAGCTAAACGTGTTCGTGAGCTATCATTCCTTAACTCGGGTGTATCGATAACGCTAGTTGATGAGCGCGGCGAAGGTAAGAGCAAAAATTACTGTTATGAAGGCGGTATTAAAGCCTTTGTTGATTACCTTAATCAAAACAAAAACACCGTGCATAAGGATGTTTTTTACTTCTCTGACGAGCGTGAAGATGGCACCACTGTCGAAGTGGCAATGCAATGGAACGATGGCTATCAAGAAAGCATCTTGTGTTTCACCAATAACATTCCACAGCGTGATGGTGGTACTCACTTAGCCGGTTTCCGTGGTGCGTTAACGCGTACTCTTAATAACTACATGGAAAAACAAGGCTTCAATAAGAAGGGTAAAACCTCTGCCACTGGTGATGATGCTCGTGAAGGACTAACCGCGGTTATTTCGGTTAAAGTTCCTGATCCTAAATTTAGCTCACAAACTAAAGACAAATTAGTGTCTAGTGAAGTTAAAGCGGCAGTAGAACAAAGCATGGGAAATCATTTAAATGATTTTCTGATGGAAAATCCTAGCGTGGCTAAAGATGTCATCGGTAAAATTGTTGATGCGGCAAGAGCGCGTGAAGCGGCGCGTAAGGCCCGTGAAATGACCCGTCGTAAAGGGGCATTAGATCTTGGCGGTTTACCCGGCAAACTTGCCGATTGTCAGGAAAAAGATCCAGCCCTTTCAGAGCTATACATAGTGGAAGGGGACTCTGCTGGCGGTAGTGCTAAGCAGGGTCGTAACCGTAAAAATCAGGCTATTTTACCGCTAAAGGGTAAAATACTAAATGTTGAGAAAGCTCGTTTCGATAAGATGCTTTCTTCACAGGAAGTCGCAACGCTTATTACCGCGTTGGGTTGTGGTATTGGTCGTGAAGAATATTTCCCTGAAAAAATTCGTTATCACAAAATCATCATCATGACCGATGCCGATGTCGATGGTTCTCATATCCGTACATTATTGCTGACATTCTTCTATCGACAGATGACTGAGTTAGTCGAAAATGGCTACATTTATATTGCTCAACCGCCGTTGTATAAAGTGAAGAAAGGTAAGCAAGAGCGTTATATTAAAGATGATGAAGTATTAACAGAATACCTAACAACTATCGCATTAGATAATAGTTCTTTACATGTTAACGCACAGGCTCCTGGGATTTCAGGTGTTGCGTTAGAAACATTGGTTAAAGAATTCCGTACGGTAGAAGCTGCAAATATTAGATTAGCTCGCCGTTTTCCACAGGTAGTGCTCGATCAATTAGTCTATACGCCAGCACTTAAAGTAGATGATTTAAGTGATGCCACTAAAGTGGAGTCTTGGCTATCTGCGCTAGTTGCTGTACTTAATGAACAAGATGCCACGGGTACCATTTATTCTAGTGAAGTTGTTACCGATGAAGATAGTCAGGTATCAGTGCCTAAAATTAATATCCGTATGCACGGAGTTGATGTTGAACACATCATAGGACGCGATTACTTCGCGTCTCAAGATTACGCTAAGGTTGTTGCATTAGGCGCTAACATTGGTGATTTACTCGAAGAGGGTGCATTTGTGAAGCGTGGTGAACGTACTAAGCAAGTGACTACTTTTGCTCAAGCCATTGAGTGGTTTATGCATGAGTCGAAACGAGGTCTCTATATCCAGCGCTATAAAGGATTGGGAGAGATGAACCCTGAGCAGTTATGGGAAACAACCATGTGCCCTGAAAACCGCCGGATGTTACAAGTTAAAGTTGAAGATGCCATCGCAGCCGATCAACTATTTACGACACTGATGGGTGATCACGTTGAGCCGCGCCGCAATTTCATCGAAGAAAATGCATTAAACGTAGTTAACTTAGACGTGTAATTGTCTTTAATCAACGTTGAATCAAAAAGGGCTGTTACAGCCCTTTTTTTTTGCGTAGAATCAAATAATCCCTTAAAGGAATTTGGGTCTATTTGATTAGGTTGTTCGAGTAGATTGTAATTAAATCCACGAGAAGTATAAACACGATGAGTTGGTATACAGAGTTATTAAACCGCGGTGCTAGCAAGGCCAAAAAATCAAAAAAACAAGTGGACGAGAGACCCCCCACAGAAAAAGAACCCGCTGTAAAGATAGACTTAGTTAATTCTCAACACTTGTTCTATGATTTAATTTTTGGCGATACCCATCAGAAACAAGATACCGTTATTGAACAGATTGTCATTGACCGTGTCTCTAATATATTAATCCAGCCAGACAAGATAAACTTTGAACCATTACCAAAGGCCTTAGCCGAAACGCTAGAAAAAATAGACCAACAATGTGATTTGGACGCCATTCAACAGTCCCTTTCACAGGACCCTATATTGGCCAGTGAGGTGTTACGATTAGCCAATACCGCCGCATTTCGGCGTACCCTAAACGAGGTTTCCAATTTAAAATTGGCCATCAGCATGGTGGGCATGAAATCGTTAAGACAGATTGTCACCGCCGCCTCAATCAGTGGCATCACGCAGGTTAACTCTGTCTATTTCAAATTGTTTGGTGAAAAAATATGGCAACATTCACTCACTACAGCAAAATTTTGTGAGCAAAAAGCGCTGGCTCAGGGGCTTGACCCTTTTATAGCATTCTTTGTTGGCATTATTCACGATGTTGGCAAGATCGCTATTTTTTCAGAGTTGGTTAATGCAATCCAGGATGAGGCGCCTGGAGCCGAGCCGGGATCTCGTGATTTTAGAAAGGTAATGACATCGCTATCTAAGCAGTTAACCTTTAATATCGCGCGAAGCTGGCAACTGCCTGCGGCTATTATAGAGCCAATAAAACAGCATATCGTGTACAAGGTTACCCCCGAAATTAACCCAATTACCTTAATACTGGTCGAGTCGACGCTGATGAGTGAGCTATTTTTATTGGTGGAAAATGAAATGATCACACTGCAACAGGCTGGTGCTATCTTGACAAAAAAAGACATATCGTTGGACAACCTAGCGCTAATAGAGCAAGCTTTAATTAAGGTATAGGACGATCATCTAAGCATAAGGATAATGGTATTGATAAAGTTATTGGGCGTTATTTCATTATTCTTTTGTGCGCATAGCTATGCGCAACAAGAGATCACCATCGGCTTAGCCGGCGGTTTACCTCCCTATGTTATTAGTGCCGAATCTGGCACTGGTATCGAATTAGACGTAGTTAAGGGAGCATTCGCGCAACAAGGTATAAGTGTAAATTTCGAATTTATGCGCAGTGCCTATTTGGCAAAGGCATTAACAAACAAAGATGTCTCTGCAATAGTGGCGTTAACGTCATTACCAGTAGAAAGTTCCGAGCGTGCGTTCTACGAAAGCGAACCCATAACCGAGTTCCAGAATGTCGCGATCGCTTTAAAAAACAAACAATATTCTATCAATAACATTCAGGATCTTACTGGAAAGCGTATCGCCGCGTTTCGAGGTGCTAAACGTTGGCTAGGACCTGAATTTAACCTCGCGGTCAGTGCTAATGCTTATGTGGAACAAAAAGCGCAGATCACCTTGGTGAAGTTGTTGGTTGGTGGGCGTTACGATTTGGTGATTGCCGATCGGCGGATGTTTAATTATTGGTTCGGCCAAGTGCAACAAAATAATCAATTACCAAAGAGCAATAGCGCTGTAGAGTTTGACTATTTTCCGATACTGGCAGCGACACCGCGCACCCTGAGATTTAATGACCGTGTTTTACGAGACATATTTAATCGCGGCTTGGCATCAATTGATACGAACAAGATTGAGGGGAAATATTAGGGTTGCCAGCAATACTTTTCGATAGCGAATAATGCTAGATTTTAAAAGATAAAAAACGCCTCTTATACTCAGTATAAGAGGCGTTTTCATGTTAGCTATTTATGAGTTCTAGCCTTGTAGTAAAGAGATATCAGCGACATTTAAGAATTGATTTCTTAGGATGTTAAGCAGGGCTAAGCGGTTTAATTTGACCGCTTGGTCATCACACATTACCATCACATTATCAAAAAAGGCATCAACCGGTACTTGCAGTTCTGCTAGCTGAGTAAGTGCCTGATTGTAATCACTAGCCGCAAATACAGAGGTTAAATCAGCTGTTAGCTTAGCGACCACATTGGCCAATGCGATTTCAGCATCTTCAGTCAATAAGCTAGCGTTTACTGAGTCAGCAATACTTTCTTCAGTTTTGGCTAATATGTTACCTACCCGCTTATTTGCTGCTGCAAGGGGTTTTGAGGCCTCTAGCGCTCTAAAGGCCGTCACCGCTTCAATACGCTTGTTAAAATCATTAGGGCGTGTTGGACGACGCGCCATAACCGCTTTAACAATATCGGTTGCTACGTTTTGATCTTGATACCAAGCATTGAAACGCCCAAGGATGAAATCAACAACAGAGATATTAACCTCACTGGTTAACTTATCGCCATATAACGCAGCCGATGCTTCAACCAACTCCGCTAAATCTAGGTCTAAGTCCTTTTCGACCATGATACGTAATGCGCCGATAGCTGCACGACGAAGCGCGAACGGATCTTTATCCCCTTTAGGAACTTGACCTATGCCGAATATACCGACGAGTGTATCGAACTTATCTGCAAGGGCAACAGCGCAAGCGACTAAAGAACCAGGCAGTTGATCACCCGCGAAACGCGGCATATATTGTTCGTTCAATGCGAGTGCAACATCTTCTGTTTCACCATCGAAACTAGCATAGTACATGCCCATAACACCTTGCACATCTGGAAATTCGAGGACCATATCAGTCATCAAATCTGTTTTACATAGCATGCCGGCTCGATGAGCATCGAGATCATTAGCGCCAATTTTTAACGCGATGATTTTCGCCAGTTCAGCAATGCGCTGAGATTTCTCTTTTAAGGTTCCCAGTTGCTTTTGGAACAAGATACTTTCTAAGCTATCGATACGGCTTTCTAGTGTTACTTTCTGATCTTGATTATAGAAAAACTCAGCATCGGCTAAACGAGGGCGCACAACTTTTTCGTTACCAGAGATTACTTGCTGTGGCTCTTTGCTATCGATATTTGATACAAAGATGAAGCGGGCCATTAACTTTCCATCATTATCAAGTAACGGGAAATATTTTTGGTTATCCTTCATCGTGTAGATAAGTGCTTCTGCTGGTACTTCGAGGAACTTGTCTTCGAAACTGCCGACATAAGTTATTGGCCATTCAACGATAGAGCTCACTTCTTCAAGTAAATCTTCATCGATATCCGCTACACCATTTTCGATATTAGCCGCGGCAATGACTTGTTGTTTAACTAACGCTTTACGTTCGTCATGATCGGCGATAACGAAGCCTTCACGTAATAATGAAACGTAGTTGTCTGCATGATCTAAGATCAATTCTTTGTCGCAATGGAAGCGATGTCCACGAATGATTCTGTCTGATTTACAGCCTAAGATCTGCGCGTCGATTAAGTCACTACCAAACAAAATCGCCAGTGTTTTTGTTGGGCGAATAAACTGCATTGTATTATTGCCCCAACGCATTGGTTTTGCGATAGGCAGCTTAGCCAATGACTGTTCAACCATGGCAGGAATTAGTGCTGCTGTTGCTAGGCCTTTAACCTCAGCCTTAAATAGCAGCCATTCACCTTTGTCGGTCTTAAGGCGCTCCGCTTGTTCGACGGTAATACCGTTTGAACGCGCCCAGCCCTGTGCCGCTTTAGTTGAATTGCCATCGGTGTCAAACGCTGAAGATATTGCAGGGCCGCGTTTTTCAACAATTTTATCACTCTGACCGGTGGACAGTGCCGTCACTGAAACGGCTAAACGACGCGGTGAAGCTAGGAACTTAATTGACTCAAAACTAATGCCAGCTTTCTCTAGCTGAGCTTGCATGCCGTCGCTAAACGCTTGGGCTAAGGTGCGTAATTGTTTCGGTGGAAGCTCTTCCGTTCCAAGTTCAATAATGAGATTTTGCACTGACATGATTATTTTTCCTCGCTGTTTTTGCATAGCGGGAAACCAAGCGCTTCACGGGCTGCATAGTAACTTTGTGCCACTGCTTTAGAGAGTGTTCGAATGCGTAATATATAACGTTGACGCTCGGTCACTGAGATAGCATGGCGGGCATCTAACAAGTTGAATGCGTGTGATGCCTTCATTACTTGCTCGTATGCCGGTAAAGGTAAGTTGGCTTCAACTAGCTTTTGGCTATCAATCTCACATTGATCAAACTGAGCAAATAATGAGGGAACATCGGCGTGTTCGAAATTGTAAGTAGATTGCTCAACTTCATTCTGGTGGAATACGTCACCATAGGTTATACGGCCTAAGGGACCGTCAGTCCAAACGAGATCATAGATGCTATCTACGCCTTGAACATACATTGCCAAGCGTTCCAAACCGTAAGTAATCTCTCCTGTTACGGGAGTGCATTCTAGGCCGCCAACTTGTTGAAAATAGGTGAACTGTGAAACTTCCATACCGTTTAACCAGATCTCCCAGCCCAGTCCCCAGGCACCTAACGTTGGTGATTCCCAGTTATCTTCGACGAAGCGAATATCATGGACTAACGGATCAATACCGAGCTCTTTGAGTGACTCAAGATAGAGTTCTTGAAAGTTATCTGGGCTTGGTTTAAGTACCACTTGGAATTGGTAATAATGCTGAAGTCGGTTAGGATTTTCGCCATAGCGGCCATCTGTAGGGCGGCGACATGGCTGTACGTACGCGCTGCTCATTGGCTCTGGCCCTAATGAGCGTAAAAATGTTTGTGGGTGGAAGGTACCTGCACCAACCTCCATATCTAGTGGCTGAACTATAACGCAGCCTTGACGTGACCAATAATCTTGCAACGCAAGGATCAGTCCCTGAAATGTCTTTGTATCGTAATTAGGCATAATTTGAATTACAACTCTCGCCGATGAATGAAAAATGGCGCTAATTATAGCATCGACAAGCGTAGTGGAACTAGGGTATTTTAGAAACAATGTGACTAAAGAATGAGAAGAACGATGAATAACAAGCCACAAACTATCTGTCCATGGGTCAATTTATCAGACCCTGTCTATGTTGCTTATCATAATGAAGAGTGGGGACGACCGGTTTATGATGCCGTCGAACTGTTTGAAAAACTTTGTTTAGACGGACAACAAGCAGGTCTCTCTTGGATAACTATCTTAAAAAAGAAGCAAGGCTATCGAGACGCCTTTTGTGACTTTGACCCTTACCGGATCGTAAAACTATCTCCTGAGTATTTAGAGCAGCAGTTAGAAAACAAATCGATTGTGCGTAACAGACTGAAGGTCAGTTCTATCGTGAAAAACGCAAATGGCTATATTGAACTAGAAAAAGAGGGGATCGATTTTAGTGAATTCCTTTGGTCGTTTGTTGGTGGCAAACCCATCGTTAATCAGTATTTAGATATGAGTGAAGTGCCCACGCAGACCGCCCAATCATTAGCGATGTCGAAGGCACTAAAGAAGCGGGGCTTTAATTTTGTTGGGCCAACAATTTGTTATGCCTTCATGGAGGCGGTTGGAATGGTTAACGATCATCTGCTGAATTGTCCATGCTATACGCAATGTAATGACGATTAAAAAGGAGAAGCATATGCTTCCCCTATTGGCATTTAGTTTTAGTATAACAAGCTATTCGAAATAAAATGGTTCGCGTTTGTTCTTGTCGTTACCAATTTCATTCATGGTATTGGCGTCATACAAACGCCCGTTAATCATGGTGTGGCTAACGTTGTCAGTATCACGAATATTTTCTAATGGATTACCGTCAATCACAATCATATCAGCTAGTTTCCCGGCCTCAAGTGAGCCAAGTGCGTGATCTAGCCCAATGTAATGTGCTGGGTCAATGGTCGCTGTGCGGAGGGCTTCAAGCGGTGACATACCGCCTTGCTCAAACATCCAGATTTCCCAATGGGCGCCAAGACCTTCACGTTGACCGTGAGCGCCGATGTTTGCTTTGACGCCAAGGTCGCGTAGTTCCTTGGCTACTTTTGCATTATTAATGTGATTATAATGATGATCTGGCGCCTTAGGGCGACGCATCGAGCGGGGCTTAAATACCTCAGCAGGAACAAAATTGTTGAGCTTAATGTTAGTCCAGACATCTGTTTTGTCGTACCAATAGTTCTCGCCCCAGATGCCGCCATAAGCGACTACTAAGGTTGGGGTGTAACCTACGTCAGTCTGACTCCACAACTGCTTTATATCGTCATATATCTTGGCTGGCGGGATAGAGTGCTCGATGCCGGTATGGCCATCGACAATCATACTCAGGTTATGCTGTAGTAATGATCCGCCCTCAGGGACCACCATCATCTCCAGTTCTCGGCCCGCCTGGATAATTTGTTGACGTTGATTTCTGCGAGGTTGGTTGTAGCTTTTTACACTAAACGCCCCTGCTTTTTTCAGGCGTTCGAGATGAAATTTTGCATCTTCTAAGCTATCAACATGAGAGGTATATCCAACACCCTCTGCACCGTATAGGATGGTGCCAGTAGAGAATAATCTTGGGGCCACAATCTTATGGGATTTTTGTAATTCACTGGCTGCGAATATTTCGGTGGTATCATTTGACGGATCATGAATAGTGGTAACACCAAAAGACAAGCTAGCGTAATTTACCCAGTTTTGCTGTGGGATAATCTCATCGCTTCCCTGTGAACCGTGCGCATGCACATCTATTAATCCTGGCATGATTGTCTTGCCGCTGATATCAACAATCTTTGCATCACTAGGGATTTCAACATTGTCTCGTGTGCCTACGGCTTTTATTTTATTGCCTTGGACAATAACGACACCATTTTGAATGACCTTGTCCCCCAGCATGGTAATAACTTGGCCGCCTACAAAAGCAATTGTTCCACGTGGAACATCTACGTTTTGTGTGAAACCAATGTTGGTGCCATCCTTCGTTGGTAGTACTGTTTTCTGTTCGCTTGAGCTGGATAAGTCAAACATCCCCTTTATAGAATGGCTATAAAGTTCTGGTCCAAGTGACCAATATAGGTTCTCGCTATCGGTAGTCCAACTTATATTTTCACCTGCGCGCTTGGATAGCTCTTTCACCGGTAAATTTTTTGCCGATGGCGCGATAAGTAATGGCTCAACCGTATCGGTAAATGGAGTCACATAAACCTTAAAGCGTTCGGCAAAAGAGACAAACTTACCGTTAGGGCTTACCTTGAACTCTGTAGCCAACTTACTTGAGTAGTGCTGTTTCTTCTTGTTGCCGTCCAAGCCGATGCTACTAAAACTCATCTTGTCGCCGTAATCCATAAAGAAAACCCGCTGACTATCAAGGCCAAACTGTGGCATAAAGCCTGACTTTGTGATTAATTCAGACTTGCCGCCTTGCGCTGGAATTTGGTATAGACCTGGGTTTAATGACCATTTTCGGTCGAGAATTCGACCGCCGCTGCTCTTGCGAAATACAACTGTTTTACCATCGGGTGAAAACGTTGGTTCAACATATTTACCTGGCTCATCGGTTATTTTCTTGCCTTTTCCTGAACGTGCAGATACCACGCGAATGCTACCTTGCTCTTGATCATCCCAAGTGGCGTATACAACTTTCTTACCATCGCGAGACCATTGTGGATTTAATTCAAAGTTGTGCTTACTCTTGGTAAGGCGCTTAGGACTACCATCCGGTAATTTCTTAATCCATAGTTTACCTAGTGCTTCATAGATAACTTTACGGCCATCTGGTGACACTTGCACATTGCGCAACATTTTGACATCGAAGGTGTCTTTTTCGATAGGTTGTTTAAAGCGTAGTGCCTTTTGAACTTGCTTCGTTACCTTCACTGTAAACGGGATATTCTGAGTTTTGCTCTTGTTGATATCGAGTTTATTGATTTTTCCGTCAGCCCAAAATACGATGGATTTGTTATCAGGTGTCCAGTCGATCGTAGGATAGACGCCGTGAATTGCCCATGTCTCTTGCATGTCACGATCTAGCTGGCCGAAAACTTTATTGTGAGTGCCTGTGTGTAAGTCATAAATATAGAGGGAAGATTGAAAATCATCTCGAGAAATGTAAGCCAGCTTCTTACCATCTGGGCTAGGTGTTGGCCGAATTGCGCCACCCATCTTACTGATAAGTGTTTCTATGTCGCCGGTATTGCGGTCAAGTCGCTTTATTTTGTAGATACCTTTGACTGAATCTTTACTGTAGTGAAACGTTTTTCCTGGAGTCGCATCTTGGCTAAAGTAAATATATTTACCATCAGGTGAAAAGGATGGCTCTCCTAAATCTTTTTGGTCGTTAGGGCGTTTCGTCAACTTGACACCGCTGCCACCAGTTTTGTGATACATCCAAACTTCACCGGCGCCTAATGAACGTCCTGAGGTAAAGTGTTTTCTTGCGACAATGTAGTCACCATCTGGACTCCATGCTGGGCTATTGAGTAAACGAAATGTTTCGTCGGTCACTGCGCGAGGACTGCTACCGCCACTATTCATTAACCAAACGTTATCGCCACCACCTTGATCGGAGGTGAATGCGATATGCTTGCCGTCAGGGCTGAATGTCGGTTGCATCTGCCATGCTATGCCGCCGGCTAATAGAGTTGCGTCGCCGCCCGAAATTGGCATTTTATAAATGTCACCAAGCAAATCGAAAACAATTTCTTTGCCGTCAGGGCTGACATCAATGTTCATCCACGTACCTTCGGTCACATTAATGTTGGCGTCCTGAAATTCCCCCTGCGGTGCACTTACATCCCAAGTCTTTTTGTCTGACCCTTTTTCGTCGGCAAGCGCATAGCCACTAACACTAAGCGCTATTATGCTTGCTAGTAAAGTTTTTGTTTGACGTATTTTCATCATCATCCTATTTTTGTTGTATAAACTTTGCATTAATCATAGCAAAGTTTTATACAATTTATCGATGATGTTTGTAACGGGATTTATAGTGAGTAATGGAGGGCTATGATGGGGCGCTAAATGGTGTTTACCCCTTTCTAATCAGGTACTTATATGGGGTAGTGGCGGTTTGTGTTTCCACTAATTGATGGTCCATAAAGCGACAAAAGCTTGGTATGTCACGTGTGGTAGATGGATCATCGGCTATGACTAGCAATGTTTCACCGGTGTTAAGAGTTCGGATAGTCTTACGTACCATCATTACTGGCTCAGGACATCGTAGTCCTTGGGTATCGAGTTGCTTATTTATAGCTGAGTTCATTAGTCATGATTCATCAATATTCGTCTGAAGCGAATTATAAACTAATTTTTGTCTCTTCAGCACTAAATTAATCTGCGCTCGCTCAAGTTATATTCAATGGCTTTGCTTAGTGTTTATTGGCGCAGCGAGATATTTTAATTATGTTTTGGAATCATGAGGCATATAGATATACCCGTGCTACCTGGAAATGCGTGATTTCAGCAAGTCGAGAAGCGTGCCAAATGCTAGGCATAAGATGTGTGGTTTAGTCACTCTAAATAAATATTTTATAAAGACGCAGTTGGTCGCTTATCGCCTTGCCCTACGGGAGATTGGGTAGAAAGCTATTACTGCGTTATGATTCATAATCAGGGAATAACCATAAATTAAAAATCAAGCCTTGTACTAGCATCCTACCCAAGCTCTGAAACCTGCATTTTCAAGTGGCACGGGTATAGGTTACTTTCTCAATTCTTCCATGTCTCTAATAAGTTCATCTAATTTTTTAAACTGGCGACCATAAACTATATTGAGATCTAGACGATACAATGCGTCTGCGTATCTCACTGCAACTAGGGTTAGTAAGGCTAAAGCCAGAAAAATGTAATAAGGCAGCCCCAAAATCATCACCTCGGTTGGCAATGCTGCAACGAGCAATACAATCAGTTCGCCACCAGCATCACTCACAATCCCTTGCACAGCCATACCCAGAAAAAACATCGGATAAAATATTCTGTAATAGCCAGAATACGCTTCAATCGAACTTTTTAACCAATTATTAAAGCTCATCAGGTAATCGTAACTACTTTGTCCCTTGGACAAATTGACCGATTTTTTAAGCTCTTTTTTCGCAATAATGACTAGTGGTATCAGTAAGCAGCAAATGTATAAGCCTAAGAATGGCGCGCCAATCAGGCTCATCATAATAAGCAAAACCAAACTGCCGACCATGATCGCTTTTATATTAAGAGCAAACATATTTCTCATCTTATCGACAATATTCTGTGACTTGCGGTTGTATAAGTCATTAATTTTAGGGGCTGATAAATTGGTCTCGTTAACAAAGCCTTCTTTCCACATCGTTTCAATTGATTTTGTCATGGGCTAGTCCTGTTGATTAATATATTTGTTTAGGCGGTCTTTAATTCGTTTAATCCGAACACCAATATTGTTTGTGTTGCTCCCAAGAATATCGGCTATCTCTTCATACGATTTTTCTTCGAGATAAAGTAGAATTATTGCTCTATCTGTTTCGGATAGATGCTTAATAGCGTTATAGAGTTGATTAATCTCATCACTTACGAATGCTTTGCTATCATCTATCGCTTCCTCAGGTAAGGAGTTTGAGACAATTTGTTTATCGCCATCCTTGCGTCGCTTTAAATAGGTCAAGCACACGTTAAGTGAAATTCGGTATATCCACGTTGACCATTCACTCTCTTTATTAAAGTTATCTTTACTGCGCCAAATTTGTAGACATACTTCTTGATAGTAGTCTTCAAAATCTTCTTGAGTGTTGGTATAAGCTCGACATATTTTTATAATAATTCCCGCAAAGGGCTGTATCGATAGCTGGTAAAAGTCACTTCCCATTAAAATCTGATATCCGTTGATTTGTTATGCTTAGTTAGTGGCATAGCGTAGAGGTTTATTACAGGGGATCGGAAAATATTTTAATATTATTTGATTATTAAGTCGTTAGCGATAAAGTTTTTCTCATACCCTATCAACGCTTTTTTGTTTACACTAGGGCATCGCATTATTTTCAAGGAACAATTAATGGCTCAATTTATTTATTCAATGAACCGCGTTGGCAAGGTCGTGCCGCCAAAGCGTCATATTCTTAAAGACATTTCACTCAGTTTTTTCCCCGGCGCTAAAATTGGCGTACTCGGTTTGAATGGTTCAGGTAAATCGACCCTGCTTCGAATCATGGCGGGTCTTGATACCGATATCGAAGGTGAAGCACGTCCATTGGCTGATATTCGTATCGGTTATTTACCGCAAGAACCAGTGCTTGATGAAGAGCAAACGGTTAGAGAAGCGGTTGAAGAAGCCTTTAGTGAAGTCAAGAATGCCCTCACGCGGCTCGATCAAGTTTATGCGGAATACGCCGAAGAAGGCGCTGATTTTGACGCCTTAGCCAAAGAGCAAGAGAAGTTAGAGGCGCTGATCCAATCTACCGATGGCCATAACTTAGATAACACGCTAGAGCGTGCCGCCGATGCGCTGCGTCTGCCCGATTGGGATGCAAAGATTAAGATCCTCTCTGGTGGTGAGCGTCGCCGTGTTGCTTTGTGTCGCCTATTGCTCGAAAAACCAGACATGTTGCTGCTCGATGAGCCTACCAACCACCTAGATGCTGAATCGGTAGCGTGGCTTGAACGCTTCTTACATGACTATAGCGGTACCGTGGTTGCCATCACCCACGATAGATATTTTCTGGATAACGTTGCCGGTTGGATTCTAGAGCTAGATCGCGGCATGGGCATTCCGTGGGAAGGCAATTACTCGAGCTGGCTCGCGCAGAAAGATGAGCGCTTAAGCCAAGAGAAATCTGGCGAAAAAGCGCGTCAAAAATCAATAGCCAAGGAGTTAGAGTGGGTTCGTTCCAATCCTAAGGCGCGTCAAGCGAAAAGCAAATCACGCATGGCCCGTTTTGAGGAGCTAAATACCAACGACTACCAAGCGCGTAATGAAACCAACGAGTTATTCATTCCGCCTGGGCCGCGCTTAGGTGACAAGGTCTTAGATATTGAAAACATCACTAAATCTTATGATGGCCGCGTGCTTATCGATGACTTTAGTGTGAGCATCCCTAAGGGCGCAATTGTCGGTATTGTCGGTGCCAACGGCGCTGGTAAGTCAACGCTGTTTAGAATGCTAACCAATGAAGAACAACCAGATTCAGGTACCATTGAGCTAGGTGAATCGGTGGTGTTGGCCAGTGTCGACCAATTTCGCCATGACATGAATGAAAACAATACAGTGTTTCAGGAAATTACCGACGATCAAGACATCTTAACCGTAGGAACGCTGCAAATACCGTCACGCGCCTACGTTGGGCGTTTCAATTTTAAAGGTGGCGATCAGCAAAAACGGATCAAGGAACTGTCTGGTGGTGAGCGTAACCGCGTCCATTTAGCTAAGCTATTGAAGGCCGGCGGCAATATGATTTTGCTCGATGAGCCGACCAATGATCTCGATGTCGAAACCTTGCGCGCACTAGAAGATGCAATTCTCGAATTCCCAGGTTGTGTCATGGTTATTTCCCATGACCGTTGGTTCCTCGACCGTATTGCCACACACATTCTTGATTATCGCGATGAAGGCAAGATTAACTTCTTCGAAGGGGCCTACTCCGATTATGAGAAGTGGCTAAAAGAAACCCTTGGCGAAGCAGCGGTCAATCCGCATCGCATCAAGTACAAAAGTATCTCTTAGGCAATAAAAGAGTCATGTGCTGGCCAAACAATAAAAATTGTTGGTCAGCTATTCTACTAACGCCCTAATACTAATCAATTTAATTCCTGCTAACGAATATTATTGTTGCAAAAAACAGAGCGACTGGCTAAGTTAAACTATACTTATAATTTGAGTGGTACAAAGAGGCTTCTATGCAAGATAAAAGACTTTTTCAACGTGTGCTCTTTAGTCATGATGCAAAGTTAATTGCCGGTCAAGCAACTCACACCATACAAATATTAGACTTATCGCTCCATGGCTTCTTGTGCAATGTTCCAAGCAATGCCAGTTTTGCGATTAATGATAGCTGTACCTTGGTGTTAAAACTTGATCAACAACATGTGATCACGATGGTAGCGACCATTGCCCACATCGCATCGACATCACTGGGACTAACCTGTGATCATATCGATATCGATAGCATCAGTGAGTTAAAGCGTCTTATTCAGTTAAACTTAGCCAATGATGATTTGCTCCATCGCGATATTGATGAGCTAGCGCAATAAAGCGAGAGTGAAAATAGTTTGGCTAAAGGCGTGGCACGCGCTGCCATAACATTGGCACGTTTTGACCTGTTACCCATGACGGATTGATTGTAATTTATACATTAAATCTATTTGGAGTGGTTAAATTATGGCTGACTTTGCTAGCACTATCGGTAATTCGCCGGTGCGAAAAATCCCCGTTGACTATTTTCCTGATGGTGCGACCGCCGCTTGGTTTGTCCTTGAGAGGGGCATAGATCAGGGCAAGAAATTATTTTTCTATGACATAACCCTCGGCGATGGCCCCGTTGACGCCACTATTGTCTTTGTACATGGCAATCCAGAGTCGAGTTATACCTATCGCAAGACCGTCGAATGTTTGCTCGCACAAAACCAGCAATGTATTCGAGTTATCGCGATGGATCATATCGGCTTTGGTTTATCTGACCAAGCAAGTATTGAGATGGTGGATATTCATCACGCAGGCAACCTAGGTCAACTAGTGGATGCTCTGCAATTATCTAATGTGACATTAGTGATCCACGATTGGGGCGGCCCAATCGGTATCGGCTGCTTTATTGAGCGACCCACATTAGTTAGTAATATCGTGTTGATGAACACCACGGTTTTCCCGGTCCCAATCTCGGGCATGACCTACGCTAACTTCCCCATTCCCTTTGTTTTACCATGGTTTTATTTAGGTCATGTTGTTCCATGGCAAGTTTGGTCTTACGTGGCGGCATTGGTTATGTCATCTCGGGCAGGAAAATGGAATTTCATTAAACACAGCGCAAATTTCATCTATCGCGCGCTGCGCAAGCAGCTCACCAGCCAAGAGCAATTCTATCAGCAAAGTTTTTCGACTAAGCCCAACGCGATGAGCTCGAAACGAAATGTAAAACAAACCAAATATTGGGGGCATGGTTTTTCCTATCATGTCGCTGGCCAAAAGCGCGTCGACAATCATGCTTTTTACCAACATATCCAGCAGCAGATTCATCATCTGTGGGGGCCCCAAGGACAGAACATTGGCGTGCGCGGATTTTTTGGTCTGTGGGATCCTCTCGCCCGCCCTGAAGTAAGCCTGCAGTGGGGCATTGCACTGCCACAAATCCAGGGGCACATCACCACCTTCAAGCACACCGGCCACTTTGTCGAAGAGGTGAAGTTTGAGGAAATAAGCCAGGGGATTTTATCGGTTATCCAACACAAATAAATAATATCGCTATGGCTGTCGTGATTTTATAATTACAATAGCCGCTCATTGACATTTTTCAGCACAATCAGAGACCTTAATGGCTAAAAAAAGCAAACTTTCTTTTGTCTGTTCAGAGTGTGGCAGCAATCATCCCCGTTGGGCCGGACAATGTTCGAGCTGTCACCAATGGAATAGCATCGTCGAATTTAGAGAGGCCTCGGTGGTTAGCACGCCAACTACGGCGAACAAAGGCTACTCAGTCTCCGATGCAGGCCTAGAAAAGCTTAGCGCGGTTTCCGATGTTAAGATTGATCGCTTTAAAACCGGCAGTGCCGAGCTCGACCGCGTATTAGGCGGCGGCATTGTGCTGGGCTCCATTGTGTTAATCTCTGGCGCACCAGGTTCGGGTAAGTCTACCCTGCTAATTGATGTACTTTCTAAGCTCAGTAAGATTGGTCCAGCGCTTTATGTCTCCGGTGAGGAGTCGAAAAAGCAGATTAAAGATCGTGCTGATCGACTCAAGCTTAACCTCGATAACATCGACATTATGACCACCGGCGATGTTGAGCTAATCACCCAAACAGCGCTGCATCACAATCACAAGTTTGTTATTGTCGATTCGGTGCAGACCTGTTATCTCAATAGCGTAGAATCATCTCCCGGCGGTGTCACTCAGGTCAAAGAATCAGCAGCACTACTGAGTCGATTTTCTAAAGAGAACGGGGTAACCACGCTGCTTGCCGTGCATGAAACCAAAGATGGTTCTAACATTGCAGGGCCTCAAACCCTGTCGCACATCGGCGATGCAACGCTCAAACTATCACGCGAGGCCGATTCCAAATATCGTACCCTGCGCGCGCTAAAAAACCGCTTTGGCTCAGCCGAAGAGGTTGGCACCCTCGCGATGATGCCAACGGGACTTAAAGATGTGACTAATCCATCGGCGATCTTTCTTGAGCAAAGCATTGAAGCGTCTGGCAACATCGCCTATGCCTCAGCTGAAGCGGGCCGTACGCTATTAGTAAACATTCAAGCCTTGGTCGACAGCACCACTAGCGAGAAACCGCAACGCGGCGTGGTTGGGGTGGACTATCGCCGCCTCACCACCCTGCTGGCGGTGATCAACAAACGCATGGGCATCTACATTGGCGACCAAGATATTTACATCAATGTAGTTGGCGGGATCAAGCTCCATGATGAAACGGGCGCCGATTTACCGATGTTGCTTTCCTTGCTATCGTCATTTCGTGACAAGATCTATAGCAATACCACCGTTGCTTTTGGTGAAGTGGGACTATCCGGCGAAGTTCGCGCCGTAGGGATGGGTCATGAGCGGATTAAAGAAGCGATTCGAAATGGTTTTGATACAATCATCGTGCCGAAGAAAAATTATAGCCCTAAGTTGAAAAAAGAAGGGGTACGAATTGTGCCTGTCGAAAATGTTAATGATTTGATGCAGTTCATCGATTAAACCAGCCCATCTCAGAAAATAATCCATACTCTCAACTAAGCCACCTCTGGACTCACCCACACTTGGCGCTAATTCAGCGCCAAGTGTCATCCTTTAAACGCGATTAAACACCGATTCCCCCTAAAATCAAGCCACACAGGTTAAACGTTTACACCACTGCTCCACTTGCCTCTCCCGTATTAATATTATTTGTATGATAAATATTGCAATAATACAAATAGGTGGATAGTATGAATCTTGTACCGTTAACACAATAGTTACAACTAACAAGAAATATAAGATGCGAAACATCACTACTGGAGAGTTAGAAATGCATAATAAAAAGCCCAAGCTTAATTATCTATCCATGTTAATTATGCTTAACCTTGGCGTTGCAACAACAGTAACCGCCGAAGAAGTCGTTAAGAAAAACAAAGAAATCGAAAAGATAACCGTCACTGGGATTAAAGGCAGCCTGATTAAAGCGATGGATGTTAAACAATCATCAGATGGTTTTGTCGATGCGATTGCTTCTGAAGATATTGGTAAGTTTCCAGATCAAAACGTGGCTGAATCGCTTCAGCGTATTTCTGGCGTAGCTATCGATCGCGATGGCGGCGAAGGTCAATTGATTAGTGTTCGTGGCCTTGGCCCTGAGTTTAACGCCGTACTGGTTAATGGTCGCACCATGGCAACCGTTAGTGGTGGCCGTGCATTTAGTTTTGATACCCTAGCCTCTGAGCTTATTAACGGTGCCGAAGTACACAAGTCACAAACCGCAAAAATTCAAGATGGCAGCATTGGTGCAACGGTAAACGTCACCACCCATCGCCCACTCGATATTGGCGAATTTAAAGCAGTGGCCAGCATTAAGAGTACGTACGACAAGTTGTCAGACTCTAGCAACCCTACCTTTTCGGGCTTGATCAGCAATACCTCCGATGATGGTAAATTTGGTATTCTTGCCTCACTTGCTTATAGCGACAAAGACAGCCGTAGCGACATAGGCCAGACTTGGGGCTATCTTGAAGAAACACTAGGTTCACTCAATAGCGGTGAAGTGCTAGAAAATGTTTATATGCCGCAAAACTACGATCAAATCGTAAGAACAGAAAGCCGTAAGCGCACCAGTGGTAGCTTAGTGCTGCAATATCGCCCGAACGATGATCTTTTGATCACCGGTGACGTGCTTTATTCTGAATATGATGTGAGCTATCGCGAGGACATTCTTGCCCATTGGTTTGAGAGTGGCAATATCGTCGACGCTACGCTTGATGACAAGCGTACCGTGGTTAAGTTAGCTACCGGCAATGCTAGTGCCACCGATTACCTCAACCGTATTTCGGTGCGCCCAACAACAACTACAGCGGCTGGCATCAATGTCGGTTGGCAACTTAGTGAAGATGTTAAAGTCACCGGCGATGTTTCTTACTCAAAAGCTGAGTCTAACGGTGGTAATGGCACCACAGATACGGTGGCTGGGTTCTTCAATAGCTACACCTTCGACAATACCAAGGGCGGCACTGTGCCTGAACTTGGCTTTTCAGAAAACCTCAGCAAAGACATTCTTGGCGCTAACTGGGCCAGCATCTTTGGCGATGATATTACCGATGAAATATTTGAATCGCGCCTCGACGGCGAATGGATCGTCGATTCTGGTGTATTGTCTAAGATCCATGCTGGTTTCTCCTATTCAGATCGCACGCTCTCGACCCTACCGACCAATACCCATCGCAGCGTACGTAACGCGTGGGGCGGTTACAATGTGAAGTTGCCCGCTAGCTTATTCACCGATTTTGATGCCGACGGGTTTCTATCGGGTATCGGCGGCGATCCCGTGGACAACTGGTTAGTCTTTGATTCATACGAATACATGGCGTTCTTGGAAAGTGAAGCAGGTTACAGCCAGCTAGACCCTGAAGATGCTACCCGTATCAAGGCGCTCATGGACGCTAATGGCGGTCACGCTGCGTTAGATGTTTTAGGTTCATCATCAGAAGTTCAAGAGCAACTAGCTGCCGTGTATATCGATGCATTCTTTGAAGGCGAAGTAGGCGACATGCCATGGCAGGTAGTTACAGGTCTACGTTATGTACAAACAGACACCACATCGTCAGGTTATGGTCAAAAGCTTATCGACATCACTGGACCAGATGCATTAGGTAAATATGTACCTGTGGTTTCTGACGATATCGTGCCAATTAGCGTCGATGGCGATTATAACAACTTATTACCAAGCCTTAATGCGCGCATCGAAATATTAGAAGATGTGATATTGCGCGGCGCTTATTCTAAAACCATCACTCGTCCAACATTGGGTCAACTCTCAGCCTCAATGTCATACAGTGAAGGTAAAATCGATAGTCTTTCTGCCTCTGGTGGTAACCCGAACCTTAAGCCTTATGAATCGACTAACGTTGATCTTAGCCTAGAGTGGTATTTTGACGAAGCCAGCTATGCAGCAATTTCTTACTACACCAAAGATGTCGACAACTTCGTCGATAGCGGCGTATCGCAAGAGACAATTTCGGTGCCAAGTGGTGATTATGACTTTAAAGTTAGCCGCCCAATGAACCTTAACTCAACACAAATTGATGGTTTTGAGCTAGCTGTTCAGCACAGTTTCAGCAACTTACCTGCGCCATTTGATGGCTTAGGCGTTAGTGCCAACATGACTTTTGTTGATAGTGAATCAAGTGCCGACAGCGCCGATAACCCGCTGCCGTTACCGGGCCTGGGTGATTCGCAAAACTTGGTGGTATTTTACGAAAAAGATGCCATTCAATTTCGCGTTGCTTACAACAACCGTGACGAATTTATGCAAACTACGTCTAACTGGGCTGGCGGCGCGCCAATCTATGTTGAAGACTACTATCAAGTCGACGTGAGCGGCAGTTACGACATCAACGAAACTTTTACAGTGTTCTTCGAAGGGATTAATGTCACTAACGAGATAACCCAAAAACGTGGTTTATATTCTAACCATTCGTTGTACACCATTGAAACGGGCCCTCGATACTCTATTGGTCTGCGCGGTTCATTCTAACGAGTAATTATACCAAGCGGATTAAATTTATGATCTTGTTGTGCGTAGATAAAATTATTCTAGGCAAGGCGCTCGATTGACTAATAGCTAGCTATTAGGATTGAGAGCAACGCAGTCTAGGTTGATTTTAGCCAGCACAAGTGGTCAATTAATTAGTCCGTTTGGTATTAATACTCACCCGTGGTGGCGTTGGTACATTAACTAACGCCACCTATTTAACCACTTAAATGAAAAATATTCCTATGAGCAAAGTACATATTTGGCTACGAGCAGAGACTAAACCCGACGAAGAGCGCACCGCGCTTTCACCAACAAACGCACAAGCGCTAGTCGATGCGGGTTTTAACGTGACGGTTGAGCAATCAGACCAAAGCATATTTGATACAGGTTTGTATCAACAAACTGGTATCACGATTGCGCCAGCAGGCAGCTGGATTAACGCCCCCAAGGATGCAATCATACTCGGCTTAAAAGAATTACCCGAGGACGATTTCCCACTTATTCACCAACATATTTACTTTGCCCATGCCTATAAAGAACAAGCCGGATGGCAACAACTGTTAGCACGCTTTACCCGTGGCGGTGGCGAGCTATTTGATCTTGAATACCTAGTCGACAGCAACCAACGTCGCGTTGCGGCCTTTGGCTATTGGGCCGGATTTGCCGGCGCCGCATTGTCGGTACAAGCCTGGGCGAATCAGCAGCAAAACATTAAGCCACCATTGGCCCAACTTTCTTCTTATCAAGACAAACAACAATTATTGAGCGCGCTGACACAGGCATTGCAAAACTGCGATCGTCAACCGAGCTTAATGGTGATTGGTGCCAAGGGCCGTAGTGGCACCGGCGCAGCAGATTTAGCCAAAGAACTTGGCTTAAGCGTGTTAGAATGGGACATGGCCGAAACGCAAAAAGGCGGTCCGTTTATCGAGATCACCGAGAATGACATTTTCGTCAATTGTGTATTGATCAACCGCGATCTGCCACCCTTCATCAACAAAGAAATGCTGGCACAACAAGATCGCCGTTTATCTGTCATTGTCGATGTCAGTTGTGATCCTTACGGTAGCTACAATCCATTACCGATTTATGATCGCTGTACTACTTTTCAAGCACCATGTTTAGCCATCGACAATGACTTAGACCTTATCGCCATCGATCACCTCCCGTCCTTACTGCCTAAAGAGAGCAGTGAAGATTACGGACAACAACTTATCACGCATTTACTCACCTTAAACAATCAACAGCAGGGCGTATGGCCACAGGCGTTAGATTTGTTTAAGCAGAAAACCAAAGGATTATAATTAATGACCACTCCTACAATTCACTGGCTGGGTGCCGGACTTTCATCGTTACCAGGTATCATCGCATTAGCCAAAAAAGACACGCCATTAGTCGTGTGGAATCGTAGCCTGGAAAAAGCGCAACAAGCACTGGCCAACGATGAAGTGACCATCGATGTTCGTCAGCTAGACTGGACTACGCTTAAAGCAAACCTAAAGGCTGGTGACGTACTTATTTCAATGCTGCCTGCTACTTTACACCTGCAAGCGGCGCAGTTATGTCTCGACAACAAGGCAAACTTTGTATCGAGCAGCTACATTTCACCAGAGATGCAGGCACTCGATGCTGCCGCCAAACAAGCCGGTTTGAGCTTTGTTAATGAAGTGGGTCTTGATCCTGGTATCGATCACTTATTGGCACATCTGTTGGTTGATAGCTACCAAAACAGCGCGCAGTTCGCCGCCGACAATCAACATTACTTTCGCTCATATTGTGGCGGTTTCCCTAAAGTGGCCAACGATTTTAGATACAAATTTAGCTGGTCACCATTAGGCGTGTTAAAAGCATTGCGCTCAAAGGCGCAGTGGCAACAAGATGGTCAGGCTAAAACCTCTAACGCACCGTGGGAAGCATTAAGCAGCTACAACGCCAAGCTAGCTCAAGGTAATGAAGAGTTCCAGGCCTATCCAAATCGTGATTCCTTACCGTTTATCGACCAATATCATTTCGGTCAAGACTGGGATGTGCAGCAATTTGTACGCGGCACGCTGCGCCTTAAAGGCTGGTCAACAGCATGGCAATCGTTATTTGATGAGTTAGATACACTTTCTGGCGAAAGCGGCGATGCACGCTTAGTTGAGCTGAGCAATCAGCTCGAGCAAAAATACAGTTACGATGCCGGCGAACCCGATCGCGTGGTGATGTGTGTCGAGCTCGAAGTGCGCCGCGACAATCAAGCCATTTGGCATCAGAGTTACTTTATCGACAGCGCCGGTAACGGTCAGGGTCAGGCGATGGCTCGTCTTGTTTCCTTACCCGTTAGCTTTGCGGTTGAGTCGGTGCTCAATAAGCAACCGCCAAGCGGCGTTAGCGCAGCCCCAAGCGACCCAAGCCAAATCAATCAATGGCTACAGCAACTTGCCAAGGTTGGCGATACGATTGGCCATCATAATCACCTGAGTTAGCCCTATACCCGTAACCATTGGAAACGCAGGAATTTAGAGCGAGGCTAAAATGATATCTACAAGGCGCGCGATTGACCAATAGCTGGCTATTGGGATTGAGCGCAACGCAGTAGATAGGGTTTTAAACCGCTATAAAACCTGTAACTTCATTGATTACGGGTATGTCCGCACCAATCTCATGGTTGCGGGGTTTTTACTTTTATAACCTAGGAATGAATATGATAGAGAAAAACAAAAATCCCAGCCTATTTGACGCACTATTTCCTATTGCTGTGCTACTTACCTTATTATCCTTTGCCGTCTATTTCTTTGGCGATGACTCTTCATCTGGCCCCAACCAAATCGCCTTAATGTTATGTGCGGGCATCGCCTGCATTATCGGGCTAAAAAATGGCTACGGACGCAAGGAAATCGAAGAAGGCATTATCAAGGGCATAAGTTTAACCCTTGGCGCAATACTTATTTTACTCGCGGTTGGTTCGCTCATTGGCACCTGGCTACTCGCCGGCACCGTGCCCACCATGATCTATTTTGGTTTACAGATCTTAACCCCGCAATTTTTTTACATCAGTTGCTGCATCATCTGCGCGTTAGTCGCCCTATGCATCGGCAGCAGCTGGACAGTCGCCGCCACCATTGGTGTTGCGCTGATGGGCGTAGCGACTGGCTTAGACGCTTCTGGCCCAATCACCGCTGGTGCTATCATTAGCGGCGCCTATTTTGGCGATAAACTCTCGCCACTCTCAGACACCACCAACTTAGCCCCAGCGATTGCAGGGACTGATTTGTTTGATCACATCAAAAATATGGCATGGAGTACGGTGCCAACCTTTATCGTTACCTTGGTGATCTTCCTAATACTGGGGCTCAATCAAGAGAGTAATGAATCAAACATTCAGATCGACGCGCTGTTAATCAGTCTCGAGCAGCAATTCTTTATCGCCTGGTATCTCTTAATTCCGCTTGGCGTGACCCTGTTTTTAGCCCTTAAGAAGATGCCCGCCTTTCCGGCCATCGGCATTGGCGCACTCACCGGCGCACTATTTGCTGTGTTGTTCCAACAAACGCTAATCTTGTCCTACGCCCAAGAAGGACTGTCGACGCTTGAAGCTAATGTGATGGTGGTGTGGCAAGTGATGTTTGCCGGTATCACCTTAGATACTGGCGACAAAGCGATTGACGATTTACTCAGTGGCGGCGGCATGGGTTCGATGCTCAATACTATTTGGCTGATCATCACCGCGATGACCTTTGGTTCAATCATGGAAAAGATTGGTCTGCTCGAACGAGTGGTGCAATCTTTAATGGCCGTGACCAAAAGTGCTGGCTCGTTAATTTCCACCACCATAGTGACCGCGTTTGGCACCAACTGTATCGCCGCCGATCAATACATCGCCATTGTGATGCCGGGACGGATGTTCAAACAAGAATATCATCACCGCGGCTTAGCGCCACAAAACCTATCGCGCGCCCTTGAAGATGGCGGCACGGTAACCTCGCCACTCATCCCTTGGAATACTTGTGGCGCTTATATGCAGTCGGTGTTGATGATTAATCCGTTAGATTACGCGATGTATTGTTTCTTTAACTGGTTATCGCCCATTGTCGGCATTGTCTGCGCCACCATTGGTTTTAGAGTGAAATACCTTGTCGCAGGTAATGACGAGATTCAGCCTTCTCGGCCGCTACCGAAGAAGTTTCGGAGTCCGATATGAGCAAACGATTCAATGTCGAGCGATTGCAATTAGCTAATCAATTAAGGGGGCACCTATGAGTAAACCACTAAAGCATGTCGTTATTGTCGGTGGCGGCAGTGCCGATTGTGGGTATCAACGCTGGCAGTTACTATCTGCTTGCGCGTGAAGCACATAATAATGGCGGTGACTAAGCCCAACAAGCAACTCAGCCCAGCCAATACCTAAAAAATTGAGGAAAACCGTATGAGTAAACCACTAAAGCATGTCGTTATTGTCGGTGGCGGCAGCGCTGGCTGGATCACGGCGGGTAGCATTGCCGCGCTGCATAATACCAAGAGCGAACAAGGCATCAAGGTCACGCTGATTGAGTCTCCCGATGTTAACATCATTGGCGTGGGCGAAGGCACTTGGCCAACAATGCGTACTACCCTGCGTAAAATGGGCGTTTCAGAGACAGATTTTATGCGCCAATGTGATGTTAGCTTTAAACAGGGGGCTAAGTTTTCTAAGTGGGTTACCGGCGAAGACAACGACTTTTACTACCATCCCTTAGTGTTGCCCCAAGGATATTTCGATCTCGACCTGTACAAATATTGGCAACAGGATAGTCGTGGCCAGTCCTTTTCCAATGCGGTGTCTTTTCAGGAGCAGCTCTGTGAACATGGCCTTGCGCCCAAGCTTATCACCTCACCAGAATATGCCGCCGTGGCCAACTATGCCTACCATCTCAATGCCGGAAAGTTTGCCGAATTCTTAAAACAACATTGCATCGACAACCTTGGCGTTAATTACATTAGCGACCATGTCGTTGGCGTAAACAGCCTAGACAAAGGCGACATCGGGTCGCTAAAGACCCGCAAAAACGGTGCGTTAAGCGGCGACTTGTTTGTCGATTGCACCGGCTTTGCCGCCCTACTCATTGGTAAGCATTATGACGTGCCATTTATTTGCAAGAAAGACATCTTGTTTATCGATACCGCACTGGCGGTGCAAATCCCTTACGAAGAAGGGGCCGATGAGATAGCTTCTCATACTATTTCCACTGCCCAAGATTCAGGCTGGATTTGGGACATTGGCCTGCCCTCGCGCCGTGGCGTGGGCCATGTTTATTCGAGCCGTCATACCGATCAAGCCAGTGCCGAAAAAGCCCTTCGCGCGTATTTACATCAGTCGATTGGCGACAAGAGTGAGCAACTGAGCTTTAGAAAAATTGATATTAATCCCGGCGTACGAGAAAAATTTTGGGTTAATAACTGCGTCGCTGTCGGCATGGCGGCTGGATTTTTAGAACCGCTAGAAGCCTCTGCCTTAGTGATGATTGAACTTGCCGCCACCACCATCAGCGAACAACTACCCGCCAATCGCGAGGCCATGGACATTGTAGCGAAGCAATACAACCAACGCTTTAGTTACAACTGGGATCGCATCATCGATTTCCTTAAGCTCCATTACATCGCCAGTAAACGCGAAGACAGCGCCTTTTGGCGTGATAATCGCGATGTAGCGAGCATTCCGCAAAGCTTGCAAGATCTGATGACACTGTGGCAACACCGTCCGCCAATTGAGTATGACTTTAGCCACAAGCGTGAAGTATTCTCGGCGGCCAGTTATCAATATGTGCTCTACGGCATGGACTTTAACTTTACTAATCCAGCGCTCAACCGTAACGAAAATGAACAAAAGCTGGCCCAGCGTCTGTTTAATGAAAATGAAAAAACAACCGAAAAATACCTTAATGCCCTGCCCAGTAATCGCGAGTTAATCGACAAGGTAGTGGCATTTGGCTTTAGTAAGGTATAGAGGAGAAAGCATGCAAATCAGCTTAGAGAAGGTCAGCAATGAGCAACACCATGAACTAAAAGTAGCCGCACAGGACCTATCGCAATTTAATGCCAATATTCATCTGTGCCATATTGTGGTGGATGAACTCGTTAGCGCGGCGCAGTATTATCCGATCTTCTTAGCCAAAGACAGTGATACCGGACAATTTCAACCGATTGCCCTATTCGGCTTAGCCCTGGATGAGAATATCTATCAGCAAAGTGGCCTGTGGAAAAAATGCTATCTGCCGCTAAAGCTGGCCAGTCAGCCATTTTTCTTGCTCAATGAGCCCGACGCGCCGCCAAGTTTAGCGATTAATCGCGCCGATCCACGGGTGCAATTAGAGCAGGGCCTGTCATTATTTGAAGATGGTGTTGCCACCGCATACCTGCAACAACAGGCGAGTCGCCTGAGCGAACTAACCAAAGGCTTTGCGCTCAACCAAACCTTTGTTAGTGCGCTAACACAGCACCAGCTAATTGAGCCGATTGAATTAGATATTCAATTTTCCAGCGGTCAACATAGCCAGCTTGAGGGATTATACACCATCAACAAAGAGGCACTGGCTAAGGTTGATGTTCAGGCACAGCAACAATTTGAGCAACGTGGTTATGTCGCGCTCATTGGCGCAATGCTTGGCTCAATTGACCATGTGCAGGTATTGATCGACTTGAAGAATCAGCTAGGTATCAGTACGTGAGCGGGTGGACTCTCGCTTAACCAGCCTTGGGATGTGTTTTAAGTGGGCTATGTCACCACTGATCTCTTTCTTATCAGCCAATTGGTGGGCCAAGTTAGCCGCTTGGCTGGCCATTTTCTCGATCGGGTAGTTAAGCGTGGTCAATTTTGGCCGCGAATAACGCGACAATAACACATCATCAAAGCCAATCACCGAGATATCGTGGGGCACGCGATAACCATTATCTTCCAGCGTTGAGATAGCGCCAATGGCCATCGCATCATTATAAACAAAGATCGCAGAGAATTTTTCGCCGCTGGCGAGTAATTTCTGCGTGGCGAGTTCCCCGCCTTGTAATGTCGGTTCATCATATGCAGTCAATTGTGGTTTAAGCACCACGTTGGCTGTCTCAAGCTCATTAGCAAACCCCTTAAGGCGCAACTTGGGATCATCTATTTGATATTTACTGGCGATACAGGCGATTTGCTGATGATTTAGCGCGAGTAGATGTCTGGCGGCGATCTTACCCCCTTCCAAGTTATCTAACCAAATGCAGCGGTGTGCTATCTGCTCGATGAATCGATCGATCAGCACTAAACCTGCCACCCGCTCGGTTAATTCAATGAGCTCCTCATCAGAAAGCTTCTTGCTATGCACCACCATCACATCACAGCGCCGCTCGATCAATAAGTTAATCGCTTGGCGCTCAGACTCGGCGCTGACCAAGCCAGTACTGAGTAATAGTTGCCTATTATGCTGCCGCGCAACTTGTTCGACCCCATTAGCTAAGGAGGCAAAAAACGGATCACTAAGCGCAGGAATGACCACACCAATGGTGCTACTTTTTTTCGTCACTAGAGCACGTGCATTAGCATTTGGGGTATAGCCAAGTTCTAACATCACTTTGGATACTTTCTGACGCGTTGCTTCGCTAACTTTAGGTCCGTTGTTAACCACTCGCGAAACGGATGCAATAGAAACGCCTGCGATACGCGCCACATCTTTAATTGTTGCCATAGGGGTAAATGTTTACATCGCTGAAATGAGAGTAATATACATTGAAATATACCGATGAGCGCGCAGTTTATCAAGTTTGAATTATCTCTTGCGATCTTATAGGTAAACGTTTACCCTCAACTCATTATTCACTAAACATTAACATTGTCGTGACAACTATGAGCATTGAATTTGATCCCGTTGAACACCCGCATCGTCGCTATAACCCGCTGACCGATGAATGGGTATTAGTCTCGCCACATCGCGCCAAACGCCCTTGGCACGGGCAGATAGAAGAACTTGAGCAGCACGAAAAACCGGCCTATGATTCCGACTGTTTCTTGTGTTCCGGTAATACCCGGATCAATGGTGAGGTTAACCCGCCCTATAAAGAGACCTTCGTCTTTACCAATGATTTCGCCGCGCTTAAACCAGACACACCCGTGGTTAAACATGATGATCCTCTCTTTAAGATGGCCACCGAACAAGGCGAGAGCCGCGTGATCTGTTTTTCGCCCGACCACAGCAAGAGCCTGCCTCAGCTATCAATCGCGCAAATTAATAACGTGGTCGATACTTGGCAGGCACAATGTGCCGATTTAGGCGAAACCTATACGTCGGTGCAAATATTTGAAAACAAGGGTAGCACCATGGGCTGCTCTAATCCGCATCCTCATGGGCAGATATGGGCGCAGCAGCAATTACCCACCCTAGTGATGAAAAAACATCTGGCACAACAACGCTACCTTGAGCAACATGGTAGCAATATGTTGCAGGATTATGTCGCCAGAGAGATTGAGAACAAGCAGCGAGTGGTCGTAAGCAATGACGATTGGTTAGTCGTCGCGCCCTACTGGGCCGCCTGGCCATTTGAAACCTTAGTGTTGCCACGATTTAAGGTCGCTCGCATCACTGAACTTAATGCCCAGAAAAAGCAATCACTGGCGGATATCATCAAAAAAATCACCATCAAATATGACAATTTGTTTAACTGTTCATTTCCTTATTCCATGGGCTGGCATGGCGCGCCATTTGACGGTCAGCAGCACGATGCTTGGACACTACATGCCAGCTTCTTTCCGCCGCTATTGCGCTCAGCCACGGTGAGAAAATTTATGGTGGGTTATGAAATGTTAACCGAGGCGCAACGCGATCTTACTGCCGAACAAGCCGCGCAGCGCCTGCGTGACCTATCCGACATTCATTACATGGAACAATCTTAATGACTCAATCGAGCAATGAACAACGCGCACTAGCGTTATTTCAACAACAGTTTCAAGGGCAAGCGCAGGTAGTTTGTCATGCGCCGGGCCGGGTTAATTTAATCGGTGACCACACCGATTATAACGATGGTTTAGTCTTACCGGTAGCGATTAACTTTGGCACCACCATCGCCGCATCGCCGCGCCAAGACAATATCGTCAAGGTCTATGCCCACGATTGTGACAAGCAGAGCAATGAATTTGAGCTAACTGACATCGTTTTTGATCAGAAAATGATGTGGAGCAACTACGTTAAAGGCACCTTGCAGGCATTAATCACGCGCTATCCCGCGATCAAGGGTGCCAATTTGGTGGTAACCGGCAACGTGCCGCAAGGCGCCGGACTTAGTTCTTCAGCAAGCTTTGAAATTGCGATATTAAACACCTTTGCTCAGCTTTATCAGCTTGATTTAGACGGCATCAGCGCTGCTCAGATGGGCCAGCAAGCCGAAAACAATTTCGTTGGTTGCAACTGCGGCATCATGGATCAACTCATTTCAGCGATGGGAAAATCTGGCCACGCGATGCTACTCGACTGTAAAGACTTATCGTTTAAAGACGCGCCAATTCCTGAGGATTTAGCCCTCTTTATCGTTAACTCAAACGTAAAACGAGGCTTAGTCGATAGCGAATACAATTTAAGGCGTGAACAATGTGAAGCGGTGGCTAAATACTTTGGCGT
>Ga0209292_1001012_pt1 | contig 35291 bp, 30 predicted proteins | sample GOMGulsemesocosm_2_FD_184634 | JGI IMG/M metagenome (GOLD analysis project Ga0209292, IMG submission 184634) | Methane-oxidizing microbial communities from mesocosms in the Gulf of Mexico - GOM9C Gulf of Mexico (SPAdes) (version 2) | ecosystem: Environmental > Aquatic > Marine > Cold seeps...
TGAGCTTGCGCTACATCCATGCGGCTTTCATGTGAAACAGCATGAACAATCGCTTGTTTATCCCCTGATTTAAGTGTTCCTCTCATCACTTTTCCATCAATCGCAATCCATTCATCTTCAATAATTTGTGCGGTTTTATCGCTAAAACACTGATTAATCACCCCATTCAAATCCTGCCAATCTAATTTAGCCAGCATTCTTGGCAAATGAGAGCGAGAAATAACGGTAGCCTCCTCAAAACCTGTGACTTCACGTAACCAATCAATTTTATGAGTCATATAACGATGAATACTGGAGACTTTTGAGCGGCCAAGCAAGATAGAAAAAACAACAGTAACGATTAAAAACACCAATGAATGCCGCTTGCCGCGGTTGTCACGTGGATCAGGCAATGTTTTGAGTACATGGATGAATTTAAGACTCTCTGTCTCTAGATTTATTTCAAGGTCGTTATTATTCGTTGAGGGTGTAATTGGCATCTGCCGGTCGATTGAAATAGTGATATTTTATCGCATATGTCAATATATTTTTTTATGAGAAAGCCGTGCCCCCCCACCCACTTGATATGCAAATGCAGCACCAAAAAATTCACTATAGCCTTCATTAATAAATCCACCAACCCCTATTCCAGCGCCAATATATGGTGTTAAATCACTAGAATTCTTAAAATCATAATACCCATTTACCAACCCCATTAGAGTCTGGATATTTACACTCTCAGTACGGTAGGTCCGATTAGCATCGCGTAATCGGACGCATGATATGGATTATATTCATGTCAATCCATTGAAGCATGGCTATGTAAAACGCGTTGTAGATTGACCTTATTCAACTTTTCATCAACCTGTCGCCCGTGGAATTTATGTGCCGAATGGGTGTTGTGATATAAATAATTCGGTTGATTCTGATGAATAACATGCGTCCGATTACGCGATGCTAATCGGACCTACCGCGCTTGGCGAATGTGGCCTATGCGGCCTATCCAGGAAAAACCGACAAAGCTAAACGTAAAATATGGCTTAATGAGCACTGTGAAAAATTAAAGCATGATACAGGTGCGGTTGAACTATTAATTGATGAAATGGATAAGTTAGCGAGGAAAACGAGCCTAACAAAAACGATCAAGAGCAATTTAGACGCAGCATTAACGTACTTTAAAAATCATCGGCACATGATGGATTATGCAGGTCATGAAGAAAAGAACTTGCCGATAGGCTCAGGTATCACCGAAGCCGCGTGTAAAACATTGGTTAAACAGCGGTTGTGTGGCTCAGGAATGCGCTGGAAAGATAAAGGAGCTAAAGTTATTTTATCATTGCGTGCACTTGTTCAATCAAAAGGTCGGTGGCAACAATTTTGGGATAAAGTTGATCAATATGGTAGTCAGGTTGTTACATAAATGACATCATAAAAAATCAGCACCCATACCGAGTGTAAGGATTCGTGAATAATAGGTGAAGTTGCCTTTTTTCATCCCCAAGATCTAAGCTTGGAAACAAGAAAAAACCACCTTATAGCGTTCAATGAGACAAGGTAGGTTGGGCTAGTTTGTTAAGCGTTAGCGCAACAAGCTAACCCAACATTTTCAGGTAATATAGATTGATTGTTGGGTTGCCAAAAAGACGGCAGCCCAACCTACGCAGCTTACAGCGTTGGGAACAAGAAATATTTATACCTTATTCAGACTGCAAACACAGAAAAAATAACATTTCCTGAATTCAACTCATAAGTGCATAACCCAGTAAATTTTTCATATTGACCCCAGTCAGCTCTTCAAATACTTCATAGGGCGTTTTGTAATTAAGGCATTTTTTAGGGCGGCTATTTAGCTTATCAACCGCTTTAAAAACCTCTTTTATCGTCACATCAACCAACTCCATTGCTTTAGGAAAATACTGCCTTAATAAGCCATTAGCGTTCTCATTCTGCCCTCTTTCCCAAGAGCTGTATGGCTTAGCAAAATAGGTGTCACAATCCAAAGAATCCGCTATTTTTTCGTGCAAGGTAAACTCCTTTCCATTATCAAAAGTAATTGTTTTAACAAAGCTTTTTATAGGATCGAGAACTAAAACAGTCGCATCCAATACATATTGAGCCTTTTTACCTGCCAAAGGAAAAGCCAAACGTAATTTAGACACGCGTTCATCAAGCGTTACAATCGCTCCTTTATGATTTTTTCCGAAATTGTATCTGCTTCCCAGTCACCAACCCGTTCACGGTTATTAGCCGCTTCAGGGCGTTCTTCTATATCGACTCGATTAGGAATTCCTGTCCTGTTATGAGCAGATCCATACCGCTTGCGATAGGTTTTATTCTGGTGTCTAAGGTGCTTGTATAGCTCTCCTCCCGCTTTTTTGTCCTTTAAAATATGCTGGTAAATTGTTTCGTGATGAAGGCTTACTACCTCATCATGCTTTAAGCGTCCAGCAATCTGCTCAGGACTCCAATCCTCTTCAATGTGGGCATTTATAATAAGCTGTATGTCTTCCATCAACTTAACCTCTTTAGGCTTGTTTTTATGCCGTGTTTGAGCGAATCTATCTGCCTGTTTATGTCGATAGCCTTTTAAGCCCGTATTGCGCTTAATTTCGCGTGAAATATTACTTTGGCTACGACCTAAGGATTTTGCTATTTTGTTATGAGAAGTTCCATTTTTTAGTTCAATTTCTATATAATATCTGTCTTCAGGACATAGGTGTTTATAGCTCATTTGTAGCCTCTGTAAATTGTTTGGTAGCTGTTTACTTTACACCTATGTCTTGTCTTAATTCAAGAGGTGTATTGTTAGCTACTGTTCCAGAGGGTTATGCACTTATTATACGAATTCAGGTTTAGTTAAATTAACCGAAAATGTTTTATTAATTTATTAGGAGTAGGAGCATCTTTTTTTTCTAAATATTCAGAAGCATCAATCTCTCCATCATCAAAACCTGTAATAAAAACATTATCGTTCTGTAGATAAACGCTTTTATCTAAAATTTTTAGAACATCTTCTCTGTTGCGAGATGCAACTAAATTATCATAACTAAACATTAGTATTTTATTACTTTCAAAGCTGTTTCTCTCAAAATTGTTATATTTACATAGGTAATGAGAAAAACCAAAAATATACCCTAGTGTGTAACTGTCACTGTGTATTGATAAATCAATTTTACAAAACCTAAGCTGTCGATTTATATTTAAAGAAACAAAATCAACAGAGCTCTCTATAGCTATTTTCTTTTTCTCTTCGTAATTATATTGATAGTTTAATGAAATATATTTTCGTAACTTTTCCATATTACCGAGATCGACAGTAATTTGTTTTAATTCAAAAATACCATCTTTAAATCCATTTCCATAAATTTCATTATTAGCCATTTTTTCTAAATGTTTATTAATAATGAACTCTCCTTTTTTTGGAAAAAATTTTTCAAAAAAATACGTGTAAATAAATACCTGTTTTGAGCTATTTGTTATTTCTGAAAAAATAACAGCCTGACCAATAGCACCAGCTAAGTAACCTATTAAATAATCATCATAAAAAATAGATTCTGGTAACTCACCATTGTTATTTGTTTTAATAATGTCAAAAAACGGTTGAAATATCCTATATGTTGTATCTGATATTTTTAATAGTTTCGGTTTTAGAAAATCTAACATTTATAGCTCCATTTTTTATTTATATATAACTTATTATATATAAAATACCAATTAATCCAAAAGTAATTAATGTTAATAAAAACATTATTTTCTCGTCCCCAAGCTCTAAGCTTGGGAATGCCTACCTTCAAGCTCTGCTTGATGATTTAAACGAACAACACAAGCCTTAAATGTGTAAAAAACCAATATTTTTACGCATTTTCTTTACTAGGCCGCGTGTAATCTGGGTTACGTTATTTCTCTGCTTTGGATAGTCTAACAAAAATCCTCAGTCAGTTTATAAGGTAGTTTATATCTGTGTCAAATTAAAAAGTGGGGGGATATTTGGATTGAAAATATTTTTGGTGCTTTTTCATGGAAAATAAAAAAACAGGACAAGTGCAAAACTTAGTGGTATCTTAATAACAGATGCCGCTTATCAAACTTTGTCGAGTTTGATAAACGGACTTAACCTTAAACCATACGCAAACTATGGCAAAGGCATAGCCGAAATTTTAATTGATTCCGATTAAAACCTCAATGCTTTGCTGGTCGTCACAGTAATAAGTGAAGCAAATGACTATTCAAAACTCCGTAATATTACCGCAAAACGATTCCGTGCTGTTAGTGCGCACCTCTATTTTACATTTGGTGGACTTTGACCACATTGCCGCCTTGTTTGTAAATCAAGTGCTGTATTGGCAAGGCATAGTACACCGTGAATTTTATAAAACCGATCAAGAATTTGCCGCTGAATTGCATATTTCTGTGCATAAATTTAGACGCATTAAACAGCGCACTTTAAAAAAACTGGATTTTATTTCCACGGTTCTAAAACAAACCCCTGCGCGCACCCATTATCAAGCCGATATTGATTTACTCAACGCCGCGTTATCCAAATTAGAATTGGAAGAAAACGCCAATAAAAAAGGGCAAAAAAAGAAAAATTTCAGCCAAAAAACCACTGCCAATATGAGCCAATCTGCACAAACTAGTTTAGGCAAATCTGCACAAGCTAGTTTAAGCAAATCTGCGCATACTATTACAGAGACTAAAACAGAGATTACTCAAAAAACAACCACGGAAAAAAAATCTGTTGTGGTGGATTTAGAAATTTTTCCTGACAAAGAACAGCCTGCGGCTAAAAAACAATTATCTAAACTCAGCAGTCATGAACAACTGGCGGTTTTAGCTGTGATGCATTGTTCGATACAAACGAAGCAGATTAAAAATAAAATCGGTTATTTACAGGCGGTGGTGAAATCTGTACTGGATGGCACGTTTACTCCCGCGGACCCTAGCAAAAAAGTGCTAACCGCTGAAGAAAAAATACAGCGCAAAAAAGCCGAAGAAATCGCCGAAGCTCAACGCGAAAAACTCGCGTTGTTCAATTATCATAAACAACAAGCCGCCTATCGAAAAGCTCAAGAACAAACAGATGAAACAATAAAAACCGAACCCCTTAGCGAATTTCCTTTGCACGGTTTATTAAAAACTCTTCGTGCTGCTTAGAGCCAAGATTTATTATGGGGAAGAATTCATTAAGCAGAGCTTGAAAGCCGGTATTCCCAAGTCAATCTTTGGCAACACGGAAATTTATTTTAAATTAACGGGTGTTAAAGTGTCGTTAACAGAATTCTTTTAAGCTGCTAAATTTTAGCTGGTTTTAAGAATCGTTTATCGCGGAAAATTGTCTTTAAACTCTTACTGAATTGGATACATCCTAATAGAATTGGAGAATACTTTATGAAAATTTTTGTCTATGGAACCTTAATGAGTGGCTTACAAAGAGCGCGTGCATTATCTCGCAGTCAATTTATAGCCCACGCAACAACCTCTGGGGAGCTTTATGATTTGGGCCGTTTTCCAGCTTTAATAGCCGGTCATGAAAAGGTATTGGGTGAAGTCTATGAGATTTCAGAGCAAATATTACATCGCCTTGACCAGATTGAAAGTTATGACCCTGAAAATCCAGAAAATTCACTTTATATTCGTAAAGAAATAGCTGTCTACCTTGATTCTAATAGCCAGCCTGTGACAGCAGAAGGTTATTTTTACAACCGCTGCTTAGAAGGGCGAAGCACTGTTATTTCTAGCGGGGATTATCGTGAATACCTTGAAAAACAAGGCAGTTTAACAGCCCCTCTGTTATGAACTACATGGATGATCAAACTTACTCACAGGCGCTTTCTCAATGAAACAACATGATATAAAACCTATGCCCTTAACTATCCTGCACGTAACCGACCTTCACTGCCATAAAGCGCATTATCAATGGATTAGTCAGCAAGTAGAAAACTATGATATTTTATGTTTATCAGGGGATTTGATTGAGCATCCTAAAAAAGCAGGACAGGTTGAATGGGTAAGCAACTGGCTTAACACCCTAACCAAGCCTACTTTTATTTGCTCGGGCAATCATGATGTCGAAAAAGAAACCATCAGCAACCAAGAGCTGGAAAGTTTTAACAGCTCAATAGATGATTGTGATGCAGAAGATTGGGATATAGAGCATTCTACTTATGCAGAAGAAAGGTATCAGCGCATTGCGACTTTTTGGATGAATACCATTGCCAATAAGTGGGTGTATGCAGATAACACGATACGCAAAATAGGGCATCTAACCATAGGTTGCGCACCCTGCAATGATCCTATCCTAGCGGATTTTAATCAGTGCGATATTTTGTTGCATCATCTCCCCCCAGAAAACACTAAAACCAGCAAACAAAAGGGCAAAGACTGGGGCTGTATTGACCTAGAACTGGCTTTAAAACATGGACATATTAAGCCGCGTTATGTGCTTTGCGGCCATGTTCATCGTCCGCTTGCCACTCAAGATAAAATTAAAAGCACAATCATATTAAACCCTGGTGCTACCTTTGATACGGAAGAGCCTAAGCATACTTATATGACGCTTTAAAAATTCCGTTTTTATATGCAGCAGTTTAGATATAATGTTTGCTCAACAGTAATCCCTTTTTAACTGTGCAGAGTTTACCTCTGTCGGTTAATGGCTGGGTAAGCTCTCTTAATAAAAGGATGAAAAATGATTGAATGGTTATTAGTTCCACTGGCATATCTTTTAGGCTCTATTTCAAGTGCTATTTTAGTGTGCCGTATCATGGGGCTTGCTGACCCAAGAGAGCAAGGTTCAGGCAATCCCGGTGCGACTAATGTGATGCGTATTGGTGGTAAAAAAGCCGCGGGTATTACTTTATTAGGCGATATGCTCAAAGGTTTAATTCCCGTGTTAATCGCACAAGCCTTACAGGTCGAGCCTCTTATTTTAGCGGCGGTGGTTTTTGCTGCTTTTATTGGACATTTATACCCCGTCTTTTTTAATTTTGCAGGCGGAAAAGGCGTAGCCACGTCCTTTGGCGTGTTTCTAGGCGTTCATTGGATGCTAGGCTTAGTTATTTTAGCGACATGGTTTATTGTGTATAAACTTTCTAAAATTTCATCAGTCTCTGCGTTAGTGGCTGCATTGCTGAGTCCTGTGTATGCTTATTTTATTTTAGGCTTACAGCCTGTGGTCTATGTGGCCGCTTTAATATCGGTTATGTTAATTTGGCGGCATAAAGAGAATATTCAGCGTTTATTAGCCAAAGAAGAAAAATAATTTTATTTAAAGCGCCGTTTTCTGATTCCCAACCGCTAGTTTGGGAATGCGTACCTTCTTATTTCACGTCCGCTGTTGGTGAAAAAATGTCCTCATTATTAACTGATGTTACGCAGTGCTTTTAAAGCCCTCTCCTGGCGGAGAGGGCACGGCTTTCTCATAAAAACTTGGCATATTTTTTAATTTACATAATATGTTGATATTTAAAGTTATTTATTTTCAATGGCATGGATTTTTATTTTTCAACAATCATTTTCTATAGAAAATTAATTTTAATAAATTCTGTATTTCTTATTTTTATTGAGCTTATAATCTACGCAAATATCACGCCAGTTTTTTATGAGAAAGCCGTGCATTTTTAGGCAGATGATTTTTATTCATGTTGGGTTGCCAAAAAGACGGCAGCCCAACCTACTCCGCTTATTCAAAGCAACTAGCTTTGATAATCTAACAAAATACCTCAGTCACCTTATAAGATATTTCACATCAGTGTCAAATTAGAAAGTAGGGGTTAGAATTTAGGCTAGAAATATTTTTTATGCTTTTTCATAGGAAATAAAAAAACAGGACAAGTGCAAAACTTAGTGGTATCTTAATAAGAGATGCCACACATAAATCTCTGTAAAGTTTTATGTGCGGACTTAACCTTAACCATAACTCAACTATGGCAAAGGCATAGCCGAAATTTTAATTGATTCCGATTAAAACCTCAATGCTTTGCTTTTAGTCACAGACAAAAGTGAAGCAGATGACCCTACAAAACTCAGTAATATTACCGCAAAACGATTCCGTGTTATTAGTGCGCACCTCTATTTTACATTTGGTTGACTTTGACCACATCGCCGCGCTGTTTGTCAATCAAGTGCTGTATTGGCAAGATAAAATGCACCGTGAATTTTATAAAACCGATCAAAGCTTTGCCGATGAATTGCATGTTTCTGTGCATAAATTTAGACGCATTAAACAGCGCACTTTAAAAAAACTGGATTTTATTTCCACCCATGTAAAACAAATCCCCGCGCGCACCCATTATCAAGCCGATATTGATTTACTCAACGCCGCTTTATCCAAATTAGAACTGGAAGAAAACTTCAATAAAAAAGCGCAGAAAAAGCAAAATATCAGCCCAAAAACCACCGCTAATGCGAACAAATCCGCGCAATCCAGTTTGTGCAAATCAACACAAACCAGTTTGAGCAAATCTGCGCACACTATTACAGAGACTAAAACAGAGATTACTAAAAAAACAACCACAGAAAAAATATCCACGGGGGCTGAAAAACTGCCTACAGAAAAAAAATCCGTGGTGGTTGATTTGCAATGTTTTACCGCCGAAGAACAGCCTGCGGCTCAAAAGCAATTATCTAAACTTACCAACGCCCAACAATTAGCGGTGATCGCGGTATTACACTGCGCCATACGCTCTAAACGTCTAAAAAATAAAATCGGCTATCTCCATGCCGTCGTGAAATCCGTACTGGATGGCACGTTTACGCCCGCACTACCCAGCGAAAAAGTGCTAACCGCTGAAGAAAAAATACAACGAAAAAAGGCCGAACAAGTTGCCGAAGCACAGCGCGACCAGTTAGCCAAACAGCAATATGCTCAACAAATCGCCGCGTATCAAACAGCCCAAGCCCCGACAGAGAAACAAACAAAGCCAAAATCCCATAAACATTTCCCTTTGCACGGCTTGTTAAGAAAAATGCGGAGCTAAGATTCTGTTCGCGATTGCTCAAACAGAGCTTGAATAGATGCATTCTCAAGTAGAAACTTAGGAACGAAAAATTAACCTATCTATGCACGTTAAGGTGCTATTATCCTTATAACCCCCTTTTTGTTAATGTTTAAAAATCGATGGAGACACTGTATGCCTTATGTTAATAACTCTTTGAAATTTCTGTGTTTAGTTATTTTATTGGGGCATTTTTCTGTGGTACAAGCTGAAAAGCTTATTAGCGCGTCACAAGCGTATAGCCAAGCGGTACAAATAGAAAAAGAAGTCGACTTACTGTTAAATCATTTTAAAATTACTAAAAAAATTAATATTAAAGCCTTTAAGGCAAAACTCCTGCCTAGACATGTCTATGGAAAAGCCTATGGGATATTAACTAAGATTCAAATTTTACGACAAAATAATGGTTTTTCTCGATTTACCATTGCCTCATTAGAGCCAAAAATTTCGGTGGATTCTGAGCTGGTTTATGAGCAGACCCAAAGAATATTAACTGAATTACGTATTATAAAATTCCGCTTAGGCATAGAGTCTACTATCAGCGCCGCCACGCATTTTAGCCGTAAAAAACCGATTGATGTGTTTAATAAATTACACGAAAGCTCGTTAAAATTTGAATTACTTAATGATGAACCCATCAGTCCAAATCATGTGTTTGCGGTGGTAATGAAAATTGATGAAGATATAGAGGCTATTTTGCGGCGGTTAAATATACATGATACTAGCTTTCCACCTGCAAAAATTAAAGATATACGGCCGTTAGATAGCTTAATAGTTACTTTTTCATTAATGAATGAAATCCATAGATTACAACACCAAACCGCTATTATAAGAACCGATTTTTCTCCTTTTTCTAAAAAAAGTGTTCAAGAAAATGTACATCCATCGGATGTTTTTAATATGGTCGGTATGGTATTTTCCGAAGTACAAACACTAAAGGCAAGTCTGAGTATTAAATCCATTGCCGCGCCTGCAAAAAGGTATGAGGGTAAAACAGCGTCCGATGTGCAACAACTGTTACGCTGGGTCAATCGAAAATTACGCCTCATTGAAAAAATACTATAGGACATAAATATGAAAGAAAATCATAAGCTTTTGGATTTTATTATCCTGAAAAAAATTAGTATTCGTCACAAAATGTTTGCGCTGTTTTATATTGTTGTTTCTACTTCAATGCTTACTGTGAGCTATTATGGTTATGATTCAGCGCGAACGGCTTATTATCAGAAAGCGATGAATGAAATACGCGGGGAAACTAATAATGCCTCTAAAGAAATTAGCACTTTATTATCATTAGTCGCTAATGATATTAGTTTTTTCTCAAATTTTAATGGACTTAAGCAATATTTATATTGGAATGACCTTAATGTGCCGAGTAAAGCCAATCAATGGAAAAGTGACACCACAGATGCCTTTGAAGCCTTTATGAGTAATTATGATTATCTGTATGAAATTCTTTTTTTAAATACTCAAGGGATTGAAAAAATAAGTATTAGGCACGAGAAAGCGACCGGAAAAGTTTATACCGATAAAGGGGCTATGCTTCAGGATAAACGACACGAAATATATTTTAATAAAACCTTAAAAATGAAACAAGGGGAGTTATACGTTTCTGCTTTAAACCTTAATAAAGAGCATGGCAAACTCGAACAACCCTATGTTCCTGTGTTACGCTTTTCACGTCCTGTTTATGGCGCAAATCATGTTAAATATGGGGTCGCTACCCTTAATATCTATGGCGATTATTTTTTATCGTTTATTAAAAAGATGGATAAAAAAAATAAAGGAAATTATGCCCTAATTTCCTCTGATGGTTTTTATTTTTATAATGCCGATCCAGAAAAAAATTGGGGAAATGTATTAGGTCATAACATGAGTTTTGCTTATGACTATCCTGAGTTATTTTCTGCTTTATCAGAAAAAGAACAAGGGCTTATTACTCTAGGGCATAAAGTCACCAGTTTCACTAGAATTTATCCTGATGCTCAAGACAGAGAACATTATTGGTATCTTATTGGCATGATAGATGAAGAGGTGGTATTAGAAGAGTTAAACCGCTTTATTAGCAACTCAATTATCATCTTTATCTTAACCTTGCTGTTTGTGTTTATTGTTGGCCGTTTTTGGGTTAATAGTTTCTTAACGCCTTTAAAATCCTTAACGGAACAAATGAAAAATTTGAGTTTAGGTGAGTTAACGCATAAGAAAATCACTTATCGAGCGAATGATGAAATTAGTGCCATGCTTGGCTCAAACGATTCTGTGATTAGTAATATGCACAACTTAACTAAACAAGTTAATATTATTGCTAAAGGCGACTATTCTAAAGAGGTATCGGTTCTTTCGGATAAAGATAAACTCGGTATGGCTATTAATAATATGACCCGTACCTTAAAACAAAATAGCGATGAGAATGAAGTAAGAGACTGGTTATCCACGGGTTTAGCAAAGTTGTCTAAAACGCTTTCAGGGGACAATAATTTACACACCTTATCTGAAAAATCGATTGCTTTTATAGGGCATTACACCGATGCAAGTCATGGGGTTATCTATCTGTATGATGAAACCAATAGTGAGCAGCCTCTTAATTTAATAGGCTCTTATATGTTCTCTGAGCGGAGCCACCTTTCTGCCCACTATAAATTAGGGGAAGGGTCTATTGGGCAAGTGGCACAAGAACATAAATCTATTTTGCTCACTGATATTGCTCAAAACATAAAAACTATAACAGGAACCACCAGCGCAACGCCTTTAAATACCTATACTTTTCCTTTGATTTATGAAAATAAGCTGTGCGGAGTAATTGAGTTTGCCTCACATCAAGTTTTTACTGAATTAACGCGGCGTTTCTTTACTGAGTGCTCTCTTATTCTTTCTTCCGCTATTTATACAGCGATTCAAAATGATAAAATCACGCAACTTTTAAGCTCCTCTGAGGAAAAAAGTATCGCATTACAGGAAAATAATGCGCAAATGGAAGAGCAACAACAGCAATTACAACAACAGACCGAAGAGCTACAGAAAAGTAATGCGCAAATGGAAGAGCAGCAACAACAATTGCAACAACAAACCGAAGAACTGCAGCAAAGTAATGCTCAAATGGAAGAACAACAACAGCAATTATTGGTACAAACCTATGATTTAGAAGAATCTAAAAAAATATTAGCTTCAAGAGCGGAGCAGTTAGAACTTTCCAGCCGCTATAAATCTGAATTTTTAGCGAATATGTCCCATGAATTACGCACGCCTCTTAATGCGGTGATTCTGCTGTCCAAGATGATGTCCTTAAATGAGAATAAACATCTCGATGATGACGATATTAAACGCGCCACGGTTATTCATAATTCAGGTAATGAATTATTACGCCTGATTAATGATATTTTGGATTTATCTAAAGTAGAGTCGGGAAAATTTGAACTTATCAATGAAAATACCGATGTGCTGGAAATTTTCCAAGAACTTAATAGCCAATTTGAAGATACCGCTAAAGATAAAGGTTTAAAATTAATTATTAATACAGAACAAAATGCCTTACTGTTTACCGATAAAAATAAACTCATCCAAATTTTACGCAATTTAGTCTCTAATGCCTTAAAATTCACCAAAACGGGGTCTATTACTCTATCCGCCTCAATCTGTGATGAAGATAAATTTCCGATTCAACTGTCAGTAAAGGATACGGGTATCGGGATTCCAGAGGATAAATTAGAGCTTATTTTTAATGAATTTCAGCAAGTGGATGGCTCTATTTCCAGAGAATTTGGTGGGACAGGCTTAGGCTTATCGATTAGTAAACGCTTTGCAGGCTTACTGCATGGACAAGTCACTGTAGAGAGTAAACTGGGAGAAGGCAGCTGTTTTATTCTGCATTTACCTAAACAGCCTACTCCCACAAACGCGCCAGCAATAACTGAAAACAGTCAAACAAGCTTAAACACTGAAGATGATCGCCATAATCTGACTAAGGAAGATCGACCTATTTTAGTGATTGATGATGACCTGAGTTTTTGCCAGATTGTTTTAGAGATTAATCATCGTCATCAGCATAAAACCTTATTTGCACTTACCGCTGCAGAAGGTTTAGAGATTGCTCAACACTATTCGCTTGCAGGGATTATTCTCGACCTTGGTTTACCCGATATGGATGGTGTTGAATTATTAAACCGCTTAAAGATAAATTCACAGACCAAATCCATTCCTATTTATATTATTTCAGGTAGAGATAAAGACCTTTCTTTATTGGAACGCGGTGTTATGGGCTATTTACAAAAACCCGTTACCGATACTGATATTACCCTGATTACCGATAAAATCCTTAAAACGCTGACTGATAATATCAATTCAATTTTGGTGTTTGCAGGCAGTGCTATTTCTTTCCAAGATGTGCCAGAACTGATTAAAGAAAAAGACATTAATATAGTGGATATGAGTGAGGAAGAAATTGACTGTGAAAAGCTTGCTGAATGCCAAAATCCTCTGGCCATTATTGATTCTCAGCCCACAAAAGGTAAGGTATTAGATATTTGTGCGGTACTGAAAAAATGTCGACCGGATATTTCAATCGTTATTTGCGCAGCCTCTAAACTGGATAGCAACGAAGAAGCAAAAATGCGCCAGTATACTGATACTGTTATTATTACCGCCGCTCATGCAAAAAATCGACTCGCGGAAAATATTGAACATTTCCTCAAAGTCTCCACACAAAATCACTACGACACATCCGCTCAATCCTGTGCCATTAACGTCAATGAACAAGTATTAAAGGGCTATACCATTTTAGTCACTGATGACGATGCTCGAAATCTATTTGTGATTACCTCAGCCCTTGAAGAGCATGGAGCCAAGGTTGTAGTAGCGATGAATGGACTTCGCGCCTTAGAAGTCTTACAGGCAGAACAAAAAATTGACCTTATTCTAATGGATCTTATGATGCCAGAAATGGATGGTTATCAAGCGATTAGTAAAATAAAAGAAGATGAGCGCATTAATAATATTCCTATTATTGTATTAACTGCTAAAGCACTGAAAGAAGACCGTGAGAAATGCTTTGCCATTGGTGCCAACGATTATCTTTCTAAACCCGTGGAATATGAAGCACTGGTTCAGTTAACACTGGCTTGGATTAAAAAATCTCGATGAGTCTTTCTATTCATCAGGATGGCTATCACACCAAGTTATTGGTACTCGGCAATCTATTAGAGCAAAAAGACCAAGAAGAATTGATAATCGCCATAAACAAGGCGAAGTACTCCAGCATTGAAATTATTTTTTATGATGCACGGCTCTTACCCAATAAGCTGCTTAAATTATTGGCGGCTTATGCTGAATATAAACAGCCGATTAAAATAAAAACCTACCAAACGACTTTGTCACAGTATCTCTATAAATTAGGGCTTGAGTCAAAACAGGAGCCTCCCCAAGTAGAATACGCCCCATCGCCTAATTTTAAAGCCCTCGCCTTGGCAGGTTCTGCTAATAGCCTATCCAGTATATTAGATATTATCGAATCTCTGCCTTTCTCAGATTTAAGTCTGTTTATTGTGCAACATATTTCCGAAAATCAAGCGAATCGCCTCGATGAATTATTAAAAGTGCGTACCGATTACAGTGTCTTGATGCCGCATAATAGAATGCCTATCCAAGCCTCGACTATATATATCGCCCCGCCTGCGCATCATTTACGGATACATGACCAGCATATTTATTTAACCCGTGACCGTAAAATTTGCTATGCGCGTCCCTCCATTCAAGTTTTATTTGAGTCCCTTGCTCATGAATACCAATCAAGCCTAATGGTGGCGCTATTAAGCGGCTATGGAAATGATGGCGTAAATGCCTTAAAAACTTTACACCATCAAGGGGCTACCATTTTAATTGAGTCTCCTGATGACTCCGCCGCCAGTGTATTACCGCAAAATGCACTCAATACAGGTTATTACGACCACATTCTTAAAGCCTCCAGTTTGCAAAGTTTTTTTGCCAGTGCAGTGATTAAGCAGGACTTTCCCGATGAGCCGCTGATTAAAATTTTTCTTAAGGCCGTTAAAGAACGCTATGGGTATGATTTTAGTAACTATCAAATGGACACCTTACAGCGCCGTATAAAAGTCCTGCTTAAAACCGCTAATTTTACTAATTTTTTCAGTTTACAAGCGCATGTTTTAACCAATATCGAATGCTTTAACCTACTTTTTGATAGTTTCTCAATCAATGTCACTACTTTTTTTAGAGCGCCGCAGCAGCTTCATTATTTACGGGAACATATTCTGCCTGTTTTAGACAGCTTTCCACATATTAAAGTTTGGGTAGCGGGTTGCTCCAGTGGTGAAGAAGCGTATTCACTGGCCATTATATTTAAAGAACTCAACTTATTAGATAAAACCATTATTTACGCTACGGATATTAATCCTGATGTACTTTATGAAGCTAAAAATGGGCTTTACTCCAATCAAAAAATAGCCAGTTATCAAGACAATTACCATTTAAGCGGCGGATGTCAGCAATTTACTGACTATATTCAAGCACATGATAAAATGTTTGAAGTTTCATCTGAATTACGTCAAAAAGTTCTGTTTTTTAGTCACTCTTTGGTGGATGACGATGTATTTAATGAATTTCAATTGATTATTTGCCGTAATGTGATGATTTATTTTTCCAATGACTTAAAAAAACAGGTGATAGAACTTTTTTCGAGGTCTTTACATCGTGATGGTTATTTAACCTTGGGCGATACAGAATCCATCGATCTTAGTGCTGGACAGCGGTATTTTAAAATTAAAAATGAGCAACAAAGGGTTTATAAATGTCTAAATTAGAAATTGTTAACCCTTTGTTATTTAAAATTCTGATTGTAGATGATAATCCAAATAACCTGTTTACCTTAGAGTCGTTACTGAAAGGCTTAGATAATTGCGAAATAATACAAGCCAGCTCTGGAGAACAAGCTCTTGTTTCGAGTCTTGAGCACTCCATAGACCTTATTCTCTTAGATGTGCAAATGCCAGAAATGGACGGTTATGAAACTGCCAAGCACCTAAAAATGACCGCTCGGACGCGTGATATTCCCATTATTTTTGTCACTGCAATTTTCAAAAGTGAAGAATTCATTGAGCATGGTTATGAAATTGGGGCGATAGATTATTTAACCAAACCCATCGATGACAATATGCTGCTTAACCGTATCATGCTGTATCGCACTTTATTTGAACGCGAAAAGGCCTTAAAAGCGGCTTTAACAAAACTAGAGCTGAGTAGCGAAGAAAGTTATCACGATTTATTTGAAGGCTCGATGGATGCCTTACTGATTACTGATCTGGAAATAGGCTTTATTGATTGCAATGCTCAAGCGGTAGAATTATTTGCGGCCAGCCTCAAGAAACAACTAATACATACTCAACCGTTTGAACTATCGCCTTTCAGTCAGCCGAATGGTCAGCCATCCAAAAAAATGGCACAAGACTATATGCAAAGTGCTTTACAAAAAGGCAGCATGCAATTTGAATGGCAACATCAACGCTTCAATGGTGAATTATTTTATGCAGAGATTTTATTAAATAAAGCCAACTGGAAAGGAAAGACCATATTATTGGCCTCTGTACGCGATATTAGTCAGCGTAAGCAATCAGAAGATAAGCTGAAGCTTTCGGCTAGTGTTTTTCAGCATGCTCGCGAAGGTATTTTTATTACCGATGCTCAAGGTAATATCATTGATACTAATGATAGCGTCACTGTGATTACTGGTTATGCACGCGAAGAAGTAATAGGCAAAAATCCCAGAATATTACACTCCGGCAAACAATCCCCAGAATTTTATACTGATATGTGGAATACCCTTATAGAAAAAAAACATTGGCATGGTGAAATATGGAACCGCTGCAAAAACCAAGATATTTACGTTGAAAAGCTCACTATCAGTGCTGTCTGTGATAATGAAGGTAAAGTATTAAACTATGTTGGGCTTTTTACCGACATAACCGTTGCTAAAAAACAGCAATTTGAATTAGAGCACATGGCTCATTACGATATTTTAACCAACTTACCTAATCGAGTTTTACTAGCTGACCGCTTATCTCATGCAATGGTTACTAATCACCGTCAAAATCGACATTTAGCCATCGCATTCCTTGATTTAGACGGCTTTAAAGCGGTTAATGATACCTATGGGCACGATATGGGGGATCAGCTGTTAATTACCATGGCGGAACGTATTACTAAAGCCTTACGCGAAGGCGATACCTTAGCCCGTATTGGCGGTGATGAATTTGTCATCGTATTAGTCGATTTAGAGTCTATAGAAGACTATATTCCTGTGATAGAACGCGTCTTAGCCGCAAGCTCAGAGTCGGTTGTGATTAATCAAATGACACTTAATATCTCTGCCAGCATCGGTGTCACTCTTTCCCCGCATGATTCAGTCGATGCTGAACAATTAATACGTCATGCCGACCAAGCAATGTATATTGCCAAACAAGCAGGAAAAAATCGTTTTCACTTATTTGATATCAAGCAGGATGATTCTTTAAAACTTCAATGTGAGACTTTAGAACATATTCGTCAAGCACTGTATAACGAGGAATTTGTTTTATATTATCAACCCAAGGTCAATATGCAAAAAGGCTGTGTGATAGGGGTTGAAGCACTGATACGCTGGCAACATCCAGAACGCGGCTTACTGCCTCCGAGTGAATTCTTACCCATTATTGAAAAAGACCTTCTTAGTATCGAAGTAGGGGAATGGGTGATTAAAACCGCGCTCAATCAAATGGTACTATGGCAAGCGGAAGGTTTAGAGCTTATAGTTAGTGTCAATATTGATGCATTACACTTACGCCAAAAAAACTTTTCCACCCGTTTAAAAGAACTATTGGCTATGCAGCCTACAATAGGCTCACATTATTTAGAGCTCGAAGTGCTTGAAACCAGTATGCTAGGCGATCTTGTGCACATCTCTACAATTATGAACGACTGTATTAAATTAGGTGTTAACTTTGCGTTAGATGATTTTGGTACCGGCTACTCTTCTCTCACCTACCTAAGACGTTTACCGACCAACTTAATCAAAATCGACCAAACATTTGTACGAGATGCATTAATTGATTCCGATGATTTAGCCATAATTAAAGGCGTGATAGGATTAGCGAAATCCTTTAATCGAGAAGTCATTGCAGAGGGGGTGGAAACCATTGAGCATGGCACGCAATTATTAAAATTAGGCTGCGTTTTAGCGCAAGGTTACGGTATTGCCCGACCGATGCCTGCAAGTGAACTACCCAACTGGGTGCAGAATTGGCAACCGGATAAAAGCTGGGAATCCTAAGCCCTCGCGCGGGTTTTCCTTTACTTGGTTTATACAAAAACACATTTAAGAAATAGGTCTAACAGCAGTCCCTGCCTATTTTTTTCTTTCTAACACTATATTGAGATGCTTATGTTTTCTTTAGACACTTTACCTGCAGCTTTACATGAGGTAACGCAAGGACGCTTACAAAATTTAACCGATGCCTTACAGCGTTCGGAGCTTATTTTACCTGAAGAAAATACCGTACTCATTGAAAGCCTACCTGCGGTTTTTTGCTGCAGTGAATTTATTGCGCAGCAGTGTACGCGTCGCCCTCAATTATTATTGGATTTAATAGCAACAGAGGACTTATTCAGTAATAGCGTCCGTGAAAACTATACTCAAAAATTAGAACAGCTCGTGTTTAATAACGATGCTACTTTAATGAAAGCCTTACGCCAATTTCGTAATCAGCAGATGGTGCGCATTGCTTGGCGCGATTTAGCAGGCTGGTCGAATTTAGATGAAACTTTATCTGATCTCACTGTCTTGGCTGAAAGTTGCATTCAATTTACCTTGGATTATCTCTATCAACAAGCCTGCGAGCGTAAAGGCATTCCTGTTTTAGAAAATGGGCTAACTCAAAATATCATTATTTTAGGCATGGGCAAGTTAGGGGCTTGGGAATTAAATTATTCTTCGGATATTGATTTGATTTTTGCCTATCAACAAGATGGAACTTTAAATGACCGCAAAGAAACCAGTTACGGGGAGTTTTTTGGGCGAATTTGTCGGCAATTAGTCAAAATTTTAGATGAAATCACCGCCGAGGGCTTTGTTTTTAGAACCGATATTCGCTTACGCCCTTTTGGCGATAGTGGGCCGGTGATTATGACCTTTAACGGCTTGGAAAATTATTACCTAACTCAAGCGCGTGAATGGGAACGCTATGCGATGGTAAAAGTGCGACCTGTAGCGGGTGATGTTCAGGGAGGAACAGAGTTTATGCAGCTTATTAAGCCTTTTGTTTATCGACGCTATTTAGATTATGGCGCATTTGAAGAGCTACGCAGTTTAAAGCAACAAATCACTCAAGAACTGCAACGCAAAGACCGCATGGATAATGTAAAGTTAGGCCCAGGAGGCATTCGTGAAATTGAATTTATTGGCCAAGCCTTCCAGTTGATTCGTGGTGGGCAAGATGTGCGCTTACAAGAACGCCGTATTCAATGCATTATCCAGTATTTGGGTGAACAAGAATTATTGCCGCTGGAAGATGCCCAACAGCTTTTAGCCTCGTATCAATTTTTGCGCCGCGTAGAAAATCATATTCAAGAATATCAAGACCGTCAGGCGCATGATTTACCTAAAACAGAAACCGAGCAATTAATCTTAGCCTTTTCTATGGGCTATCAACACTGGGCGAGTTTTAAGCAGGCTTTAGATGCCGTTCGTACGGCGGTACATACGGTATTTGTTGATGTTTTTTCTATGCAGGAAAATAATGAAAAGGAACCGAGTTGCAGTGAGCAAATTTGGATGGGGCAAGCGCATGAAGAAATTCGCCTAAATCAATTAGCTGAATTAGGCTATCGCGAGGTCGAAACGGTACTGAGTCTATTGGATAATTTCAAACAAGCTTCTCCTATTAAGCGTCTAACCAATAAAGGGGCAAAGACACTTAATAATCTGATGCCGCAGATTATTGATTCTCTGCCGCAAGAAAAGCAACCTAAAGAAACATTAAAACGCTTATGCGGTTTATTTGAAGCCTTAGCAGGGCGTAATGTGTATTTATCGCTGTTGGCTGAAAATAACCAAGGCTTGCATCAGTTAATTAAATTAACCTCCGCCAGCCCGTGGATTAGTGATTATCTGAGTCAATTTCCTTCTTTATTTGATGAGTTATTGGATACGCGTTCGCTTTATGACCCATTGAATAAAAAAGCCTTAGAACAGGAATTAACCCAGTTACTGATGTCTGTTGATGAAAACGATGTCGAACAGATTATGATTACCTTACGCCAATTCAAGCAATTGAATGTCTTACGTGTGGCCGCAGCCGATATTATGGGTGTTGTACCATTAATGGTGGTCAGTGATTATCTCAGTTATATTGCAGAAGTCATCTTGGAGCAGTCGATTTCTATTGCATGGAAGATTGTGGCAGAAAAACACGGTACCCCTCCCAATGCGAGTCCAGAAAATGCCTATTTTGGGATTATCGGCTTTGGTAAATTAGGTGGACTGGAGTTAAGTTACAGCTCGGATTTGGATTTAGTGTTTGTGTCTCATTATCCAGATACCAATGCCTTAACCACTGGGCGTAAACCCGTGAGCAGTGCGCAATTTTATAATTCTTTAGGCCAACGTATTCGCAGTCTTTTAAATACACAGATGTTATCAGGGATGCTGTATGAGGTGGATTTACGCTTACGGCCACGAGGTGAAGCAGGTTTATTAGTTACGCCGCTTGAAAGTTATCAACATTATTTAGCGAATGAAGCATGGACATGGGAACATCAAGCTTTAGTACGGGCGCGTTTTATTGCGGGAGATAATGATACTCAAAAAGAATATGAGCGTATTCGTTATGCCATTTTATCCCGCACTCGAAACCAACAAGAGCTAAAAGTCACCGTTCGCGAAATGCGCGAAAAAATGCGCGAAAATCTTGATAAAAGTAATAACGAGCTATTCAGTTTAAAACAAGGCACAGGTGGTATTACCGATATTGAATTTATCGTGCAGTTTTATGTCTTAGCCCATGCTGAAAGCCACCCTTGTTTAATGGACTTTACCGATAATATCCAGTTATTGGATTCATTATCAAAGCTTAATTTATTAACAGATGTACAAGCCAGTACGCTGAAAACAGCCTATTGTACTTTTAGAGATAGAGGGCATAAAGAAGCCTTGCAAGACAATAAAGCCATGATTCCACAGTCGGAACTTTTAGAGTTACGAGGCGAAATAAGTCAATTATGGCAAGAGATTATGCAAAGTGAATAAGAGATGTTTCACGTGAAACATCGTTAAAAAAAGCCGCTGTATTCTCAAATGAATGCAGCGGCTTTTTTAATGTACTCTGTATGTTTCACGTGAAACATTAACTGATGTTACGCAGAACAAGGAATATCTTCCTATTTTTAAGTCCTCTCCAAAGAACATAGGTATCTACACTATTTTTTTCTAAAAATAAACTCATTATAAAGAAAACTCTCATTCTTAATCAGACTTCCCAGCTCTTTGTTTTTAGCTCCTTCTCCCTTGGGGAGAGGGGGGCTCTTTTCTCTTATCTTCAACCGCTAAAGCCCATTCTTAATCGATTACCATTCTAAGTGCTTATTGTTCTTTATTTGGAACAATACAACACCCCTCACCCAACCCTCTCCCCCAGGAGAGGGCTTTAAAAGCACTGAGTAACATCAGGCATTAGAGCATTAGCTAATATAAAATTGGCGCATCATACCTAAATCTTCGTGTTCTAAATTATGGCAATGATATAAAAATAAGCCTTTAAAGTCTTGAAAAGGTTTAATAATTATAATTTCTTCACCAGGCATCACTAGCACAGTATCTTTCCATCCTGAATCAATAAATCCTTCATTCACAGTGTTATAGGCTTCTTGACGCATACCGCCATTTTTACGAGAGACGATTTGAAATTGTTGGCCGTGTAAATGAATCGGATGCGCCATAGACATCATCATGCCCATGCCCATACCGCGCCCTCTGCCGCTATGTTCATGAAATATTTTTATTTTTTTAATCGAGCCTAATTCAACGCGCTCAAAGTCTTCGACTCTATCCATCACAAAGGATTGACCATTTAATTGAGGACGCATCGGGCGCATGGAAATTGCAATCGGAATAGGCTTATTGCTGTTATTAACATCGCGCTCTGTTAGTCGAGGTATTGGGACTAATTTCTTTGGAAGTTTCGGCGAATCACTGGTTTTTTGTGTGACTTTAAAACGCGCAATCGGAAATTTTTCACCTTGGTCTAAGCCTCCTCGATGGCCGCCGCCCATTCGTCCCATAGTCGGCATTGCTCCTTCATATTCCATACTGTATAAAGTCAGTTCATCACCCACTTTATGATGGCTAAAATCCAGCCATAAATCCACGCGTTCAGCAGGAGCCAGCATAATATAAGCCCGTGTTTCAGGCTGTTCTAATAAACCGCCATCAGTTCCAATGGCCGTCATGGGCGTGCCATCGTCCCAAGCCAATTTGTAAATACGTGAATTCGAACCATTTACCGCTCTAAAGCGATAGGCTCTGGATTTCACAGAAAATTCAGCATCGGGTTGTCCATTAATTAAAATAGTATCCCCTAAAAATCCCGTCATTTTATCGTGCATACTGTGTAAGTATTGCAGTTGGTTATGAGTATCAAATATCCTGTCTTGTATTACGAAAGGAAGATCGTATTCACCTTGAGGTAAATCAAGTGCCTGTTCCGCTTCGTCCGTGACAATAATCACACCAGCTAAGCCACGATAGACTTGAGTGGCTGTCATTTCGTGGGAATGGGAATGATAAAAATAGGTCCCTGCACGATTTAACACTTCAAACTCATAAACAAGTGTTTCACCGGGGTTAATCGCATACATAGGATGCCCGTCACTGTGTTGTGGAACATGCAAACCATGCCAATGAATCACAGACACTTCAGACAGTCTATTTTTATAAATAATACGCACCTTTTGCCCTTGCTTATAATTAAGCGTTGGACCTAGGTAATTATCTTCTAATTCAACGACTGTCGATTTAGGCCCTTTTAAAAGTTTGGCGAAATATTTCTGAACTTTAGTTTTACCCCCCTCTTTCATAATGGGTATATACGCATCACTGGAAATAAATTCTATTTCCACATCTGCTTTAAAATCAGGGTCGGCTTTACGGTTTACAGCGCCTGATTTAGCTAGCGCCAATTTAGGAAAAGCACCTAAAGCGGTCATGCCTAATGCCGTCGATTGGAGAAAATGCCGGCGGTTATAGTTGGTGTTATCGGTCATACTCTTTTCCTTTTTGTTGAAGTCATTTTTCACCATACTCTTTTTTGAATTGTATGACAATCCACACAACGAATACTCAATAACCTGAGTATAATAACCTTCTTTTTTTAGGGAAATCAAACCATGGCTATTTATGCAATAGGTGATATTCAGGGATGTTTTGACGATTTACAGTGTTTATTAGCTAAAATTGAATTTGATAAAACACAGGATACCTTATGGTTTGCAGGCGACTTAGTCAATCGAGGGCCTAAATCACTGGAAACTTTGCGCTTTATTAAATCTCTAGGTGATGCTGCGGTCTGTGTTTTAGGCAATCATGATTTACATTTATTGGCGACGGCGTATGGTTTTTCACCTAAAAAAAACAAAGATACCTTAACCCCTATTTTAGAAGCAGAGGATAGGGAAGAGCTTTTAAGCTGGTTAAGACATCAGCCTTTATTTCACTATAATCAATATTATTGCCTTGTTCATGCGGGTTTACCGCCTCAATGGGATTTTTTAATGGCAAAAACCATGTCTAAAAAAATTGAGAGTTTATTACAAGGTGAGCAGTATTTGGATTTTTTTGCTGCAATGTATGGCAATCAACCCGACCAATGGAATGAATTTCTCCCTGAAAAAGAAAAAATTCGCTTTGCGGTTAATTGTTTTACTCGCTTACGCTTCTGTAATGAAGCAGGTAAATTAGATTTTAAGCATAACGGAGTATTAGGCAGTCAGCCCGAGCATTTATTACCGTGGTTTCGAGTCCCCAATAGAAAAAGTCTGGGCTTAAATATTATTTTCGGGCATTGGTCAGCCCTAGGATATCACGAAGAAAATCAATGTTATGCGATTGATACCGGATGTTTATGGGGAGGTCAGCTAACGGCATTGAAATTAGATAAGATTCCTCAGCGCATTAGTATTGAGTGTGCTGGGTATAAAAAACCTAAGATTTAAAAGCGATAGGCAAAAAAAATGCACTCTTAACATAATGTTAAAGTGCACCTATAAAGGAGGGTAAACTCAATAATTTGCTTGGAGTGCACTTAAGAGTTGCAACCATCATATCAAGTTTAAACATAAAAAAAATGTGGCAAATTGTCGCAGGAATTATTCCTTGTTTTAACAGCTGATGTTACGCAGAACAAGGAATAAGTAATACTTTCCTATTTTTAAGTCCTCTCCAAAGGGAATAGGTATCTACACGACTTATTTCTAAAAATAAACTCATTATAAAGAGAGCTCTCATTCTTAATCGATTACCATTCTAAGCGCTTATTGTTCTTTATTTGGAACAATACAACACTCCTCACCCAACCCTCTCCCCCGGGAGAGGGCTTTAAAAACACTGCGTAACATCAGTTAACAGGAATGTTTCACGTGAAACATTAGCTCTCTACGATAAATTTCGTCGATACCACATTGCCTTTCCCTTGGTATTCTACTTCTGAAAAACTTAATATATTCGCCATGGCAATTCCACGTCCATGATTATCCATGACACGTTCTGGGTCAAAATCCATGTAGTTTTTACAATTAAATCCCTGGCCCTCATCGCTAATGGTAAGTGCAATGATATTACCTTGATAGCTTAATTCTAATAAGGCTTTTTTCTTGGCGTATTCAGGTAAAACCAGTCGACGCTCTATCTCTTGTAACCAAGTTCCTTGTAAAAGTAATTCTGATTTTTCATCGTAACTAATGCCTAAATTCCCATGCTCTACCGCGTTAATTAATAATTCGGTTAAGCCCATGACGATTTTTTCAGGGTCAGGATACGCATGGCTTATTAAGGCACCTAAACTACGCGCCTCACGAAGGGTTTTAAATTCAAACACTGCATGACGCAATAAACTCATTAGATTTTTGTGATTATTCAAATCGATAATCACTTGTTTATAACGTAATCTATCTTGAACCGCGGTATTGACCACAGATAATAAAATCTTACTTTCAATCGGCTTGGCTAAACAATAGTGAGCCCCTGCTTTAAGGCACTCAACAATATCCTCTGTTCTGGTTTTTGCTGTCTGAAAAATAACCGGACAATAACGTAAATGCTCATGTTCCTGCATTTTTTTCAATAACTCAATACCAGACATATTCGGCATCATCCTATCCAGTAAGATAACATCAAACTTGTCAGGGTCCGCTTCCAGCATTTTTAAAGCAATATCGCCATCAGCAGCAGAGCTTATATTATATTTTCCTTCTTCTTGTAAGCATTCAGCTATAATTTCAATGTTTAATACTTCATCATCAACGATTAAAATATGTGGTAAATCACTCATACTATTCAATTTTTTGTTGGGTGGAGTCAGTCCTGAAGACACAGCGCGTATTTATACCGCCTCAGTCTTTTCAAAGAACACGAAATAGGCCATTCATACTTTAAATATTTTTCACACTCTATCAGTCAGTTGATTGATGATAGTAACAATCGTTTCATCCATTATATTATCAAAACAATGCTCTCTAAATAGTATCTGACGGATTCTTTTATTTATTCACTTTATCATATTTAGCCTTGGATTAAAAAGGCTTAATCTATGCTAGCAAGCCCCCTGAGTTTAAAGAAGCATTGATACTTATACACAGGTTCGATTAAAACATTATTTCGCTTGTATACAGAGCTTATAAAAAGAGGTATTTTACTCTTTTCTACATTTATCGCTTAAGCCCCTTATAATGGTTATAAGTTTTAAATTCATCTAATCACATTATGTATATTACGGTAGGGAAAATGAATGAGCGCTTATAAAACAAGTCAAAAAGTCAGGTATACAACGTCTATTCTTTTTATTCTTTTCATGACGTTTATTGTCGGTGGCTCCTATCTTGCTCAACAAGATGATATAGCCGCGTCCGAACATACTTCCTTATAATATTTACGTTTCTTTCATACCCTTCTATGCAGAAAAAACTTCTTCTTATTGATGGCTCTTCCTTTCTATTTCGAGCGTATCATGCTGTGCCGCCCTTAAGTAATGCGACGGGTATGCCAACCAATGCTATTTTTGGTGTAGCGAATATGTTGCGTCGCTTAGTCAAAACACATCGAACCGATTATTTTACAATCGTCTTTGATGCACCCGGTGGCTCTTTTAGAAATAAATTATACAGTGAATACAAAGCAAACCGTCCTGCCATGCCAGACGATTTGCGCATACAAATTCAGCCGTTACATAATTTAATTCGGGCAATGGGCTTTCCTTTGATTATGGAATCAGGGGTAGAAGCCGATGATGTGTTAGGCGTTTTAGCTCAGGTTGGAGTCGATGCAGGCTTTGATGTGGTTATCTCCACTGGAGATAAAGATATGGCGCAATTAGTCACAGAGCGCGTGACTTTAGAAAATACCATGTCTAATAGCACCACCGATATACAAGGGGTTATCGATAAATTTGGTGTCAAACCAGAACAAATTATCGACTATTTAGCTTTGATGGGTGATACCTCAGATAATATTCCAGGCATCCCTAAAGTCGGTAAAAAAACAGCGGCTAAATGGTTAAATCACTATGAAACTTTAGAGAATTTAATACTTAGTGCCGAAGAAATTAAAGGTAAGGTAGGAGAAAGTTTACGCAGGCATTTAGATACTCTGCCCTTATCCAAACAACTGACCACTATTAATCTGGATTTAGATTTACCCTATCAAATTGAAGACTTGCGCTGCCATCCGGCCGATGTTGAGCTGTTATATAAAAAAGTGAATGATTTAGGATTCTCTTCTTGGGCTAAAATGCTGGTTAATGAACTGACTTACGGTACGCCTGAACCTGTCGAAACGCTATCCATACCAGCGGCTGAAACAATCACTCCACCTGCCCCAGAGCAAGCGGTTGAAGTCCATTATGAAACAATTTTAACGCAAACGGATTTTAATCGTTGGCTGGAAAAACTGAAACAAGCAGAATTATTTGCCTTTGATACGGAAACTACCAGCCTTGATTATAATGAAGCGCAAATTGTGGGAGTTTCGTTTGCGGTCACGACAGGTGAAGCCGCTTATGTACCTTTAGCACATGCCTATCCTGATGTGCCGGAACAGCTTTCTCGTCAAGAGATATTACAGGCCTTAAAACCTCTACTTGAAGATCCTCAACAGGCGAAAGTCGGACAAAATTTAAAATACGACATGAATGTGCTAGCAAATTATGCTATTACTCTGCAAGGTATTGCAGACGATACCATGCTGGCCTCTTACGTGTTAAACAGCACGCGCACTAAACACAATATGGACGATTTAGCGCAAGTGTACCTTAATCGTAAAACCATTCATTATGAAGATGTAGCAGGCAAAGGAGCTAAACAAATTGGCTTTGAAGAAGTCCCGTTAGAACAAGCCAGCCCCTATGCGGCTGAAGATGCCGATATTACTCTAGCCTTACATCAGGAATTATCCACTCAATTAGCTGAATTCCCCCGCTTAATCGATTTATATAAAAACCTAGAAATTCCAATACTTAGTGTACTGTCACGCATAGAACGCAATGGCGTGCTGATTGATGCCGATATGCTGGCACAGCAAAGTATGGAACTCGCCAATCATATTATGGGGCTGGAGCAAGAAGCGCATACTTTGGCTGGGCAAAGTTTTAATATTTCCTCGCCCAAACAAATTCAAGCGATTTTATTTGAACAATTAAAATTACCCGTTCTCAAGAAAACACCCAAAGGCCAGCCTTCAACGGCAGAATCGGTGTTACAAGAATTAGCAGAAGATTATCCTTTACCTGCACTCATTTTAAAACACCGCAGTCTTAGTAAATTAAAATCCACCTATACCGATAAATTACCCTTACAAATCAGCCCGAAAACAGGGCGAGTGCATACTTCTTATCATCAAGCGGTAGCCGCGACAGGGCGATTATCGTCATCTAATCCCAATTTACAAAATATTCCGGTACGCAGTGACGCAGGACGGCGTATTCGTCAGGCTTTTATTGCTCGTAAAGGTTATAAGATAGTCGCTGCCGATTACTCACAAATCGAATTACGGATTATGGCGCATTTATCAGAAGATGCGGGATTATTAAGTGCATTTTCTAAAGGGGAAGATATTCATAAAGCCACCGCCGCCGAAGTCTTTGCTGTGCCTCTTGAGCAAGTTACCACCGATTTGCGTCGTTCGGCAAAAGCGATTAATTTTGGCTTAATTTATGGTATGTCTGCCTTTGGCCTAGCGAAACAATTAGGCATTTCACGAACAAAGGCACAGGATTATATTGATTTATACTTCTCCCGCTACCCTGGAGTCGCCCATTACATGGAAGAAACCCGTGAACTGGCTAAGCATCAAGGCTATGTTGAAACCTTATTAGGGCGGAGATTATATCTTCCTGATATTAATTCAAGAAATAACCAAAGGCGACAATATGCAGAACGAACCGCCATTAACGCACCTATGCAAGGTACCGCCGCCGATATTATTAAACGCGCCATGATTGCAATGGATACGTGGCTGTATACAGAAAAAGCCGATGCGAAAATGATTATGCAAGTGCATGATGAATTGGTTTTTGAAATAGAAATCTCAAAAATTACAGCATACAGTGCTAAAATTGAACAATTAATGTGTGATGCAATGACACTCAATATTCCTTTAGTAGTTGATATTGGTGTTGGGGATAACTGGGATGAAGCACATTAAACCCTCCCTTTCTTAACGCCCTACTTTACCAAGATACGATATGTCTACAATATCAGAGCAAGAAATTATTGATTACGTTGAAGCGATGCCTGCGTTTCCAAAAAGCGTTAATAAAGTTATTCACCTAACCTCTGATATGGATTCCTCTGTAAAAGAAATTGTGACGGTGATTGAAAGCGACCCGGTGATGACGGTAAAAATTTTAAAAGTTATTAATTCTGCTTTTTATAATTTACAAACCAAAGTCAGCTCTATTCAACGTGCTTTAGTGATTATTGGCATTAATACCATTAAGAATCTGGCCATTAGTGTGGCCATTATTGGTATTTTAAAGCCCTATAGAACCAAATATTTTGATACCGATTTATTTTTAGAGCATTCTTTAGCCACGGCTTTTATTTGTAAATCCTTAGCAGAAAGGCAAGGGGTTTCTAGTATGCACAGCAGTGATTATTTTATTGCAGGTTTACTGCATGATTTCGGAAAAATAGTCTTTGCTGAACGCTTTTCAGAATTGTTTAATTTAGCCTTAGAAAAGAGCTATCAGACTGAAACAGACTTAAATATATTAGAAAAAGAATACTTGGGCATGAGTCATGCCCAAGTAGGCTATATGCTAGCTATAAAATGGGAATTACCTGTAGACTTAGCTAAAGCCATTGAGGGACACCATCAACTTCCGACTGATTTATTAGGACACTGCCTGTTTGCGGCCAATCAAATAGCCAAGCAAAGCAAGATTGGTGCTTCTGGAAACCCCATTATTAACCCTTTACCCATAGAATCAATTGAATTATTTGGTGCAACGGCTGAGGATTTAATTGAGGAATTAGGTGGCATACCTGCGATAAAAGCGACTGTACAGCATTTAATAGGAGTGTAAATCAATGAAATTTAAATTTTGGGGAGTACGCGGTTCCATTGCGACTCCAGGCCCTAAAACACTTAAGTATGGGGGAAATACCACCTGTATCGAAGTGAGAACAGATGATAATAATCTAATTATCTTAGATGCAGGTACGGGCGCACATATTTTAGCCCAAGATTTATTAGCACAAATGCCACTTAAAGCGCATATCCTTATTACCCATACCCATTGGGATCACATCCAAGGCTTGCCTTTTTTTACCCCCATGTATATTCCCAATAATGCCATTCATATTTATGGCGGAAGAGATATGGTGACTGGCCAAGGCATTAAGCGTGCCTTAGATGTTCAACACCAATATTCTTTCTTTCCTATTCCAGTAGGGCATCTAAAAGCCGAAGTCCATTATCAAGATGTGAATGAAGGGGTAAAATTTAAAATTGCCGAAGCGACCATTACGCCTATTACTTTAAATCATCCCGTGATTAATTTTGGCTATCGTATTGATTGTGATGGCCAGTCCTTATTTTTTACCGGCGATTATGAACAACAATATAATATTTACAGTCCCGAAGATACAGAATACGAAGGGTTTCAAGAGTCTATTGATGAACGATTAAGTACTTTAGTCGATATTATTCAAGGAGTCGATGCGTTAATTATTGACAGTTCTTTTACCTCAGAAGAATATACCCAGAAAAAAGGCTGGGGGCATGGCTCTTATGAAGCAGCTATTGAACTGGCAACAAGAGCCCAGGTGAAACAACTGTATTTAACACACCATGAGCCAACACGCAGCGATGCAGAATTAGATGTTATCTACGCCGAGTTATTAGAAAATCATCCAAATCTCGATTTTGAACTGCATTTAGCGCAAGAAGGGCTCGAAGTCCTTCTTTAAGCTTGACCTCAGCCCCCCCTCTCGCTTTAAATAACTGCCTATTTTTGAATCTTGAAATATTCAAGCTTCTTTCTGTGTATACAATACATAGACAAATCAATTCTTAAAATTTTTACAAAGGTTCCCACTATGCTATTAATCCCTGCCATTGACTTAAAAGACGGAAAATGTGTGCGTTTACGTCAAGGACGAATGGACGATAATACTGTTTTTTCTGATAATCCTGTTAAAGTGGCGGGCCGTTGGGTAAAAGCAGGAGCAAGACGCATTCATTTAGTGGATTTAGATGGTGCCTTTGCTGGAAAGCCTAAAAATGCAGATATTATCAATCAAATCGCTAAAGCCTATCCTGATGTTCCTGTACAAATTGGCGGCGGTATTCGTGATGAAGCCACCATTCAAGCCTATTTAGATGCCGGCGTACAATATGTCATTATTGGCAGTAAAGCGGTTAGTGACCCTGATTTTGTACGCGAAATGGCGAAAAAATTTGCAGGACACGTGATTGTTGGTTTGGATGCAAAAGATGGCAAAGTCGCTATTGATGGCTGGGCAACTGTATCGGAACATGACGTAACCGATTTAGCCAAAGAATTTGAAGCGCATGGCGTGGTATCTATTATTTATACCGACATTGCCCGTGATGGCATGATGCAAGGGGTCAATGTTGAAGCCACAGCTCGTTTAGCGCGTGCTATTAGCATTCCTGTAATTGCTTCAGGTGGTATTACTAATATGGATGATATTACCGGCTTAGGCGCAGTGGCATCGGATGGCATTATGGGCGCTATTACAGGCCGTGCGATTTATGAAGGCACTTTAGATTTTGAAGCGGCGGAAAAAGTGGCCTTAACGTTTGCCTCATGAGTTTAGCAAAACGTATTATTCCTTGCTTAGATGTCGCCGATGGCCGTGTAGTGAAAGGCGTGCAATTTGTTGATATTCGTGATGCGGGAGACCCTGTCGAAGTCGCCCGTCGTTATAATCGAGAAGGCGCGGATGAAATCACCTTTTTAGATATTGGCGCAACCAATGATAATCGTGAAACCATGGTACACGTGGTTGAACAAGTCGCTAGTGAAGTGTTTATTCCTTTAACGGTAGGCGGTGGTATTCGTACCGTAGAAGACATTCGTCGTATGCTCAATGCAGGCGCAGATAAAGTAGGTATTAATAGCGCCGCAATTTTTAACCCTGAATTTGTCAAAGAAGCCGCGGATAAATTTGGTTCACAATGTATTGTGGTCGCCATTGATGCCAAAAAAGTCAGCACGGAAGGTCAACCGAATAAATGGGAAATTTTTACCCACGGCGGACGTAAAAGTACCGGTATTGATGCTGTAGAATGGGCGATTAAAATGGTCGATTACGGCGCAGGTGAAATCTTACTCACCAGCATGGATCAAGATGGAACCAAAGTCGGATTTGATTTAGCTTTAACACGCACGGTCAGTGATGCGGTCACGGTACCCGTTATTGCATCGGGTGGAGTTGGAAATTTAGACCATTTAGCCGAAGGCGTTTTACAAGGCAAAGCCGATGCCGTTTTAGCGGCCAGTATTTTTCACTTTGCCGAATACAGCGTACAAGAAGCAAAAGAGCATATGCAAGCCCGTGGAATTGAGGTCAGACTATAATGAATGAAAATTGGTTAGATGTCATACGCTGGACAGAGGATGGCTTAGTCCCAGTGATTGCACAAGATATTGATTCTAGAAAAGTCGTCATGTTCGCGTGGATGAATCGTGAATCCTTAGCTTTAACACAGAAAACAGGCTATGCCGTGTACTGGTCACGTTCACGCAATCGTTTATGGCGCAAAGGCGAGGAATCGGGAAATCAACAAAAAATTATGGCGATTTCTGTGGACTGTGATGAAGATGTTATTTTATTAGACATTGTGCAAGAGGGAGGCATTTCCTGTCATACAGGGCGTGAAAGCTGTTTTTATCGCACTTTAGAAGATAATAAATGGGTAGAAAACTCTGCTGTATTAAAAGACCCTGCTGAAATGTATAAAAAATAACCCTTTAGGATAAAAAATGACCGATACACTTACTCAACTCGCTGCTGTTTTAGAACAGCGTAAACAAGAATCGCCTGATTCTTCTTATGTCTCCAGCCTTTATGATAAGGGCTTGGATACGATTTTAAAAAAAATTGGGGAAGAAGCAACAGAAACAGTGATTGCTGCCAAAGGCGGGGATAAAGAACAAATTATCTATGAAATGGCAGATTTATGGTTCCATTCCATGGTATTACTGGCGCAGCAAGGTTTGCATCCTGATGATATTTTACAGGAATTACAACGCCGCTTCGGGCTGTCAGGCTTAGAAGAAAAGGCACAACGCAGCAAATAATAGAGGAATTAATCATGGGCATTAGCATTACACAATTAGTGATTGTTTTAGTCATTGTTTTGGTTCTATTTGGAACAAAACGCTTACGCAATATGGGCGGTGATTTAGGCGGAGCGATTAAAGGCTTTCGCTCAGCCATGAAAGAATCCACAGAAGAGCCTGCTTTAACTGAAAAAGAAAACGATGTGATTGAAGGTCAAGTAAGCGAGAAAAACAAAGACCATGTTTGATGTCGGTTTTTGGGAGCTGTGTTTAGTGGGTCTGGTCAGTTTATTGGTCATAGGTCCTGAAAAATTGCCGAAAGTAGCGCGGATTGCGGGCTTTTGGCTGGGAAAAACACAGCACATGGTCGCTTCTGTAAAAGAAGAACTAAAAGAAGAATTTAAAGAAGAGGAAATGCGACAGTTGATACAAGAACAGCAAGCGCAAATGGATGCCATGAGCACAAATTTAAGCCAACGCGCCGAACCCTTTTTAGACAGTAAAAACCAGCCAGATACATCCGATAATAATGGAAAATGAAGCACAAGAACAACCCCTAATTTCTCATTTAATCGAATTACGCAACCGCCTATTACGCATCGTACTCAGCGTTTTAGTGGTTTTTCTAGCAATGACTCCTTTTGCTAATGAGATTTATAATTTTCTGGCTCAGCCTTTATTACAGTTTTTGCCTGAAAATAGCACCATGATTGCCATTGATGTGGTCTCACCTTTTTTAACACCGTTTAAATTAGTGCTAGTATCAGCCATTTTATTAGCCCTACCGATAATTTTGTATCAATTCTGGTCGTTTGTTGCACCTGGTCTTTATACCCATGAAAAACGATTAATTGCCCCTTTGCTCATTGCCAGTACCCTGTTATTTTTTCTGGGTATCGCCTTTGCTTATTTTGTGGTTCTACCTTTAGTATTTGGTTTCTTAACCACCGCCGCCCCTGAAGGGGTAAATATGATGACCGATATTGCTAAATATCTGGATTTCGTGCTCACCATGTTCTTTGCTTTCGGCAGTGCCTTTGAAGTACCGATTTTTACTATTGTTTTAGTCTGGATAGGCGTATTTACACCCGCACAACTGGCAGAGAAACGGCCTTATATTATTGTTGGCGCGTTTATTATCGCTATGTTCTTAACCCCTCCAGATGCTATTTCTCAAACCTTATTGGCAGTGCCTATTTGGTTATTATTTGAAATGGGCCTGTTATTCTCACGCTTCTTTGTGCGCAAAAATTCATCAAAACAGCTGAAGAAATAGAAAAATGTCGGATAACGCTATCGCTCATCCAACCTACGACACTAGGTAATAATATGTTTTAGCTCCCTCTCCAGAAGGAGAGGGCTGGGGTGAAGTGAAAAATAAAACGCTTTTGAATATTTCAGCCTGCAGGAATAACGGATTTTGTACTGTTCCGAGGCCTGTGGATAATGAGAACACACACATTCCCAACGAGACGTTGGAATCTAAAAAACTCGTAAGGTAAGGTGGGTTCGCAATAGCAACCCACCCTATTACGGTGACACGATAGGTGGTTTGCTACGCGAAACCACCCTACAGATCTAAATTCGTTTAATTGCTATTTTATAAACCTGATTACGATCACGTTTACCTACAGAAACAATTGATATTAATATTTGACTATCACGCACTTGATAAACTAACCTGTAACCTGCGCTACGCAATTTGATTTTATAACAGTCTTCCATACCACTTAATCGAGAAGATTCACCCCGTCGATTACCTAACCTTTCGATAAGTTTTTTCTTAAACTGAGCCTTAATAGTAGAATCTAGTTTATCCCACTCTTTTTTCGCGTCTTGCTTAAAAACAAGCTTAAAGGTCATTTATGCTAACCTTGATTTCTGGTTGGCCTTGACGTTCTTTAACTAATAAAGCCAACTCAACATCTTCTAGCTTATCCATCATAATTTCATAAGCATCAGCAGGAACACAGTAAAACGCAGGTTGATTTCTATTTAATACAGCAACAGGGAAGCCATCACCTTGCTTAACAACTGCCATAGGATTTTTCTTTAACTCACTTATGCTAGTAGAGTTATCAGCTAATATTGGTCTAATTGTTTGCATACATAAATCCTTGTGACTTATTAAGAAGCTGTTTGGTTAAACTTTAAACACACTTTGCAACCGTTAATTTTATCATGGCAATTCTTATCATATTTTCGGCAGTTGCAGGTAAAATTTCAAAGTCTTTAGCGAGTCGTCGAAAATTATTTA
>Ga0209292_1001013_pt1 | contig 35264 bp, 29 predicted proteins | sample GOMGulsemesocosm_2_FD_184634 | JGI IMG/M metagenome (GOLD analysis project Ga0209292, IMG submission 184634) | Methane-oxidizing microbial communities from mesocosms in the Gulf of Mexico - GOM9C Gulf of Mexico (SPAdes) (version 2) | ecosystem: Environmental > Aquatic > Marine > Cold seeps...
GCATCCTCTTCTCCTTCAAAAGGGAATGGCCCCATTCCTAAAACACCATTTTCACTTTGGAACTCTACTTCAATCCCATCAGGGATATAGTTTGCAACTAGGGTTGGAATACCAATACCAAGATTAACAAAATATCTGTCTTTTAATTCTTTAGCAATACGTTTTGCTATACCTGTTTTATCTAACATAATTAGTTTCGTTGTCTTACAGTTCGTTGCTCAATTCTTTTTTCATAATCTTTTCCTTGAAAAATTCGTTGCACGAATATTCCAGGAACATGAACTTGATTTGGATCTAGTTCACCTGCAGGAACTAATTCTTCAACTTCAGCAATTGTAATTTTTGCGGCTCCGCACATACATGGGTTAAAATTACGCGCAGTACCTTTAAAAATTAAATTCCCTGCAGTATCCCCTTTCCAGGCTTTTACTATAGCGAAATCTGCTTTAAAAGCTTCTTCTAAAACGTACATTTTTCCGTTGAATTCTCTTGTTTCTTTTCCTTCGGCTACTTCAGTTCCATAACCAGCAGGTGTAAAAAATGCTGGAAAACCTGCTTGTGCAGCCCTACATTTTTCAGCTAAAGTTCCTTGAGGAGTTAGCTCTACATCCAATTCTCCTGAAAGCATTTGACGTTCAAACTCATCGTTTTCTCCTACGTAAGAAGAAATCATTTTTTTTATCTGTTTTCCTTGTAATAATAAACCTAATCCAAAGTCGTCAACTCCTGCGTTATTTGAAATACAAGTGATTCCTTTCACGTTTTTTTTGACTAATTCAGAAATACTATTTTCAGGTATTCCACAAAGCCCAAAGCCTCCTAACATTAACGTCATACCGTCTTTTATTCCTGTTAGGGCTTCTTCTACATTTTGTACAGTTTTTTTAATCATGTTGTAATATTATATTATCGTAATCTTAAAAATCTAAATCTCCATTAGTATCTTCTTCATTTTCCTCGGTCTTTTTCTTGCAATCAACTTCAATGCTAAGGTTTTCTGGTTCGATAAATGATTCTTGTGATATGTTTAAGTCTTTTTCAGCATAACAACTCTTCATGTATTGTGCCCAAATAGGTAATGCCATGGTTGCTCCTTGTCCGTATCTTATAGAGTTAAAATGTACTGCTCTGTCTTCTGCACCAACCCAAACTCCAGTAACTAAATTAGGAACCATTCCCATAAACCAACCATCAGAATTGTTTTGTGTAGTACCAGTTTTACCAGCAATATCATTAGTAAATTGATATGGGTGACCTGTAACAACTCCCTTAGTGTATTCTGCCCCCCAGCCTTTACTAGATCTTAATCTAGCTCCAGACCCAAAACGGGTTACACCTTCCATTAACTTAACTGTAACATATGCAGATTCCTCACTTAATACATCCTTCGTTTCGGGTGTGTTTTGGAATAATACTGTTCCGTTTTTATCTTCAATTCTTGAAATTATAGTTGGCTTTACATATTGTCCCATGTTTGCTAAAGTACTGTATGAATTTACCATTTCATATAAACTTAAATCTGGAGTTCCTAAACAAATAGAAGGAGCTTCAATAATATCACTTTTAACCCCTAAATTGTGAGCCATTTGTATAACATTTTTTGGTCCAACTTTATCCATCAATTGCATAGAAATGGTGTTCACAGAATTAGCAAGAGCCTTTTTTAAAGTGATTTTACCAGAATATTCACCATTAGAGTTCTTTGGGCACCAATCTTCTAATAGGCCAAACCTACCTTCGGATATACATCCGAAAGCATCTTCCATAATATCACATGGAGAGTATTTTAATTGGTCTATGGCTGTAGCGTATACAAAAGGTTTAAAAGTAGAACCTACTTGTCTAGTTCCTTGTTTGGCGTGGTCATATTTAAAATGTTTATGATTGATACCTCCAACCCATGCTTTTACGTGTCCAGTTTGTGGTTCAATAGATAATAAGCCTGCATGTAAAAATTTCTTATAATATAGTATTGAATCTCTAGGAGTCATCACAGTGTCTATTTCCCCTTTCCAAGAGAATACTTTCATTTTCTTTTTCACATCAAAAGAAGCGTAGGCTTCTTTTTTTGATTTCCCCATTTCCTTAGTGTACATCCAATAGCGATCTGACCTTCTCATAGACTGTTTCAATATCCTGTCTATTTGTTTTTTATCTAAATCTCTAAATGGAGCGGTTTTATTTTTCTTATTTTGTTTATCAAGTTCTCCTTGTAGGTTTTTCATATGCTTTTTCATTGCCTCTTCAGCAAAAGCCTGCATACGAGAATCAATAGTTACATATATTGTTAAACCGTCTTTATATTCATTGTATAAATCACCTTCTTTGTTTTTTGGATTTTCTTTAATCCACTTTTTTAGCTCTTTTTTTAAATGGCTTCTGAAATAGGTTGCTATACCTGCGTTATGTGTTTCAGGGTGAAGATCTAATTTTAAAGGTAGTTTTTGTAATGAGTCTTTTTGATGCTCTGTAATTAGTTCATTACGGTGCATTTGTTTGTAAACAACATTTCTTCTGTTAGTTACCCCTTCAGGGTTTCGGACAGGGTTGTATAATGTTGAGTTTTTAAACATCCCGACCAACATTGCTGCTTCTTCTTGGTTAATATCGTTAGGTTCTTTTCCAAAATAAATTCTCGCTGCTGATCGAATACCATCACCGTTATTTCCAAAATCATAAATATTGTAATACATAGTTATGATTTCTTGTTTGGTGTATTGGCGTTCTAAACGAGTAGCAATAACATATTCTTTAAATTTTTGCTTCATCCTATTCAAAAGGTCACCTCTTCCTTCTTTTTGGTGAAACAATAATTTAGCAACTTGCTGAGTTATAGTACTCCCACCACCACGACGGCCCATTTGAATTATAGCGGTAATAGTTCTTCTTACGTCAATTCCAGAATGCTCATAAAATCGTTCATCTTCGGTTGCCACTAAATTATCAACTAAATGTTGTGATAAGTCATCATAGGTTACAGGAGTTCTATTGTCATTTAAGTAAATTTTATCTATAGTAATCCCATCAGAGCTAATTACTTCAGAGGCAAGATTGGATTTTGGATTTTCTAAATCATCAAAATCAGGCATATACCCTAAAGCACCTGCAGATGCTAAAACAAATGGGAGTGCTATACAGATAATAGCTAATACAAATAATAGCCAAAACCATTTGATGAATTTTCCGAAACCGGTAGTTTTTTTTACTGCTTTTTTTTGCACTTTTTTAGCCATATTATAATGCTTTTTTCTCTTTGGTGTTTTTTTCTATTCTAAATCCTACGTCAGTAATCCCTTTTAATTCAGCAACCCCTCTAGTGTCTCCGTTTTTTCTAATGGCATGTTCAATAGAAAGGGTGTAATTGCCATTTTTTGGAAACTGAAACTGCTCTTTAAGCCACAGCTTATTTTCTTTTATTTCAGAAAAACCTGTTCCTAGCCATTCTCCTCTAGGTGTAGTCATTTCATACTCTAAAGTGTCAATAGTTTTATTGCCATCAGGTGTTTCTAAACCAACGATTAGAAATAAATTACTAAATTCATATTCGTTGTTATTACGAATATTTAAAAATAAATTATAAGTGCTAATAGTGTCTGGTGCTATAAACGAAAACGGTATAACATCTCCTTTTTTCCAAGCCTTTGAAATGGTTTTATACTCGTCATGTACATGTTTTGAATCACATGCAATAAGTGTTATGAGTACTATTATAAGAACTAAGTAACTACGCATCTTTTTTAGGTGGATTGTCTTTCTTTGGATTGTTTTTAGTTCTGTTTTGAGGTTTTGGCCTCGGTTTATGTTGTGGCTTTTTTGGAGCATCTCCATTTTGAGCCTTTGGTTTATGCGCAGGTTTTTTGTTCTTGTTTTGTTGGCCAGCAGGTTTGTTAGGGTTTTCTTTGTTGTCCCTTTTCTTTTGAGGTTGACGTTTATTTTGCGGCTTGTTAGGATTTTCTTTATCGTCAGTCTTCTTTTGTGGGCGACGTTTGTTTTGTGGCTTGTTAGGGTTCTCTCTTCTTTTATTCGGAGTATTTTTTGAATCTTCTGAATTTTGAGGCTTTCTCTTTTGTTGAGGCTTACGACCTTTCTTTTGTTTTGGTTTGTCAAAACGGGTTAAACTATCCTGACCAACAACATTTTCAAATTCAACAGCTACTTCTTCTACTAATTCAGAGGAGTAATCTTCTAAATTAGGCACAAGATTTCCTTTTTTGTTTTCAGCAATTATCTCATTAGCATCCTTGGTAGTAATCATAAACCAATTCATCCATTCTCCTTCATAGGCATACCAAATCATTCCTTTGAAAATATCAGTTTTTTGTGAAACTGCATTTCCTTTTTTTGTTTTTAATTTGACATTTTTATCAGGAAAATGCTTTAATGCATCTAAATATGAATCTAATTCATAGTTTAAACAGCACTTTAGTTTACCACATTGCCCAGCTAATTTTTGTGGGTTCAATGATAATTGTTGGTAACGAGCTGCAGATGTGCTTACAGATCGGAAGTCAGTTAACCATGTAGAACAACATAATTCTCGTCCGCATGATCCAATACCTCCAAGTCTTGCGGCTTCTTGACGGAAACCTATTTGACGCATTTCAATTCTAATACTAAATTCTTTAGCGAATTCTTTAATTAGTTGTCTGAAATCTACTCGCTCTTCTGCGGTGTAGTAAAAAGTTGCTTTTGACCCATCTCCCTGAAATTCAATATCAGAAATTTTCATTTTCAATTTCAACTCAATAGCTAGTTGTCTTGCACGAACCTTCATAGGTTCCTCTTTTTCTCTAGCTGCAGTCCAAATATCAATATCTTTTTGAGAAGCTTTACGGTATATTTTTTTTACATCTTCACTATCAATTTTCACTTTCTTTTTCTTCATTTGTACCTTAACAAGCTCTCCTGTTAAAGTTACCATTCCAACATCATGTCCTGGCGAAGCTTCCGTTGCTACAATATCGCCAGTTGATAAAGTTAAATTTTCGGTATTTTTAAAGTAAAGTTTCCTTCCGTTTTTAAAACGTACTTCAACACAATTAAACGGTTCTTGTCCGTTTGGTAAGGTCATATTTGACAACCAGTCAAAAACGGTAAGTTTGTTGCAGCTATCAGAAGCACATGCTCCATTGCTTTTGCAACCCTTTGGTTTCCCGTCAGTTCCGGTACCACAATTATTACAAGCCATAATATATATAAAGCCCCAAGAGGCGTAAATTCGTTAAAAAAAATAGTAACGGTAAATATACATTTTTTATTCAGAAGGCTTATGGGTATAGCGTTAAAATACAAAAAGCTTCTGTTTTAAAACAGAAGCTTTTTGTGGGCTAATTCGTTACTAAATTTCTAATTCAATGATAACTTTTCGAAGTGTTTTCTCGAAAATCATTTGTATTAAAAAGTAACGAATATTAACCGCCGTCTAATTTACAATTACAAACTATTGAAGCTGCAATTGTAAAGCCGTGCGTATTTGTGTTGATATGTATAGTTAAAAATCTCATTTAATCTTTTAAAGTGTATGTCGCTTTATTATTAGATGTAGAATTTTTAAAAAGGTTGCGTTCCGTGACAGTTTTTTTTTTGAATGACATGTTGATAAGTTGAAAAATTTATGATTGTATGCTGTATAAAGAAACTGTACTTTAGCAAAAAGTTAATATAAAACGGGATTTATGAGTTCAGAAAAAGAAGCAAAATTAAAAGCATTAAAGCTTACTTTAGATAAATTAGATAAAGCTTACGGTAAAGGAACCGTAATGAAATTGGGAGATAGGCCGGTTGAAGAGGTAGATGCTATTTCTACAGGTTCTTTAGGTTTAGATTTAGCTTTAGGTGTAGGTGGTTTGCCAAGAGGAAGGGTAATTGAAATTTACGGTCCTGAATCTTCTGGTAAAACAACATTGACTTTACATGCAATTGCTGAAGCTCAAAAAAAAGGTGGTATCGCAGCTTTTGTTGACGCTGAACATGCTTTTGATCGTTTTTATGCAGAGAAATTAGGGATTGATGTAGATAATTTAATTATTTCGCAACCTGATTATGGGGAACAAGGATTAGAAATTGCAGAAAATTTAATTCGTTCTGGAGCAATTGATATTATTGTAATTGATTCAGTAGCGGCATTAACGCCAAAAAGTGAAATTGAAGGTGAAATGGGTGATTCTAAAATGGGATTACATGCTCGTTTAATGTCGCAAGCATTAAGAAAGCTTACTGGTGCAATAAGTAAAACGAATTGTACAGTGATTTTCATTAACCAATTAAGAGAGAAGATTGGAGTGATGTTTGGAAATCCAGAAACAACAACAGGAGGTAATGCATTAAAATTTTATGCTTCAGTTCGTTTGGATATTAGGAGATCTACTCAAATTAAAAATAGTGATGGAGCAGTTATTGGGAATAAAACAAGAGTTAAGGTTGTTAAAAACAAAGTAGCTCCGCCTTTTCAATTGGCAGAATTTGATATCATGTATGGGGAAGGAGTTTCTAAAGTAGGTGAAATTATTGATATTGGAGTAGAGTTTAATATTGTTAAAAAGAGCGGTTCGTGGTTTAGCTACGGTGATACTAAACTAGGTCAAGGAAGAGATGCTGTGAAAAACTTACTTAAAGATAATCCTGAATTAATGGAAGAGTTAGAAGAGAAAATTGTTACTGCAATAGCAGAAAAAGAATAACAAACTGACCTTTTATAAAACTAAAAAAACCTGGTTATTCCAGGTTTTTTTAGTTTTATACGCAACCTTTTGTAACTTTATGCATCTATGAAGTAGGGGTTTAAGAGAAATATAGATTAAATAAAATATGAAAAAATACATTTTAATACTATTAACAGCATTTTTTATGTGTAGTTGTAGTTCGGACGATGAAGCAAATGCAACTACAGCTAGTTATGAAATGTTGCCGATAGAGAGTATTCAATTGCCTAGTGAGTTTGTTTTAAATGAAGAATACGATATCGATTTTACATTTATACGGCCTACAGAGTGTCATGCATATCAAAGTGTGTTTTTTGTAGCAGAAAATGAAACACGTACCCTAGCAGTGAATAGTATTATTTATATAAACCCGAGTTGTGAGGTTCTAACAGAGAATAATGTTGCAGCTCAATCATTTAAATTCAAAGCACTGTACAATCAAACATATATTTTTAGAATATGGAAAGGAATTGATGATTTAGGAGAGGAATTATATGATGTTATTGAAGTGCCAGTTATTAATTAGTAAAAACCTGTTTTAAAGCAATGAGTTTAGAGCAGCTCATCATAAAATGTAAAAAGAATAATAGAAAAGCACAAGGAGAATTATATAGCTTGTATGCAAGTAAGCTATTTACCTTATGTTTAAAGTATTCTAAAAGTTATGCAGAGTCGGAAGATAATTTGCAGGATGCTTTTGTGACTATATTCAGCAAAATAAAGCAATATAGTGGAGAGGGTTCTTTTGAGGGTTGGATGAAGCGGATAGTTATAAACACAGCCTTACAATGTTATCGAAAAGCAAGTGTTTTAGATGTAATTAAAGATGATGTTTTAGAAGAAGAGGTAGTAGAAGTTGAAGTAGATCAAGTTCCGTTAGAATTTTTGTTAACAATTATTCAGGAGTTACCTGATAAATATCGGTTGGTGTTTAATTTGTACGTGCTAGATGGTTTTTCGCATAAAGAAATAGCAGAGATGTTAAATGTTTCAGTAGGAACTTCAAAATCTAATTTATCAAGAGCAAGAGGGATATTGAAAGAAAAAATTGAAGAAAATGAGTTTAAAAACAAAAAAACTCCTTGAAAATGGGCAATAAAAAAAATATAGATAGATTGTTTCAGGAGCAGTTCAAAAATTTTGAAGTGAGTCCAAATGATGCAATATGGGAAAACATTCAATCTAAGTTAGAAGAGGATAGGAAACGAAATAAAAAGGTTCCTATTTGGATGAAAATTAGTGGTATTGCTGCCTCATTATTGTTGCTTGTTGCAATAAGTGTTACTTTTTTATCTACGGATGATATTAAAAACAAAATTGTTGATGTTTCTGAAGATGAAAATTCAATAATTAAAAATGTTTCGAATACGGATACGAAAGAAAGTGCATCTGAAATTATAGTAAATAAAAAAACGACTACTCCTTTGGTGTATTCAAATAGTAGCGACTTGAAAAATGAGTTGTTGGAGAAAGAATCAAGTGCGTTCAAAAATAAACAATTAGGGGGTTCTGAAATCATGGGTTCTAGCGTTGTTAATTCAGGTGGTGTAAAAGTGAATGAAAATCCACAATTGAATAAAGGGACCTTTGTAAAAAATGATACAGATGTTGCTAATAATAACACTAATTCAATTTTGAAAGAATCGTCTTTTGATAAGAATTCAAATGTTTTAAGGAATGTTGCTGTTGTTCAGAATTCAACACTGTTAAAAACAGAAAAAAAGATTTCAGAGTTAAATACTATCAACCCAGATGGTGTAAATGTGTATGATAATTCACAATTGAATAAAGATGCCTCTATAAAGCATGGTACAGAGGTTACTAATAATATCACTAAATCAATGGTGAAGGAATCGTCTTTTAATAAGAATTCAAACGTGTTAAGGAATGTTGCTGCTGTTCAGAATTCAACATTATTAAAAACAGAAAATAAGCTTTCAGAATTAAGTGTTAGTGATGAGGGAAAAATAAAAGAAAATAGGCAGATAGCTAATAATAAAGTTGGTTTTGATGAAGGAAATAATCAATTCAATTCATCAAACAGAACTGATAAAGTAATGGCTAAAAAGTTTAAAGATGGAATTGAGACTATAGGAAATAATAAACTAAGTAATATAGATAATAATAATAATAATAATGGTAAGGAAAACCCTTCCGATGATAATAATGAAAATACGAATCTTGTTACTGGTAATGTAACAGATTTAGAACTTATTGAAAACGATTCTAACAATATTGATTCAAAAAGTTTGGTTACTTCTTCCGGATCTGAACTTGATAAAGAAAAGAGTAATGAGGTGGAAGATTCAGAAGAGCAAGAACAGCCTGTAGAAAAAACAATTGAAGAAGCTGTTGCTGAGCTGAAAATAGAGGAAGACAAAAATAAAGATGATGATGATGAGGAGGATATTGCTTTTAATAAATGGAAAATAGCTCCTAATATTGCTCCAGTCTATTACAATAGCTTAAGTGGTGGCTCTCCTATAGATAGTCAACTAGCGGCAAATAAGAAAAAAGGGCAGTTGACAACTAGTTATGGTTTAGGTGTTGGTTATGCGGTAAATAAGCGACTGACTATCCGTACGGGGCTTAATAAAGTAGAGTTGGGGTATGATACTCAAGATGTAGCTATTAACTCATCTCCTGAAACATCGGGGGGGCCAAGAATAAAGAATATTAATTTAACTCCTGGTGCTGAATCGTTAAATATTGTAAGTTCAACTAATTTTTCAGTTGCTCAAATTCCATCATCATTTTCGTCACTTTTTGATTCAAGTTTAAATCAGCGATTTGGGTATTTGGAGGTTCCTTTGGAGTTAAGCTATAAAGTGTCCGACAAAAAAATGAAAATAAATGTAATTGCTGGTGTAAGTACTTTTTTCTTGAATAAAAATGAAATATACACGGAAACAAATGGAAAAACAACATTTATTGGTGAGGCTAATAATTTAAATAAAATGAGTTATAGTACAAATTTTGGTTTTGGTTTTAATTATAAAATAGCGAAAGCATTCAATTTTAATTTTGAGCCAATGTTTAAATATCAGTTAAATGCTTTTAGTAATGATTCGGGTAATTTCAAGCCTTATATACTAGGGGTGTATTCGGGATTCAGTTATAAGTTTTAAGTTGGTTAATTTTAGCATGATTGTGTCAGGCTAAACGAAAAAGACACCCTTTATAAGGGTGTCTTTTGGTTTTTAGTGTGGTTAAGGTAATTCGTTATACATTTTTAGTTCGTTGTATATTAAGTCTCTAGTATGGTTTTTTAGTGTATTTCTCGATGATAAATCTAAACTTTCAGTAGGAATAGGTTTATGTATAGTGACTCTCATTTTTCCTGGGGATCCACCAGCTAAAAAATCATAAGGAAACCTTTTTAAGTTATCGGCAAAAGTCATTGGTACTATTGGTATTTGATGTTCGATAGCTAGTCGAAAGGCACCGTTTTTAAATTCGCATACCAAGTCGCAATCGTCAAAAACACCACCTTCGGGGAAAATACATATACTTAATCCAGAATTTAATCTTTTTTGAGCCCGATTAAAAACGTCTTTCTTGCTTTTTGTACTGTTTCTGTCGACAAGGATGCAGGTTCTTTTGTAGAAAAATCCAAAGAGGGGGATTTTTGCTAGCTCCTTTTTTCCAACAAACACAAATGGATTTTTTTCTACCGCAAGCATCAACATAATATCTGTCATTGAACTATGGTTAGCTACAAACATGTAACTTTTTCCGAAAACTATTTCCTGTTCTTTTTTGAGTTTGACGCGAAACCCCATTCCGAATAGTATGATTTTAGCCCAAATTCTTGCTAGTTTGAAGAAGTACGGATATAGTTTATCGCTTGCTGAAGTAATAAGTAGCCCTGGGAATAGTATTAGTATTGGTAATGCTATTAAAAGGTAGAACCAAATTCTGTATGCTATTCGTCCTATGTAAATGAATATTTTCAAATAAAATGCTTTAAGTTTCAAAAATAACTTTTTTATGACTGTTGCTTTCAATAAATTTACCTAAATTTTTTTGAAGAGCATTATGGCTAGAGTTTTAACGGGAGTACAAAGTACTGGTACACCACATTTAGGAAATTTATTAGGGGCGATAATTCCGGCTATTAATATGGCAAATGACCCAACTAATGAAGCGTATTTGTTTATTGCGGATATGCATTCATTAACACAAATTAAAAATGCAAAAGCGTTGAGAGAAAACACCTATTCAACTGCTGCAGTATGGTTAGCTTTTGGGCTGGATGTTAATAAGACGATATTTTACAGACAAAGTGATATTCCTCAAGTAACGGAGCTTTCGTGGTATTTAAACTGTTTTTTTCCGTTTAAACGATTAGAGCTAGCTCATTCATTCAAGGATAAAGCTGATAGGTTAGATGATGTAAATGGAGGTTTGTTTACGTATCCTATGCTTATGGCTGCAGATATTTTATTATATGATGCTGAACTTGTTCCTGTGGGGAAAGATCAAATGCAGCATTTAGAAATGACAAGAGATGTTGCGTCGCGCTTTCATGCGCAATTAGGGGATGCCTTTGTGTTGCCTCAAGCCAAAGTTCAAGAAGATACGATGTATGTTCCTGGGACAGATGGTGTGAAAATGAGTAAGAGTAAAGGGAATATTATTAACTTGTTTCTTCCAGATAAGCAATTGCGTAAACAAGTAATGAAAATTGCTACGGATAGTACGCCATTGGAAGAGCCGAAAAACCTAGATACCTGTAATTTATTTGCCTTATATAAGTTAGTGGCTAGTGAGGAGCAAATAGCAGAAATGCGTGAAAATTATGAAAAAGGAGGTTATGGGTATGGTCATGCCAAACAAGCTTTTTTTGAAGTGCTAATAGAAAAATATGCTAAGGAGCGAGCGTTGTATAGTCATTATATGAATAACCTTCCTGAAATTGATGCTGCTTTGAAGATTGGAGCGAATAAAGCTGCAGGTACTGCTAATGTTGTATTGAAGCGTGTAAGAGAAAAATTAGGGTTTTTGTAAAACTAATTGAAGAGTCACAAATATGTTTTGTGTTTGTGGCTTTTTCTTAAAAGAGAATTTTACTCTTTTTCTATTTTATGTTGCAAAGCAAAGAAGGCACGTTTAGATGCTTTTTCTTCTGCTTTTTTCTTGGAAGTAGCTCTTCCTTTTGCAATTACTTTATCGTCGATACGAAGTTTTACAGCAAAGTGTTTGATGTTGTCGTTTCCAGTATCATCATACACTAAGTATTTAAACACTTTCTTTTCTTTTTGACACCATTCAATAAGTAAGCTCTTGTAGCTTATTACTTTACCTTCAAGTCTTTCTATGTCTACGTAAGGTACTATAACACTATCATAAATAAATTTTTCACAACCTTTGTATCCTCTGTCTAAAAAGATTGCTCCAACAAGTGCTTCAAATACATTTCCATGAATATTGTCGCCAAAATTAACTTTACTCATTTTACTATTAAGTAATTCTAGTAAGCCTAAATCTTTACCTAATTCATTTAAATGTTCTCTACTTACAATTTTTGAGCGCATTTTGGTTAAGTATCCTTCGTTTCCGTGGGGAACTTTATTAAATAAAAATTCTGCAATGACAGAACTTAGCATGGCGTCGCCTAAGAATTCTAGTCTTTCATAGCTAATAATATTTCCTTTTTCATCTTTTTTGTTAGAAGATCGATGCGTGAACGCTTTTTCAAAATGGGAAATATTGGATGGTTTAAAGCCAATTATCTTGCTGACTTTAACAAAAAAATTCCCGCCTTCATTAGAAGCTCGGGAATTGAATATTTTACGAATGATTCTTTTCATTCAATAGTTTAGTCTAATTTTTTAAACAGTACACATGCGTTATGTCCACCGAATCCAAATGTATTACTCATGACTACATTAAGTTCTCTTTTCTGAGCTTTGTTAAGTGTTAAGTTCAATTTGTTGTCTATGTTTTCATCATGAGTTTCATGGTTAATTGTAGGAGGAACTATTCCGTGCTTCATAGCTAATATGGAAGCAATAGCTTCAATAGCGCCAGCAGCACCTAATAGGTGGCCTGTCATAGATTTTGTTGAGTTGATGTTTAGGTTGTATGCGTGATCTCCAAAAACACTTTTAATTGCTTTTGATTCTGCAATATCACCTAATGGTGTTGATGTACCATGCATATTGATGGCGTCAACATCTGTTATTGATAGTCCTGCATCTTCAATACAGTTTGTCATAACAAGTTTTGCTCCCAATCCTTCAGGATGTGGTGCAGTCATATGATGTGCGTCGGCAGATAAACCACCTCCAGCAAGTTCAGCGTAAATTGTTGCGCCTCTTGCAATTGCATGTTCGTATTCTTCTAATATTAATGCTCCTGCTCCTTCGCCTAAAACGAAACCATCTCTATTAGCATCAAAAGGTCTTGATGCTGATTGAGGATCGTCATTTCTTGTTGATAAGGCATGCATTGCATTAAACCCACCCATTCCTGATTCTGTTACTGCTGCTTCTGAACCTCCTGAAACTATAACATCAGCTTTTCCAAGCCTAATATAGTTCATGGCGTCTATCATAGCGTTAGCTGAAGATGCGCAAGCAGATACAGTTGTAAAGTTGGGTCCTCTAAATCCGTATTTTATTGATATGTGCCCTGGAGCAATATCTGCAATCATTTTAGGAATGAAAAAAGGATTGAAACGAGGAGTTCCATTTCCTGTAGCAAAATCGCTTACTTCTTTTTGAAAAGTGTCAATTCCACCTATTCCAGCTCCCCAAATAACTCCAACTCTGTCTTTGTTTACTTTTTCTAGATCTAATCCAGAATCTACAATAGCTTCATCAGAAGCTACCATAGCATATTGTGCATAGATGTCTAATCTTCTTGAAAACTTACGATCCATAAAGTCAGTAACTTTAAAATCTTTAAGCTCACAAGCAAACTTTGTCTTGAAATGGGTAGTATCAAAGCGAGTAATAGGGGCAGCGCCACTTTTACCACTCACCAATGCATCCCAATACTCTTGAATATTGTTCCCTATTGGAGTAAGTGCTCCAAGGCCTGTAACTACAACTCGCTTTAATTCCATATTTAAACTTCTTTTATTTTGCTCCTTCTATGTAAGTAATAGCTTGACCTACAGTTGCAATGTTTTCTGCTTGATCATCTGGAATTTGAATATCGAATTCTTTTTCGAATTCCATAATTAATTCAACAGTATCTAATGAATCTGCTCCTAAGTCGTTTGTGAAACTTGCTTCTACAACAACTTCGTTCTCATCAACACCTAATTTGTCTACTATAATCGCTTTTACTTTTGATGCAATGTCTGACATAATCTTTAATTTTTAAATTTGTTTGGAGGCAAAAGTAAAAAACTTTACTTTAAAACCACGATTTACACGAAAAATGTAACTTATTTTTTTAGATTTTTTGTGAAGTTACTGGTTTTTAGCTTCCAATTGTAAATATTTATTCTTTTTTTTGTGTTGAATAACACATGTAGCTCAAAGATATGAAACGTATTGTAATTTTCGCGTCTGGTTCCGGAACGAATGCAGAAAATATTATTAAACACTTCCAAAGTAGTGGTTTAGCCAAGGTTATTCAAGTGCTCAGTAACAAGAAAGATGCCAAAGTTTTAGAAAAAGCGGATGCTTTAGGGGTTGTTAATAGTAGTTTTGAAAAAAATGAGCTGTTGGCAGAAACAACTATTTATGATTTAATGCTGGAGTTAAAGCCAGATTTAATTGTTTTAGCAGGATTTTTGTTGAAGTTTCCTGAGAATATAATTGCGGCTTTTCCCAACAAAATAATAAATGTACACCCAGCTCTGCTACCTAAATATGGTGGAAAGGGAATGTATGGCTCAAATGTTCATAAAGCAGTAGTGTCAAATAAAGAAAAAGAATCTGGTATTACTATTCATTATGTAAATGAACATTATGACGAAGGTAATATTATTTTTCAAGCGAATACAAAAGTTGATAAGGATGACACTTTTGAAGATGTAGCGGCTAAAATTCATGTTTTGGAACAAAAACATTTTCCATTAGTGATAGAACAATTGTTAAATTAATGTCAGCACAAGTACATATATATACCGATGGGTCTTCTCGAGGAAATCCAGGCCCGGGAGGTTACGGAATTGTGATGCAGTGGGTAGGTAAACCCTATGTTAAAGAGTTTAGTCAAGGTTATGTAAAAACAACTAATAATAGAATGGAGTTGTTGGCTGTAATAGTTGCTTTAGAACAACTTAAGAATGAAAACACAAAGGTTAAAGTGTTTACTGATTCTAAATATGTGGTTGATTCCGTTGACAAAAAATGGGTTTTTGGTTGGGAGAAAAAAGGATATAAGGATAAGAAAAATCCGGATTTGTGGAAGAGGTTTCTTAAAATATATCGAAAACAAGAGGTCGTTTTTCAATGGATTAAAGGGCACAATAACCACAAACAAAACGATAGATGTGATTTTCTAGCTGTTGAATCTTCAAAAAAAGGAGGTCTTTTGATAGATGAAGAATATATGAAGTTGAATGGTGATACATTGTTTAAAAAATAATATAAGAGTATGAGTAAACTGTTTTTTTATATGCTGTTGTTTAACGTTTTCTTTTTTTCTTTTTCTCAATCAGTATGGGAATTGGAAAAAGATGAATCGGGAATACAAGTGTATACCAGAGCAGTGAAAAGTTCTTCGATAAAAGAGTATAAGGCAACAACTGTTGTTAAAGGATCAATAAAATCTTTAGTTAATAAAATAATTGATGGCGAGCAGTTAAAAAAATGGAATTACAAAACAATAAGAAGCGAGCTTTTAGAAAAAAAGAATAAAAACAAATACATTATATATATGTATAATAACTTGCCATGGCCTGCCAAAGACAGAGATCATATTTCTGAATTAGAAGTCATAACGGTTAGCGATTCATTAATAACTGTAACCATAAAATCGGATGCTAAAAGAATTCCAGAAAAGAAAGGGGTTATTCGAGTAGTTGAGTTTTCGGGACTCTGGATTTTAGAAAAAACCAAAGAAGGAGTAAAAGTAACCCAACAAATGTATGGTGATCCTGGAGGTTATTTACCTTCATTTATTGTAAATTCAATGCTGGTAAATGCTCCTTTCAATACATTTAAACGACTAAAAGAACAATTAGACAATTAATTTGTCGTCATTAACTACTTTTCATTTTTAGTATTGTGTTATAGAAAATAAATTTCCGTAATTTTGCAGAAATTTACTTAGATGAACAAACTTTTAATTGTTGGTACAGTTGCTTTTGATGCAATTGAAACACCATTTGGGAAAACAGACAAAATATTAGGTGGTGCTGCTACCTATATAGGTCTTTCCGCAGCTAATTTTGGTAATGTTGATTGTGCAATTGTTTCCGTTATAGGAGAAGACTTTCCGCAAGCGTATTTAGATATGCTTTCTGATAAAAACATCAACGTATCTGGTATTGAAACTGTTAAAGGTGGGAAAACTTTTTTCTGGTCAGGAAAATATCATAATGATATGAATTCTCGTGATACATTAGACACACAATTAAATGTACTGGAAAATTTTAACCCTATTGTTCCAGAAGCCTATAAAGAAGCTGATGTTGTAATGTTAGGAAACTTGCATCCATTTGTACAGTTAAGTGTATTGGAGCAAATGACAAAGAAACCTAAATTAGTTGTACTTGATACAATGAATTTTTGGATGGATTGTGCCTTAGAGGAGTTAAAACAAGTAATCGCTAAAGTAGATGTTATTACAATTAACGATGAGGAAGCACGTCAGTTGTCAGGTGAGTATTCATTAGTAAAAGCTGCTAGAGTTATCGCAACCATGGGTCCAAAATATGTAGTGATTAAAAAAGGAGAGCATGGAGCATTGTTGTTTCATGAAAATGATGCCTTTTTTGCGCCAGCATTACCTCTGGAAGAAGTTTTTGACCCTACAGGAGCCGGAGATACTTTTGCAGGAGGATTTACTGGTCATATTACTAATACTGGAAACATTTCATTTGAGAACATGAAAAAAGCAGTTATATACGGTTCTAACTTAGCTTCTTTCTGTGTAGAGAAGTTTGGTACAGAACGAATGGAAAAATTATCACAACAAGAAGTGTCCAGTCGCTTGATGCAATTCAAGGAACTGACACAATTCGAAATAGAATTATAATATAGAAACGCGCTGAATTTCAGCGCGTTTTTTAATGCCTTGATAGGGGTTAAATATTAAAAAAAATAGTGTTCATACTTTGTATGTATGTGCTAAAAATATCGACTATAGCAACACAATAACCAGTACTTTTAAGTACAACAACACAACAATAATGAGCGACGCTTTAAAACACGAATGTGGTATTGCATTAATTAGGTTGAAAAAACCATTAGAGTATTACAAAGAAAAATACGGTACAGCATTTTATGGTGTAAATAAAATGTACTTAATGATGGAAAAACAGCATAACCGTGGTCAAGATGGTGCTGGTTTTGCAAGTATTAAGTTAGATATGGAACCAGGGCAACGCTATATTAGTCGAGTACGTTCTAATAAACAATTGCCTATTCAAGATGTTTTTGCTCAAATTAACGACAGAATCAATTCAGCATTAAAATCCGATCCATCATTAAGTGATGATGTTAAAAGATTAAAAGAAGAAGTCCCTTATATAGGAGAGGTCCTTTTAGGACATGTGCGTTATGGTACTTTTGGTGTAAATAGTGTTGAAAGTGTACATCCTTTTTTAAGACAAAACAGTTGGATGCACAGAAACTTAATCCTTGCAGGGAACTTTAATATGACAAATGTTAGTCAGTTGTTTCAGGATTTGGTAAACATCGGTCAACATCCAAAAGCAGAAGCGGATACGGTTACTGTAATGGAGAAAATTGGTCACTTTTTAGACAAACAAGTTGAGAAGTTGTATAAAACCGCAAAAAACGAAGGTTTATCGAAAGTAGAAGCTTCTTCAGTTATTGCAGATCGATTAAATATTGCTAAAATATTAAGGAAATCGGCTAAAAAATGGGATGGTGGTTATGCTATGGCAGGAATGTTAGGTCATGGAGATGCTTTTGTATTGCGTGACCCTGCAGGAATTCGCCCAGCATATTATTACGAAAATGATGAAGTTGTTGTTGTTGCTTCTGAACGACCAGTAATCCAAACTGTATTTAATGTAGCTTTTGAAGATGTTGTAGAGCTTGATCCAGGAAAAGCAATTATTGTTAAGAAAAGTGGTGAAACCAAAATTCAACAAATATTAGAACCTACAGAGAAGAAGGCTTGTTCTTTTGAACGTATTTATTTTTCACGTGGTAGTGATCAAGAAATTTATGCTGAACGTAAGAAGTTAGGAAGGTTATTATTTCCACAGATCATGAAATCTATCGGGGATGATATTGAAAACTCAGTGTTTTCTTTTATTCCAAATACGGCAGAAGTTTCTTATTACGGAATGGTTAAAGAAGGAGAGTTGTTTTTAAATAAACAGAAAGAAGAATTACTACTTCAAAAAGAAAATCAAACACCAGAAAAAATAAAAGAAATTATAGGGAAAAGATTGCGTACTGAAAAGATTGCAATTAAGGATGCTAAGTTAAGAACGTTCATTACAGATGATGATAGTAGAGATGATCTTGTAGCTCATATTTATGATATCACATACGGATCAGTAAAGCCTACTGATAATTTAGTAATTATAGATGATTCTATTGTTCGTGGTACAACACTACAAAAGAGTATTTTAACTATGATGGATCGTTTAAATCCTAAAAAGATAATTGTTGTCTCTTCTGCTCCACAAATTCGTTACCCAGACTGTTACGGAATTGACATGGCTAACTTAGAAGGATTGATTGCTTTTAGGGCGATGTTAGCATTATTAAAGGATGACAATAAATATCATTTGATTAAAGAGACCTATGATAAGTGTATTGCTCAAGTAGGATTACCAGATACAGAAGTTCAGAATTTCGTAAAAGATTTATACGGATTGTATACCGATGAAGAAATTTCTAAGAAAATATCAGAATTGTTAAGTTCAGAGGGATTAAATGCTGAGGTAGATATTATTTACCAATCAGTAGATAATTTACATAAAGCATGTCCAAAGCATTTAGGAGATTGGTATTTTACAGGTGATTATCCAACCCCTGGAGGGCATAGAGTTGTTAATAGAGCTTTTATAAATTTCTTTGAAGGAAACAAGGAGAGAGCGTACTAAAAACTGTAAAAGAACACTTTAACAAATATAATTGTAGTTCAACTAAAATATTTCAGTATCTAAGCATAAGTTTATATATTGGTACTACCATAACATAAGTAGGTTAAGTTCATGGTAGATTTGGGGCAAAAAAGGCAAGTTAATTCTTGTCTTTTTTATTGCGATAAACTTAAATAAAAGATAGGGGGTAATGGTCAGTATAACAGATAGTTGTGAGGTTTTTTACTGTTCAACAAGTATTACGGTAGTTTGTCCGGATTATTGTGATGAGTAGATATAAGTTTATATATTAGTATCACCATAACATAAGTAGGTTAAGTTCATGGTAGATTTGGGGCAAAAAAGGCAAGTTAATTCTTGCCTTTTTTATTGCGACAAATTTAAGCTGCAAGAAAGGTGGAGGGTTTGTGTTTGAAGTCTTTTACCACAAATTATCGGTATTTCACACTACTATTTTACACTTTAACAAGTATTACGGTAGTTTGTCCGGATTATTGTGATGAGTAGATATAAGTTTATATATTAGTATCACCATAACATAAGTAGGTTAAGTTCATGGTAGATTTGGGGCAAAAAAGGCAAGTTAATTCTTGTCTTTTTTATTGGTATAAGCTCAACAAAAAAGGGATGCATTTTAATGCATCCCTTTTTTGTTGTATTAGGTCTAGTAAAAGCTTACTTGCTTTGAGCGTAACGTCTTTCAACTTCGTTCCAGTTGATAACGTTAAAAAATGCGTTAATGTAATATGGTCTTCTGTTTTGGTAGTTTAAGTAATATGCGTGTTCCCAAACATCTAAACCTAAAATAGGAGTTCCTCCACAAGTTACACCAGGCATTAAAGGATTATCTTGATTAGGTGTTGAACAAACACTTACTTTCCCTCCTTTATGTACACATAACCATGCCCATCCTGATCCGAATTGAGTAGCTGCTGCTTTAGAGAAAGCCTCTTTAAAAGCTTCTACCGATCCAAACTCAGCAATAATTGCCTCTTTTAAATCTCCAGATAAATATCCTTTTCCTTCAGGGTTCATTACTGTCCAGAATAAAGAGTGGTTGTAAAACCCACCTCCGTTATTACGTACAGCACCATTATTCATATCTAAATTAGCAAGGATGTCTTCAATAGATTTTCCTTCTAAATCAGTTCCTTCCACTGCTGCATTTAATTTTGAAGTATATCCGTTATGGTGCTTTGAATGGTGAATTTCCATTGTTCTTGCATCAATATTTGGTTCTAATGCATCGTATGCATATCCTAATTTTGGTAGTTCAAAAGCCATAATATATTTTTTTAGATTAGTTGTTTTTGTAAAATCTATTCAAATTTACAAAAACTAATACGAAGATGATATCAATTGAAATAATTAATATTTATTGCGCTATTTAGTTTGTATATTGTGTTGCTTAAAATGCGTTTTTAATGAATACAAATTCTTTCACGGTTTATAATGCTTCTGCGGGTTCTGGTAAAACATTCACGTTAGTTAAGGAGTATTTAAAAACACTGTTTTCTTCTTATAATAAAGATAAATATAAAAACATCTTAGCAGTTACTTTTACGAATAAAGCAGTTGCAGAAATGAAAGGACGAATTCTTGAAAATTTAAAAGGATTTGCTACGCCAGAAATTTTACTATTAGAAGTTCCTGAAGAGTTAAAAGACCAACAACAAATGTTTGCAGTCATTGCTAGTGAGTTAGCAATGGATACAATTCAATTGCATAAAAAAGCGATACGAATTCAAGACGCCATTTTAAATAATTATGCTGCCTTTGATGTCGTTACCATTGATACGTTTACCCATAGAATTATAAGAACATTTGCGTATGATTTAAAATTGCCTCAAAATTTTGAAGTGGCTTTAGATACGGAAGATGTTTTGCAAGAAGCAATAGGGAATGTGCTCTTAAAAGTTGGTGAGGATGAAAAGCTTACTAAGTTGTTAATTGATTTTGCTTTGCAGAAAGCGGATGACGATAAAAGCTGGGATATTGCTTTAGATTTATATAAAGTGTCAAAATTATTACTAAATGAAAATGAGGTGAAGCATTTAGCTTTATTAAAAGATAAAACTTTGGCAGACTTTGATGTGTTAAAGGTTACAATGGATGAAAAGCTACAGCTAGCTAAAGGAGAATTGGTTGCGCTTGCTAAAACAATATTACAGGATTTTGAAAGCGTAGGGATTACTGAAAGTGATATAAAGTCAATAGTCTCCTATTTTTCAAAATTTGCAAAAGAGGAGTTTTCGGCAAAATACGGCTTAGTATGGCAAACTAAATTGTTAGAAGGAGGAACGGTATATCCTAAACGTGTTGATGGGGAAATTGCAGCCTCGATTGATGAAATGCAACCACGTATAGCAGCTGATTTTTCAAAAACAAAAGAGTTGTTTAATGAAATTTCATTTCTGAAAAATGTTCAAAAAAGTATAGTGCCACTATCAGTATTGAATGTTGTAAACAAAGAACTTCAAAACATAAAGGAAGAGCAAAATATTTTGCTGATTTCAGAGTTTAACAAAATAATTTCAAATGAAATAAAAGGCCAGCCAGCACCTTTTATATATGAGCGTATAGGAGAGCGTTATCAAAACTATTTTATTGATGAGTTTCAGGATACATCTCAAATGCAATGGCAAAATTTAATTCCGTTAACGGAAAATGCCTTGATGACTGAGCCAAAACCAAATGAGCAACATTCATTATTGATTGTAGGTGATGCTAAACAAGCAATTTATCGTTGGCGTGGTGGGAAACCAGAGCAGTTTATTGATTTGTATGAGGGAGAAAATCCATTTTATATTGAAAAAACCTTAGAAAATTTAGATACCAACTACAGAAGTTACAGTGAGGTAGTAGATTTTAATAATGACTTTTTTAGTTTTTTATCTGATCGATTTCAAAATGAAATACATCAAGAGTTGTACAAAATTGGTAATTATCAAAAACAAAATACTAAAAAGGGTGGGTATGTAAAAATGTCATTTGTAGAGAATGTTTTGGAAGAAGAAGCAACAATATTGTATCAAGAAAAAGTGTTGGAAGCAATACAGCAGGCTTTAAAAAAAGGATTTGTCAAAGCAGATATTTGCATCGTTACTCGAAAAAAGAAAGATGGTATTGCAATAGCTGATTTTTTAGTTGAAAAAGGGGTCAATATTATTTCTTCAGAAACATTATTGGTAAACAAGTCTAAAGAGGTGCGATTTATTATATCGTTTTTAACCTATTTATTGCAATCGGAAAATAAGAATTCAAAACTTGAATTACTGAATTACCTCTATCATAAATTACCAGTTGTTAATACTGAGCATGAGTTTTATTTTGAGTTACTTCAATTATCGTCAGAAGAGTTATTTAAGGAGCTTGCAATTTCGTATCAAATTCAATTTGATTATGAAGCGGTTCAGACACTTCCTTTTTACGAATTAGTTGAACAAGTAATACGTGCATTTTCATTGGTTGAAAGTTCCGATGCTTATGTGCAATATTTTTTAGATGAAGTACTCTCTTTTAGTCAAAAGAAATCAACAGGTATTCAAGGGTTTTTAGAGTATTGGGAACTTAAAAAAGAAAAGCTAAGTATTGTAGCTCCTGAAGGAAAAGATGCGATTACTTTAATGACGATTCATAAATCAAAAGGACTGGAGTTTCCGGTAATTATTTTTCCTTTTGCTGAATTAGATATTTATAAGGAACAAGATTCAAAAGTATGGTATCCTATAAACAAAGAAGATTATAATGGTTTCTCTGAAGCGTATTTGCATTTTAATAAAGAGATAGAGTTATATGGTGATGTTGGTGAAAACCTTTGGAAAGATCGAAGAACACAGTTAGAATTGGATAATATTAACTTATTATATGTGGCATTAACCCGACCGAAAGAGCAACTATATATAATTTCCAAAAAAGTAGTGAATAAAAAAACAGGTGATGAAAACACAAATTTATTTTCAGGGTTTTTTATCGGCTTTTTAAAACAAATTGGAAAATGGCAGGATGATGTTGATGATTATGAATTTGGAGAAATAACGAAAAAGTCTAATCCAACAATTATAAAAGAAACCAATACATTAAAGTTCATATCCTCTTCAAGATTAGATCATAATTTGTCAGTCCTTACTAAAGCAGGTTATTTGTGGGATACGGATCAAAAAGAGGCAATTGAGAAAGGGAATTTGATGCATTTAATTCTTTCAAAAATTTTATACAAGAGGGATGTAGATATTGTTTTTAAAGATTTTGTTTCTGACGGGACATTAAACAAAGAGCAAGAAAAAGAGTTGAAACCGCTATTAAGTAATTTAGTAACAATATCAGAATTGTCAGTTTATTTTGAAGAAGATTTTGGAGTCTATAATGAGCGTGCAATTTTATCTAAAAATGGCAATTTGTTAATTCCTGACCGAATTGTGTTCAAAGGAAAGGTAGCTACGATAATTGATTATAAAACGGGGGCATTTGATAGGAAACACGAAGAGCAAGTAAATACGTATGCATACGTACTGCAAGAAATGAATTATGAGGTTGATAAGAAATTATTAGTCTATTTAGATGATAAAATTACAATAAGAGAAGTTAGATGATAGGTGTAAAATAATTACATTTGCTAGCATAAACCCATTTTTAAAATAAAAAATCATGTACGGAAAAATAAAAGCACATTTAGAGAAAGAAATTCAAGAGATAAAGGATAATGGTTTGTATAAAAAAGAGCGTATTATAATATCTCCTCAAGATGCTGTAATCAAAATTTCTACAGGAGAAGAGGTGATTAACTTCTGCGCAAACAATTATTTAGGTTTATCGTCACATCCAGAGGTTATTCAAGCGGCAAAAGATGCTATGGACACACATGGTTTCGGAATGTCTTCAGTGCGTTTTATTTGTGGAACACAGGATATTCATAAAGAATTAGAGCAAAAAGTAGCGAATTTTTATGGTACGGAAGATACCATATTATATGCGGCAGCATTTGATGCAAATGGTGGTGTTTTTGAACCTTTGTTAGGAAAAGAAGATGCTATTATTTCTGATTCACTAAATCACGCTTCTATTATTGATGGAGTACGTTTGTGTAAAGCGGCAAGATACCGTTACCAAAACAGTGATATGGCTGACTTAGAGGCACAGTTAATAGCTGCTAATGAAAAAGGAGCTCGTTTTAAAATAATAGTAACTGATGGTGTGTTTTCTATGGATGGTATTGTTGCTCCATTAGATAAGATATGCGATTTAGCAGATAAGTATGATGCTTTAGTTATGATTGACGAATGTCATTCAGCAGGATTCATTGGAGAAACTGGAAGAGGAACATTGGAAGCTAAGGGTGTTTTAGATAGAATAGATATTATTACAGGTACCTTAGGAAAAGCATTAGGTGGTGCTATGGGAGGTTATACTACTGGTAAGAAAGAAATTATTGAAATTCTTCGCCAACGCTCACGCCCATACTTATTTTCAAACTCTTTAGCTCCAGCAATTGTAGGAGCGTCAATTAAAGTATTTGAAATGCTAGATACTGATACTGCTTTAAGAGATAAATTAGAGTGGAACACAAACTACTTTAAAAAAGGGATGAAAGCTGCTGGCTTAGACATTGTTGATGGTGATTCAGCTATAGTTCCAGTAATGTTGTATGATGCAAAATTGTCTCAAACAATGGCAGATATGTTGTTAGAAGAGGGGATATATGTAATAGGATTCTTTTATCCGGTAGTACCAAAGGATAAAGCAAGAATTAGAGTGCAATTGTCTGCGGCACACGAGAAAGAACATTTAGACAAAGCTATTGAAGCATTTACAAAGGTAGCCAAAGAGTTAAAGGTTATTTAAAAAGAGTATTTATAGCTTGGTTGTTAATTAAAAAGGGAAAAATAATTACTTAAATTTTTGTTAATAACTTTTTAGATACTACATTTGCTTTGATTAACACTTAAAATTAAATTTTATTAATATGAAACAATTTAGTAAATTATTGGTTGCATGCGCCTTATTATTAGGGTTTAGCGCTAATGCACAAACTGAAGACAATCCTTGGGCTGTTACTGTAGGAGGGAATGCAATTAATTTTTTAGCAGCTGGAAATGACGGACAAGTAGGTAACTCTGGTCAAGAATCGGCAATTTTCACAGAATTTCTTAATGTTGAAGATCAATGGAACTATGTTCCAGCAATATCTCAATTAACAGTAGGGAAATACATGGGTAGTGGAGTTAGTTTAGATTTATCTGCAACTTTCAATAAACTAACTCAGTATGGAAATCATAGTTCTGAGGATAATGATGTTAAAACATTAATTAGTCCAAATGATATTGATGAAATGTATTATGGACTTGATTTAGGTGTTAATTATCACTTAAACGGTTTATGGGAAGGTATGAATTGGTTAGACCCTTATGTAAGAGCTAATGCTGGTTTTAACTGGATGAATATTGGACAGGATGACGAAAGCGGTTTAGTAGCTGGTGGAGGTTTAGGAATTAACTTCTGGTTTAATGATAATATTGCATTAAAAGTACAATCTACTTACAAAAACAACTTTGCTGAAGAGTTAGAAAATGGTAACTATTTCCAAAACACATTAGGATTAACTTTCGCTTTCGGAGGGTCTGATGTTGATGGTGATGGAATATACGATAAATATGATGCTTGTCCAGAGGTTTTTGGATTAGAAGAATTTAAAGGATGTCCTGATTCTGATAAAGATGGGATTGAAGATTCTAAAGATGCTTGTCCTGATACTTTTGGAGTAGCTGAATTCAACGGATGTGCTGATACTGACGGTGACGGTGTAGCTGATCCTCAAGATGAGTGTGTTGATGTTGTAGGATTAAAAGAATTAAACGGTTGTCCTGATGCTGATGCTGATGGTATTGCTGATGCTAAAGATGGCTGTCCTCAAGTAGCTGGTCCAGCTGCTAACAACGGATGTCCTTGGCCTGATACTGATGGTGATTCAGTTTTAGATAAAGATGATCAATGTGTTGATGTTGCAGGAACTGTAGCAAACAACGGTTGTCCAGAAGCTACTGAAGAAATTGTTAAGAAATTAAATGCTTACGCTAAAACAATCTTATTTGATTCAGGAAAAGCATCTTTTAAAGAACAAGCTTTTGCAGCTTTAACTTCTATGAATGCAATCTTTAAAGAATACCCAACTGCTAAATTTGCATTAGGTGGACATACTGATAGCCATGGTGCAGCAAAAAGCAACCAAAAATTATCTGAAAACAGAGTAAACGCTGTAAGAGACTGGTTCGTCGCTAACGGAATTTCTGCTGACAGATTAACTGCTACTGGATTTGGTGAAACAACTCCAATTGATTCTAACAAAACAAGAGCTGGTAGAGCAAACAACAGAAGAGTAGAGGTTAAATTAGCAAACTAATTTAATTCTAACATATATTTTTAAAAGCGCCTCGATATCGAGGCGCTTTTTTTATGCAATCAATTTAGATATCAATCTTGGTCATTTTAATAAATAGAATTAATTTACATCTTTTAAGTTTATTCAGAATTAAATGAAAGTCATTACATGAAAAGTTTTATAGCAAAATGTTTAGAGGAAATAGATGTAGAGGCAAGTTCTATAAGTGATTCAGTTTTTGTGTTGCCAAGTAAAAGAGCGGGAGTTTTTTTAAAAAAAGAACTTTCAAAATACTATCAAACTACTTTTTTTCTTCCTAAGATAATAAGCATTGAAGAATTTATAGAAGATGTTTCTGGAATTGCTACTAGCGGTAATTTAGAAACACTTTTTACATTTTATAAAGTATATACTTCAATCATTCCAAAGGACTTAAAAGAATCTTTTGAATCTTTTTCAAAATGGGGGCAAATTTTATTACATGATTTTAATGAAATTGATCGGTACGGAATCGATGCAAAGCAATTTTTTGCTAACCTATCAAATATCAAGCAAATTGAAAACTGGTCGCCTAATGAGGAACCAACAGAGTTGATAAAAAACTATTTGGATTTTTGGAAAAATTCGCATCAATATTATAATGCATTACAATCCGAATTACTACAAAGTAGTTCAGGCTATCAAGGCCTAGTATATCGTGAAGCATCAAATCAGATTGAACACTATATTCAAAATAATAAACAGCATCATTATTTTTTAGGGTTTAATGCCTTAAACGCTTCTGAAGAAACTATTTTTCAAGAGATGTTACTGCAAGACCGAGCAACTGTTATTTGGGATACTGATAAGTTGTTTTTTGAATCCAATACCAATAGCTCAAGTCATTTTTTAAGAAAGTATCATACTGATTGGAGTTATTATGACGACACTAATTTTTCAATGATATCTGATGAATTTTCATCTAAAAAAAACATTGATGTTATTGCATTGCCAAAAAACATAGGTCAAGTAAAAAAAGTTGGTGATTTATTAAGACTTTTATCACCAAAGGAATTAAAAGAAACAGCTGTAGTTTTAGGCGATGAAAGTTTATTGTTGCCACTTTTAAATTCGCTCCCTAAAAATGTAACGGATATCAACATAACTATGGGGATGTCGTTAAAAGATATTCCGTTAACTTCTTTTTTTGACAGTATTTTTCAGCTCTATTTCAAACAAAAAGGTGATCGATTTTATTATAAAAAGTTACTTCATTTCTTAAACAACAATTATACTAAGTTATTGATAGGAACTGATTCCGTAAATAATTTGATTACTTATATTCAACAATATAATATTATCAGTATTACAACAAAGGAAGTAAAGGGAATTCTGCCAAATAACGAACTTTTAGAGACTATATTATCATTAGGAAAGTCTACAACATCGGAATTTATATCAGTGTTTAAAAGCATCATATTCGCTTTAAAAGAGAAAGTAGATGACCCACTAACAAACCAGTTGGATTTAGAGTATCTATATCGTTTTAATGAGGTATTTAATGTATTGGATGTACTCCAAGAAAAGTATAAGTCAATAACAAGTATCGATGAGTTTTATCAAATTTATAAAGAAGTTTTAAGTTCAGAAACCTTAGACTTTAAGGGAGAACCAGTACAAGGATTACAAATAATGGGGATGCTAGAGTCACGCGTATTAGACTTTAAACGCGTTATTCTTACTTCAGTTAATGAGGGAATATTACCATCTGGTAAAAGCAATAATTCCTTTATTCCTTTTGATTTAAAAATAGCCTTTAAATTACCAACCTATTATGATAAGGATGCAGTATATGCATACCACTTCTTTCGACTTTTACAAAGAGCAACAGATGTTAGCTTGATTTATAACACTGAGCCGGATGGATTAAATGCAGGTGAAAAGAGCCGGTTTTTATTGCAGTTAGAAGCGCTTATTTCTGATGAACATAACATAAGCTATGAAGTTTGCTCTCCTGATATACCAGCTACTACTCTGGAATTACAAGTAATTCAAAAAGATGAAAAGGTGATAGCACGATTAAAAGAGATTGCCAAAAAAGGTTTTTCCCCTTCAGCCTTAACACAGTATGTAAGAAACCCAATTGACTTTTATCAGCAAAAAGTATTACGGATTTATGAAGAGGATGAAGTAGAAGAAACGGTAGCAGCTAATACCTTAGGGACTATTGTTCATAATACCTTGGAGAACTTTTATAAGCCATTAGAAAATCAAATCCTAACCAAAGAATTGGTTTTACAAATGCAGAAACAAATTACTTCTGAAGTGGGTAAGCAGTTTCAGTTAGAGTTCAAAAAAGGAGATATCACCAAAGGAAAAAATTTAATTATATATAATATTGCAAAACGCTATGTGTCTAATTTTTTAAAGCAAGAATTAAAATTGATAGCTGAAAGTAATGAAGTTATTATTCGACATATTGAATCTGATTTACGCACTGAAATTAAAGTTCCAGGATTAGAGTTTCCGATATTTATTGCAGGAAAAGTGGATCGGATTGATGAGGTTGACGGAACGATTAGGATTATTGATTATAAAACGGGTAAAGTAGATCAGAGTAAGGTTGAGTTGGTTAATTGGGAAGACATCACTACTGATTATACAAAATACAGTAAGCCGTTTCAGATATTAATGTATGCATATATGATTCAATCTCAGAAACAATTTGCTAAACCAATAGAGGCTGGAATTATTTCATTTAAAAACTTAAGTGCTGGTTTTTTGAAATTTGCAAAAAAAGATAAAGCAGGTAGAGGAGCCACAAAAGATGTACTCATCACTCAGGAAACGTTTGATAATTATTTGAGTGAATTGTATCAGTTGGTGCTAGAAATTTGTAATGTAAACATACCTTTTACAGAAAAAGAAGTGTAATATGATAAAGGAAACAAGTATTCTCCAAAGAGAAAATAAAAAACCAATACTTTTAGATGTTTCATTTAACAAAAATGGAAAGCAAAAGCCAATATTAATTTTTTGTCATGGATACAAAGGATTTAAAGATTGGGGATGTTGGAATGTTTTAGCTTCACGTATTGCAAAAGAAGATTTTTTCTTTTTAAAGTTTAACTTCTCTCATAACGGAGGAACAATGGAACAACCAATCGATTTTCCGGATTTAAATGCTTTTGGAGAGAATAACTTCACTAAAGAACTAGATGATTTAGAAAATGTAATAACATGGATTACAAACCCTGAAAATAAATATTCAAACGAAATAAATTCTCAGGATGTTATTTTAGTTGGGCATTCCAGAGGTGGAGGAATCGTAACAATTAAAGCTTCTGAAGATGATCGAATTACAAAGGTAATTACTTTAGCTGGCGCATCAGATTATAAGTCCAGATTCCCTATTGGCGATGAATTAGCATATTGGAGAAAAGAAGGGGTAGCTTATGTAGAAAATACAAGAACGAAACAACAAATGCCTCATTTTATTCAGTTTTATGATGATTTTATGAAAAATGAAGCTCGGTTAACAATATCGTCAGCAGCCAAAAAAATTAACATGCCACATTTAATCATCCATGGTACAACTGATGAAACAGTACCATTTCAAGAAGCGGAGGCATTACATAGTTGGAGCACAGAAAGTGAGTTGTTTGCTATTGAAAACGCTAACCATGTTTTTGGAGGAAGCCACCCTTGGGAAAGTAATACCTTACCAGAAGATATGGAGTTGGTAGCCAATGAAATTATAAATTTTAGCAACTAATGACAATTACGAAACCTACTAAAGCAGACATTTCAAAATTACTGATAGTCACAAAAACTTGTGCAAAAGCAATGATAAGTAACGGTATTTATCAATGGGATGATGATTATCCTTCCTATGAAGCTTTTGAAAAAGATATAGAAATAGGGCAACTATGGCTTATAAAAAGCCAAGAGACCATAATTGGATCTGTAGTGATTTCTGATATAATGGATGAAGAGTATAAAGTTATTGAATGGTTGACGTCAAATACTAAAAATGTATACATACATCGTTTAGCAATTCACCCTGAGCAACAAGGAAAAGGATTGGCACAAAAATTAATGGATTTTGCTGAAAACTACGCCAAAGAAAATGGATATGTTTCTGTGCGTTTAGATACGTTTAGTTTGAATGAGCGCAATAATATTTTTTATCAAAAGAGAGGGTATCAAAAATTAGGAAATGTATATTTTCCTAAGCAAAGCGAGCATCCTTTTCATTGTTATGAATTAGTACTGTAAACCCCACCGGTGAGTTTGAGTTCTTGAGACTTGTCTCATGAAAAATAATAGTTTTAATATATGCCTTGAATAATTACATCGAGGTATTTAATGTAGTCATTTAATTGAAAGTAGATTTAAGTTTTAAAGGAATTAATAAGTTAGCAATCCCTGCATTGATTGCTGGTATAGCGGAACCTATCATTTCCGCTACGGATTTAGCCATTATTGGAAACTTACCCAATCATAGTGCTGAAGCAGCAGCAGCTGTAGGCTTAGTATCTGTGTTTTTGAATGCATTAATATGGATGTTAGGACAAAGTAGAAGTGCTATTTCATCCATAGTGTCCCAATATTTGGGGGCAGGAAAATTATCAGAAGTTAAAAACTTACCCATTCAAGCGATATTGATTATTATAGGTATTAGTGTCTTTATACTAAGCGTCACTTATCCTTTTGCGAGAGAAATTTTCAGCTTGTACAATGCCAAAGGATTGGTGTTGGATTATTGTGAAGATTATTATCAAATTAGAGCGATTGGTTTCCCTATGATATTGGTAACATTTGCTGTTATGGGAACATTTAGAGGCTTGCAAAACACCTATTATCCTATGCTGATAGCCATAACAGGTTTGGTAGTAAACTTAGGGCTGGATGTTATTTTAGTATTCGGTATTGAGGGGTATCTTGCTCCTTTAGGCTTGAAAGGAGCTGCATATGCAAGTGTAATTTCACAAGCCGTAATGGTATTACTTTCATTTTATTATCTCATTAAAAAAACATCAATCATTATTAGGTTTAGTCTTCCATTTAATAAAGAAATAAAGAATTTAATGATAATGATTCTCAATCTTTTTGTGAGAACTTTAGCGTTAAATGTTGCATTGAATTTGTCAAGCTATTTTGCTGCTAGTTATGGGGTAGTGTATATTAATGCCTATACTATAGCTGTTAATATTTGGTTTATTTGTGCATTTGTAATTGATGGTTATGCAAGTGCAGGAAATATGATATCTGGGAAATTGTATGGAGCTAACGATTTTGAAAACTTACTTGTTTTAAGGAAAAAACTAACCAAATACGGATTAGTTGTAGGGCTGTTGTTGTTACTTGTCTTAGGTACTTTTTATTATCCTATTGGTAGATTGTATTCTAATAATGAATTGGTTCGAGAGCAATTTTATAACACCTTCTGGATCGCCATAGCAATGCAGCCTTTGTGTGCTGTAGCCTTTATTTATGATGGAATGTATAAAGGAATGGGGAAGATGAAAACGCTTAGGAATTTATTATTACTAACCACGTTTTTAGGGTTTATACCAGTATTGCTTATTGCAAATTATTTCGACCTGATGTTATACGGTGTTTGGTTGGCTTTTGTAGTTTGGATATTTTTAAGAGGATTCATATTAAAATTAGATTTCAAAAAATCAATTAAAAGAGAAAAGCAAAAAGCTCTTTAAAAGAAATCACCTGCATGTACTATAAATTTCCAAATAAACAGAACTGCAAAGCATGAAGCCACAATAAATTTAATAAAGACTGAACTTAGTAGTCCTAATAATGATCCAAAAGCAGCTTTTACAGCTATATTAGATTTAGTCCCGTAAAGTATTTCACCAGTTAAGGCTCCTAAAAACGGACCAATAATAATACCAAAAGGAGGGAAAAAGAAAATACCAATTAGTAATCCTACGGTAGTTCCGATAACACCATACCTGGATCCTCCAAAACGTTTTGCCCCCATTGCTGGGATAAAATAATCTAAGATGAATATAGTAAGTGCTAGTATTAAAGTAATTCCTAATACCGTATAACTCATCGGTACGGCATCTGTAAGATATAAAAATAATAATCCAAACCAGCTGGTAATAGGTCCGGGAAGTATTGGAATGAAACTACCAATTATACCACCAATAATTAATATAAAACCAACTATAATAAAGACTATATCCATGCTTTTGTTTTGTTATATGACGTCTCATTTATCATTTTGTTACAATTTTGTAACTAATAAACTAGTTTAAACTATATTTTTAGTTACATTTGTATAACTAAGTTTTTAGTTTAAAAGATTAAATCCAAGAAATATGAAGCAGTTAACGAGAGCAGAAGAAGAGGTCATGCAACATTTATGGAGCTTAAATGAAGCTTCAGTAAAAGAAATTATTGCTTTATTTCCTGAACCAAAACCAGCGTATAATACTGTATCTACAATTATAAGAATATTAGAAACTAAGGAGTTTGTTAATCATAAGCAAAAAGGAAAAGGATATATCTACTTCCCTTTAGTAGCCAAAGAAAAGTATAGCAAACAATCGGCTCATAAATTAGTAGAAGGTTATTTTCAAGGCTCTTTTAAAAGCATGGTTTCTTATTTTACTAAGAATAATGACATATCAGTAAGTGACTTAGAAGCGATATTAAAAGAGTTGAATTCTAAAAAAAAATAGTATGCAAACGATCATATTACAAATACTCGTTTTTCAATTATGCTTTTTAATAGTGTATGAATTGCTGTTAAGAAAAGAAACTTTTTTTAATTGGAATAGAGCATATTTACTAATCACATCTGTGGTATCCTTAGTAGTTCCGTTTATCAAGCTAAAGTCATTTGCTACCGTTATCCCTAGTGAGTTTATAATTAGCCTTCCGACTGTAATATTAGGAGAAACTAAACCAGTAGACTCAATTGTGGTAGATAGTATAGAAATTGCTTTGGTGAACAACCAATCACTATTCTCTGTAGTTTGGATTTGGTATGCAGGTATAGTTGTTTTTACAGTTGTATTACTATTTAAATTATTCAGAATATGGAGATTCAAATTAACGAGTAGTTCTGTACAGAGACAAGGATATTCAATTATAACACTTAAAAACTCAGAAGATGCATTTTCGTTTTTAAAGAGTATTTTTTTAGGAGATCAAATAGAGAGTACTCAGAAAGAAAGCATTTTAAAGCATGAGAAAGTTCATGTGGAAGAAAGGCATACAATAGATTTATTGTGGTTTGAAATCTTACGAATTGTATTCTGGTTTAATCCCTTAGTTTACATATACCAAAAAAGAATTACTGAAGTTCACGAGTTCATCGCCGATAAAAGTGCTTCAAAATACCAACAAAACTATTACGAAAACCTGTTAGCCAAAACATTTAACATCGCTCAGTTCTCGTTAGTTAATCAATTTTATTCATCATCATTAATCAAAAAACGTATCATTATGTTAACAAAAGAAAAATCAAACAAAACTAAATTAGTAAAGTATGTGACCATCATACCAATTGTATTATCAATGCTGGTATATGTTTCCTGTACCGATGCTTTGGAAGTTGAAAATAGTACTGAAATGACTGTTAGTTCAGAAACTACTGTGTTAGAAGATGTTCATAACATCATTATAGAAAAACTACCTAACCCACAAAGTTATTCAAAACCTCTTACTGCTACTCATAAGAAATCACTTAGGGATGCTATGAAGGAATACATTAAGGAGAATGATCAGAAAATCAACAACACTGATTGGGAAAAATATAGAGAATTTTATGTGGCTATGATTTATGGGAAACCCGAAGAGGAAAAACAAAAAGTAAAAACAACAGATCTTTATGTGTTTTTTACATCATCAACGCTCGTTAAATTTTTAATTGATGATGTTAAAAGAGATACGGAATTAACCAATCCAGGTATATTAAATTATAGTAGAGATGAATTCAATCAATTGGCTAGCCTGAATTATATTCTGCCAAATGAACAAGAGTATCAAAAAAAGTATGATGAATTTTTGAAATCTGATGGATATGATAAGTTCAAAAAAGATAAAATGGAAGAAGAAAATAGTATAAATATATCAAATATAGATACACCTCCGATTTACCCAGGTTGTAACGAAAACGCAACTACGGAAGATTTGCAAAAATGTTTTAGCATGAGTATTGCTAAACATGTAAATGAACATTTTGACACTAATATTGCTAAAAACAATAACTTATCTGGTAGACAACGTATCAACACCATGTTTAAAATTGATAATAACGGAATGATAATGGATATTAAAGTCCGTGCACCACACCAAAGTTTAGTAACAGAAACAGAACGTGTGTTAAACCTTTTACCAAAAATGAAACCAGGAATACATGAAGGGAAAGTGGTTACAGTACCTTATTCATTACCAATCATAATTCAAGTAAACTAAATGAAGAAAATATTTTTATTACTGATAAGTATACTATCAACTAAAGCCGAAGCTCAAACTTCGGCTTTAGCCGTTGCTGATAGTTTGTTTCAATTAGGGAATTATTCAAAGGCCATTTCCTTTTATGAAAAGGATGTTGATAAAAGCGTTTATACGCTAACTAAAATTGCACAGTCCTATGTTGGTTTAGGGGCAAATAGAAAAGCGATACCATATTATGAAAACATTGTTTTAAAGGATAGTACACGGTTAATTAATCAATATGAATTAGGGAAATTATATTATAAAATTAAGGCTTCTGAAAAGGCATTTAATTGTTTTAAAAAGCTGATGGAAAAGGATAAACAAAATCCAAATTTTCGATATCAATTAGGATTGGTTCAGTTGCAAGCAAAAGATAAAAAATATATTGAATCATTCAGAAAAACAGTTGCTTTAGATCCATTCCATTTAAAAGGAATCAAACAATTGTGTAAATATTATTTAAAAAAAAGTAGCTGGGTTTCTTTTGAGAAATATAGTTCTATAGGATTACAAAACTATC
>Ga0209292_1001018_pt1 | contig 35161 bp, 30 predicted proteins | sample GOMGulsemesocosm_2_FD_184634 | JGI IMG/M metagenome (GOLD analysis project Ga0209292, IMG submission 184634) | Methane-oxidizing microbial communities from mesocosms in the Gulf of Mexico - GOM9C Gulf of Mexico (SPAdes) (version 2) | ecosystem: Environmental > Aquatic > Marine > Cold seeps...
GCGTACCTTACCAACATCTAAAGCTTTATACTCTTTTGCTATAACCTCGAAACCAGTAGATTTTTTAACTGCAACCCCGACACGTTGTACCCAGTCCTTGGTCGAAAAATAATAATCATAGTCATTACCAAAAACTTTACGCGCCCAATACTCACTTTCAACTTCTTGCAGTGCAATAACATCAGCATTTAATTGCTTGGCATATTCTGCAAGTTGCTGGTAATCATCGGCAGTACGTTTATTATATTCATGGGATCCGAGCCAAGCTATGTTCCAGGAAGCAATTTTTATCTCACTAGCCTTCTTGTTCACCACATCACTTTCTGGTGAAGCGGCTGTAGTTGAATGACTACTGCAGCCAGCAATAGCTAATAATAAAGTGATTAATATTAATTTTTTCATCAAATTTCTCTTCAATTTATCGCTTTTATATAACCATTCGGTCAGGATTTTTTATGGGTTGCAACAGTACACTAGTTATACCGCAAAAAAAACCCAAGATTATTGAAAATTTAGTATTATACCAATCGGATTAATTAACTGATCACTTAGCGAGAATTAAAAGGCTTAGAGGCAAGGCATTGATTGAAGATAATGGTTATTCAGGAGAATATACTCCTGCATTCTCTAAGAAGCTACATCCGTGTAGCGCCCTTGTCAAAATCAATAACGCCGCATGTAAGCCTTTTCAACTCGCCCTTTGGGAACTCAGTAGCAAACTGATAACATCACAAAATGAATAAAATATAGAATAACTATGTTTAACACATTTTGTTTGTTCTAAGCTAGATACTGTAGCTCTACGTTGGCCAGTTCATTAATCCGTTTGGTATTAGTTACTGCAACCAACAGTTGGCAAGTTAGTATTAATCAAACCATTTACAGTAAATGGATTTTCCGTTGAATCTTTATTAAACGTGACTTTAGTTGCATCAAGGTAGCGAAAGTCACCAGCTGCATTTAAATGCCAAAGATTAGTTTCTAACTGTTCAAAGCAGAAGTCTCCAGTATCACCATGACTAATTAATACGGGTTTGTTGATTCGCCTTGCAAGGTTTTGAAAAGCTTGTCGATACATAGCAAAAGCATCACATGCATCTGAAGAATTACTCGTGCAAGGAAGCGCCTTTAATACATTTTTTTGATAAATATCTGCTTGAAAACCAATAATGATAGCGTCGAAATCATTAGCTTTCTTTTCAATATCTATAAGCCATTCAAGGTTTAACTGGTCTCGTCTATCGACTCTCTTAAGGGCATTTTGTTTTTTTGATTTAATGATTTCAACACGGCCATTGCTCGTGCCGACTATGTGTAAGGTACTTATGGCTAAACGGTCATTAATCCATAACTTATTTTCTATTTGTTCTGGCTGGGTGGAAATAGAAGCTAAATTTTCACTTAATAGCGGAGGAGTCTTAAACATCAATGTGGATAAATAGTCGAGTCTTTCGAGTTCATCATAACTATAAAATAGGAAAAAACGATCACAATCAGTCCAATCGTTATCTCCAGGTGTATAAATAACTCTACCGGGCTGAACTTGAGATAATAGCGCTTTATGCTCAGTTAATAGCTCATTAGTGCATGAATCTCCGCCACTTTTTAAGTCTCCTAAGTGCATTACTACAGAAGGGTTTTCTGCATTAATCAGACGGTATAATATGCCATTAGGGCCTTGTAGCATCTGCTTTTCTTTATCGCTATAGGGAGTGTCTGCCAATAAAACAATTGTTTGTGCCCAAAGTGTTGAACTGCTAACGCAAAGCAATATAAAAATAATTGCTTTACACCGTTTCTTCCAGAAGTATGTGCTGAAATTCATCAGAAGCCTTTTAAATAATCGAAGAGCAAAGAATAATAAAAGCTAAATTAACGAAGAATGGTAATTGATGCAAGTGAGTTAATATGTATTTAATTAACCAAATGGTCAGGTTATTTCTTTGTGGGTATTGAACAAAATCAATAAAAGAGTAAAATCATTAGGGTCTGTTGAACTTTCGAGATTACTTTTACAGCAACTTGTTTGGTATTTAGACAAGGCAGAATATGTGACGTGTAGCTGGCTACTCGAACAGACGATAACGTAGACTAAATTTCAAACAAGTGCTGCCCTTTAGGGTTCATTTAAAACCAATTTACTCATTGTTGCTCGCTTTTTTAATAGAATGACTATGATACAAAGCTCGCGTCGCGATTAAATTCGTTTTAAATTGAATAAATTTTAACCCTGAAAGATCAACAGCCCCTAATATTATGACTAAAGAGAAGTAAAGTTATGCAAGTACAAGTTGTCGATTACTCAGCCAAAGGCGCGGCAGAAAAATTTGTTAAAAGTTTACATGAAACTGGTTTTGGAGTGCTTATCAATCACCCAATCAAACAGAGTCTAGTTGAGTCTATTTACAAAAACTGGCAAGCATTTTTCTTAAGCGAAGAGAAACATAGCTTTGCTTTTGATCCCGTTAAGCAAGATGGTTATTTCTCGCCTGATATCTCTGAAACGGCAAAAGGTCATAGTAAAAAAGATATAAAAGAGTATTTCCATGTTTACCCTTGGGGCCGTATTCCTAAGCAGCTTAATGAAGAGATTTTACAGTATTACCGACTAGCTTCTGAACTCGCGGCCGAGTTACTTGATTGGGTAGAAGAATATAGTCCTGCTGACGTGGCTGATAACTATTCAGAAGCGTTATCTAATATGATTAAAGATACGCCAAATACTTTATTACGCATATTACATTACCCACCACTTACCGGTGATGAAGAAGCTGGAGCCGTGAGAGCAGCAGCACATGAAGATATTAACTTATTAACGATATTACCTGCAGCCAATGAACCTGGTTTACAAGTTCAACGTCAAGATGGAGAGTGGATGGATGTACCTTCTGACTTTGGTAACTTGATTATTAACATTGGCGATATGTTACAAGAAGCATCAGGGGGCTATTTTCCATCGACCAGTCATCGAGTTATCAACCCTACAGGCAAGGGAAGCGATAAGTCTCGTATTTCATTGCCGTTATTTTTACACCCTCGCAGTGAAGTGGTTTTATCAGACAAACATACCCAAGCGAGTTATTTACTCGAACGTTTACGTGAGTTAGGCGTTAAAGTTTAGTAGAATCAATTAACATATTGAACAAGATTACTTAGGCCGACATGTGGAATCACTTGTCGACTTTTGTATTTTTAAAAGCTATATCTTCTCCCTCCTTAATAAGTCACTGTTTTAACCATTGAAATCCTGCACTTTGATGGGTAACGGGTATATAATCTTTTATACAATTGACTAAGCAATTCATTAAATAAGACAATGATGATGAAATTAAACTGTGATTTAGGTGAGAGTTTTGGTGCTTGGACCATGGGGCTTGATGATGAAGTGATGCCTCATATTGACCAAGCAAATATTGCTTGCGGTTTTCATGCTGGCGATGCTTTAGTGATGCAAAAAACGCTGGCATTAGCTAAACAATATAACGTGAGCATAGGAGCGCACCCTAGTTACCCTGATTTAGTTGGCTTTGGTCGTCGTTCAATAAATTGCACGTCAGAGGAGATTATAGCCTTAATACATTATCAGGTGGCAGCACTTGATGGCATGGCAAATATTCAAGGGCTATCGGTAGAATATGTAAAGCCCCATGGCGCACTTTATAACGACATGATGAAAAAACCTGAGGTGTTTGATGCCATTTTAATGGCAATTTCCCAATACCCTAAAAAACTTGCGTTGATGTTACAAGCAACAGCTGACATAGAGCACCATAAAGCTCAGGCAAAAAAACTAGGTATTGCCATATATAGTGAAGCATTTGCAGATCGTTGTTATGACGATGAAGGCAGACTACTTGCTCGTACCCAGGAGGGGGCTGTGTTAAATAAAGAAGCCATGCTCACCCAAGTAAAGCAATTATCGACACAGGGAAGCATTACGACTATCTCAGGCAAGGTACTTAAGCTTAGCGTAGATAGTCTTTGTGTTCATGGAGATAATATTGCAGGAGTTCAGGCTATGCGCGAAATTAAAGATTTACTGAGCAAATGACAACACAGATAAATGAGACTATACGGCTCGATGTTGCCGGTGAAAATGCCTTAATGCTTTACTTTACTTCCAATGTAGATCAATCGAGTGAGCAGTCGGCTTTGGAAATTCCCCCTGAAATATCTCCTAATATTAGCAATGATGTTCATCAAGCTGTTCAGCTTATAAGGTCACACTTCAGCACTGAAATAGTAGATCTAATCCCTTCATATGCTTCAATTTTAGTGGTATTTAATTTACTTGAAATTGATCACCACCGTTTACGTAATAAGCTAAAAAGTGTATTGAATCAATGTCACAATGCAAGTGAAAAGCAAGGCAGGTTAGTTGAGTTACCTGCCTATTATTCCCTTGAATCTGGAGTAGATTTAGCGCGTATTGCTAAACACGCTAAGTTAACCGTTGAGCAAGTTATCGCTTTACATCAAGCACAGGAATATCGTGTTTATGCAATAGGTTTTGCCCCAGGCTTTGCCTATTTAGGTGAAGTTGATGAACGTATTGCTATGGCTAGGTTAACGACGCCAAGATTAAAAGTGCCCAAAGGAGCTATTGCTATTGCTGATAGACAAACCGCTGTTTACCCAGCTCAATCTCCGGGGGGCTGGAATATCGTCGGTTTATGTCCTATCGATATGTTTAACGCACAAGCAAAGCCAAGCATGCCTGTAGAAGTAGGGGATAGAGTAAAATTTTTTGCCATTACAAAATCTGAATTCCTGGAGCTAGGTGGTCTTTTATCAAATCAAGTGAGTTTAAATGACTGATAGCAATAATGCTTTAGGGCTTAAGGTTACCAGCGCAGGTGTTTTGAGTTTAATTCAAGATGCAGGGCGTTATGGTGCATTTAACTTGGGGCTTACCAATGGCGGCCCAGCTGATCCCCTTGCCTTTTATTGGGCTAACAGATTATGTGGCAACGAACTCAATTCAACCGTCATTGAAATTAGCCTAGGTGGATTAGCGCTGACTGCACAAATTGATTGCGTTATAGCCGTTACGGGCGCACCTATGCCATTGACCATTAATGGCCAAGCAACAGAGCTTTGGCGCAGTGTGATTGTTGCAGCAGGCGATAGCATTCATTTAGGTTTTACTCAGCTTGGCGTGCGTTGTTATTTAGCAGTAGCAGGAGGCTTTGATATAAAGCCTATTTTTGGCAGCACATCAACAGTATGCAGAGAATCAATTGGTGGTATCCGTGGCGGAAAACTTATTGAGAATGATGTATTACCTTGCCAAGTAGTCACTAAAGCGGCTAATAAACAAAAACAATTGATGTTACCTGAACACGACCAGCCAAAATATTCGAATGAAGTGCTATTACATACAGTATTGAGTTATCAACAACAGCATTTTTCACGTATAGAAAAAAGACTGTTTTTCTCAAGTGAGTATCAAGTAAGTAAACATTGGGATCGTATGGGCTATCGTTTACAAGGTCGAGCGATAAAAGCCGATATCGATGGTATTTTATCGGAAGGTATCTGTTATGGCGCGGTACAAATACCAGCGGATGGTCAGCCTATTGTATTACTTAATGACAGACAAACTATTGGTGGCTATCCTAAAATTGGCGCCGTTATTTCGCAAGATTGTGCTAAGTTAGCTCAATGTCGTCAAGGTGATAACGTGCGATTTGAGCCTATTTCTATATCACAAGCAGATAATTTATTTCACCTTAACTTAAGACGCTTTACTCAAACGTCACTTATCACCTATACGTAAAAGCAAGCCATTATAGGCTTGCCTTAGTTTGAATCTATAGCAATGACCTCAGTGCACAGGCGCCAAATTGAAGACTATTTAGCCATTGGGGATATATAGCCATCAGGCTTTAATGCTAATACATCACAGTTCAGTAAATCAATGACATGTTCAGCGGTATTACCAATCAGCGCGGCGGAAATCCCAGTACGACCAATCGTGCCTAAAATAACCAACTCGGCATCAATTTTTAAAGCGGCTTCTTCAATAACTGTTTCGGGTAACCCCTCTTCAACATAAGTTTTACTTAAGGGAATATCAAAAGTATTAGCATGCTCGGCCATTGCTTCTTTATGATGTGTCTGCATAACGTTGTTATATTCGCTGGCATCAAACTCAGGTATTTCTATAGCGATATTCACCGGAGTACCAGGGTAAGAATTAACTAAGTGCACATTCGCAGTGATCAGCTGGGCAATACCTTTAGCTTGTTTGGTAATGGTTTGATTTAGAGATAAATGCTCGGGCTCATCGCTACCGACGTGAAGCGCAGCTAAAATATTCCCCTGCAGAGGCCATTCGTGATCTTTAACAAGTAATACCGGACAAGGGCACTTTCTTAGAATATGCCAGTCGGTAGGAGTGAATACGACTGATTTGAATTTGTCATGCTGATGTGTGCCTTTAATAACTAAATCGTGATTCTTCTCAATGACTTGGTCAATAATTGCTTCAAAGGGGCGGTTATGCCAAACAACTTTACTGACAATGTTTATTGAAGTATTGGTCACAGAGATGATGTCATCTACCCATTGCTGTTTTTCATTAATCACTATTTGACGCATGCTATTGCGTTCGCCACTAGACAAAATAGTGGTCATTTCATAAGAAAAATCAAAAATGCTAAAAAAAGCGGTAATGGTTAGCGGCTGAGTAGGATCGGCAATATTAATTCTGGTGGCGAGATCGACGGCTCTGTTAAGGGCTTTTTGTTCATCTGTTGTTGGATCAATCACAACGAGGATATTTTGATACATGTCCATGGCAACCTCTGCAAACTAATACCAATTCTACTAATTAAGTACTCTACTTTTTTATGAGGAAAAAGGGATAATTACAAGGCATAAATTTTACTAAGTAGTTATTCTACTTATAAAGTTTATAACGAAGTAGTTATTCTTTTTAACCATTAAAAATGAATTGTTAATTAATGGACTTGGTATAATTAATAACGTTATATTATTTATAGCAAAGTTGACAAATTAATGCTTGTTTTAAATCAAGTTTGTTATTGGTTTTTTATTGAGCAATGACAATATAAAACCAATAACAATAAGTCGGGAAGAGTTATAGAGCAGCAGTATCGCAAAGACTATCGATATCAATAATAGAAATTAATTTTCCATCAACTTTAATTAAGCCACTTTTGTGGAAGCGATTTAATAAACGGCTAATTGTTTCAACCGTTAAGCCAATATAATTACCAATATCACTACGAGTCATGGTTAAACGAAACTCAGTCGAAGATAATCCTCGCGCATGATAACGCTCACTTAAACTGACGATGAACGTAGCGACGCGTTGCTCGGCATTTTTTCTATTAAGCAATGTCAGCATTTCTTGATCAGTTTTAATTTCGTTACTCATTAAACGTAATACCTGCTTTTTAAGCTTAGGCATTGTATTAGATAACTCATCTAAATTGTCATAAGGTATTTCACAGACCATTGATGTTTCAAGGGCTTGGGCAAAACTAGGGTGAGAACTTTCTGCAATGGCATCAAAGCCTAGTAAATCACCCGCTAAATGAAAGCCAGTAATTTGCTCTTCACCTTGTTCATTTACGGTAAACGTTTTAAATGTTCCAGAACGAATAGCATATAACGCATGCATGTCTTGACCGTCATGAAAGATTTTATCGCCTTTATGAATCGGGCGTTTACGGTCAATAATATCGTCAAGAGAATCAAGTTCTTTGTTATTTAAAGAAAAAGGTAAGCACAACTCACTGATACTACAGTTTTGGCACTTGATATGTTGAGTTGTAGGGCAGCTTTTATTTTGCATGGTAATACTCGATGACGTAGCTATTTACGTTAATTTTAGGACAAGTCTATGTTATTAGAACATAAGTTGATATGCAACAATAAAACTGTATATACCATAGCTAATAAGTGAAATTGCCATGATTTTTCGAAAGATAGAATTGACGAGGAGTTTTTTTATGCTACCAATACCCAATGATAGTGCAACTAAAGCGGGCAAAGTACCTAAGCCGAAAAATAACATGATAGTCGCGCCAGTTAAAGTACTGCCGCTAGCAAGTGCCCAAGTTAGCGTTGAGTACACCAATCCACACGGCAACCAGCCCCATAACGCGCCTAAACCAAGCGCTTTTTTGCTGTTATTCACAGGGATGACATGTTTGGCCATAGGTGACAAGTAGTTCCATAAACCTTTGCCTAACGCTTCTATTCGGTTTAACCATAAAAGCCATTGACCAATATATAAGCCAAGTAGGATCAGAAAAACCGCAGCAACTAGGCGTAAACCAGCAATAGGCAAGCCAACATTTTTAGCGGCTATAGACCCTGTAAAGCCAACGATAGCACCAATTAAGCAATAACTAGCAATACGTCCAGTATGATAAAACAGGACTAAATTTAACCGGGAGGTCTGTGCAGAGCAGCCTAGCTGTTGAGAGTGCACAGATACTGCTATGTCACCCTGCGTGCTTACTTGAGATGTTTTTGGGTTAGCGGGTGTATCAAGCGCAGAGGTTAACATAGTGGTGATACCGCCACACATGGCTAAACAATGGCCCGAGCCAAGTAAACCTATAATAAAAGCAGAAAATACATCTAAACTCATTGATTATCCGAGTTTTTATTAGTGTTTTCTATTTCATCCTCTTTTTTGTCACTAGCGGGGACACTCTGTTTATCATCATCAAAGAGAATACTCATGCCTTGTTTTTCGAGATCATCAAATTGTTCAGATTTTACTGCCCAAAAGAACAGGTAAATCCCTAAAGATGTTAATAAAACGGCAACTGGGATTAATATATATATAATGCTCATAACTTCTCTTTAGTTCACTCTATGGTTTGCTATCTAGCTTACTTTTTAAGCAAACGTAATGAATTAGTAATCACTAATATTGAACTAGCCGACATACCAATAACAGCCATATAAGGTGTTATATAACCGGCCACGGCTAAGGGTAATACAATAGCATTATAACCAAAAGCCCATAAGTAATTTTGAAAAATTATTCGACGGGTTCGGTGTGATACTTTTACCAATATATCGATGTTGCTTAATTTGTTATTAAGCAAGATAACATCGGCACCACTTTTGGTGATGTCAGCACCGCAACCCATAGCGATAGAAACATGTGCAGCGCCAAACACGGGAGAATCATTAATACCATCACCTGTCATCGCCACTTTGTAACCTTTTGCTTGGGTCCTTTTAATCTGCAGCATCTTCTCTTGAGCGCTGAGGCCGCCCAATGCGCTTTGCAGCGGTAGTTTTTGTGTCAGAGTGTCACAAGCGAGTTGACTATCTCCGGATAACAATAAGGTTTTGTTTTCTTTATTAAGCCTAGTTAAGGTTGCGAAAGCCTCATCTCGAATTTTATCTATCAGATAAAAAGCCGCGATAATTTGTTTATTTGATATTAATAGGCAAGTTGCACTGTTAAGTAACTGTCGTTGATTAGGATTAAGATCTACTTCACTTTCTAGCCAGGTAGTCTTACCAATAGCATAATCAGTTGTGTTTATTGTGCCAGTAACGCCTTTGCCAGAATGCACTTTAACTTGCTCAGCAGTAATACTGTGATCTCTGTGCTCGGCGAAAGGTTTGGCGATTGGGTGCTCAGAGTGTGCTTCTAACGCAGCTGCAATAGCGAGTACCTGCTCTTGGCTATATTCTTTTCCAGTATTAACTGAACCGTTGGTGAATAACTCAAGCTTATCAATGGTGAATTCGCCAGTAGTTAAGGTACCTGTTTTGTCAAAGGCAAAGCAGTTTATTTGCGGTACAGTTTCCATAACATGGCCGCCTTTTATCATGATACCGGCTTTATTTAAACGTGTGGTTGCACAGGTTAAGCCTGTTGGAGTTGCTAATGAAAGTGCACAAGGACAGGTTGCGACTAAAACAGACAATGTGATCCAGAAAGCTTCTTCAGGCATATGTTGATGCCAGTAAATTGCCGTACCTATAGACGTTAGTAAAATTATGGCGACAAAATACTGAGCGATTTTATCTGATAATTGCGCTATTTTAGGTTTGTGTGCTTGAGATTGTTCGCTTAAGCGGATTAATTGACTTAAAAATGACTGACTACTCACTTGCTTTACCTGCACGGTAATATTGCCATCACCATTAAGTGTGCCAGCAAAAACATTGTCATGGACTGTTTTATTTACCGGTAATTGTTCACCTGAAAGCATGGCTTCATTTAATTGGCTATTACCGCTGGTAATCACACCATCAGCCGGTACTACTTCGCCCGGCTTGATCAATACGATATCACCCTTGATGAGCTGTTTAGCTGCCACGAGTACTTCTTTACTGTGTATAGCTTTATTTTGTGCGGTTTTACCTGAGTTATCACTACTAGTGACAACTTTAGTTGCCGTCATTGGCATTAATTTTAACAAGTTGGCTGAAACCTGTGCAGCACGTGATCTAGCCCTAAACTCTAAAAACTTACCAATAAGTAGCAAAAAAGTGAACATAGAGACCGATTCAAAATAAACCTCTCCTTGCTGGGTAATGGTTGCCCATGCACTCGCGGTAAAGGCTAACAAGATAGCAATAGAAACAGGAACATCCATGGATAAGCGTTTTGCTTTAATCGCTGTTATCGCGCCAGTATAAAAGGGTAATGCACCGTAACAAATAATAGGCGTTGCTAGAATAAAACTAACCCAGCGCAGGTATACCTTGTTGTGCTCAGACATATCAGCAAAGGCGCCAAAATATAGTCCAACGGCTATCATCATAATTTGCATCATTAAGATGCCGCTAATACCAAGGCGCTTGATAAAGGCTTTGCTTTGTTCTTTATTTTTTAGTTCTGCGTCATTAGCTTTAAAGGGCAGGGCTTGATAACCAATGTTTTCAATAGCAAGTAAAATATCACTCAACTTTACTGCATCATCTTGCCACTTCACTGTTGCTCTTTGGCTAGTAGCATTAACATTAATATTAACTAAACCTTGCAGTTTTTCTAACTGCATTTCGATAAGCCATGCACAAGCTGCACAACTTATACCGTCAATAGTTAATATGGCCTCTTTGCTATTATCGTCTTCACTATTACTGTGAAAAACAAATTCGCTTTGTAATACTGCTTCATCAAGTAATTTGTTTTTTTGTAATTGTTCAGGGACTAAGGATTGTCCCTTATGAGCGGGCTCTGTTCTTACGGAATAATATTGTGTTAAACCATTATCTACTATGGTTTGAGCAACAGCCTGGCAGCCAATACAGCACATAGCTTGGCTAGTATTGTTAATGGTGACAAAGAGGTTAATACCGCTAGGTACAACTTCACTACAATGAAAACAGTTATTGGTCATGGCTTATTTTCTAATAAAAGCGAGCACTCGCTAGGTGATTGCTTATGAGTAAGAGAGGAGATACTTTAATTTCGTAGGGAGTTAAGCTCTCGGTGAAAGTGGGTCTTTAGGTGAAACCTAATCTTTCAATGAAATTTAACGTCTCAGTGAAAGTAGTATTTCTGGACGTTATTGAGCTCTAGTAGGATCCGGTACAATATCAATAAAGTCACTTTGCGGTAAGCTGATGGTATTTTGTATTTTCCACTTACCCTCAAAAGAGCTCAAGGTTAGCTTCCATTTACCGCTAACTGAGTGGTCAAATTGATGTCTAAAATGTCCGTTACCATCAGGTGTTAAGATTAAGTTAAAGTCTTTTTCTTCTTGGGTAGGGTGGAAAAAATTAGCGTTAAGTACAGGAAATACTTTATCTATGCCGGTTGGCTTGATAATCAATTCATTGTCAGTCAGCTTAAGGGCAAACTTCATACCTAGTTTCTGTGCCAATTTAACCTTAGTAACTTCTAAATTTATATATTTACCTTTTTTGTAATAATCGCCAATCACTATAGGGTCGGGATTAGTATTGGCAATAATATAATAGGGTATACCGACGACAATCGCCTTAAAAGGTAACAGGAATACTAGCCATGCCCAAGGCTCACGATACCAATAGGATACTTGCTCAGGTTCAGATGTTTTCATAAGAGTTGATGACGCCATAATAATTAATACTGTGTTGAAAGAGTCGTATAAATGTGGGTGGATTATAACTTTATTCTTGGCTAGCAGCTAGTTTTCTAACCGCGAAAGAACATAAAAAAACCCTTGGTTACAAAGTGTAACAAGGGTTTTTTATGTTCAGGATGAACGGTAGCTCGCAGTGCCATGAATGGTACTGTGAGCAAGAACATTCAACATAAGTAGTGTCAGTGATTTAGCTTATTAATCTTGAGAAAGACTATAAACATAGGCACTAATTAGGTGAACTTTTTCTTCACCAAGAATGTCTTTCCATGGCGGCATAACACCAGCACGACCATAACGAATAGACTCTTCAATGGCACGTTTTGAACCGCCATATAACCAAATATTATCAGTTAGGTTTGGCGCGCCCATCGGTAGACCTAATGCTAAGCTACCTTGACCATTAGGACCATGACAACCTGCACATAAAGCAAATTTACCTTTACCTGCTTTTGCTAAGTCAGGGTCAACCGAACGACCACTTAAGCTAATTACGTAAGCTGCAACTTCCTTAACACCTTGGTCACCGCCTAAAGCGCCTTCCCAAGCCATCATGCCAGCAGCAATACGACCATTCATAACAGTCTCTTTAATCGCTTCAGGAGTACCGCCATATAACCAGTCTTTATCAGCTAGGTTAGGGAAGCCAGTAGTACCATGAGCATCAGAGCCGTGACATTGTGCACAGTTTTGAATGAATAAACGCTGACCAACTTTTAATGCGTCATCATCGGTTGCTAGATCTTCAATGCTACGCGCAGCGTAAGCTTCAAAGATAGGACCAAATTTAGCATCAGCAGCAGCTACTTCACGGTCATATTGAACTAATACGCCAGAGTCTTTTTCTAAGTACTCTAATGTTTTAGCTTTAGATTCCGCTATGTTCAGAATGCCTTGGTTAGAACTTTTCCAGCCTAAAAGGCCAGTCCAGCTACCTAAACCATACATGGCAATATAACCAAATGCCCAAACAATGGTAAGTAAGAAAAACGTACTCCACCATTTAGGTAAAGGGTTGTTTAATTCTTCAATACCGTCATAGACATGCCCGGTTGATTCGCCTTCTTCAACGCCTGCAAAGTTCTTTAAGCACATTCGTAGTATTAAAAAACAACCTACTAACGAGCCAAGGGTAAGAACCCAAACCCATATATTCCAGAAGCTAGACATTATTATTCGTCTCCTGTTTGCTATCTTTATTAAGATGGCGATCTTTATCTTTATTAGCCGCGCTATCTTCATCAAAAATTGAGTTAGCTACTTCATCAAATGAAGACTTACGTTTTTTTGAATAAGACCATACAACGATGATAATAAACAACGCCAATATAAGGAGGGCAAAAAACCCTCTAAGTGTACCGTAATCCATGATGGTCAGCTTACTTCAGTGCGTGGCCAAGTGATTGCAAATACGCAACCAAGGCACTCATTTCAGTTTTACCTTCAACCGCATCTTTAGCACCATCAATTTCTGCTTGAGTATAAAGCGGAATTGCCTTGCCATTTTCGTCTTTATGGCTACGGTTACGGGTCAAGAAGTTAAACGTCTCAAGCTTCTTACCAGTTAATTCACCATCAAGGGTGTTTTTGTTTAACCAGTTATAAGCAGGCATATTTGACTCAGGAACCACTGAACGAGGATCCGTTAAGTGAGCAATATGCCAATCATCGCTATAACGACCGCCAACACGTGCTAAATCAGGACCAGTACGCTTAGAACCCCATAAGAATGGATGTTCCCATACATGCTCTCCAGCTACACTATAGTGACCGTAACGCTCTGTTTCAGCACGAAATGGACGAATCATTTGGCTGTGACAGTTACTACAACCTTCACGGATATAAATATCACGTCCTTCCATTTGTAGCGCGGTATACGGCTTTAAGTTATCTACCGGAGTCGCTAATTCTTTTTGGAAAAACAACGGGGTAATTTCAACTAAACCACCGATGCTGATTGCAAAAACAGTAAATAAGAAGAACAAGCCAACGTTCTTTTCAACTTTTTCATGTGAATTTTTCATGTCTGTTCTCCTTATGCAGCTTCAATAGGCTTAAGACTTCCGTCTTTCGCATAGATTGTTTTAAACATGTTGTAGGCCATTAAGATGAAACCAGCAACGATTAATACACCACCAACGAAACGCATAAAGTAGAATGGGTAAGATGCCGTTAAACTTTCAACAAAACTGTACGTTAATGTACCGTCACTGTTTACTGCTCTCCACATTAATCCTTGCATAACACCAGAAATCCACATAGCAACAATATAAAGCACTACGCCTGAGGTGTGTAACCAAAAATGAATGTTAATAAGACGGATGCTGAACATACGACCTTGATTGAATAAAACAGGGATCAAATGGTACATAGCACCAATTGAAATCATAGCAACCCAACCTAGTGCGCCAGAGTGTACGTGGCCAACAGTCCAATCAGTGTAATGAGATAATGCATTTACTGATTTGATTGCCATCATTGGACCTTCGAAGGTAGACATACCGTAGAAAGATAATGAAACAATTAAGAAGCGTAGAATAGGGTCAGTTCTCAGTTTATGCCAAGCACCAGATAAGGTCATAATACCGTTGATCATACCACCCCATGAAGGAAGGAATAAAACGATAGACATAACCATACCGACAGATTGAGCCCAATCAGGAAGTGCAGTGTAATGTAGGTGATGAGGACCAGCCCAGATGTATAAAGATACTAATGCCCAGAAATGAACAATAGATAAACGGTACGAGTAAACTGGACGTTCCGCTTGTTTTGGTACGAAATAATACATCATACCTAAGAAACCAGCAGTTAATAAGAAACCTACGGCATTATGTCCATACCACCACTGCATCATGGCATCGATAGCACCGGAGTAGATAGAGTAAGATTTCATTGCCGATACAGGAATCACCATTGAATTACCAATGTGCAATACCGCTACGGTAATAATAAAACCACCGAAGAACCAGTTAGCCACGTAAATATGTGACGTTTTACGTTTAATTAAAGTACCAAAGAAAACAATTGCATAGGAAACCCATACCACGGCAATCAGAATATCAATTGGCCACTCTAGCTCAGCGTATTCTTTTGACGAGGTATAACCTAATGGTAAGGTAATAATCGCGGATAGGATAACCGCTTGCCAACCCCAAAAGGTAAAAGCTGCTAGTTTACCGCCAAACAAGGTTGCTTGACAGGTACGCTGGACAACGTAATAAGAGGTGGCAAATAAAGCACTTGTACCAAAGGCAAAAATTACCGCATTTGTATGAAGTGGACGAAGACGAGAGTAGGTTAACCAAGGTGTATCGAAGTTTAACGCAGGCCAAATTAATTGTGCCGCGATAAGTACACCTACAAGTGTACCAACGATTCCCCAGATTACAGTCATTACAGTAAATTGACGTACAACATCGAAGTTGTAGTCTACTGCTGACGTATTACTTGTGGTCATGTTAAGGATTCCGCAGTGTTATTATTAAACAGAAAGTATCTCTTGCTGTAATACCTAAACATGATAAGCCTTAGATATAGGACACAATTTATACTAATTCTATGTGTTTGCTCATTGAGCTGTGAGATATGTCACATCAGTGTAAGTGAATGTGTCAAAATCCCGGCAATTTTACCCTTTGCAGAGCATATAAATCAACAACTATGCGCGTTTAAATTTGATGTAGATCAATAAAAGATAATTAGCCCTATATTAAATATGGATATTGACATCTTGATAAAAAGGTAATAATAACTCAATGAGTTAGCAAAGATTCCAATATTTGTTTTTGTCGATAACTAATTATAACCATGCCATGGGATAACCTTATTTATAGACCTTTTTCAGTAAATTAAAAGCGCGGGGGCTATATATAGCCGTACCACTTGAAGAAGCTCCTTTCAGAAAACCAGAGCGAATCATAATCGAGGCACCTTTTTTGTTAAGGGTTGTTCAGGAGAATATGCTCCTGCATCCTCTATTAAGCGGCATCCATCCAATGTCCTTAAAAACAAAGGTAACGACTAGTATGTTTTGCTCAGTTTTACCCCAAGGGGAGGGTTATAATTCCAGCGGAACCCTGTACTTTTAGCTGGCACGGGTATAAATATTAATGTCTTAAATAAGCTGGTGAGAATGCTAATTATGAGCAAGTTTTTGCAAGGTCTCTATAGCTAATACTGAGAGTTTTTTTCCATTGATTATTATGATTTTTTCTTGTTGAAGTTTGGATAATAAACGGCTTAAGGTCTCACGACGCATACCTAAGAAACAAGCGATGTCATGACGACTAATGATTAGATCTAACTTAGTTATGTTTCCTGAAGATTTCCCATTTCGTTGGCATATATTTAGTATAAAAGCAGCTAACAAAGACTCGGTAGACTTTTTACCTACCAAAGCTTGGTTATTGCATTGTTGTTGGTAGCTTTGTTTCGTCAATAAATGGATTAAATTTAGCTGTAATTCAGGGGCTAATTTTGAGCAAGCAGAAAGTTTTTCGACAAAAACTTCACACACTGAACTATCTCCTAGCGCAACTGCGCTGTAGTTATATTTTTCTAGGTATAATGCATCATCTGCAATTAATTCACCGGGAAACCGAAAACCTATCACCTTTTCAATGCCATCTTCGTTTTTATGAGTTAGTTTGAAGGTACCTGAACATACAGCAAAGATAGCTGTTAGCGGTTTTGCTTGTTCGAAAAGTTTTGCGCCTATTGTTTGTTTGGTGTGTGGCGAAGCATTTTGTTCAGTGCTTATCGCAATACGTCTGGTTAAGTAATTCCTGCTTAAATCAATATTATGTTCTTCAGAGCCAATAGGTTGGCAAATTGCATGCATTGAGCAACTTTCGCAATCTACGTAGTGTGAAGGCGCTTTATTGTCTGATTTAGTAGGTAGGGACATTTACTTACCACGAGTAATTTTGATAGCTAATACTCATGTTACCTCGAAATACTCGATTCAGCGAGATTTAAAAGGCTTAGAGGCTAGGCGTTGATTGTAGACAATGGTTATTCAGGAGAATAAGCTCCTGCATTCTCTAAGAAGCTACATCCGTGTAGCGTCCTTGTCGAAATCAATAACGCGGCATATAAGCCTTTTCAACTCGCCCTGGGGGCGCCTGAGCAAATCATGCTCGTCGTTGCGTATGTAATTAAGAAACAAGCATCAATAAAATTCGCGCCTTGATCATGAATCGCTCAGGCGTCCTGAAACAGACATTTTGAAGTATCATGAATATAATACTTAGGCTAGCTAGTTCACGGGCGTTAGTGGATAATAACAACGTTGGCTTTTCAGCGTGTGAAGTACATTTATAGGATTTAATTACGTGTTTAAAAAAATGATAGTGGTCGGTTTTGTATTATTCATCAGTGGTTGTAAACCTGTGGCGGATAAAAGTACTGAAAACACTGATAATCAATTAAAATCTCAATGCATTGATAGTCAAAGTCAATGCGAAGTGAGTACCGATTTTGGTAATTTCAGTATAAAATTTTCTCAACGGCAGTTATCAGATAGAGTTAAAACTGAATTACCTTTCTTTATTGAATTGTCTCAGCTTCAAACTAACGCATATCAAAGTGCTAACCCAAGCAATGAGGCAAACCCAGCAGATAACATTCCAAATACTATTAGAAAAGTATCAGCTTACCTTGAAGGTAGGGATATGTTTATGGGCAAAGTACCTGTTTTTTTTGAGCAAGAAGCGAATGAAGGGATTTACCTTGCACAAAGCTTATTAGCAAACTGTAGTGAAGAGCAAATGGTATGGCGTTTATGGGTAACGGTAGAGGTGGCAGAGCAAACACAAACATTCTTTATCGACTTTACCAGTCAGCGCTTATAGTTAGTTGATAGCCATAAAAAGAAAAAACGAGCAATACTGCTCGTTTTTTCTTAGATGCTTTTGACAACTTAGCTGTTATACCAAGTTGATTAAGTTCTTTCCCACTCAGCGAGAATTAAAAGGCTTAAAGGCAAGGCATTGATTGATGAAAATGGTTACTCCCTTCTCGAAATCAATAACGCTGCATAGAAGCCTTTTAAACTCGCCCTTGGGAGCTCATTGTTAAACTGATAACGTCACAAAATTACCTAAATATAGAATGATTATGTTTAATAATTTTTGTTTGTTCTAAGCTCATCAATGTAGCTCTGAATAGGGAAGAAATTTAATCAAATTGGTATTAAATATTATTAGTGACATCAACAGCAAGCTTTAGTCGTTGGCCGGGTTGTAAGTATTTTTTCCTATCAAGATTGTTCCAACGCTCTATATCACTAATACGCACATTAAATTTATCAGCGATACGAGCAAATGAATCACCGCGGCGCACTTTATAGGTAATATTACGCATGATGGCATTCTCTACCTTGTTACCCGTTTTACTGCTGGAGTAACTGGATTTATTAGTATCTTTTTGCCAAATAACCAAGGTTTGACCTAGTTTTAACGTATCTCTTGGAGCAAAGCCATTCCATTTAGCAATACTCTTGCTATTGACTTTATATTTACGACCTATGTCCCATAAATTATCGCCAGATTTAACAGTATGAACCACTTTACGACCTTTTTGTGGTCTACTTTGTTTTTTGGCAATACGCTGCTCTTGTGAGAAAACATAGCTGTCGAGTGATTTTGCTGCGACAGGAATGAGTAAATGTTTGCCAGCACGGATTTGATTACCATCAATGTTATTCACTTGTTGTATCAAATCAACACGGGTATTAAATTTTTTGGCAATAAGCCCTAAGTTATCACCATTTTTAATTTTATAGCGTTGCCACGCAAGTCTGTCTTTTTTGCTCAACTTACTCAGGCCAAGTTCAAATTTTTCTACACTGTGAGAAGGTAATAATAAACGGTGCGGGCCATCGGGATCAGTCGCCCAGCGGTTAAAACCAGGGTTTAGGCGCTGTAATTCAGCTAGAGATAAGCCCGCGAGTGTTGCTGCTTTTGCTAAATCGAGTTGTGATTTAATATCAACTTGACTTAAAACACTCTTATTATCAATAGAGTACAGTGATAGATTAAAATCCTCAGGACGTTTAATAATATCAGCCAAAGCTAATAATTTTGGTACATAAGCGCGGGTTTCTCTTGGTAAGTCAAGTGACCAAAAGTCCGTTGGCTTTCCTAGTTTTTTATTCTTTTTTACAGCCCTTCTAACACGACCTTCGCCTGAATTATAAGCGGCTAGTGCAAGCATCCAGTCGCCATCGAAAAATTTGTGTAAATATTTTAGGTATTTTATCGCGCCTTCGGTTGACGCAACCACATCACGTCTACCGTCATACCACCAGTTTTGCTTCATACCAAAACGTTCACCTGTACCGGGAACAAATTGCCACATGCCTGAAGCGCGGCCATGCGAATAAGCAAAGGGATCAAAAGCACTTTCTACAATAGGTAAAAGAGCCATTTCAATTGGCATATCATTCTTTTCCAATTCATCAACAATGTAGTAAAGAAATGGCTCGGCGCGTTTAGCGACACGTTTGAGGTAACTTGGATGTTTTACGTACCAATTTCGTTGAGATACAAGGCGTTTGTGCTCTGGAATATCAAAGGTAATTTGGCTACGGATACGTGGCCAAATATTATTCTCATCAATAGACTTTTGATCTTTTAAGGTGTTATTGACAGAGAAATCAATATCAGCAATGGGGTGGATAACATCAATGCTCTCATCAGCTAACAGCGCTTGGTTTATTTCAACTGGATTTGCAGTTTGAATATCAGTGACGGTATTATCATCACTTTGAGGTAGGCTTTGACAGCCAGCTAATAGAGCTATAGCGGGTAAAAATAAATACTTCATGAATAACCAGTAAAATAAGCGAGAATTGAAAAATGATTAAGCAGATTAGCATATTTAATCAATACTTAAAAACAGTTCCCGCTAGAAATGGACATGACTCCCTGTTTCTAAAAGCTATTTTTCCATGCTCTGATAACCGAAAATACGTCTGTTTCACTGGCTTGGTCATGCTTGCTATAAGCTTGTGCCGCTTGTTTAATTGACAGCTCATGGCAGCGAAGAAAAGGGTTTATCTGTAGTTCCAACGCTATATTACTTGGAATAGTTGCCAGGTTTTTCTGCCGCATATTACTTACTTGTTCGACATAGTTATGCAAAGCATTATTGTCGGGTTCAACAGCTAAGGCGAAAGCCAAATTCGCTTGAGTATATTCATGAGCACAGTAGATTAGAGTATCACTGGCTAGTTTAGCTAATTTAGTCAAGGAGTGGTGCATTTGCTCAGCAGTACCTTCAAATACCCGACCACAGCCACCTGAAAATAAAGTATCACCACAAAAAAGTATCTTATCATTGAAATAAGCTATGTGACCTTTGGTATGGCCTGGTAAGTCGAGCACAGTAAACTGACAATTAAGCTCAACTAAGTTAACGGTATCATTTTCTTTAAGTTTAACATCGAGCTGATTAATTTTTTCACTCGCGGGACCGTAGACAGTAACAGGCCAGTCTTTATTTTTTGCATATTCCAGTAACGCCTTAATACCACCCACATGGTCTTTATGATGATGGGTAATCAATATGGCACATAGAATAACGTTATGTTGCTCCATATAAGCGATGCATACTAAAGCATCACCGGGATCGACAAGTGCAATGTTAGAGTTTTCTTGGCTTGAAATTGCCCAAATGTAATTATCATTAAAAGCGTTAATTGCCGTAACTATTTGCTGACTATTAGCCATATGGGATTTTCCCTTTAGTTCGTTTTATACCTATTACTATTTAAGATGTAGGTTTCAGAGTGCTTGAGCAAGTTTAATTGCCACTGAAATCCAGTACTTTGATTGGTAACGGGTATATACTGAGATAAATTGATACTTACTTTCATTATACGCTTAGAGAAGACTCTATGAAACCTGCGTTAGCTTTTCGACAACCGCATTATCCTCACTCATGGCAAGACCTGCCTAACGGAGAAGTAATTAAGAAAGCCATAGAGCAAGAGCTTGCTCCATGGTGGCAAAAATTCTTCGGTTATCATTTAATTAAGCTTGGTGCATTAAGTAGTGAAATTGAAATACCTGACTGCACAATAAATCATCAAGTTAATATCAGTCTAAAAAGCAAACTCGCGAATGTGGTAGGAGATATTGACGATTTACCTTTGCAAGAACACAGTGTTGATGTGTGTTTACTGAGTCATGCATTAGAGTTCTCGCTTGATCCCCATCATGTGGTTCGTGAAGCTAACCGGGTGTTGATCCCTAACGGCTACTTAGTACTAACGGGTTTTAACCCAGTAAGTCTTGTTGGTTTAAATCGTCTACTACCATATAGAAAAAATCAAACACCGTGGAATGAACATTTCTTCACACCGATGCGTGTAAAAGATTGGCTACATTTAATGGGCTTTGAAATTTTGGCTGACCAACGTTGCTTACATACTAGTTTAACGGGAAAACTGAGTACTGAAAGCTTACAACATAAGTGGCATATGTTTGCCAAGAGCTATTTACCTGCCTTGGGCTCTGTTTATGTAATTGTTGCCAAAAAGCGTGTATTACCGTTAACGCCAATTAAACCAAAATGGCAGATCAGATCAGGTTTTCAGCCAGTAAAAGCGACCAGTTTACGTACTCATAAGGCTAAAGCTGATAAATAACGCATAAAAAAGCGATTAAAAAGGCAAAATCACTGTAAATGATTTTGCCTTCTATTAATGGTTTTCTTTAGGTTCTATAATTTAGAACTAGAACTAGAACTTATAACTTGCTTGTGCGTAAGCAAATCGTCCTTGACCACTATGCACGTTTACCGCAAAGCCCATAAAGTCATGGTAAGCAAATGGAGGCTCTTCGTTTGTTAAGTTAGTTGCACCAACTGTTAATACTACGTCTTCAATACCAAAGTAATTAATAGAGGCATCAAGAGTAACCATAGAATCAACTTTCTGATTTAGTTTCAGTGAGGCTTCTTGTTCAAATGAATCAATATAGTTAATAGAAGCTCGGGCACTAACATCATCTAATACCCAATCAACTGAAGTAGTCCAACGCATTTGAGGCTGTTCAAAACCACCTTCTTTAGTGTTTTTATGATCTTCAAAACTAAGCACATAATTCATTACGTAACCAAATTTGAAAGTACCTGCATTGGTATCTAGATTGTATCTAAGATCTAAATCAATACCAGAAGTCTGTAAGTCACCGATATTCTGGAAACTATCATTAACTTGAATTACTTCACCTGGGTCATTAGCAATTGATGTTGGGCGACGTTCTACAATCGAGCCATCTAGACCATAAGTATCCATGACAAATTGCGTATCAGAGTCAATAATATCCGTGATGTCATAATTGTAATAATCGAGAGTAAAGCTTAAATCGTCGGTAATATTATAGATAACACCTAGGTTATAACTTTCAGACGTTTCAGGACCTAAGTCCGGGTTACCTTCAAATACAGCGGTATATTCTTGCGGCTCACAGGCACGATCTTGATTGCCAATAGCGTCACAACGCATAGTATCAACAAGGTTAGGAGACTCATCTGTTTTGCCTAAACCTAATTGGTGAAGAGATGGCGCTCTAAAGGCAGTACCCCAAGAGCCTCGAAGACTTAAGTCTTCCATTGGTGACCATAAAAATGATATTTTAGGGTCTGTAGTCGTACCAAAGTCACTATAATCTTCATAACGTACAGCAAGTTGAATTTCTAAGTTATCTATTACTGGAATGGCTAACTCACCAAATAAAGATAAATTATCGCGAGAGCCATTAGCTTGTGTCGCTTCCGTACCAAAGACTTCACCACGTAAAAATTGGTCATCAGGATTATCACTGATTGACTCTTCACGGTATTCAGTACCAAGTGCTATCATCAATTCACCACTCGGCATCTCCATCAAAGGCCCAGAGATTTTAAAGTCCATAGACTCCATCGTTGATTTACCGACACGAGTGGTGGTGGTTTCAATATAATCTAACGCTTCTTGAGAATTACTTGAAGGTTCAAACGGATTCCATAAACCACTATCTATCGCTTCTTGAGTGCGGCGTTTATTGGGGAAACCATTGACGCCACGTTCAACTTGGCTACTTTTAATATAGCTATAAGCGCCTTCCCAGCTCCAGTCGTTAATTTCACCTTGTAAGCCAAGTACGACACGGTAATAATCTGAATCTACGCGTTTTTCACGGTTACCAATATCGACAGTTCTACGGCGCATGGTTAAATCTTGCTGATAAAACTCATGATCTGGCATATCTGCGAAAGGGTGGTTAACGTTATCGCCTTCCATAAATAATTCGTTAAAGCTTGGGCTACCGGCACCACGTACCGTTGATTTAGAGTTTTGACCATTTAACTCAGCAAAAGCTCTGGTATTGTCATTGATTTCATATTTACCCATGTAATTCCAGCTGAATCGTTCTGAAGCAGGGATCATACTCATAGGTGGCGCGTAGTCATAACGACATAAATTATTCGCTAAATCAATGTCCGCTGCGGCACATTTGTCATTACCATAAAGGTCTATTAGTCGATTTGAGGGATCATCTTTTAACGCTATAGTGCCAGGAATACCAGCAGAGCTTCTAAAGTCTGTGGCATCTGGATCGCCAGTACGCGCAGCCTGGTTGGAGGTAGCTGAATAAGATCTGTCAGCATAAAGTACTTCTTCACGATTAAAATACTCTAAAATAAAAGTATGACTGCTATTGTCTGTGTTATTACCAAAAACTAAGTTAATACTTTGCTCTTCACCACCACCGTCAGCGGTTGCACCCATTTTTGCGGTCAATTCAACGCCTTCAACATCATCTCTTAAGATAATATTGATAACCCCGGCAACGGCGTCAGAGCCATAGGTGGCAGAAGCGCCATCTTTTAAAATATCGACACGCTTAATCGCAGCAAGTGGAATGTTATTAATATCCACAAAAGCGGTATCTATGCCCTTAGCAAAAGGAGAAACAGAGACACGACGACCGTTAATTAAGATGAGAGTTGAGTCTGCACCTAAACCACGTAAAGAAACTGAGGAGCCACCGTTTGCTGTATCATCACTACTGTTCGCTTGAGTTGAAAAGGTGCCTTGGCCAGCAATGGGTAATTTAGTGAACAGACTAATAAGGTCGGTAACCCCAGATTTTTGAATATCTTCTTGGGAGAGACTACTAACAGGAGATGGACCTTCCATACTGTTACGTTTTATATGTGATCCGGTAACCTCAATTCGTTCAACTTCCTCTTCCTCAGCTCCTGCTGCGAAACTACTAAAGCTTTGACCAGCAAGCAGTGCTGTTGAAATACTTAGCGCAAGTAAATGCTTCTTCCTCATTGTAGATCTCATTACATATTCCTTTGATTTATTTATAATTATTTTTAATGTGAATAGACTTTTAATAATAACAAGTTTGTAACAAATGGATAACAAGTTGTTATTAAATGAAAAATCCGACAAGAAAGTTATATCAAAAACTTTCATGAGATGGAACAAAAACATTTTGACACATAATCAACAACTTGAGGTGTATATTGTATCCAAAAAGGGTTGTTTGTATGCTAATATTTTGCAGATAAATACATCAATTAAGGTTACATTGACTAGAACAGCGCTGTTACAGTGTCAAAAAAGTAAGTACTGTCGTATGATATTAAAAACTTTCTTGAGAGCATAAATACTGATGCGTGCAATTGAACTAGAACGCTATTTAACTGAGCTGCTAAAACCACAACAAATAAAAGACTTCACTGTAAATGGTCTGCAAGTACAGGGATGTGAAAATATTACAAAAGTGGTCACTGGGGTTACTGCATCAAAAGCACTTATTGACCGAGCTATCAGTGAAAACGCAGATGCTATACTGGTACATCATGGCTATTTTTGGAAAAATGAATCTTACGCGATTCGTGGCATGAAACATGATCGCATTAAAGCGTTATTGGTAAATGATATTAACTTGTTTGCTTATCATCTACCGTTAGACATCCACCCAACTTTGGGTAACAACGCACAACTGGCTAAGTTGTTTGATATTGGTGACGTTGCACCATTAGAGCTGGGTAATCCGTTGAGTGTCGCAATGCAGGGCAGTTTCAGCCATGAATGTCGCGCAGAAGAACTAAGCAAGTTAATTAATAGCACCCTCAAACGAGAATGTCTGCACATCCCAGCAAAAAGTAATAAACCAATAAAGACGATTGCCTGGTGTTCTGGCGGTGGTCAAGGTTATATCGAACTTGCTGCAGAGCAGGGTATAGATGCTTTTTTATCAGGAGAAATTTCAGAGCAAACTACGCATATTGCTCATGAAATGGATATTCACTTTTTTGCTGCAGGCCATCACGCCACTGAGCGCTATGGGGTAAAAGCCTTAGGTGAACACTTAGCTAAAGAGCATGCAATTGAAGTAGTCTTTGTCGATATTGATAACCCGGTTTAACAATTGTTACCGGGCTAAAATACCTTAATCAACCTTCATGGTAACTAACTAAAATAGTGATTTAAACCATTGCACTACTAAGCCCAACGTTTCATACCAAACAACGGTAGTCTGCTGAAATGTATGACTACTCGGTATGTAGTAGCCCCAGTTTTTATCACCATCAGGATCTCTTACCCAGTAACCGGTAGGTGCGGCAATAGGAAATACTCCCTCTGTTTGAAAGTAATTCATAGATCTTGGCATATGTTCAGCATTGGTCACAAGTATCACTTGGGTCCCTTGTACTCTTGGCGCAATAAGTTGTGCTTCTTCTTCAGTATCTTTGGGGAAGTTCTCGGTAATAATTTTTTGTGCAGGCACGCCTAAAAGTACTAATGATTGCTTAACGGTTTCTGCATTCGATATCTGATTTTGCCCAGCAGCACCAGAAGTGATAATCCTCGCTTCTGGATGTAGGTTATATATACGTAGGGCTTCTACCATACGTTGTAAAGAGCAATTGGCTAACTGAGTAGTTACCGGTAAATCAGCATTGTTATTATGGCCGCAACCAAGAACAACAATATAATCGATGGCTAAATTGGATTTAACATAAGGGGGGTAATCATTTTCAATAGTGGTCATAACCGTATTTGAAAGCGGTGGAAAAGCGCCGAGAAGTAAAATAACGATAGCAGTTGATAGGGTCTTTTTACTTTGCTTCGGTTTTGTTCGGTGAACAATTAATGCAAAAAGAAGTAATAAAAGTACTATATTGATAGGCATGACTAATACAGTAATGATTTTTTTAAGAAGAAATAAATCCATGAGACTCAGCTAAGTGACCTAAAATATTGATATTTATTTACTATATCAATTATTTTGCGACCCTGCCCAGTTAAATATCACTTCCCGAATGTAGCAACAGCAAGATATTTAGCTGAATAATGAATTGTTCCTATAAATATCACCTTGTATCTATTTTTATAAGCCGAGTATTTTAGCGTCTCAACAATAAACCAAACCAGCAAATAAGCGGTAAACCACACGAGTAAAAAATTGCATAAACGCGCTAAAATCCTGTTGCAATATTGTGCAAAATCGGGTCTAATGATTTCGCATTGTGGTTTAGGGTCATTACTCTAAAATGCAATGTACCAGAAGAGGTGCGAAGCTTAGGTAGAAAACGAGAGGAACCACATTCCAATAACCGTTTTTGAGGGAAGCTATCGCCGAGAATAGTTAAGTGGTGGGCTTAACTATTCGGTCATTAAGGTTGAATCCTTATGATTGTCACCTGACGTATTTGTTAAATAATGTCTATCTATATAAATAGGCATCATTATGCATTAATTAATAGGTGGAGAGCTTCTGGCTGAAAATTTTTCGTTTATTTGCGGTTTATCTGTTCCAGCTAGACAGGCAAAATCAATCATTCGTTAACTAATCAGTCATGCTCTTCCAATAGTTATTTACTCGGTAAAATCTCGATAACGAGTCCAGTAGATAGCTAGTATTTTTATGGGAGAAATTTGTGAATTCAGTACAAAATTCAGTACAACCAACATCATCGTTAACTGTAGCCAAGTTTGGCGGCACCAGTGTAGCCGATTTTCAAGCAATGTTACGATGCGCTCACATTATTAAAAATGATACCACTAACCGCTTAATTGTTGTGTCAGCCAGTGCCGGTGTGACTAATTATTTGGTGCGCTTAAGTCAACAGAATGTTTCTGTGAATGAGCAGAAAGATATTGTTGAAAATATTCGAGCAATTCAGCTCAATATTACTCAACATTTATCGAGTGAGGTTGAAGCAGAGCTAAATCAAGAAATAAACAGCTTACTTGATGAATTAACGCAACATGCTTTAACGCAATCATTACAATACAGCACTAAAACCACGGATGCGATCCTTGCCTTTGGCGAGCAATTAAGTTCGCGTGTATTTGCCCAAGTTTTACAGTCTATTGATATTCCTGGTGAGTACTTTAACGTACAACAAGTAATGAAAACCAATAGCTTACATGGTAAAGCCGTGGTAGATATTGACCAGTTGAGTGATCAAAGTAATCAACTTTTATTACCAAAACTTATCGATAAAGTGATTGTTACTCAGGGTTTTATAGGTCAAGACAGTCAAGGTAATACGACGACGTTAGGGCGAGGTGGCTCTGATTATTCAGCTGCGCTACTTGCCGAGGCGGTAAATGGTAATAACTTATCAATTTGGACTGACGTAGTTGGCATTTTCACGACTGACCCACGTATTACTGATCAAGCCCGCGCGATCAAAGAAATTAGTTTTGGCGAAGCGGCGGAAATGGCAACATTTGGCGCAAAAATATTACACCCAGCAACGCTTATTCCGGCTATGCGACGTAATATCCCTGTTTTTGTTGGTTCAAGTAAAGAGCCAGAAAAGGGCGGAACCCAAATTAAGAAAAAAGTAGAGTCGAATCCAACGTATCGTTCTATTGCCTTAAGACGTGAACAAACCTTAGTGACGGTAAAAAGCCCAGCGATGTTACATGCCAGTGGTTTTTTAGCGAAAGTCTTTGGCATACTAGCTAAACACGAATTAAGTATTGATTTAATTACCACCAGTGAAATTAGTGTTGCATTAACCTTTGATAACCCAAGTGGTTCAACGCAATCAGTGATTACAAAGACAGTTGTTGCAGAGTTAGAGCAACTTTGTGAAGTGACTGTTGAGCATGGATTATCGCTAGTTGCCGTTATCGGCAATGGTTTAACGTGTGCTAAAGGCATTGGCCAAACTATATTTGATACCATAAACGAGATTAATATTCGTTTAATCTGTCATGGTGCAAGCGCCAACAACTTATGTTTCTTAGTCGATGAAAGTGATGCTAACTTTGTTGTAGAAAAGTTACACAACACCTTATTTTCATAAGCTTATTACTAGTAGAATTAATATTGATATCTTATAGTCACTTCCGATAATACCTTCAATGTATACCCAAGCGACTTCAAAATGCTCGTTTCAGGACGCCTGAGCGATTCATGATCGAGGAGTGTATTTCATTAATGGTTATTCCCTTAATGAACTTCATAACGATGAACATGATTTACTCAGACGTCCCACAATGGCTGGTTTATAAACGCTTTAGACCGCGTTATTGATTTCGATAATAGAATAACTATTATCTTCAATCAAGGCCTTGCCTAAAGGCGTTTATCATTCCAGCTGAATCCTGCATTTTGAGGTGGCTTGGGTAATTTATCGGATATGACTAACTTCGCTTTACTCGCTAATATTAGCTATAAGCTGATCTAGCTGCAGAGTTAAACCCTTCAATTTCTCAGGTGTTAACCCCGATTCTGAAAATATTTTTTCAGGAATGTGCTCGGCGTCTTGTTGTAAACTGATCCCTTTTTGAGTGAGTATAATCATAACCACTCGTTCATCTAGAGACTGGCGAGCCCTGATAACTAAGCCCTGAGTTTCCAACCGTTTTAATAACGGAGATAGCGTGCCTGAACCTAAGTCAAGTTGATGACCTAGCGCTTTAACTGAAATCCCCTTTTTGTGCTGCCACAAAACCAACATAGCTAAATATTGAGGGTAGGTTAATGCCAACTCTTTCAAAATAGGTGCATAAAGACGGCACATTAACTTATTTAATGTATAAATTCGAAAGCACAATTGCTTCTCTAATAATAAATTATCGCTCATTAGCTATTACAATAATTTTTCAATATCAGCAGTTATTGCTTCTGGCTTAGTTGTTGGTGCATAACGCTTAACCACCTCACCTTGGCGATTAACTAAAAACTTAGTGAAATTCCATTTAATGGATTTAGAGCCAAGGATACCCGGTGCCTGTTGTTTTAAATAACTAAACAAAGGCTCAGCGTTATCACCGTTAACATCAATTTTATTAAACAATGAAAACTTTATATTGAATCGTAAATCACAAAATTTCTGAATTTCTTCATTGCTACCCGTTTCTTGCTGCTTAAATTGATTACAAGGAAAAGCCAATACTTCAAAACCTTTGGCTTGAAATGAATCATGTAGCGATTGTAATCCTTGATATTGCGGCGTAAAACCGCAATCACTAGCCGTATTCACTATCAGCATAACTTTATCGGTAAATTGAGTTAACTCAATGGTTTCTTCTTTATTGTTCAGTACTGAAAATTGATAAATATTACTCATTTAGATATTCCTCAAGGTTAACCATTATCAATGGCTAGGTTTTTGATTTTCACGACATGCTGATCCTGAAATCGTCATGCTGAACTTGTTTCAGTAGCTCAGCCGGTAAGTGCCCTACTGAGCTAGATGCATAAGCATGTTTGGTTTTTAATTGGGTCGAAGTTAGCTGTGCTAATGTTATTACTTATTGCTCACAGTTTGATTGTCTGCAATTGGGTTGTGCGCAACTTACTTGTGTAGTGTAAATGAAATCTGATGATTTGCAAAGTTGCTAGAGCCAAATAAAAAACTGAAGTAAACTGACTCAACTGAGTGAATTAACAAATTAATGAATATAAAGGTAAATATATGAAAGTAGCATTTATTGGTCTTGGCGTTATGGGCTATCCAATGGCTGGGCATTTGACCAAAGCTGGCCATCAAGTTTGTGTATATAACCGTAATAATGATAAAGCGTTAGCTTGGCAAAAAGAATTTGATGGAAGTGTTGCTGCTACACCAGCACAAGCGGCAAAAGACTGTGATATCGTATTCGCTTGTGTGGGTAATGATGATGATGTGAGACAAGTCGCTCTGGGTGAAGACGGCATTTTCTCTGGCCTTTCTAAAGGTAGCATCTTTGTTGACCATACAACAGCATCAGCAGAGCTTGCCATTGAACTGGCAGCCATTGCAGATAAAAATGGTCAGCACTTTTTAGATGCACCCGTTTCAGGTGGCCAAGCTGGTGCTGAAAACGGTGTACTAACCGTTATGGTTGGTGGTGATCAGGCAATATTTTCTAAAGCTGAGCCCGTTATGGCGGCATTCGCTCGATTTAGTCAAATAATGGGCCCTGTTGGCTCAGGTCAATTAGCTAAAATGGTCAACCAAATCTGTTTTGTCAATACAGTGCAAGGTCTTGCTGAAGGTTTAAACTTTGCTAAAAAAGCAGGATTAGATACGGATAAATTACTCGATACTATCGGTAAAGGCGCTGCTGGCTCTTGGCAAATGGATAATCGCGGAAAAACAATGTGTGCGGGAGAATTCGACTTTGGTTTTGCGGTTGATTGGGTTAGAAAAGATCTCGCTATTGCCTTTAAAGAAGCTGATAAGTTAGGTGCCGACTTAACAGTAACTAAACAGCTTGATGGATATTATCAGGAAGTTCAAGAGAAAGGTGGTAATCGCTGGGATACTTCAAGTTTAATTACCCGTCTTAAATCCTAGAATATAGGCATAGTAAGAGTATTGTTTATTATAAAGGCGCTATATTGCGCCTTTATAAATATATAGCTCAATATATTAGACCTTATTAACCTTGAACATACTCATACAAAGCTTTTAATACTGACATTTTTGCTTTGTTTTCTTCATGCTCATGGGCAAGATTTTCAATCTTCATCATAAATTCATCTATTGATAATATGCCTTTACCGCCATATTGCAGTTTATTCTGACAATACTGCTGCCATTTTTCTTGCTCTTGTGTAGATAAAGTATGAGGAAAATTTCTAGCTCGGTAACGAAAGAGTAATACAGCTAAACGTTCATCTTGAAATTGAAATGGGTGATTAGCTAATTGCTCAGGTGTTAAGTCTCGTAAGATATCCATTTGCGCTTTATCGCTATGACTAAAGAAGCTTCCGCCGTATAAGGCTTGCTCTGCGTCAATACCATTATTATCAAAATCAGAGCTAGCAAAAACATCACTTAGCTTATCTCTTAGCTCTGCATGCTTTTTCAACAATGCTAAATTTTCTAAACAAAAATCTCGAGGTATTGCCAACCGCTCTGCATTTTCGGGTAATAAGGTTTTTGCTGGGGCTATAACAGGACATTTATTAACATGAACAAGCTTTACTGGGATCGGTTTTTCATCAGGGGCTAAATCGTCATAACGGGTATATAAGCGTGCTTTAATATCTTCACTGCTTAAATCAAGCAAAGGTGAAATGTCTTGTGCTAAATCGACACAGATCACCGCATTTTTGTTCACTGGGTGGTAGCTAACAGGCGCAAACCAACTCGTGCAACCATGCGCTGATGAGATTTTGCTTGAGGTATGAACAATGGGTGTCATCTCTGCAGTATTAATTAAATCTTTAACTTGGTTTTTATTCTTTAAGTTAAAAATAAACTCATAGAGTTTTGGTTGTTTTTCTTTAATAAGCTTAGCCATAGCAATAGTCGCGTAAACATCACTCATGGCATCATGAGCTGCTTCGTGACTAATGCCATTTGCGGCAGTTAATAATTCCAAACGGAAACTAACAACTTCTTCGCCATCACGCTCTACCGTTGGCCAATTTATTCCTTCAGGGCGTAGCGCATAAGTAGCGCGTACCATATCAATAATATCCCAACGGCTATTACCATTTTGCCACTCACGGCCATAAGGGTCGTAAAAGTTACGATAAAGTAGGTATCGCGTCACTTCATCATCAAAACGAATATTATTATAGCCAGCTACGCAAGTATTAGGAGTAGAGAAAAGTGTATGAATGCGCGCTGCAAACTCAGCCTCAGATAAGCCTTCACGTTGCGCTTTTTGTGGTGTAATGCCGGTAACCAAGCATGCTTCTGGCTGGGGTAAATAATCAATAGGCGGCGAGCAATAGAACATTTCAGGCTCACCAATAATATTGAGATCGAGATCTGTGCGGATACCGGCAAATTGAGAGGGTTTATCAAACGCAGGTGAAATTCCCCAAGTCTCATAGTCGTGCCATAAAATCGTTGCTTGATTAGTGGTATTTTGATTAGAAGTATTTTGTGTCATTTTATCCTGATAAAACAATAGGTTGTTGTTTGTTATCGCTGCTAATGTATCTTTTACTGCTTTGTGATTGCTTAGATGATTAACTTTCTTATGCACATTATTGTACACATTATGACAATAAGTCATTCAAAATTAAAGACTATGTTACTAGGGGCTGTTGATCTTCAGGATTAAAATTTATTCAAATTAAATGGATTTAATCGCGACGCGAGCTTTGTATCATAGTTATTCTATTAAAAAATTGCGCAACAATGAGTAAATTCGTTTTAAATGAACCCCAAAGGGCAGCACTTGCTTGCAATGTAGTCTACGTTATCGTCTGATCGAGTAGCCAGCTACAGGTCACATACTCTGTCTTGCCTAAATACCAAACAAATTGCTGTAAAAGTAATATCGAAAGTTCAACAGCCCCTAAGCCACACAATAAAATTTTTGTTCGGCAATAATTTATCATTGGGCTATTTTCTTGAACTGACTTTAACACAGGCTCGAAATAAAATCCCATTCTAAACCACTGGTTGAGGCTTAATGAGATAAATTAAATGAATCAATATAACGCATATGAAAGCTGGTATTACGCATAAATAAATACGACTTTTAGTGCAGACGTTCAAAGCGAGTCTTGTAACTAATTTTTACTTCTGTGTTGGGTGATGGGGATAAAACTCTACGGTTTTGCATCGCTAGCACCCTCATGCACGTGAGCTATAAAGTGATAATGCTATTTTATTGCTGAATTTATACCCGTCACCATTCAAGATGCATGTTTCAGAGCGGTTGAGCGATTTCAATTCAAGGTGCAGTGATGAAGGAATGGTTATTCAGGAGAATAGCTCCTGCATTCTCTAATAAGCTACCTCCATGTAGCGTCCTCTAAGTATCTGCAACGAAGGAAGTGGTATTGCTCAAACGCTTCTATGTTGGGATTATTTTCCTTGCCTAAAGGCATTTTAATTCCCACTGAAATCGAGCACTTTGAATGGTAACGGGTATATATGTTATAAACCTATCGGATAAATAACGCGACTTCATTTAACAACATTTCCTTATTTAGCTTTTAATCTTAAGGTCTTAGGCTAATTTTTTAAGCATGTGTGGTAAAGTACAAGTCGATGTATTAGATAAACTGAAATATGTAATTTTGTGGGGATAATGTGACGCTTATAAAGCCAAAGGTGTTGATAGTTGATAATGAGACATCCAATTTAAAAATTCTTAGGGAAATACTTCAGGACCACGTGGATGTTCTTGTTGCCAAAAGTGGTCAACAAGCTTTGAAAATAGCAGAACTTCACCAACCTACGCTCATATTGTTAGATGTAGTGATGCCTGAAATGGATGGCTTTGAAGTGATTACTCACCTAAAGCGTAATGAAAAAACGCATTCAATTCCTGTGATTTTTATTACAGGTCTTTCCGATGTGGAAAGTGAAGTCAAAGGTTTCAAACTTGGTGCTTGTGATTATATTTCTAAACCTTTCAATGCTGTCATTGTTAATTCGCGCGTTAAGTTACATTTAGATTTAGCTCGACAGCGCACTATGTTGCAAAATTTAGCACATATTGACCCATTAACATCATTGGGGAATCGACGGATGTTTAATAATGCCCTCGAACAGGAGTGGGCTACTGCCAAGAGAGATAAAAGACCTATGGCTATCTTAATGATAGATATAGATTTTTTCAAACCTTATAATGATAATTATGGTCACCCTATTGGGGATGAAGTTATCCAAAAAGTGGGTAGGGCGATAAAAGATACTTTCATTAGGCCAAGGGATGTTACTGCCCGTTATGGTGGAGAGGAATTTGTTGTCATCCTGCCTGACGTATCTGAGGAGTTGTTTCAGGGTAAAGTTCAAAAGTGTTGTGAGGCCATCTTTGCTTTAAATATCAAACATGAGTACTCATCTGTAGCTGAAGTGGTGACTGTTAGTATAGGCGGAATATATTGTAATAATGTGGACTCTCTAGACTGTAATCAAGCGGTAGAGCAAGCAGATGAACAATTGTATCAAGCCAAGACAAATGGGCGAAATCAAGTTCAATGGAAATCTATACGCTAAAAATAATCTTCAATACCTCAAAGCACAAATATTGCTTTATTCATTTTAGATAACAGGGAGCTTTAAACTATAGCTGAAGCAGTATAGTTTTAATTGTAAGGATAAATATGGTTACTTATGAAGAGTTAGTAATACAAACCCGTGAATTATGCAGTAATGTTTTAGATAACAATCCAGCGGAACGTGGCAATATTCGTAGAAAATTTTATAAAGATTACGGGCGAAAAGTAGCCGGTGGTGAAAAATATGGTCGCGCTGAAATCGCTTATTATCAGTGGGAAGAAAACCGTGGTTCAATGAATCCATTAGATGATATAGCCTTACCAGGTAGTCGGTGGTGGCGAAATGTTAATTTAAAATTTATATATTTTTCTGAATTAGCTGGCGCTATGTTTGAAAATAACATCACAAGTGATGAAGCGCCCAATCCGGTACATAAATGGCTTGATTTTTTAAAAAATCCATCACCAAAATCTTGGTATAGAGCACATAACGCCAGTATTTTTACCGCAGCAGAAGAGTTTAGGAAAAACTCATCACAAGAGAATGACATTAGTGCATGGTTCTTAAATCCGGTTTTGTACCGATTAATGTTTGCACAGGCGATTTTAGAGGAGCCAACGTTTGCTACTGCAGCTGTTGAA
>Ga0209292_1001019_pt1 | contig 35139 bp, 24 predicted proteins | sample GOMGulsemesocosm_2_FD_184634 | JGI IMG/M metagenome (GOLD analysis project Ga0209292, IMG submission 184634) | Methane-oxidizing microbial communities from mesocosms in the Gulf of Mexico - GOM9C Gulf of Mexico (SPAdes) (version 2) | ecosystem: Environmental > Aquatic > Marine > Cold seeps...
ATTTCTTCAATGGCTTGGCAGTTTTCAGAGACCTTGTTATTACAAAGATTCACATAGTTCTGACCTTCATTAGCAGAATCGGCTGCGGTTGCCGCACTTATCGCCATTTGTTGTGAGGTTACCGCCATTTCATTCATTGCAGTGACTACCATATTAATTTCACTTAGCTGTAAATTAACAGCGTCATTATTTGAATGAGCGACGTGAATTGATTGCTCTGCTGATGAATTAACTTCAGTAGCCGTTACTTGGATTTCAATAATTAATAGTCTCAGGTTCTCGATAATGGTATTAACCCAATGACCAAGTGCACCTAATTCATCTTTTGGTAGGTTTTCTAATTGTTTGGTTAAATCGCCTTCACCTTCAGCGATATCCTTCAAGCGAGTGCTCATATCGGCAAGGGGAGTATTAATACCCTTCATTAAAAATAAGCTAACGATTGTTGTGATAACTACAATGGCGATAACCAGTACAATCCAAAATATCAGCTTGTTTTCGGCCGCTTTTTGTTCTGAGTTCGCGGTATTAATGACTGCTTGCGCTGCATTAGCCTCTATGATTCTTACCGAACTTAATAAATTGTTTATTTCATTTAACCAAGTATCGAGTTCAATGTTTAATGGCTGATTTATGCCTTTAATCGCGATGTTTGAAAGCCCCCGATAAAATGACTTGTCTTTGTTAACACCTTGCAGTATTTCTTTATGTAATCGGGTGAAATCTTGGTTAAGTTGACCTTTTGATAATTGCATGACATTGGCGCCATGGACGCGCATTTGACTTTCTAATTTCGCAATTCTAATTAGGTGTTTTTCTGATGATACTTTTCCTTCAATAATCGATATTGGTAGAGCGCTGTGTAGTGTTCCCATTGAATTTTTAAGTTTTGATACATTGGTGTAATTAATAATGTCGAGTAATGTTGTTGGTGTTTTTGCTTCATGTACCAGACTTAAGCCAAGCCATACGGTGCCAAATATATTGCCAGATAATTTAGTAATGGTTTCATCAGGGGAAAATACATTGTTGTCTACATCACGTCGGTTTGTTTTAAAACCTGCAACGATTGTTGCCATTTGCTTATGAACGGCCTTTTGTGTTGCTTCGCTAAAACCAGAAGTGTTCGTCTGTTGAATTAAGGAGAGCAGTTGACTCTCTTTTTGATCGGTTAATCGTCGTTGTTTTTTTAATTCATTAAGCCATTGTCCGTTATTTAATCGGTATAAAACACTAAAAGTACGTTCTTCTTGCATAGCATCCGCAGCATCATTTAATGACACAACCAATTTAACTAACGAACTTACACGTTCTGCATCATTTGCTGTGGTGATATTTTGGCTAATGTTGAAAACTGCAGTGACTAAAAACGCAATAAGTGGGGTAATAAATAGTGCTACTAGTTTTAATTTTATAGACATATCTGGCCTGTCCTTAATTATATATTGTTACTTTGATATTTACTTTTTTAGGTACAATATATTAAGACGATTACCAGTAAGTTTTCCGCTACTTACTTTACAGTTTTTCATTAAAAATTTTTAAGCGGCTTAGAATGTAGCGGGTGAGTCTCAGCTATTAATTCACTTTAAAGCTGGTAGATTCTCGCTTAACCAGCCGAGGAATATGTTTATAGTTATTCACTTCTTTTGTTTGTACTTTTTGGGCTGTTAATTCAAGTCCGATATTAGCGGCTTGTTTGGCCATTTCTTCTACGGGGTAGTTAAGCGTAGTCAATTTGGGTCTTGAATATCTTGAAAGCAAAACATCATCAAAACCGAGTACTGAAATATCTGATGGCACTTTAAAACCATTATCTTCTAGAGTCGAAATTGCCCCGATTGCCATGGCGTCATTATATACAAACACGGCAGAAAAGCTTTTTCCCGAAGCAAGCAGTTTTTGTGTGGCAAGCTCGCCACCTTGCAAAGAGGGTTCACCAAACTCAATTAATTCGGCATCAATAGCTACGCCAGAAGACTGTAGCTCGTTTTGAAAGCCTTGCAATCTAAGTAATGGATCGTCTATTTGATATTTACTTGAGATACAGGCGAACTCTTTATGTTCCAATGCTAACAAATGACGGGCTGCTATTTTTCCGCCCTCAAGATTATCTAACCAAACACACCGTTGTGCTATTTCTTCAATATAACGGTCGATGAGTACTAGGCCAGGGACTTTATCGGCCAACTCAATTAAGGCTTCATCAGTTAGCTTTTTACTATGCACCACCATCACATCACAGCGCCTTTCAATTAATAAATTGATGGCCTGCATTTCTGTTTCAGCACTAACGAGTCCGGTACTTAATAACAGTTGCATATTTTTTTGGCGAGCCACTTGCTCAACACCATTAGCTAATGAGGCAAAAAACGGGTCGATTAGATCAGGAATGACAACGCCTAGGGTGGTACTTTTTTGTGTGACTAAAGCACGCGCATTGGCATTAGGGGTGTAGTTTAAGTCTTTCACCACTTTTAATACATTTTCAATGGTCTTTTTACTGACTTTTGGACCATTGTTTAATACGCGTGAAACGGATGCCACTGAAACGCCAGAGATGCGAGCTACGTCTTTTATTGTTGCCATAGGGTAAATGTTTACATTGTTGTGTTTAGTTAAGTGCTTAGTGAATATACACTAATAAATAGCTACCCATCAAGATTATACTTACTAAAAATAGATCTTGCACATAAAAGGGTAAACGTTTACCCTTTGGTTTAAGTTTTCACTAATTCATGTTTTAAAAAACATTATGACTATAGAATTTGACCCAACGGAACACCCTCATAGAAGATACAATCCACTGATTGATGAATGGGTGCTGGTTTCACCGCATCGCGCAAAACGACCTTGGCAAGGACAGGTAGAAAAGCTTGATGAACAAGAAAGACCTGCTTATGACCAAGACTGCTTTTTATGTGCAGGTAATACTCGCATAAACGGCGAAGTTAATGATGACTATGAAGGTACCTTTGTTTTCACTAATGATTTTGCTGCTATAAAGCAAGATACGCCTGTTGTGACAAGTGATGACCCACTTTTTAAAATGGCAACAGAGCAGGGCGAGAGTAGAGTTATCTGTTTCTCACCTGATCACAGTAAAACCTTGCCCCAGCTTTGTGTAGAAGAAATTTATTGTGTTGTTGATACGTGGCAAAGTCAATGTGAAGAATTAGGGAAAACCTATACCAGTGTTCAAGTCTTTGAAAATAAAGGCAGTGTGATGGGCTGTTCTAACCCTCATCCTCATGGACAGATTTGGGCGCAACAACAATTGCCGACCTTAGTCATGAAAAAACAACAGGCGCAACAAGCCTATTTGAATGCGCATGGCAGTAATTTATTGCAAGACTATGTTGTTAAAGAAATCGAAAATAAAGAGCGTATTGTAGTCTCTAATGACGACTGGCTGGTGGTGGTACCTTATTGGGCGGCATGGCCGTTTGAAACGTTATTACTGCCACGTTTTGCTGTGTCTCGTTTAACTGAGCTTAATGAAGTACAAAAGTTATCACTTGCAGATATTCTTAAACAAATCACCATCAAATATGACAATTTATTTAACTGCTCTTTCCCTTATTCAATGGGCTGGCACGGCGCGCCATTTGACAGTGAACAACATGATGAATGGACCTTACACGCCAGCTTCTTCCCACCACTATTACGTTCGGCCACGGTACGTAAATTTATGGTCGGTTATGAAATGATGGCTGAAGCGCAACGAGATCTTACCGCAGAGCAAGCAGCTCAACGATTACGTGACGTATCAAACGTTCATTATAAGGAGCAAATTCATGCCTAATGATGTGACTCAACAAGTAAATGAGCTTCAAGAATTGGCGAAAACATTATTTTCTCAAGAATTTAACAGTACAGCTGAAATCGTTTGTCATGGTCCTGGTCGAGTTAATATTATTGGCGATCATACTGACTATAATGATGGCTTTGTATTTCCTGCCGCTATCAACTGTGGCACTACCATTGCGGCTTCTAAGCGTGAAGATAATATAGTAAAAGTTTACGCTCATGATTGTGACCAACAAACCAATGAATTCACATTGACTGACGCAACTTTTGATCAAGAGATGATGTGGACAAATTACGTTAAAGGTACATTATTAGCCTTAATGAAAAAGTACCCTGACATTAACGGTGCCAATTTTGTCGTTACTGGTAACGTGCCTCAAGGTGCAGGTTTAAGCTCTTCAGCCAGTTTTGAAATTGCTGTTTTAAAAACGTTTTCAGAGCTTTATCAATTAGATCTTGATGGTGTTACCGCAGCGCTTATGGGGCAAGAAGCTGAGAATGACTTTGTCGGTTGTAATTGTGGCATCATGGATCAACTTATTTCAGCCATGGGCCAGCAAGGTCACGCCATGTTATTAGATTGTAAGGACTTATCTTTTGAAGATGCACCTATTCCAGATGATTTAGCCATTTTTATTGTAAATTCAAACGTAAAACGTGGTTTAGTTGATAGTGCATACAACTTACGTCGTCAGCAATGCGAAGCCGTCGCGAAACACTTTGGTGTGTCGGCCTTGCGCGAAGTTACCATAGAACAGCTTAATGCAGATCAAGATAAAATTGAGCCAGAATTGTTTAAGCGTGCTCGTCACGTTATTACCGAGAATGACCGTGCGGTTGCTACGTTAAAGGCACTGAGAGCGAATGATATGGCCAGCATGAGTAAAGCTATGAAAGCATCTCATAACTCTTTACGTGATGACTTTGAAGTTACCGTTAAAGAAATGGATGGTCTAGTTGAGATTATCGATAGTGTTATCGGTGACAAAGGCGGCGTAAGAATGACTGGTGGCGGTTTTGGTGGTTGTGTCGTTGCCTTAGTACCTACAGAACTTGTTGCTCAAGTCGAAGATGTGGTGAACAACAAGTATGAAAGTGCATTTGGTTTAACACCGAGTATCTATTTATGTACTGCTACACAAGGCGCATTTAGGTAATCTATTCAATAAAGTAAAAACAACAAACTATAAAAACGAATAATTATAATTACAAGTATAACTAAAATAAAGGGTTACAAATTATGGAATTTACCAACAAATTGGGGACCATAGACAGCACAATTTTTATTGTCTATGTGATAGGGCTGTTATGTTTAGCCTTGTGGGTTTCTCGCAATGAGAAAAAAGAAGGCGCAAACACCGAAGATTACTTTTTAGCCAGTAAATCATTGCCTTGGTGGGCAATTGGCGCTTCTTTAATTGCGGCAAATATTTCAGCAGAACAGATTATTGGTATGTCAGGCTCGGGTTACGCCATTGGTTTAGCCATTGCTTCTTACGAATGGATGGCAGCCATTACCTTGGTATTAGTCGGTAAATACATGTTACCTATTTTCTTAGAGAATAAAATATTTACCATGCCGCAATATCTTGAACAGCGCTTTGATAACAAGGTAAAAACCACCATGGCCATTTTTTGGCTGGCGGTCTATACCTTTGTTAACTTAACCGCAGTCTTATGGTTAGGTGGTATGGCTATTGAAACCGTAGCTGGTGTTGATTGGATGTTCGGTATGATATTCCTAGCCGTATTCTCTGTGGCTTACTCTTTATATGGCGGCTTAAAAGCGGTTGCTTTTACCGACATATTACAAGTGGTTTTATTAGTATTCGGTGGTTTATTGCTAAGTTATTTAGCGCTAGATGCCGTTGCTGATGGACAAGGTGTTTTAGCCGGTTTTGGTATTCTAACGGATACTATGCCAGAACATTTTGACATGATTTTAAGTCCCGAAAATGACCACTACATGAGTTTGCCAGGTATTTCAGTATTACTCGGCGGTATGTGGGTAATGAACTTTAGTTATTGGGGCTTTAACCAATACATTATTCAACGTGCTTTGGCTGCTAAAGACCTTAAAGAAGCACAAAAAGGTATCGCTTTTGCTGCCTACCTTAAATTGTTAATGCCAGTTATTGTGGTATTACCTGGTATTGCTGCTGTTATTCTTTACCCGTCATTAACGACTCCAGACCAAGCTTACCCATCGATGATGGCTATGTTGCCTGTTGGCATAAAAGGTTTAGTTTTTGCCGCGTTAGTTGCAGCGATTGTTTCTTCACTTGCTTCAATGACCAATAGTATTTCAACCATTTTCACTATGGACATTTATAGCCGCTTTAAACCTAATGAGAGTCAACGTCATTACGTGCATATTGGCCGTATCGCTGCGTTAGTTTCTTTATGTATTGCGCTAGTTGTCGCTCAGCCATTATTAGGTAAGTTTGACCAAGCGTTCCAATATATCCAAGAATTCACCGGTTTCTTTACTCCGGGTATTGTGGTGATATTTGTTATGGGTATGTTCTGGAAACGTGCTACTTCAATGGGCGCTTTATCAGCAGCTTTAGGCTCAGCAGTATTTTCGTTAGTGCTTAAATTCGCGTGGCCTGAACTACCGTTTATGGACCGTGTTGGCTTAGTCTTTTTACTGTGTTTAGCACTTTGTTACTTTGTCTCTATGGCGGGTAAACCAAATACTACGGATAGCAGTGTTAGTTTAGATAAAATCAGCTTTGAAACAACCAAGTCATTTAATGTTGCAGCTGTTGGCGTAGTGTTAATCCTTACCGCTTTATACGCTACTTGGTGGTAATGGCATTTTAACCATCTAGTGGTAATAAAATATGAATTATAAAAGGCCAAGTCATTGGCCTTTTTAACTTTTTAAGGAAAAAAAATGCAAGTATTAGTCACTGGCGGAGCAGGGTATATTGGCTCTCATACCGTTTTATCGTTATTAGAAAATAATTATGACGTTATCGTTTATGATAATTTAGCTAACTCAAGTATTGAATCTATTGACCGTGTTGAAAAACTAGCGGGTAAGAAGGTTAAGTTTATTGAAGGTGATATCTGCGATAAAGAGCAGTTAAGCCAAGTATTTAAACAATCCAATATTGATGCTGTCATTCACTTTGCCGCACTGAAAGCAGTCGGCGAGTCGGCAGACATACCGTTAAGTTATTATCAAAACAATGTCCATGGCACGGTTTGTATATTAGAAGTTATGCAGCAACATAAGGTGCATAATTTCATCTTTAGTTCATCAGCCACAGTTTATGGCGAAGAAAACGATGTACCTTATGTTGAAACCATGAAATTAGGTACGCCTTCAAGCCCTTATGGCGCTAGCAAAGTCATGGTTGAACGAGTACTGGCCGATTTGGCTCTTTCTGATACTAATTTCAGAGGCGTATCTCTTCGTTATTTCAACCCTATTGGTGCTCATGAAAGCGGCACTATCGGGGAAGATCCCAAAGGCATTCCCAATAACCTTTTACCTTATGTTGCCCAAGTTGCTGTCGGTAAACGTGACAAACTAAGCATCTTTGGTGATGATTACCCCACTAAAGACGGTAGCTGTGAACGTGATTATTTACATGTAATGGATTTAGCCCAAGGCCACGTTGCCGCATTAGATTGGTTAAACCGCAACAGTGACTTTAGTGGTGTTGAAGCCTTTAATTTAGGCACAGGAAATGGGGTATCAGTTTTTTCAATTGTCGGGGCTTTTGAAAAGGCCTGTGATAAAGAAGTTCCCTTTGAAGTATCTCCTAGAAGAGCTGGCGATCTACCTGCTTTTTGGGCTAATGCCAGTAAAGCCAATAAAGCGTTAAATTGGCAAGCTGACCGAAGTCTTGGACAAATGATGATTGATACTTGGCGCTGGCAGTCTAATAATCCCAATGGGTATTTAGTATAATGGCTAGCATAAATTCATCATTAGATGTTGAGCAGGTAAGTGAGTTGGAAGTAATTACCTTGACTAATAATAACGGCATGGCCGTTGAAATTATCAACTTTGGCGCTCGTATTAAATCAATCAAGTTTCCAGTACATAATAAGCCAACGGAAATGATTTTAGGTTATGACGCCGCGACGGATTATATAACTGATGAGTTTTATCTCGGCGCAACGTGTGGCAGGGTTTGTAATCGTATTGCCGATGGTAAGTTTGAAATTGCTGGCCGTGAATATCAATTACCCTTAAATGATGGTGATAATTGCCTGCATGGCGGTATTGATAATTTCTCGAAACGTTATTGGGCGGTAGATAAAGTGTCACAATCAAATGGTTTAGTGACTTTATCCTTAATCTCTCCCAATGGTGACCAAGGATTTCCGGGCACGTTAAATTTATCAGTGACTTATCAGTTAAGTGAAGATAATCAACTCAGCATAGAGTACATGGGTAACACAGATGTAGCCACGCCAATTAATTTAACCAACCATGCTTACTTTAATTTAGGTGAACAGGACTGCCAGTCATTATATTTGCAAATGATGTCTTCAGCATTTCTTGAAACTAATTCAGCCAATATACCTACAGGCAATATTATCCCGGTTGAACAAAGCGATTATAATTTTAGAGAGCCAGCTTGTATTGGAAAAAGGCAGAATCAGACGCTTGATAAATCACTGAAAGAAAAGCAGGGTTATGATCATTGTTTTGTTTTAGATAATACACCTTTTACCGAGCCTAAAGCAGTGCTTACTTCACTAAAGAATCAAATTAGTTTATCGGTATATACCGATCAGGCGACAATACAGCTTTATACTGGTTTTTACTTAAGTGGCGAGTTCGACGCTTATCAAGGGCTTTGTTTAGAAGCGCAAAATTATACCGATGCGGATAATAACAAGCACTTTCCAAGTAATATTTTACAGCCAAATCAAAAGTATCAGCGAAAAATAAGTTACCAGTTTAAATCGATAACCTAGTACTAATACTTGCCAGCAAACCAGCGCATATTATTAACAAGTAAATCCCCACTTTTTAAGTCCTATTTCAGCACTTTCAACACGATTGAATACGTATTCATGCATACGTATTCAATCTAACGACATCCTCATATCTAGTGTTTAATAAACCGACAACAATGTTGCATATTTGTAATTTGGTCGTTAATGCTGTCGACAAAATTACAGTATAAAAAAATAAAAATAAACAATAAAAGAAGGTGATAGTGATGAAAGTAAAAGAGTTATTAAGCGTGGTATTCGTGTTGTTATTTAGTGTTAATGCTTACAGTGGCAGTATTAACAACGGTGATTTCCAACGCTGTGATTTTCAAGATTGGCAAAAAGACACTGACGGTTTTGGTGATCCTGGCAGTACGGGAGATTTTAGCATCAACAATAATGCCGGTGACTGTAGCGCCGTTATTAGTGTTGAGCAATCAGAGGGTGCTACGGCGTTTTATGCCAACACGCTTTTTACCGCATTAGACTTAACGGTTGCCAGTGGAGATTTACAGCTTAGCTTTGATTGGGACTTTTCTGGTTTTGATGACGCTAGTCTTTTCGCCGACAACTTCTTTGTCAGCTTGAGCAATGGCACAGGCTCTTTATTTAATGCTAACGGTGAACTTGGTCATCTTATTGAAGTAACCAGTAGCTATGACTCTGGCTCCTTTTCCGCAATATTAGATGACAGTTTTTATAATCAAAGTAATTGGACCTTAGATTTTACCGTGCAAGCAGGTTTCAATCCTACGTCTGTGTCTTCAAAGCTCAATATTGATAATGTTTCTTTAACCTCTGTGACAACGCCCGTGCCAGAGCCTAGTACGTTAATCATGTTATTTATTGCAATGGCAGCGTTAATTGGCCAACAGCGTTTCAATGTCAAACGAGGATAATCACATGATTTTTTATAGAAAAACTCTGCTGCTACTCTCGTTGTTATTAATGTTAGTGATAACTCCGTTTAGCCATGCAGCGTGGAAGAATACCGCTGAAACTGAGCTAAGTTATTCACCTCGACCGATTTATGACCGTATCAATAATCAATATTTGTCTGTTGTTACTATCACTAACCAAGGTAGCGAAACATTAACCGGCCCACTTCGGGTGTTCATTCCAACAACTAGCCATCAAGTGCTTAATATTGATGGAAATGACGAGGGGGTTCCCTATGTTAATTTGTCGATAGATGAATTAGCCGCAGGTGCCAGCCATAAGTTTACTTTACAGCTTGAACTCAAAAGGGCGCTTATTGCTTTTGAATTGCTTAGTAAGGTAGAGGAGACAACTAGCGCTACAGGGCTTGAATTAAACGACAACCAAATAGCTATTTTTTATCAACGCGCCGATGGTAACTACGATGGTTGGGGCTTACATCTCTGGAATGGTGAAGCTTGTGGTAATTATGCTAACCCAACTACCGACAGCGCTCATTTTTCTCAGTGGCAATCACCGTACCCTGTTGATGGTGTTCACCCAGAATATGGCGGCTATTATATTCTTAGCGTCGAGCCTGGTGCCGATTGTTATAACTTCATCATTCACCAAGGAAATGACAAAGCACTTGGTGCTAATAACAGTCGCTTCGAGCCAGTAAAAGCGGCGCAAGACCAACAAGCATTTACTTTTGATGGTTACCCTGACCTATGGTATACGCCAGTAACCACGCGACCTATTTTTCTTGATGGTGCGCGTGTTCATTGGTTAGACACCAGTACCTTATTATGGTCAACCGATGTTAACAATGCTGACAGTTATCGTTTATATTATTCAGCAGAAGCCGGTATTGACGTTATCAATCAAGCGCTACTCAATGATTTACCCTATAAAACATTAACCAGCAAAGAGGCTAACGCCAGTTACTATCAACAAAACCCTCACTTAAATGGCTTTAAAGGTTTTACGGTAGATATTGATGATGCTCAAGCAAAGCAGTTAGTTAAAAATCAATTACTGGTAGTCGCTTTAGATGAGCAAGGTAATATGCTCGATGCTACACGTGTGCAATCACCACGTTTATTAGATTATTTGTATACCCGTAACAGTGCAGACGCTGATGAAGCGAGCTTAGGACTTAACTATCAAAACGGTCAAGTCACAGCATCGGTTTGGGCACCTACGGCAAGCCAAGTAGCGATAAAAATTTATAATGCCACCAAGCAAGAAACAACAACTCAACCAATGACTGTTGATGAAGCAACGGGAATTTGGTCTTACAGTACGGAGAAGTCGGCAGTTGATCGCCTTTATTACCGCTATCAACTCACCGTATTTCATCCGCTTACCAGTAAAATGGAAAACTTAAGCGTTACCGATCCCTATTCTGTTGGTTTATCAACTAACGGTCGATATAGCCAATTTGTTGATTTAAGCGATGATGACTTAAAACCAGCAGGTTGGGATAATCATGAGGTACCAACAGTGGCGAACTTTGAAGACAGCATTATTTATGAAGGTCATATTCGTGACTTTAGTGTTTTGGATGAAAGCACAAGTGCAGAAAATCGCGGCAAGTACCTTGCTTTTACCGAAGCCAATTCTTTACCTATGCAGCATTTACAGCAACTACAAGCGGCAGGCTTAACACATTTTCATGTGTTACCAGCGAACGATATTGCTTCAATTGAAGAAGATCCTAGCAAGCGCGTTGATGTTACCGATACGGTCGCAGATTTATGTCACCTTAACGCTAATGCGCCGGTTTGTGGTGTTGAAAATGACAATACTGTACTGCTTGACGTTTTAAAAAATTACGACCCAAGCACCACAGAAGCTCAAGCATTGGTTGAAGCAATGCGCCGTTTTGATGGTTTTAACTGGGGTTACGACCCACAACATTTTGCTGCACCTGAAGGCAGTTATGCTTCAAACGCTGATGATGTGAGTCGCATTATTGAAATGCGTGCAATGAACCAAGCACTGCATGAAACAGGGTTACGCGTAGTGCTTGATGTTGTTTACAACCATGCTGCCTCATCTGGCTTATATGATAATTCTGTATTAGATAAAGTAGTACCCGGTTATTACCATAGATTAAATGAAAATAGCGGCGCTATTGAAACATCAACCTGTTGTGAAAATACGGCAACAGAGCATCGAATGATGGCTAAATTGATGAATGATTCATTAGTCAGCTTTGCCAAAAACTTTGGTTTTGATGGCTTTAGATTTGATTTAATGGGACATATTCCTAAGCAAGCTATTCTTGATGCCAGAGATGCCGTATTAGCGGTAGATGCTGATAGCTATTTTTATGGTGAAGGTTGGAATTTTGGTGAAGTAGCCAATAACCGCCGCTTTGAGCAAGCTTCACAGCTTAATATGGCTGGCAGCGAAATAGGTACATACTCTGACCGACAACGTGACGCTGTTCGCAGTGCTGCCTTGTTCAATAGTGGTGGCAGTTTAGCTGAGCAAGATGTTATCCGTGTTGGCTTAGTGGGTAATATTGACAGCTATCACTTTGTAGCTGCTGGCGGTAATTACTTATCTGCTTATGATTATCAATGGAATGGCCAACCTGCAGGTTACAGTAGTGACCCTGCTGATACCGTTAATTATGTCTCTAAGCATGATAATGAAACCTTATGGGATCAGCTGCAATACAACCTGCCTACCGAAATGAGCCTTAGCGATAAAGTGCGTGTGCAAAACATTTCGCTATCATTACCACTATTAAGCCAAGGTATTCCATTTTTACAAATGGGCTCAGATTTAATTCGCTCAAAATCAATGGACAGAAATACCTATGATGCGGGTGATTGGTTTAACCGTATTGATTTCACTCAAACACAGAGCAATTGGAATATTGGTTTACCGTTAGCCCAAGACAACCAAACTAAATGGTCAACCATCAGTGGTATTAGTGCGAATGCGAACAATGCTTTTAGCGCTCAAGACATCAACTTAACCAGTGCTTTATTTAAAGAATTCATCAATATTAGAGCAACCAGTAAGTTATTTAGATTAACCACAGCAGAGCAAGTATCTAACCGTATTAAGTTTCATAACGTGGGTACAGAGCAGCGCCAAGGTTTAGTGGTAATGAGCTTGGATGACGGCATAGGACTAGCTGATTTAGATCCCGCAAATGATGCCATTGTAGTGTTATTTAATGGGACTAGCAGTGAGCAGACATTTAACGTTGCTAATGCCAGCAATTTTGAACTACATCAAAACCAGCAGAGCTCGGCAGATACTCGCGTGCAAACTGCTAGCTTTAGCAATGGCAATTTTGTTGTACCAGCACTCACTACCGCGGTATTTGTGAAGCCGCAAGGTGAAGTGCAAGGTTTCGGTTTATCGGCATTACCAGCTTATGGTACCAATACTCTTTATTTACGTGGCGCCATGAATAACTGGGATACCTCTTTACCTTTCGTTTATATGGGTAATGATAAATACCGCTTGGCTGCTGACTTAACGCAAGGTGAATATCAGTTTAAAGTGGCTGATGAGGGCTTTTCAACGGCCAATATCGGTGGCGGTTTTACTATGCCTATTGCTCAAGTTGCGAGTTTAACTAACGGCGGTGATAATTTAATACTAAACATTATTGCTGATGGTCAGTATGTTTTTGAGTTAGACGCCAGCGAGGGACAAACACCAAGTTTATTGATAACGCCCGATGATCCGTTAGCAATACCAGCGCCTTATGGTGATACTGTTATTTACTTACGGGGTTTAATGAATGAGTGGGGCACTAACCGGCCATTAACCTATCAAGGTAACGGTATTTATAGTGGAAGTTACCAAATTAACGATGGTCAACATGCGTTAAAAATTGCTGATGCTGATTGGGGCGGAGCAGGTGGTGCTAATTTGGGTGGCGCAGACAATATAACGTTAGGTGCTAGCACTGAATTAACACCAAATTCTAATGACAACCTGTCATTAACGCTTGAAAGCACCCAAACATTGGCTTTTGTACTTGATGCCAATGACATCAGTAAACCAGTATTAACGATAAGTGAAAGTGTAGAATAACTTTTCATTTGTGCGTGGAACTAACTAAGTTTATAACGTTTTTTTACAGCGTTAATATAAGCAAACGTTAGTTCCACGCAGTTTTTATTAGTTCCTGCCTAACTTATTGAAACAAGAGTTAATTTGTAAGGGGTGAGACTTAAGGTTTAAGCTTATCTTTAATATATAAACCAGCCCATATTCCAACTAACATACTAAACACAGCAGTAAATCCAGCGGGTGAAAATGCTGGTAATGCTAATAATAATTGTGAATTGTTACCTCCTACGGCTAATGATGCCCCATTCCCATAAATATCCCCGCAACATAAGAGTCCTATGCCCATCATGCCAAACCAAGCTATCTTTTATCAAAAGTGACTTTTTAAAATTTACTCTTTGATTTTTATGGAGATATTTAATTATAATAATGTGCAATATATTGACAAAGAATAACAATTAGTAGATTGTCTTCGTGTCAGAATGGAACTATAAATATACCTACGCGAAAGGAACACGCGCTTGCCAGATAAATTTTATAATGAAAATGCCAATGAACTAGCCCAACAATACCTGTCAAAAACATTTGATCAGGTACATCAAAGCTGGTCACAATTACTCCCAAGCATTATAAATAACCCCAATGCACGTATTCTAGATTTAGGTGCAGGCTCAGGACGAGACTCAAAACACCTTGCTGAGTTAGCAGCCACAGAATATGGCGTAGAAAACAGCACCCAAGTCTTTGCGGTAGAACCTGCCAGCATACTGGCAGAGATTGGCGCACGTCAAACCACTGGCCTTAACGTTAAGTGGGTCACTGACTCATTACCCGCATTAAGCACCATTACCAAGCAAGAAGTAAGTTTTGACTTAATCCTATTAAGCGCAGTTTGGATGCATATTCCGGTAAGTGATCGCGCTCGCTCCATTCGTAAATTGGCTAACCTACTTAAACCGGGCGGAAAACTGGTTATTTCACTTCGCCATTCAGCGAGTACTGAAGAGGCAGAGCAAGAGCGCAAAGAACGTAAAATGCATACAGTGTGTGCAGACGAGCTTAAACAGCTTGCTACTGATGTTGGTTTATTTACCAAGCTAGAAACCCAAAAAGAAGACGATAAACTCGGTAGAGCTCACGTTTCGTGGCAAACCGTTGTTTTACAAATGCCAGACGATGGCACGGGCGCCTTTCCATTTATCCGCCACGTAGCGTTAAACGATGGTAAATCTGCCACACATAAACTTGCCTTACTTCGAGTATTACTACGTATTGCTGATGGTCACCCCGGAGCAGTCCTTCGCAGAGAGTCTTCCGGGTTTAATGGCAAGAACGGTGACCGAGTTATTTTACCCGTAGGTTTAGTGGCGCTGTATTGGTGTCACCAATATAAAGACTTAATTGATAAACATAATCTATTTCAGCGACCGGGCAGTAATTCCAATATGGGTTTTATGACAGCTAATGGTTGGGATAAGTTAACTCACTTAACTGCTTCAGATTATCGTATTGGTAATCTCTTTACTTGTGAAGATGCTAAAGCACTGTATCGAACATTATCAGCAGCCGTGCAAAACATTAAAAAGATGCCTTGTCGCTATATAACCCTCCCTAATAGAGAAGCCAATAGCGATAAAACTATTTTTGAAGTAGCCAGTAAAACAGTAAAAGCCAAAGACAGCATATTTCTTGATTTGCAAACACTAGAACAATGGGGCGAGTTCTCATTGCCAGAATCAACATGGCTGACGTTTAATCGTTATGCTTGTTGGATAGAGCCAGTACTGGTTAGTGAATGGGTAAAAGCTATGGCAGGTTACGCAGGCAATGCTCAATATAAATCACCAGAAAATCAGTTTCACCTCTACCAAGCATTAAATTGGGAAGAGCCGAAGCGCACAACAGTTGAAGTGCGTAAACGCTTTGAACAACTTAAAAAGCAATCGCCTCATAGTGAATTAATAAAATGTGTATGGTCTGCTAAGTCATTAAAAAAACAATACGACATTGATCACAGTATGCCCTTTGCTCGATGGCCAAATAACGATTTATGGAACCTGCTACCTACAGACAGCACAGTGAACAATCAAAAAAGCGATAGATTGCCAACAGAACAAAAATTAAAACAAGCAAAAGAGCGCATGCAACACTGGTGGCAGGCGGCTTGGCTTGATGAAGAGCCATCAGCCTCTCTTTTAAGAGCAGAGTCTTCAACCTTGAAGCCTACAGTGAGCTTTGGGAATGAGCCTTCTGTGGATTTAAGGGATAAGTCTTTAACCTCACTAATAAAAAGCAATGAGCAAAGCAAACGCTTTTTCGCTGAGGCAAACATTGCCCTGCCGGGATTAACTTCAGATAACTCATCAGTAGATGATTTGTTTGAAGCATTGGTGATGCAACGTGGAAGATTGAAAGAAATGCAACAGTTGAGGGAGTGGTAAGTGTTTAATTTATTGAAGGCTTTGTTTAAATGTAATGACGTGTAATAGATTATGTTCAATTTATTAGTACAATTAGATAATTGCTGTTTTAACGACTGAATAAACTTCCCTTTCAACATTAATTGTTTGGTTAAGTAAATATTATACTGCAGTGATTAAATCCTGATAACTCAACAGTTGCTGATTTATTTTGAAGTTCAAAAGTGGACGATAAAAATAATATCGGTTAGAAGATAGTAAGTGTTCTTCTCACTAATCTTCTTTATATACAATTTAATAACTAGAGGTAATATGAACAAAGATATTTTAAAAAGTAAAATATTTGAATTAAAAGAAGATTTTTTTGAGCAATATAATGAGTATAGAATCAAACACCTAATTACCAGACGTATAGGTAGTTTTCATGGTTATTTCTTTCTATGCGCTTCAGTTATAGTTGTATGCCTAGAGCTAATATCTGTTAATTTTTTAGAAGAGTACAATACGCTGTGTAAGTACTTTTCTTCTATTTTTTTCTGTCTTATTTTAATTGTAATGTACTTAGGAAGGAGAATCTTTTTTGTTAAATATAGTGATGATAAGAAGCAGAAGGCTAAAATTTTAGAGTTAAAGACTTGTTTACTTTTAATGAACTTTGTCATGGTAATTATATATTTAACTTTCCTCGCTATATTTTCAACAGATATACTTATTTTAGTAGCAGGTGTTTCCCTACTCATTTACTTGGGTTGTTACCTAACAAATAAGCAACATGGTTATACACGTTGTATGGCCCGAAATCAAAGATATTACTTCTTGTTAGAATCAATTGAGTGGGAAGTCGAACATTTAGATATTCAAGACATTGATCAAAATAGTATTTTATCTGAATTAAAGCTTGAAGAACTCACATCAAAGTTCATTCGAGTAGCTGAATCTCAACTTCTTGAACGTCAACGCGATATTATTGGCGATTATCTATCTACAAATGATGCCGGTTTCTCTTGGATTAAGAGTATTAAAAAATAAAGACAATAACCATGACCAATTTAAATAAAAAACCACAAAACACACCTATAGTGCTCGATCTGAATAATGTTGATTTTGAGCGTGGCATTGAAGGTAGTGACATTTGGCAGCAAGGTGCTGTATTCGAATTCACAAAAAGATTGCATAAAACAGCTAATCAAGCAAAAGAATATGCTAAACAGAATAATAGTAACTCTAATCCAATAATCATTCATGATGCTATTTTTATAGGCGGTGCACGCGGGACAGGGAAAACAGTTTTTCTACAAAATATAAAGGGTTTTTGGCAAGGTTATGAAAAAGAGAATAACAACACACCTACAATCCATTTTTGTAATTCAATAGACCCTACATTGTTGGTAGATCATGATAACTTTGCCAATGTTGTGATCGCGCACTTATATAATGAGGTTGAAGCTAAGTTAGACACCAGAAACTGTGAAAACTCAAGCCAAGATGCTTTTTATAATGCATTAAGAACTGTATCTAAGTCATTAGGTAAGCAAGAACATCTAGATGATGGCTTAAGTGGTATAGATCGCATTATTAAATACCGTAGTGGTATTCAGTTAGTAAAACACTTTGATAGCTATATCAATGAGTGTATAAAATCACTTGAAGTTGATGCCATCGTTTTACCTATTGACGATATTGATATGGCGTTAGAGCGCTCATACGAAGTATTAGATGTTGTGCGTCGTTTATTAGGTTGCCCCAAAATTATTCCTGTAATTACTGGTGATTTAGAGTTGTATGAGCCAATCATACAAAATCGTTTTCAAAAGGGTGAAAACTCTCAATCGAATTGCTCCAATAACACTAACAACGATATTTTAACTAAAGAGAAAGCAGCGGAACTAACCAAAGCTTACTTAACAAAAGTAATCCCTCACCATAATAGAATCAGCTTAGAACCCATAGAAAGACTATTGTCAGAGCTGGAAATATTACCAAAACCTGAAATAAAAGAAGGTAATAATTATTTATACTCTGATTATGAAAAAGATTTCAAAAAATGTTTTTTTGGTCCACTAAATGGAGAAGAAAAAAGTTGTAATTGGCCAAAACCTGAAACAGCCCGTGAAGTAACACAGTTAATACGTGACCTCGCCCCTAGTGAATTAAAAACAGAAAATCGCGTAGAATTATGGCAACGGTATAAAGTATGGGCTTGTTTAAAACAAGATAGTATCGCTTATTCGGACGCCGTTACAGCCCAACAAATAGAAGATTTACGTGATGAAAAAAAACATTTTTTTGTTACTTTAAATAAATTACATGCATTTAATCCAATGATTCAAAAGGTTGACTTAACACCAAAATGGCAGAAAAAAAATTTTTTTAAAGATCAAATTGCAAAGGATTTGAATACAAATAATGGACTAGCACAAAATATGTATCAATATTTTGATGAATATAAAGAGGAAGTTATTTATAGAAGCATGCCAGTCATAGAACATTTTTATGACAAACTTAGATTGAGTAATACCTCAATAAATAAGGAAAATATAAAAGACACTCATGCTGATAAGGTACTTCCCAATAGTGTAAGAAATGATAAACGCATGCTTTTAGATATTTTTACATTCAATAACTATTATTCTTTAGGCTTAAAAACACAAAGACAAATATTCTTTAGTCGAGCATATGAATTACTTTCAATCTCTTTATTAAATTTCGACTTTAACGCTTATGATAACACTAATAAACGGAAGAGAATTCGAAAATGGAGAGGTCTATTAGAAGATTTATTTGGACGAGCACCTTTCTATACAGTACCCGCTTTATTTCCTACTAAAGCATTTAATATAAGCACAACAAATGACGCTGATGAAGAAAATAATATTAAACCAGTCTCAAGAGGGACAATTATCCAATTATCTCATGATATCGCTGATTGGGAATTGAACAATATAGAAGGTTTGCAAGATTTTAAAGATGATTCGTTGATGCCTATTTTATTTTCAGTGTTTAATAAAACATTCACTCAATTGAGGTTATTAAAAGATGCTATTCAAAAAGGTGGTTACTCTGGAGAAAGTTTAAGTGACTTAGCTATCAGATTTAAATATATAGTGCTTAATGCATTCGCTACTTTTATGAAGCCTGCCCCTGTTGTATTACAGAATGTAGGCTTTACTAAAAAGAAAGAGACTCTGAGAAATTTTGAGTTATACCGAACAATTGCTCCACCAATACGTGACAATGTAGGGTATTTTTTAGACTTTTCCCATAATAAAACACGTCCATTCTCGTATCCTAATAAACTCTTAACAAAAGAGCACTTAAAATGTGCGAAATTATTAATTTCGATTGCAACACATCCTATTTTCTCAATTGTTGCTGCATCTGAAGGAGCATTTGACGTTATTAAAGATGACAATATTACAGCTAAACCTGAGGTGGTGAATAATAATATTCGGGGAGCGATTTTAAAGAGACTAAGTTCAATCGACATATTCGTCATTGATGACCTTGATGAATTACAAGGTATTAAAGACGCTATAGATGACAGAAGCCGAACATTAGCTGGAATTGAAGCCAATGAATTGTTCGTTAAGGGGACAGGATCTAGGATTTATTCTGAATTAGTGGAAAAAATTATCCAACTAAAATTAGAAAACTTTTAAATGCTGAGTCTCGATTTAGAATGGCTTACGCCAGTAACAAGAATACGTTCAGATAGGTGGCTCGAATTTTATATTCGATGCGGTAATGGTGATTTTGTTTTAGATAAACCAAATCAAGCTAAAAAAATTGCTGATTTTGCATTAGCTGATCACCAGTTTTACCAAGCTAATATGCATCGTCGCGATGATAACCAAGCAGCGAATCAAATCTGGGAAAGCGGCCACCAAGCTGATGCGGTTTTAAAACAGCTACGGTTAATGCAACAAAAGCTCTTAACTTGGCAGGGCAATCACTTTGCTGTTAATTCCAAGCATTTGAAGCATTGGTCTGCCCTTATAGCAAAGGTGGACCCCGTATGGCTATTAGCTATAGGTTATAGTGATAAATTAAAGCAAGAATCATTACAGGTTGCCCATGTTATTAAACTAGCTGAGCAACAATGTTTTGCGGCATTCCCTAAACAATTCAATCAAAAGCAGTATGCCGATAATCATGTACATTTAGGCGGTAATGGTAACTATACGCCAGCGCTAGCTGAAATATCTTTATTTCTAAAAAATAAACCAACAGCATTTAATAGCGGTACAACGACGGGTCCCAAATTGGCAGAATTTACTAAATATGCCAGTGGTGAGCGTGATACTAACGAACTGCCTGTACTCACTAAATTGTTGTTTACTGATTTATTAGAAACACTACGAAAACCTGAACAAACATCACAGTCACATCGCCCTAAAATATACTGGAAACGCCCTGGATTGTGGGTAATTCCAGATGAAAGTGCAGCAGAGCTTTTAGCTACTCAAGCTATTAATAATGATGTAGCTAAGTTACTTGATGCTGCAGTTAATTGTTGTAGTCAAGACTCAAATAAAATGTGGCTATTAATGGCAACGGCGTTAATCCACCATGCGAATACTAATGAACCTTGTGACCATTGGCTGTATAAATTAAGCGCTTACATAACAGCAAATAATATATTACGCTCGATGATGATTAGTTCAGGTGTTGGTTTAACAAGTTTTGTTGAACACTTTGGCTTTAAGGCACGTCAGGGTAATGATCAAATAATACCTTATGGAGTTCATAGTTATAATAGCGATTTTGATAAAAATACCTTACGCGAATTTAAGATATTAGACTCACAGGTTACAGCAAAAGCTTTAGCCCGTTACGGTTTAGATTTTGTTAAAAAAGATATATATAGCAATAAACAATTTACTTTTCACTTTAGCCGCACGTTAAAAGATGATAGTAAATCACATGATAATCGTTACACCTCTAAAAGAGCTGAATTACTAAAGTCACTGCGTAATTTACAAAAAACATTTTCATCATCAGCTTTACAGCAGCATGAATATTTACAGCTGGGTAATAAAAAAGTCCCTAAGTTAAATCTGCTAGCGTTGACCCGTGGGATTGATGTCGCGGGCAATGAAAATGACTTACCCATTGAAGTCTTTGCTCCTACTATTCGACTATTAAGAGCAGGTCTTTTCTACCCTGATCATAAAGAGTTTACTCCGCAACGAAAGTTGCACTTAAGTATTCATGCCGGTGAAGACTTCAGTCATTTATTGACGGGCTTAAGAACCATTGATGAAACCGTTGAATTTTGTGACTATCAAACCAACGACAGAATTGGTCATGCTCTAGCGTTGGGTGTGAATGTTAAACAATGGGCTAAACGTCAGCAACGTGCTTATGTACCGGTAAGCTCACATTTAGATAATTTAGTATGGGCACATCAATATGCGATTGAAGTCATCAAAACAGCACCCCAATTTTACGCGGTATTAGCCATTTTAGAGCGAAAAATAGCAAGATGGAGTCATCATTTATTTGGTAAAGAGGTATCAAAACACACTTTATTTGAAGCTTGGTCATTAAGGCAGAATTGTCCTGAGTATTTTGATACAGAGCTAAAAAATAGTAGTGAAGAAACAAAAGCTTGGTTGCCTGATAGCCAATCAAATCTAAAAAGGAAAGATAATGCCGCTGTAAAACTTTGGCAGGAATATACTGATAAAGGTATAAAAAAACAAAATGAGCAAGATGCTGAAAAAAATATCAGTATTTATTTTGGCGATAATGCTCCGCCATTTATAAATGATGAATATAGTGAGGTAGTAGATAACTCTGAGCTTAATTTTTATGAAGCGTTACAGGATTACTTAATAGAAAAATACAGTGCTAAAGGCATTATTATTGAAGCTTGCCCAACGTCAAATATTTATATTGGACGTTTTAAATGCTATTCAGAACACCCTATTTTTCGCTGGTATCCCGTAGATAGCCATTCACTTAATAAAGGTGAAAAATTTAATCTTTTTGGAATTCGAAAAGGGCCAATAACGGTGTGTGTAAACACAGATGATGCCGGTTTAATGCCTACCACAATTGAAAATGAACATCGTATTTTAAAAGAAACTGCAATAAGTCATTTTAATATAGGTAGTGAAACTGCTGAATGTTGGATTGATAGGTTACGTGTAATTGGCGTTGAAACTTTTAAAAGTAACCATGTCGATAGCCGTAAATGATTAACTAGAGATAGCTTATCGGACTATTATTTGTTTGATAAATTGGTATTGAACCGTGGAAGATTGAAATAAATGCAACATAAACCTTTCTATAATGTTCCGTTAGATTGTTACTTATTTGGAGCAAAGCATAAGCCTGAAGAGGAAGTGACTCAGTGGGCTTTATTTGAATTAATGCGCTATTACGGGTATACGATTGAACAGTTAGAAGTTGAAAAAACAGTTCAATATGGAACTTGTCGGGGAAGATTGGATATTTTAGTTCATCATAATGAAAAGCCTTTTATTGTTCTTGAGTGTAAAAGAAAAGATGGTTATCCCAAAAGACAAGATCCCATGCAGCAAGCTATTAGTTATGCTGACGCTAATTCAATTCAAGCTGAATATTGCGTATTCACTGATGGAAATACATGGCAGGTTAAGCGTAAGACCACATCAGGATGGGTGAGCTATCCTAATATCCCTCGCTTAATCGATGGACAAGAAGTAGAGTTTGAATTAAGTGATTTTCTACATGATCTAGATAGAATAAAACCAGCATTATACTGGTTATATAAGCCTGTAGGAGGTGCTGATGCGTATAATTTTATCAATGCAATTCAACCAATTTTTTATGCTAACTCAGTTATTACTGATGGAACAAGTGAATTACTTTTAAGCATAATGGATAATGTTTGCAGGGCAATAACTATTAAAACAAAAGTTAATGGTTACACATATGAAAAATTAAATGTTGCTTTTAATAAAACACAGCTATATCTAGGGAAACTTGATATTAATGAACGATACCAGGAAGGAATAAATAATAATCTACATGAATTATTGATGATACCTGACGTACAGTTTAATCGCTTGAAAGAAGAGGCAATAGATATAGATTCTGAAATGGATCACGCTGCAATTCATCTCCTTTCTACACTGTATTCTGTTGCAAGAGATTTTATAACATATAGAAGAGAAATAGATTTATCCCTAAGTGGGGCGTTTACAGATGAGTTGTATAACTTTTTAAATCTTGGCTTGCAACGTAACTTAAGAACTTGTTTACCAGTAAAGTCTGATAGCATTTCAGTAAATGATATTAGAGAAAGTTGTACAAAGGACTGGGATAAATTTATTGATGAAGAGAAGCTTAATATATTTGAATTGTGCTCTATTCCTTATCATTTCATGAAAGATAAAGTAACTGGTTGGTAGTTACTCCATCTCGACTTGTTAACGAAAGTACTATCGCTAAAGGCGCTATTTAGGAAAGCGAACATCCATTTTAGTAGTACTGTATTTGCAGTATAAAGAAGCATCAAAATTTGGTTAAATTATGGGAGTTAAAATTAGCACAAAAGCTTAGCGATACTTTGGCCTAACTTCAGTCCTAATAATGGTGGGACAGCATTACCAACTTGCGTGTATTGTGGGACTTCAAATTTACGCATTTTCCCACCTGTTGTTATCTTCGAGCGAAACACGAAACCATCAGGAAAAGATTGTATTCTAGCCATTTCACGTACCGTTAATACGCGTAATTCGTGTTCGTCATAATGGCAAGCATCATCAGGAATTGATAATGCTGCTGGTGCTTGAGCATTTGCTACGAGTGCTTTTTGTGTTTGCTTTTTAGTAGGGTGTGCCCGAAGATAATCAATAAACTCTTCTTTTGTAGCAAAGGACAATAATTCATTATCTATTCGAAGATATTTGTACTGTTTGCATACGGACCATACATCATCAGGTAATTCAGTTGCGTTACCTTTTAGTACTGAAAAAACTGCCTTAGTGATACTACGATCATCAATTGCCTGCAGTATTTGATATAGTCTAAAACGTCGTTGAACTACTTCACCATTATCTCGAAAGTCATGATTTGATAAAGAGTTACGTTGAGGTAAAGCTTCAAATGTTGAATTTAAAGCTTTTATAAACTCTGAAGGTTCAGAAGGATGATTTCTTTTTAAGTCATCTAAAGCGTCTCGAACAGTAACCTTCTCACCATTGACTAAAGTTGCTAAAAATGACTCTTCAAATAATTTATGGTGATTGGGCTTAGTTGCATCAAAGTAGTCCAGATGACCAAATGGTAATTCATCACCTGATTTTTTTACTAATTTATAAAATGCTAATGAAGGAGAAAATAATTTTTCGTTGGCACTATTGGTTTCAAAGTCGCGCGCAATCAAATTATAGTGATCGAATCTTACAGCTATCATTATGAAACGAGGGCGGTTTTGTGCAATGCCAGCTAACTTAGCGTTTATATGCAAGCAAAGAGGAATATAACCAATCGAGGCAAAGACTTTAGCGACCTCATACCAAGCATGGAAACTTTTACCATCCTCGTCTTTGAAAGCACGTAATATTCCGGTAACATTTTCAAGCATCGCAATTTTAGGCTGTGTGTGTTGTACGAATTTAGCAAACTCCCACGGCAATGTGTTTTTATCACAATCGATTTTTCGAAGACCAGCCATACTAAAACTTTGACATGGTGGCCCGCCAGAAACTAAATCAAGTCCACGTTTAGAGCCAAAAGAGGTTCTTAGTTGTTCTACTAAATCCTCATTACTATCTAATAATCGATTTAACTCAACAATACTACCAACAACTAATTTTCCTTTTAATTTTGAGGTGTTTCTAGGTAAATCACTTGTACCTTTTTCATCAAATGCAGGGAATGTGAATGGATTTTCTCGTAAACGTGGCTTCAATTTAGCAAAGTTACTGTTAAGCCAAAAAGTATGCTTAGTTTTTTGCTCTGTTCTAGCTAGTTCTTCAATGTTTTCATTAAAAAAATTGTAGGCAAATGATTCAGCAGCCATTGGGGAGAGCTCATTGGCCATTGTCAGTTTAAAGCCACTTTGTTCTAAGCCTAAAGAGAGGCCACCGCAGCCAGAAAATAACTCAATATGATTCACTAAAACACCACTACTTTACAGATAATGAGGGGATTCTATTAAAGAAAGTTAAGAAAGTCCAGGCTTATTTTAAATTAAATGACTATGTTGCATTTATAATTAGGGTAAGGTACTGTTATTAATAGGCTAATGAGAGCAGCCTACCTAATGTAAAGACCCCTTCAGGTCCTCTCTGTAGATAATCCAACGTACAAATTGGGGTTATTTTCAGTTGAGACTAACTCAAATAACCCATATTCGTTACTTATCTATCTAAAACATGCTTTTAGGTGATTTTATATCAGTTTCCCTATTCCCATGTTTTTTTGGCTTGAAGGGGAGCCCATAATAAAACGCCTCCGCGTACCCAACGTTTCTATATCTCATACAGAAAATTAGGGTTCAATATATGAATAACCGCAAAACTGATCTACCCACCACTAATCGAGTCAAACAACGAGCTAAACAGCTTAAAAAAGAAAAAGGTATACCTCACTCTGAAGCCTTGGCTGTAATTAGTGTTGAGTATGGTTTTGATAACTGGCAGTCCTTTCAGGAAGAGTTAAAAATTGCCGAACAAGCTAGAGTTTATCTTCCAACTCCTTCTAATACATTCACAGAGTATGAAGATGTTGTAATGAATGATGAAGACTACGATGTTCTTGATCAGGAAAGGGATGTTGAACTACCTGATTTGATAAAAGAGCGTGTAGTTTTAAATAAGCGTCAACTTATAAAAATAGGTGCTGAATTTTCTATATTTGAGCCCACAATGACAGGGCTCAAAAAATCTATTTTAGATGCAGCGCAACCTGTGAGAACTCATTTCGAATTAGAAAACTTTCACTGTTTTTGGAAACAGGGACAAGGGCAAGAACATAAAGTTAAGAAAATATCATATTTTTTAACTGATAATGAATTAGTAGAATCAAAAACTAGTTTGTACCGTCCTAAAACTAAAAATGGTGATCCTAGGATGTGGTTCGGTGGGCTTCCTAGTTTTACTCAAGCGGGTGATCAAGTAGCTATTATTATTAAGGATAATATGGCTTACCTCATTAACCTTAGCGATACTTTACTTGAAGACTCTCTTAGTTTAAAGAAATCTTATATAAGGGATTTCATTGAGAGCTTTAATAATAGAGAAAACTCAATTGCTGAAGAATTACTTAACAAATTAAAGGTTTTAGCGAAAGCTCCTATGCAGGCTTTGCGTTCAGGTGACACAGCAATAGGTTACACTTTAGAAACAAGATTAGACATTCCCGCTAATTCCAGTAAACAACCCGACTACAAAGGCATTGAGTTAAAAGCGGGGCGTGGGATCAAAACTCGAACAACATTGTTTGCGCAAGTTGCAGATTGGAGTTTAAGCCCTTGTAAAAAAAGCGTTGAAATTTTAAATAAATATGGCTACGAACGAAATGATGACTTCAAATTATATTGTACACTCAGCTCGCAAAGAGAAAATAGTCAAGGCTTAAGCTTTATTTACGATCAATCTAAAGATGAGCTCCAGGAGTGGTACAACAAAAAAGAACTGGTTGCGGTATGGCCAGGAAGACTTTTGAGAAACAGGCTTAAGGAGAAGCATGCTGAAACATTTTGGGTTGAAGCGAGAAGTGAAGTTATAGATGGTAAAGAGCACTTTCATTTATTGAGTGTTACACACACTAAGTCACCCATTCTTAGCCAATTAATGCCTTTAGTACAGTCAGGTGTCATCACTATGGATCACTTGATAAAGCGGAGTGGAAAAACGAACAGGGTGAGTGAAAAAGGGCCGCTTTTCAAAATTAATAAACGAGATCTAAACCTTCTATTTCCAGAACCCATAACTTATTCATTGGTATAAGGGGAGCCAATTAACAATATGCGGCTTTAAGCTCAAAGCCGAACTATCTATTATGAAGGATTAACACTTTGGATAAATTAATGTTTACGCAGGAATGCAAGAGCCAGTTAGCAGCGTACTTTCAACTTTTGCAAAAAAACAAATTAGATACAGAGCTTAAAGAAAGAGTGCAGGGCTTTATTAATGCAGGTGAGTTTTTAGGTGTCATTACTCGTGCTGAAGCTATTACCTTAATGGATGAAACACACTTTGCTGTATTTGGTATGACAAACGAACAGCGTAAAACCCGTAAGGCAGAAATAAAAGCAGTTAGAAGTGATCAAGAAGCAAGTATTTTTGATATTCCAGCTGTTGATCGGTTGGTTAAGAGGTAATGTAGACATAAGCACAAAGAGGCTAACTTTACTTTGTATGCTGTTGGGTTCACTTCGAATGATTTATTCAGGTTTTAGAGCATAAAGTTATTTATGATGCATCAACTAAAACCATGCTCATACAATAAATATTCTAGTTGTTTAGCCTGATTTATAAGGTAGTTGGCTATTAATAACACGGAAATATAAATATGGATATTAATCATCAATCACTTAAAATGCAACAAAGTAAGAGCGTCGTACTTATTCCATTAATCTAGAATTAAGAGTACATATGGCATTGATAGGTCTTTGTGTTGGTATAAGAAAATTGAAATTACGAATTGTATATTTACCAAACGATAATCAAATAGAATTAATTATTAGAGTATACAGAATAAGGGCTGTAATGGAGCAGTAGTTATTATGGAAGATAGAAAACTTGCTAAGTATTTAGAACAACAAAATTTAGTAAAATACAGGAAAGTTAAACCACGTTATATTGAACTCAATACCAAAGCTATTGAGTTGAGTAAGAATGTTGAGGACGTAAAGCAACTTATTGAGGCTGAAAAGTACTTCCAAAAAGCATTAAAGTTAACTGATAAGAACCTTTATATGAAAGCATCAGCTCATCATGAGTTGGGGGTTTTTTATTTTACTCATTTTGCACGTTTACCCGGAGGCCAAAATAAGAACTTAAGATTGGCTGAAAAGTTTTTTAATAGGGCATTAAGTAGCCCTGAGCGTAAAAAATTCTCCGATCATTATGCGTCAAGCCTATCTCAATTAGCAGCTACATATCGTAGAGCTGCAATGGAACCTTTGTGGCATCAAACACCAGAGGCGTGTCTAGAGCAAGCTGAAAAACTACATAAAAAAGCATTAAAAGCATTAAAAGCATTATTAAACACACTACCTGATTTTATCCGTCTAGACCAATCTGCAACGGTTAACTTTAACTTAGCAAGTGTACTCTTTGATGCAGGACGAATAATGGATGGGTGTAATACACAGGCAGAAGCATTTTGGTGCTATATGAACACAATTAATGCAGCACCAAGCGAGGTATATATTTCTAAAATAAATATAAGCCCCGCCCAAATTTTACCTTTAACTTTTGCGCGACTTAATCATTTTTCAACCAAAGCAGAGCATAAAAGCTTATGTGAATTTATTAGTAAAATATCACCTAACTTTGGAATTGATCCTTTAGTGCTTTTAAGTACAGCCCCAGACATCGATATTACTAATCCACTTACGGAAATCAAGTGTTTGGTGCAAGTAGCATTATCAGATAATACTGATGCAAGTGAAGGTAAATTGCGTAAAAAGTTATTAAACTTAATGGAAAGCAGGCGGTCTGCAGAAACTGATCAAGAAGCAGATAGAGTAGCAGCCCTTATTCAGCAAGCATGCTCTGGCCTTGCGAGGATACTATCAAATAATAATGAGGGCCTAAGGGCCTTTGCAGAACTTGAAAATGTTAGTGCAATGCGTTTTTGTGAAAGCGCTGCTAATCACTGGTTAATTCCTGAAAACAAAATTGCTTATAACTTAAAACCTACTCAAGGGAGACTAGGTTCATCTTATTATCAACTAAATGAATGGAGGCTACTCTTTAAGGGTGACAAGTTAGAAACAATTCAAAATCAGTTGAAAAATTCCATTGTTATGTTTAAAGAGCAAGGTATAAGTAGTATTAATCAAGAGGTTAGTCAGCAGGTTTATGATAATAAATATGTGAAAATTATTGAAGCCGCAAGTATAAATAAGAGGCCAGCTGAGTTTTTGTCTAAGGTAGCAGAAGGGTACTTAAGAGATTTTACTAAACTAGGTGACTGTATAGATAACTTAGATCCTGTTTATTCGCAGCAATGTCGTGAAATTTACTCTATTAAAGAAAGTGATATAAAAGTTGCATTAGAAAATCACCCTGAATTAACTTTAGTTAAAATTGATATTGAAGACCACTATAATGACGCGCTCATATTAGTTGCATATCATGATAATAATAAAGTAATAGTTAACTCCGTTTCTATCGAACTGCCAAAGCAAATTATCAATCAAGTTGCAGAAATGATAAATGAAGGACAATCAGCTCCCGAACATTGGGAGTTAGACTTTATTGATTGGGAGAAATTTCTCCCTAAAGGCTGTAAAAATGTTGGCTTGTTACCTTCATTTTTTGCATCTCACATTCCTTGGATTGCTACGGGACGTTCAGGATACCGACTAGTTGATCTAGTAGAGGAAGTTAATTGGCTCCCATCTATTATGTATCTATATATGGAAAGTAAATATTTTCAATATAAGCGTGGTACTTACATGGCCCAAGGTGGAGCTACCCTATTTGATAATCTTGCCCATAATGTACAATTAGCTAATGAAAGTGATTCTAGTAAAAGTGATGTGCTTAAAATGGTCAATGATGCCAAAGTCTTTAGCTATTATGGGCATTGTGAGCATCGCTACCCAGATAGACCAACGTTATTATTCCAAAACTGTACTATTAATGATATGGAACTGAGCTCCGCTGTAAGGGGTGCGACCAGAGTTGAATTATGGGCTTGTCAAAGTGGAAGCAATATTCCATTACACATATTACCAAGTAACGTTAATGAAGCGTTTGGGATGGATATGAGAATGCTAGAATGGGGCGCTAAAACGTCAATGGGAACACTGTGGGCAGTACCTGAGTTGGTTACAGCTCACATCAAAAGACACTATGACTCGCTTTTAGCTAAAGGAAATTCAGCATCAGCAGCACTTCTAAGCTCACAACGTTGGTGGATTAACAAAGGCGCAGATGATGTATTAAACGAAATAAAGACTAATGGAAAAACTAATTACTTAAATTCTATTCATTATAATGGGTCTAATGACAACTCAACACGTGCTGTATTAGGGCCAGTCTTATCATCAAATGATAGCTTAAAGGCTATGGACTTTGATGTATTAAGGGAAAGCTTTAAACATCCATCATCGTGGGCTGGAATTCGATTTTGTGGGCTTAGTACAGCTAAAAGTACCTTTATAGATAAAGAAAAAATAGAACTTAATGAAGCAGATAAGCTTAAATTGAGTCAGTTAATTAATGAAATGGATTTAGAGTCAGGGTTTATTGTATGAAAAAAATGGACTTACCAATTGCAGATGCTTCGCAAGAAGGAAGGAAAAGTTATATTGAATCTAACCGATATGCAGTAGAACTGGTTATAGCAGAAGCTTTGGAGCTATTCCAAAAAGAAGATGTTATTTCTAAAGTTTTTAGAAGTCAGGATAAGGCTATTGAAAAAATAATAGAGATGTTCCTTTCTCCACATTTTTCATTAAACAGTCTTCCTTATAAAGATATAAAGCTATTTTCACAATTAAATTTTTGGGTAAAGTACAAAACAAGAGGTAGTTTTACCGTTTCATCGTCTAATAGAGTTGAAAGTAATAGTATGAAGGAGCAAGCAAAGCCTGAAAGTGATAGTGCGTCATATTATAAAGAAATAACCCAAATACTTCCGGAGTTTAATCGACGTGTAGCTGCAGATGTCATTAAATACTGGTTTAAAGCCAATAAAAAATTATTGAATGAATTGTCGCCATTGGCATCGACGGGTATGTCTACTAACATTATTGAGGTTGAAAATAAGGTGCGTGATTCGCAAAATAGTCGTTATAAGGTGGATGCAGCATTTCGATATTTATTTCTTTATTTTGGAATAGATAAACGGATAGAAACAGCCGGGCATTATGAAAGAAAATACCTGACCAAAGGGGAGAATAAACCACAATACGTATCAACTATTCGTGAAACTCACCAAGATAAACATCATGTGCGGTTGAGCATTAGAAACATTATTGACCAGTTTTTTGAAATTCATCAAAAGAGTGATAATTCAGATATTATATCGCATTCATTATTGAAGGTTATTGGTAGAAAAGCAGTACTCGATGTTTATGAAATCAAGTCAAATAAAGCCGATAAGAAATTTATTCAAGAGTATGGGGATAAGCTGACAAGCCTTAAGAAACGTCCACCTTTTATTAAGGAGGTTACTCATGAAATTGGATAAGTTAATACTAGATGAATTAGTGCAGGGTCATGATAGTGATTCTGAGACTTGGCAGTTACTTCTTAAAGATAGCGAGAGAGAACAAAAGTGGGATGCTGCTGTTAAAAGGCGCGAACAACTCAATCGGTTTTGCTCCTTTGTTGCCAAGTGGCCTAATTTAGCTAGAGCATATAAACATATTCATTCATCAATAAGAAAAAGTAACGGTTCGCCTCGAGTGAGGTTGTTTGAAATAATTCCGAAGATTGAACCATTACAAGCTGCTTTAAGTAATACAGAATCATTTACCGCTGGCCCAGGAACATTATCGCTCGATATTCATTGGGGCGAGCAACAAATTATTGAGCTAGCAGGAGTGAAAAAAATTAACTTTTCTGTTGAACCATGTATATTCATTCATTATTCGTATGGTGATAATACTGGAGTGATAACGACTAACGATTCATGGGACTTTCAGCCTTCGGAAGGAGCTGTACTGCTCACTTTTATCGATGGAAGCTATAATGATCATGAAGATTTTGATTCGATAATTCAAAATGCTAAGTCTATTTCGACAATAGTTTTATTACCTAAATAAAAAAGCGAAAAAAATTAACTTGAAGTGCGTATAGGAGTACCAACAATTAAAAGGTACTTCTAAATGTTAAATAAAAAACCGCAATTATCTAATGACACTGACCTTCAGAGTCCAATTAAATTAAAACCAATCTTATGTAAGTTTCAGCCTTCAATCTGGATTAATTTACCTAAATCCTACCAAAGAAAAACACAAGAACTTATCAGCTGTATTGCTGCAGGAAAACCATATACATGTCTTGGTGGTGTAAGGGTCAAATGTAATCGACTTTTGATCCGATTTCGCGTAGGCAGAAACCACCGCCTTATCTTTCTTCGAAGAAAGAACCATCATGAATTTTTACTCTTTAATAGACAAGAGTATGAGAAAAACTTTCATCGAATTAATTGATTTTAAATTTGCACTTTTAATTAATAACGAAGAAGCGAAGTACTCTTATTTAAAATGGGTACTTCGCTTCTGATGAAGGAGTTTATAAACGATGAAAATACTTAAACGCGCACTGTTAGTTACTTTTGATTTTAGCCAGCGAGGTAAGAGTGGAACAGGATTTTCCGCGGGTAGCTTGTTATCGGCTTGTCGTAGTCATGAAGAATATAGAAAAAAATTTATCATTAATCACTTAGCTATATCTATGTCTACTTTGGCTAAAGAGCAATTATCAGTAGTTGAAATAGTGAATAATATTAATCAAAAGGAGCCGTTAGAGAATCTAGATAGGTTGGCATTGGCTTGTTATGTTTGGAGCTCTAACCTTATTGAGCCTGTGATTGAACTATGCCGAAAAAATGGATTTAAAGGTAAAGTTATTCTTGGGGGTTATCAAATTAACCGTAAAAGTTGTCATGAATTATACCCTAATGGTGATTTTTATATTCCGGGCTACGGCGAGGCCTCATTACCTGAAGCCATCCTTGAAGAACACTCGATAACAAGTAGGGTTATTGAGGAGGCGGTAGACTTTGAAAGGTTACCTTCGCCATACTTAGATAATACTATCTCTATAGAGCAAGGGCATGAAATGATTCATTGGGAAACACGTAGAGGCTGCATGTATAAGTGCAACTTCTGCGCGCATAGGGATTTAAAAGATAAAGGTGTGCATTTGTTGGGGATGAATAAGGTTAAACAGGAGTTAGACTTGTTTAAACAAAAAAGTGTTCAGAAAATAAATGTACTTGACCCCATTTTTAATAATGAATCGAATCATATTGAGATCCTTCAATACGCTATAGAAATTAATTTAAAAGCTATCTTGGCATTGCAAGTTCGTTTTGAACGAATTAATGAGGAGTTTCTTAAGCTCTGTTCTCAGTTAAATATTCATTTGGAATTTGGTCTACAAACAGCTGATGTCAACGAGTCCAGGATTATTGAGAGGGGAAATAATATGAATAGGGTGGGGAAAAGTATCAAGTTGCTCCAGCAATGGCAGCAGCCTTTTGAAGTAAGCCTCATTTACGGGCTTCCGGGGCAAACTGTTAGTAGCTTTAAGGCTAGTATTGACTATTTACAACTTAGAGGTGTTGGTATTATTAAAGCTTTTCCTTTGATGTTACTGGAAGGAACGAAGTTAGCTGAAGATAAAGAAAAGTACTCAATAGTTGAAGGTGTAATTGATGAAGGTGGGATACCTCATGTTATAGAAAGTTTTAGCTTTACTAGGCATGAATGGCAAATGATGCATAGCCTTGCAAATAATCTGATGTTGAAAGAGGAAGCTGCATAATGTTTATTGTTATAGAAGGGTTAGATGGAGCAGGAAAGTCAACAATAGCTGAGGCGTTAGCGGAAGAAATTGGGGCTGAAGTGCTATCGACCCCTGGAAAAAACTTTAATACTATACGGGAACAGATAGATAGCATTTATCACAATAATCATCAGGCAAGACAACTCTTTTATATGTCTACTGTAGTTAGTGTTTCTGAACAAGTTCGAGAGCTAGTCAATAAGGGGAAAAATGTTATTGTTGACCGCTACTGGTTATCTACTCAAGTTTATCATCAGTGGAAAAGTGAAAATAATCATTTTGAACTTGCAGAAGTAGAGAATAAAATATTAATACCTGATATTACAATATTTCTTCATTTGCCATTAGTTCAAAGAAGAATGCGCTTAGTTGACCGTGAAAATAATACCCTGGAGGATAACCTAACTCTAACCAAGTCAGCCGATAAAGAGTTAAATAACTTATACTCACAACTTGGCAATAAGAGTGTCTCTGGCCGTTGGGTAAGTATAAAAGTTAATGTTACAGTCGATGATGTAGTAAAGAGGATTTGTACTGAGTTGTATGAAAGTTGATTAAATTTGAAATAATAACTAGTCTCTTAACCGAATCCTTAAAGCATTCAAATAACTGCAGTAATTAACTAATTCGGGATACAGGTTTATATAACCGTATCCCTACATTATTACACATCAAAAATAGAGAAGTTGAAAAATCAAACCGCTACCTGTTGTTGCAATCAATCTTGCCAGTGTGAAACGAATACGGCAATGAAATTTCCTTGCCTTAGTTGTGCTAGTAAGAAGACTAAAGTATCCAAAAAGAAAGAAGCCTACTCACTAAACTGTAGTGATTGTGAGCAAGGTACTGTACTTATTTAAACTTAACTAGGAACCTATCTTAGCTTGTGAGTGCAGGGCTTTTTTCATGCAGGTGAATTTTAGGTGCTATTACACGTGCTGAGGCAATTGCCTTAATGGATGAAACACATTTTTTGTTGTTAGTATGACTTACTTAGTAATACCGCTTGGTTGTGTTTTCATTGGTACTGCTTTTAGTACCACTAAAAAGTAGGGATTTAAAAAATACTATCAAATATCTTCAGACATAAAAAAACCCGTAAAACCTTTGATTATGGGCTTCACGGGTTTTCTTAGAGGGTTATTAAACCCTAATATGGTGCTCGCTACGGGACTCGAACCTGTGACACCTTGCATGTCATGCAAGTACTCTAACCAACTGAGCTAAGCGAGCACATGTTGATAACTCAACGAGCGCTATGTTAGCTTTTGCTTAATCGC
>Ga0209292_1001021_pt1 | contig 35127 bp, 26 predicted proteins | sample GOMGulsemesocosm_2_FD_184634 | JGI IMG/M metagenome (GOLD analysis project Ga0209292, IMG submission 184634) | Methane-oxidizing microbial communities from mesocosms in the Gulf of Mexico - GOM9C Gulf of Mexico (SPAdes) (version 2) | ecosystem: Environmental > Aquatic > Marine > Cold seeps...
AATTACTCAAAATAACCATGTTGAATCCCATTTAGGAGTAAATAAGTAATGTCTGACGTGAAGAAGGTTGTTTTAGCCTATTCTGGCGGCCTGGATACTTCCGTAATTGTGAAGTGGCTTCAAGAAGAATACCAGTGCGAAGTAGTCACTTTCACCGCTGACCTAGGTCAGGGTGAAGAAGTTGAACCAGCACGTGCTAAAGCGCAAGCGTTAGGCATTAAAGAAATTTACATCGAAGATCTACGCGAAGAATTCGTACGTGACTTCGTTTTCCCAATGTTCCGCGCTAACACCATCTATGAAGGTGAATATCTTCTAGGTACCTCTATTGCTCGTCCTCTTATCGCTAAGCGTTTGATTGAAATCGCTAACGAAACCGGTGCCGATGCCATTTCTCATGGCGCTACGGGTAAAGGTAATGACCAAGTACGTTTTGAGTTAGGTGCTTATGCACTTAAACCAGGTGTTAAAGTAATAGCACCTTGGCGTGAATGGGACCTAACGTCTCGTGAAACCTTGATGGATTACTGTGAAAAGCATGAGATCCCAGTTGATTTCTCAACCAACAAGAAAAAATCACCTTATTCAATGGATGCTAACTTGTTACACATCTCTTATGAAGGTGACATGTTGGAAGATCCATGGACAGAAGCTGAAGCTGACATGTGGCGCTGGTCTGTCTCTCCTGAAGATGCACCTGATGAAGCCACTTACATCGAGATTGGTTACGAAAAAGGTGATGCCGTTTCTATTAATGGTGAAGCTCTTTCTCCAGCGACTATCCTTGAGCAACTGAATAAAATTGGTGGCGCAAATGGTATTGGTCGTGCTGATATCGTTGAAAACCGTTTTGTAGGTATGAAAGCGCGCGGTTGTTATGAAACACCGGGCGGCACTATTTTGCTTAAATCACACCGTGCAATCGAATCTATTACGCTAGATCGTGAAGCTGCTCACTTGAAAGATGAGATGATGCCGCGTTACGCGAAAGTGATCTACAATGGTTTCTGGTGGTCTGAAGAACGTAAGATGATGCAATCTATGATTGATGCGTCTCAAGAATTCGTTTCTGGCACAGTACGTCTTAAGTTGTATAAAGGTAATGTGATCGTTGTTGGTCGCCAGTCTCCTTACAGCTTGTTCGATAGCTCTATTGCAACATTTGAAGATGATGCGGGTGCTTACGATCAAAAAGATGCAGCCGGCTTTATTAAGTTGAATGCATTGCGTATGCGTATTGCAGCTCAAAAAGGTCGTACTTTTCTTGATAAAGAATAGTAAGTACGACTAAAGTAAACAGCGAATAGCTGCTTATCCTATCGCTGAGATCCATAAAGGATTAAAGTGACTAAAACGCCTCGTTACTGATACCGTTAGGTAAAGGATAACGAGGCGTTTTTCTTTTTTAAGTGCCTAGGTTTTGAACTTGAGTATTTTTAAAACAAATGTTTCAATCAATGCACTTTTGTTATTGATACAATAATAACCCGTTATAAACTCATTGATATAGAGAGGATGTACGCCATGACTATTTATAATTTCGGCTCGATTAATTTGGATCACCTTTATCAGGTTGATCATTTTGTTCGACCTGGTGAAACGATGGCGTCTACCCAATATCAGCTATTGTTGGGCGGCAAAGGGGCTAACCAATCGATTGCTTTGGCAAAAGCCGGCGCTGATATCAAGCATGTGGGAGCAATTAATGCTGCTAACCAGGACATCTTAGATCAACTTACAGGGTTAGGTGTAAACACGGACTTGATTGCTCAGGTTCCAGAAGCGACGGGCCATGCCATTATTCAGCTTAATAAAGAGGCTGAAAATGCCATCATTTTGTTTCAAGGTGCTAATCATGCTTTGACTGAGTCTCAGGTGGATTCAGTATTGGCACAAGCCAACGCGGATGATTGGGTATTATTGCAAAATGAAACCAATTTGGTTGTTTATACGATTGAAAGAGCCCATGAGTTGGGTATTAAGGTTGCTTTCAATCCAGCCCCTATGGATGCGGATTTAACGCGTTCTGTATTGAGTAGTGTTGATTTACTGATAGTGAATGAAGTGGAAGCCATGGATCTTATGCAGGTTACTAGCATAGATGAGGCGAAACAAAGTTTGTCTGAAACTTATTCAGATCTGGCTATTTTAATGACACTGGGTAGTGATGGTGTGCGTTATTTAAATGCGGGCCAAGATGAATTCGTCCCTGCATTTAAGGTCATCGCAAAAGATACGACAGCCGCTGGCGACACCTTTATCGGTTTTTGTCTTGCAGCACTGACAAATAAACTGAGTATGAAACAGGCAATGCAACGTGGTTGTGCGGCCTCTGCTATTTGTGTGACACGCATGGGGGCAGCACCTGCCATCCCAAGTGTTGAAGAAGTAGATGGATTTTTAAAAGAACACGCCTAATAAAAGAATTGAGCGTAAAAAAGAGGAAATGAAAATGACACGCAAAATTATTATAGATACAGATCCAGGTATTGATGATGCTATGGCCATCTTTTTTGCCTACAAAGCAAAAGGCGTAGAGGTACTAGGCTTGACGACGACGTTTGGCAATGTACCTGTGACAAAAGCCACTGAAAATGCCCTGACACTAAATGAAGTGGCTGGTGTAAATGTTCCTGTCGCTCAAGGCGTTTCGGTTCCTTTGGTGATAGACCCGCTTCCTCACCCTGATTTCGTTCATGGTAAAGACGGTTTTGGCAATATTGACTGGCCAGCATCACAGAATAAGCCCGTTGAGGAAAGTGCTGCCCAATTTATCGTGGACACAGTAAGAGCCAACCCAGGTGAAGTGACGATTGTCGCTCTAGCACCTCTGGGTAACTTGGCTAAAGCATTAGAACTTGATCCTGAAATAGCAGGGCTTGTTGATGAAGTGGTACTTATGGGTGGGGCACACCTTGAATACGGTAATGTAACTCCGGTTGCAGAAGCCAATATCATTAATGATCCCCATGCTGCCGATATCGTTTTTACTGCTGATTGGCAAGTGACCATGATTGGTTTGGATGTGACGCATCAGGTGCTACTGGATAACGAAAGGTTAGCGAGAATTAAACTAGCAAACCCTGTTGAGGGTGACTTTTTAATGCAAGCTGCTCAGCATTACATTAATTTTTACAGTGAGACATTTGGTGTGGATGGTTGTTACTTCCATGACGCTTCAACCATTGCCTATGTATTACAACCTGAATTATTTGGCTTAGAGTTGGGTGCTGTCCGTGTTGCCTGTGAAGGCATTGGAATCGGGCAAACCATAGTGGCACCAGAGGGGAAAGTTTTCCCAGCCGCGGCTTGGAAAAACATACCTGTCTCTCAAATTTGCATGGAAGTGGACAGTGAAAAGTTATTACAGCTTTTCGAAGACACGTTATCGAGTTAACCTTTGATTTGTTTTAAAAAGGTATGGCCTCAGGTCATACCTTTTTTTTTACTTTATTCTGACTATTAGCCTAAATTTCTTACCCTGCTAAAGCTTTCATACTCCCATGAACTTTCTTTTAATTTAAACCCTTTATTTGTCTTAATGGTATAAAACTTGGTCGTGATTCGCGTTATCGTTTGCTTATTAAAAGCGAATAATGGGGCCTTGGTTCGTCCATTATATCAAGACCAAACAGGCTTTTTTCTGACGCAATGATAGCGTTATGTTAATCAAGGATAGTGACTATGTTCATGGCTTTTGTTTTTGCTTTAAATCAGATTTTGAGCCATGGTTTTGGTCTCTTTTTGTTTGCTGCGCTGGTACCTATGATGCGCGATGATATTGGCATTAGTCATTGGCATTTAGCCCTTGTCGGCGCCTTAACTCAAATTGCTTATCTTGTTGGTGCTCTATTATTAGGTGTCATTGGGCACAGGATAGGCACCTCAAGGTTAGCTATTATAACCGGCGTTATAACGACGTCCTTGTTATTTAGTCTATCTATGATTGAGGATCCTGTGATCATCATAGTTCTGCTTACCTTTCTCGCAGCCAGTGCTTCCATCAGTTGGGGTACCATAGTTGAGATAGTCAGTCGACATGCTAAGCGTCATCAATGTGCGACTTATCTCACCACAGCATCAAGCGGAACAGCATGGGGGTATGCGATTAATGGCAGCCTGATTTTATTTATCGTTCCGATTTTGGGTTGGCAAGCGAGCTGGCTCATTGCCTCATTATTTGGTGCGCTTGTCGTCGCTCTGACATGCTATTTATTGTTTAAGCTAAAATCGACACAGACCTCAGAAAAAGAGATTTCTGAGTCAACGGCTGAACCCTCAGTAAGCCAAGGCGCACTTTCCTTTAAGCAGTTAATGATCACAGTTGTACAGCATCCGGTTGCTTTTTTTGCCTGTATTATCTGTTTGCTGGTGGGCTTTGCTACCATGCCATTTGCTAATTGGTTAAATACCTATTTAGATAGTTTGGGGCTGGCTGCTGAATTGGGCGGTTATACTTGGACAACAGCAGGTATCAGTGGCATGTTTGCAGGGTTTTTAGTGGGTAAACTAGCCGATACTAAGGGCCATGCTAGTGCGCTTATGTTAATTTTCAGTGTGTTTTTTGTCTGTATGCTGGCCTTTATCTATGACGCTGAATTGTTTGCTCCAGTCGCAGGCTTTGGTTACGGCTTAATGTACTTCCCTATGTGGGGAGTGATTGCAGGTTGGGTGAGTCAGTCGTTTGGTGCCACTGCCACCATGCAAATTAATGGCATATGCATGGTGACTTTTGGTCTGGGTGGTACGGTAGGAAACCTATTAGCCGGTTATATTTTCGATCTTACACAATCCTTATCCCTGGTTTATGCCATCATTTCGATTGATGCGTTTTTACTCGTATTATTGGGTATTTACATCATCTTGCATCAAAAGCGTCAGCTTATACCACCACTTGATGCCGAACCTGCTTAAATTGAGACCTAACTGTGCGTTTAGTTACTAGGCGTACTTTTGCTGTATTTTGAGCTAAGCGTGAGCCATCACAAAACGTTCAATGAAATCACTGTCTGCTTGGCTTATATGTTCAAAGTGTAACTTGATATAGTGCTTGTCGTGTTCATTCAATACATCTAAGTCCATGCCACATACTGCTTTAATATGACGGCTAATGCCATTGTGCAAGGCATCAAGTTCCAGCATGATTTTAGGTGATCCAACTAATGCCCTTGGAATTTCAACTTCGACCTGCTTGTTAGATATGTGGGTGCAGTGAAGGGGTAAATATTGACCATTTAATAATTGCATCTTGCCTGTCCAAAAGCAGCGGACATAAGCCTGAGAGGGTTTCTTCGCCATTAAGTTTCCGTAAATTTTTGTTTGAAAGTGTGCTGATTAAAGGATGATATATTAAAGATTAATAATTTTTATATTCTAACCTCTAGTTGACAGTCTTTAGAATAAATTAAGGTTTTTTATGACATATAGCAATAAACTACTTTTTCATTAAGCGTACAAAAAAGCCCCTTTAAGTGTTGATCTTAAAGGGGCTTTCGATATTTATTTTATGCCGTTTTAAGCTTTTATTAAACCTCAGTTAAAGACTCGGCTAATGCATTCACCATGCTGTCCATTTCTTCTTTTGTGGTTGAGAAAGGTGGCGCCATTTGTATGGTATCGCCACCATAACGGACATAAAAACCTTTTTCCCACATGCGCATCGCCACTTGATAAGGACGTTTACCTGGTTCATTGTCCACTGGTGCTAGGGTCAAGCCTGCGGCAAAACCATAGTTTCGGATGTCAGTCACTATGTCACTGCTAGCAAGCTGATGAACGCAATCTTGATAGGTATGGCTCATCTCTTTAACTTGATTAATCAGATTTTGTTCTTCTAATTCATCCAGGGTAGCAAGTGCAGCGGCACAGGCGACAGGGTGAGCTGAGTAGGTATAACCATGGGGTAGCTCAAGTTGATAATCAGGCCCGCCATGCTCCATAAAGGTGTCATACATTTCTTGTTTAAAGGCGACTGCACCCATAGGGATGGCACCATTAGTGATCTGTTTTGCCATCACGATAGCATCGGGAGTCACACCAAAGGCTTCTGCGCCTGTTTTTGCGCCCATTCGACCAAAACCTGTGATCACCTCATCAAAGATAAGAAGAATATTGTGCTGATCACAGATCTCACGCAAGCGGTTTAGATAGCCTACTGGCGGGATAATTACCCCAGCAGAGCCTGACATGGGTTCAACGATTACCGCAGCAATGTTAGAGGCATCATGTAACGCGATAAGATCGAGTAAATCCTCTGCTTTATGGGCACCTTGCTCTGGCATACCTTGGCAAAATTCATTGCCAGCCACTTGAGTGTGAGGCAAATGGTAAGAATCAAGCCCTTGGCCATATAAAGTACGGTTAGCAGGAATACCACCAACGCTAAAGCCTGAAATACCAGCACCATGATAGCCTTTAACACGACCGATAAACTTGGTTTTAGTGCCTTGGCCTTTTTTACGCCAATAGGCACGTGCAATCTTTAAGGCAGTATCAACAGACTCTGAGCCTGAACCGGTAAAGAAAATTCGGTTTAAGCCTGCAGGCATATAGTGGCTAATGCGTTCGGCTAATTGGAATGATTTATCATGGCCAAATTGGAAAGCAGGGGAATAGTCTAGTTGTCCCATTTGCTCACTAACGGCCTGATTAATACGTTTGACATTGTGCCCTAGACCACAAGTCCAAAGTCCAGAAAGGCCATCAAAAATTTTACGACCATCAGCATCGGTATAATAGTTACCATCAGCGCTTTTGATAATTCTTGGGTCTTGTTTGAATTGGCGATTACCTGTGTAAGCCATCCAATGAGCGTCAAGTTGAGCTTGTGTTAATTGTGTTTTAGCAATATGTGTCATGGCGTTATCCTATAAAACAGAATCTATCTATGTGCGAATAAGGTCAGTATTCAATGGGACGTAAGTTTATTAAATTCATTGTTATTTACACTTAGTTAAGTAAAAGTTTAACTAAGTGAGTTTAGGTACTTTACCTGCGTCGTGAAGGCATTATCTTAGGGAGAGTCGTCGAAATGAGAAGGCGGTTTTTGTGAGCGACTAAGCAGATTAAGTAAGCAAATTTTGCTTACTTAATCTGTGATGAAAGGTGATTATTATGAAGGCTATTTAAATAAGGTTATAAGGAATCAAGTACTTTTTGAGTCACCTCTTTGGACAACCAAGCTTGCCAAACGTCCGGATACTTCTCTAAAAAATAATACATGGCTTCTTCGCTATCGGCTTGGTTATCTTCCATCCAAGCGAGTAATTTACTCATTTGGCGATTGTTAAAGCTGCGTTGGCTCACATACTGATAAGCAGCAGGTGACTTGATAGCAAAGGACTCTGTGGTGATGCTATACACAGGTGAGGGTGGATACATGGTCGCTTGAGGATCGAGACAGTTTGGTTGAGTGATACAAGTTTGATAACCTACATTATCAATGCCTGTGCCAAAATCGACTTTCACCATATCATATTTACCCAGTATTTCAGTGGGTGACCAATAATATCCAAACCACGCTTTTTGTCTGTCATAAGCTCTGGCAAGCGAACCTGATAAACCTGCTGCTGAGCCTGGGTCAACGATTTCAAAACCGGCATCTCCAAGCTTAAGAGCATCAAATAAATTTTCAGTTGTTATTTGGCAGACCCAACCGGCTGGACATGAATAAAATGCAAATAACTCTGGATCTTCTGGGTGAGTAAAAATTTCAGCATGCTGTTTGATCCCCTCGATGGTATTGATATTAGGGTAGCGCTCTAGTAAATACGCGGGTACCCAAAAGCCTTCTTCACCGCCCTCGGATAATGACCGACCAGCTTTGCGTAAACGCTTATCTGCGATGCCTTCAGCGAGTGCTTCTTTACTGCCGTTGGTCCAGAATTCGGGTGCGAGATCAGGCTCCCCCTTATTTAACATAGAAGTGATGGTAGGAATGCTATCCCCTGGGATCAATTCGGCTTCACAACCATAACCATTTTGTAAAATGTATTGATCAATGTGGGCGATCAAGCTTGCAGAGTTCCAATTCATATCAGCAATGGTGACATTGCCACAGGCTTCTGCTTGTAGCGAGCCGGATAAAAGAGCAAAAAAGATAAGAGGTAATTTCATAGGATCGTCTCTATGTTGTTGGTTGAAATGATTGATTAAAAATCAGTGTCTAGTAAGCGGTATTTTACCCTTGGATAACAAATAACGAGAGTAACATTAAGTTAAAAGCAATTAAGCTCCAGCTTAGTCTAATGAAGCGAATTTTTACTGATTTATGTCTTATTAATTGCTGTGCTAAAAGCGCACCAGGCCAGCCACAGCATAAAATCAAACTAAATAAGGTACGTTCACGAACACGAGGATGTGCCCTGATAGACGCTCGTTTATCAAACGCAAAGACACAAAAAGTAATTAAGCTCATGCTTAAATACAGGCTTAAAAGTACGCTTGAAAGGGTTCCAGTTAGGTTAAAGAATAGTAGGATTAACAAAAATACAGTGGCGAGAATGATACTAAACATAAGACTAAATGAATCCGCTGACTTAGTTTTTTAAGGCCTAATTAGTAAGGCTCGGTTGATAACCACTCGCTTCTTAAAATAGCGAGTACAGTGGTATTCCACCATGTTTGCTTGAAATAGCGATTTTCAACGAAGAGGGCTTCTTCACGCATACCGACAGATTTACATAAGGTTATAGCGGCTTTATTTTGAGAAATCGTTTCGGCATAAAGTCTGTGTAGTTTGAGTTGATTAAATGCAAAGTCAAATAGGCATTCTATGGCCTCTTGTGCGACTCCCTTTCTCTGGTAGTCACGGCTAAGGCCACAACCAACACTTGCCTGTAAGTCTGCTTGGATACGTATTCCGCAAACACCGATTACCTTGAGGGTATCTTTATCAATAATGGCAAGGTTATAGTTTTGTCTATTAGTTAGTTTGGACTCACTAACAAACTGTTCTACTAATGATAAGGCTTTATCTGGTAAGCAGTCTTCTTCACTGTAAAATTTCTGGTACTTTTTGTCAGAGGTAAACGCTTGGTAAGCGGCCTGATCTTCTTGTTTGAAGTCCCTTAAAATCAGGCGTTTTGTTTCTAGTTGAAATGACATACTCAGTCCTTGAGCGATAGGGCTGCTTTGGTAAGTTTTAAGTGCTGGTTTTTTCTTTAAATTCACATAAATCTTCGATGAGACAAGCATCGCACTTTGGTTTTCTGGCAACACAGATATAGCGGCCATGTAAAATCATCCAATGGTGAGCATCCAGTAAAAACTCTTTAGGAACAAACTTCATTAACTTTTGTTCAACTTCTAAAACGTCTTTTCCTGGTGCCACCTTGGTACGGTTACCAAAGCGAAATATATGAGTATCAACGGCCATTGCGATTTGTCTAAACGCCGTGTTAAGTACCACGTTAGCGGTTTTGCGGCCAACACCGGGCAACGCCTCTAAGGCTTCACGAGTATCTGGTACCACGCTGTTATGTTGTTCGACCAGAATACGACAAGTTTTGATCGCGTTTTCAGCTTTTGCGTTAAATAAACCTATGGTCTTAATGTACTCTTTAAGTCCATCAACACCCAGATCCAAAATGGTTTGTGGGGTGTTGGCGACAGGGAAGAGTTTACGCGTGGCTTTGTTAACACTGACGTCTGTTGCCTGAGCAGACAGGAGGACAGCAATGAGTAGCTCAAATGTACTCGAGTATTCGAGCTCGGTTTTAGGGTCCGGATTCTCGGCTCTTAAACGGCTAAAAATTTCATAACGTTTGGCTTTGTTCATTGTTTACTCTACTGCTTAATGAGGCTATTAACCGGTTACTCGAACACGGCGGTCAACGGCTTCGGTATTGCCCTTATTCTTATCTGCACGGGCTTTGGCTTTTTCATCCCAGCTATTTTTTAAGGCGATAAGCAGCCCTAATCCAATAAAGGCTCCAGGCGGTAAGATAGCAAATAAAACATCGGGATAGTCTGCAAATACTTCGATCTTCCAGTTGATGGCCATATCACCTAATAATAACTGCATGTCAGAGAAAAGGGTGCCTTGTCCAATCAATTCACGCATCGCGCCCAGTACAAGTAAAACGGCCATAAAGCCTAGACCCATCATAAAACCATCAAGCGCTGAAGGGATAACGGGATTCTTTGCTGCGAAAGCATCTGCACGACCTAAAATGGCGCAATTGGTTACTATTAAGGGAATAAAGATACCAAGAATCTGATAAAGCTCATAAGTATAAGCTTGCATGACCAGTTCGATTGAGGTGACAAAAGACGCGATAATCATCACAAATGCAGGCAAACGCACTGCATCTGTTACATAGTTTCGAATTAACGAAACTGCAACATTGGCGCCCACAAGTACAACGAGAGTGGCAAGCCCTAATCCTAAAGCATTGACCACAGTGCTGGTCACGGCCAATAGGGGGCAAAGCCCTAATAATTGAACCAAAGCAGGGTTGTTTTTCCAGATACCATTGTAGATTATTTCACTATAATCCGTGCTAGCTGGTGCTGTGCTCTCATCGAGTTCAGGGTTATTATCTGCTTCAAGGCTGTTGTTTAATTCTGTTTGTGCATTACTCATAAGCTGATTCTATCTTGTCTTATAGGTTATAACTTAATCAAGTCGGCTTTATGTTGCTGGAAATATTCCAGGGTGTTTTTAACGCTTTTAACCACAGCTCTTGGGGTAATGGTTGCCCCTGTAAACTGATCAAAGTGGCCGTTATCACGTTTAACTTTCCACTGCTTCTTATCTAAGCTCATAAAAGATACGTTTTCAAAAGATCGCATCCAGTCTGATTTTTTCATATCAATTTTATCGCCAAGTCCTGGTGTTTCTTGATGGCGAATAACACGACTTCCCGTCACCACACCTGCGCGGTTTATTGCCACTAATAATGACATGCTACCGTTGTAACCACCGGGTGCGACGGTTTCAAATATAATGCCTGCGAACTCGCCATCGACTCGGCCAATATAAGCGAAACTGGCTTTATGGGAGCCCAATAAAGGGTCAGGCCCTAAGCTGATTTGACTACTATAGAGATCGTTTTCATAATAGTTACTGGGTAAAATTTCACTAAAAGCAGCCTGCTGGGCATGTAATATATTGCTTTCAATGCGATCTTTAGTGACTTGTTGGGTGACGGCAATAAGGCCTGCTGTCACAATCGCAAAGATACCTAGCCCTATACTGTTCTTACGAATAGAACTTATTATTTCCATTACTTATTTGCTCCTGTCTTAAGGCCTTTTTTAGCCTTTTTATGACCATAAGTTCTAGGTTGCGCATAATAATCGATAAAAGGGGCTGCAAAGTTCATCAATAATACAGCGAAAGCAATGCCATCAGGGTAACCGCCCCAAGTGCGGATGATGTAGATAAGAATACCAATACCTGCCCCAAAGTAGAGCTTGCCTTTATTACTGGTACAAGATGACACAGGGTCAGTGGCAATTAAGAAAGCACCAAACATAGTGGCACCTGTGGTGAGGTGGAACCAAGGTGTCGCCGCATTGCTAATGTCTATTAGGTAGAAAAAACCAGCAATAACTGACAAGGCCGCTAAAATGGCAACTGGAGCATGCCAGGTAATGATGCGTAAATAGATTAAAAATAAGCCGCCAACTAGGTAAGCTAAATTCACCCATAACATGGCATCCAGATTCGACTCTTTTAAGGCTTTGATGCTGCTAAAAGCTTCATCGCTCATGAGTCCATCTTTATGTTTAAAGGCATCTAATGGGGTTGCCATAGTGTAGGCATCAATGTTCGTTATACCGGTCGAAAATATGGCCTTAATATTATCTAGAAAAGGCAGAGTGTGCTGAGCTAAGGATAAATCTGATACCGTTAGCCATTGCGTCATAGGGACAGGAAAAGAGACCAATAATAGCGCATAACCCACCATGGCAGGGTTAAACGGATTGTTACCCAAACCACCGTAAAGTTGTTTTGCGACTATGACGGCAAACGCGACACCAGTAACAGTTAACCACCAGGGCACAATGGGAGGGATTGCCAATGCTAAAAGGATGCCTGTTAAAAGCGCGCTGTAATCTTTTAGGAAAAAGCTAAGACTGCGTTTTCTGAGTTTAAGGACAAGTGCTTCACTGGCAATGGCGGTAATAGTCGCAATAACAAGGTTGATCAGAGTGCCGTAACCAAATAACCAAGTTTGAACAAGCAAACCCGGTAGTGTGGCTAAAATCACCATCTGCATGACCCATGAAGTACGACGACCTGCACGTTGTGTATGGGGGGATGTAATCCTTAATAGGGCCATTTAGTTTTTCTCTTGCACTGATAGGTCATTTAATTTTGCTAAAATACGTTGAGCTTGTTTTTGCTGAATACGTACTTCATCCATTTCAATACGAATTGCTTTAGCCTGATCCGACTCTTTTTCTAATCGTATTTGTAGCTTCATTAACTTTGCTTTGGCCATGGCCGCTGCAATTTTCTGTTTTTTACTTTCTACCGCTCGTTCCGCTTCGTTAAGGTGATCAAACGAAGGAATATCAGGGAGCAAATCATCAGGTTTAGGTTTAGCCGTCGGCACAGGCTTGGTAAGCGGGCCTCGTTTAGCGATACGCTCTAGCTCTGCTTGATGGGTGTCGCCTTGGTCAAGTTGGCTTTCAACTTTGGCTAAGAGTGCTTCTTGTACTGCTTTTTCTTGATTAAGCCCCGTAGCTTCAATCTCTGCTTCACTGGCGTCATCATCTTGCATTCGACGAATAGACAGCAGCACTTTGTTTAGCGCTGCTTTTGCCATGGCATGTTCTATTTTAAGGGACTTCTGTGAGTTCGTTTTTGCTGCTAGTTTGTTTTCAACGGGCAAGCTTGATTGCGCTGTGACAGACACATCCTCACCCACTATGGCGGCTTTAAGGTTAACGGCTAGTAACTCAGCGCGAGCGACACTGGCCTGATGTTGGGCGGTTAAATCGTCCAACTCATCTAATTCAAGTTCTTGCGCACGTTTCACTGCTTTTTCAATTTTTGCCGCGGAGGCTTTTGCCATAGCCGCTTCAATTTTTAATTTTTTAATATCAATGGCACTAACCTGAGTCGGTAAGGCGGTTTCTTTGACCTCTTTTTTACTAACTTGTGCAGATGGGTTTTGAATCGTATCAAACGCCTTCTGAGCGAGCTCTAGGTTGAGCTCAAGCTGCTCAACTTGCGCTATCAAGGTTTGATTATTACTCTCTTCATCAAGTTTCTTTTGGGCTTTCTTAAGCTTGGTCCCAGCCATTAATAAATCAATTTTAGCTTTTTTTAGGGCTTCTTTATTCGGTATTTGAGCAAGCGTTTCTGCGACTTCAGTTACGACATTGAGCGAAGGCTGAGTGAGTTTATCCAGCTCTGCTTGTGCTTGACTTGTTTCTTTTTCAAGGCAATTTATTTGATCTTTTAAATCTTGATTTTCACTGTCGTCAGCTAATTTCTTTTGTACTTTTTTAAGTTTGGTACTGGCCATAGCAAAGGCAATTTTAGCTTTTTTAAGGTCGTTCGATGCTGGTATGGCTGCTACTTTAGCGTCTTGACTCGATGTGGCACCATTCGAATTGTTAAGCTTGTCTAGCCTCTCTTGAGCATTCAACTGAGCAGCTTCTTGCTGGGTTATTTGCCCCTTTAAGTCTGCATTTTCAGGGTCCTGCTCTATTTGCTTATGAAGTTTTTTAAGCTTAGTGCTGGCCATGGCGAGATCAATTTTGGCTTTCTTTAAGTCGGCGCTATTAGTTTGAACTGTAGGCTTACTAACAGACGTTGTTGTTTCTATTGTGCCAGGCTTTAGTTTATCAAAGGCTACTTGAGCACTTTCAACTAGGCTTCTTTGCTCTGCTAGCTGGGCTTTCAAATCGCCATTTGATTCATCAGCCGCCCATTGCTTTTCTAACTTTTTAAGCTTAGTGCTCACGATGGCTAGGTCTATTTTTGCCTTCTTCAATTCTGCACTCATGCCTACTTTGGCTACGGGTGCATCTTGCGTTGTTTCGCGAGAGGCTTTGTCTAATGCTTCTTGTGCTGTTTTAACCAGAACTTCTTGTTCAGTGATTTGCTGAGCAATGTCTGTATTCCCTTCATCTTGGCTAAGTTGCTTTTGTAGCTTCTTAAGTTTGGTGCTGGCAAGGGCAAAATCGATTTTTGCCTTTTTCACAGTATCACTGACGGCAGGTTTTGCTGTGGTGATAGTCGCAGCTTTGGCTTTAATGTTTGATGTATTGTCTAGCTTAGCCAAAGCCTGTTCTAATTCAGAGACAATGGTCTGCTGTTCTTTTTGGACTTGGGTCAGGGTGTTTATCTGCTCAAGGTCAGCGGCTTCTTGTGCTTGGGTAAGCTGCTTGGTTGTTTTCTTTAATTTGGTGTTGGCAATGGCGACATCAATTTTAAGCTTTTTAACACTCGCTTGGTGATCTTCTGTCGCAGGTGCGTCAGGTGTGGATCCCGCCTTTGCTTGAGCGCGGGTTTTTGCATCATCGTCAGCACTTAGGTCGGCAGCGCGTTTGGCAGCACTGGCAGCGGCTTTGGCACGAGAAGCAACACGTTTCGCTTCTTTTTCAGCCGCTTCAGCCTCAATGCGGGCTTGGCGAGCTTCAAAACGTACCTTGGCATGGTCAGACTTAACTGCGGCTTCGCGCGCTTCTCTTATTGCACTTTTTGAATGACGATAATATTGCACCAAAGGAATGCTGCTTGGACAAACATACGAGCAAGCTCCGCACTCGATGCAATCAAAAAGATTGTGATGTTCGGCTTTTTCGTGCTCTTGGCTTTTACTAAACCATAACAGTTGCTGAGGCAGCAAACTTGCAGGACAAGCCTGTTCGCACATACCGCAGCGGATACAAGCCTGCTCTTGTGCTTGTACGGGTAACTCTTTTGCACTCGCTGCAAGAATGCAGTTTGTTGTTTTAACAACGGGAATTTGGCTGTCAGTGATGGTAAAGCCCATCATAGGGCCGCCGATTACGAGTCGTTCTAAGTGGTTACTATTAAGCGACGCATAATTAAGCAGATGACTGATAGGCGTGCCAAGCAATACTTCAACATTCTGGGCTTGACCCATGGCATCACCGGTTAAGGTGGTAATGCGTGAAATAAGCGGTTTGCCAGCGTAAATAGCATCATAGATAGCCACACAGGTGCCGACATTTTGACACATAACACCAATGTCAGCAGGTAATTGGCCACTGGGAACTTCTTTACCTGTAATGAGCTGAATTAGCTGCTTTTCGCCGCCCGACGGGTACTTTGTTGGCATCACGACAATGTCAATTTCGGCTTTCGTTCTGTCGACTTCATCAGCCAATAATTTAATGGCTGTGCTCTTGTTGTCTTCTATGCCTATGATAGTGCGCTCGGCTTTAATCAAGGTTTGTAGGACTTTAATCCCCTTGATTAATTGCTCTGTCTTTTCACGTATTAAGGTGTCATCGGCGGTAATATAAGGCTCACATTCAGCCGCATTGATAATAAGTTCATGAATAGTATGTTTGGTGGCACCGGCCAGCTTTACTTGGGTCGGAAAGCCTGCGCCACCCATGCCCACTATGCCCATTTCGGCGAGATGTGATACCACATCGGCCGTTGGCAGTGTTAGCCAATGTTCTAAAGGGTTAAGCTTTGTCCAACGCTCTTCGAAATCGGGCTGAAGTTGTATGCATATATCGTCAAGTCCAGAGGGATGTGGAACCCCATGACTTTCTATCGCGATGATTTCACCAGAGGTAGGCGCATGTAAAAAGCTACTTAAAAAACCATTGTTAATGGCAATCGCTTGGCCTTTTAATACTTTATCTCCTACGTTAACCAGAGGTCTTGAAGCCTGACCAATATGTTGGCCTAAAGGTAGAATAAGGCGTTCTGGTAGAGGAGGACGACCTAGGGGTAACTGCAGTGACTGGGTTTTGTTTTCTGGTGGATGTATTCCACCATGAATTTGAAACTCGGCATGGATTAAGCTCATTATTGAACCTCAGTTAACGGCGTTTTATCGGTTGCAATAATGTGCTGGCTTGAAAGGGCAACCCCTGAAGGTTGCTGCCAAGACCAATTTCGTGATGTCACTGCGACTTCTATCATATCAATACAATCAACAGGGCAGGGTTCAACACAAAGGTCGCATCCTGTGCATTCATCGCTTATCACCGTGTGCATTTGCTTGGCTGCGCCTAAAATAGCATCTACAGGGCAGGCTTGAATGCACTTAGTGCAGCCAATGCATTCATCTTCACGGATAACCGCAACTTGTTTTTTAGGTTCTTCAGCGGCATCACCATCAAGTGGGATGGCGTCGACATCAAGCAAATCTGCAAGGGCTTGAACTGTCGATTGGCCGCCTGGCGGGCAACGATTAATTGCTTCGCCATTTGATATCGCCTCAGCATAAGGGCGACAGCCAGGATGGCCACATTGACCGCACTGGGTCTGGGGTAAAATAGCATCGATTTGCTCAACGATGGGGTCGCCTTCTACATGAAAGCGGACATTGGCATATCCTAATATGGCACCAAAAATAAGGCAAAGCAGTAGGAGAATACCAACGGCTAACATTATCGTCATCATAGCCTACTCCTAAATTTGCACTAAGCCGGTGAAGCCCATAAAGGCGAGAGCCATCAGGCCAGCGGTGATCATGCCGATGGCAGATCCTTTGAAGACACTGGGCACGTCGGCAAAATTAATGCGTTCACGCATGGCTGAAAATAATATAAGGACGAAGGAGAAGCCCACTGCTGCACCGAAGCCATATAGGATAGATTCTACAAAGCCATTTTGTTTGCTGATATTTTGCAAAGCAACGCCCAGAACCGCACAGTTAGTCGTGATAAGAGGAAGAAAGACCCCCAATACACGGTATAGGAGCGGGCTAGTTTTTCGAACGACCATTTCGGTAAATTGCACAACAACAGCAATCACCAGAATAAATGAGATAGTTTTGAGATACTCAAGCCCTAGAGGCTCAAGAATAAATTCGTAGGTTAAAAAGCTGCATAAACTGGATAGTGTCAATACAAAGGTGGTTGCCAGTGCCATGCCGATAGAGGTTTCGAGTTTGCTCGATACACCCATAAACGGGCAGAGTCCTAGGAATTGCACTAATACAAAGTTATTCACCAAAATGGTACTAACCAGTATCAAGAGATATTCAGTCATGGCTTTTCAATTAGCTCTTTAAAGTAGTGTAAAAGAATGTGGCAAAAAATAGAGGTTGCCTAATTTAATAGGGCAATGATACCAAGCTCTATATAAGTAACAACAATAATAATTCGATTTAATAGTCTTATTTCGAATAAGTATAATTGGATTCATAAATATAGAAATAAGCCTCAAAAGCGGTGATGCGTTTGAGGCTTATCTGCTGTCTGAATCATATTCAGCTAATTGACGACCTGCTTAAATTAAGAGGGCAGGTTTATGTCATTCGAGATGACATTATGGATTAATTACATGACGCGCATGCCTGGTTTTGCACCTGCATGGGGCTCAAGTAGCCAAAGTTCATCACCGCCTGGTCCAGCTGCAAGTACCATACCTTCAGACAGACCAAACTTCATTTTACGCGGCGCTAGATTGGCCACCATGACGGTCAATTTACCTTCAAGGTCTTCAGGTTTGTAAGCTGATTTAATACCTGAGAAGACAACGCGGGTTTCGCCACCCAAGTCTAAGGTCAATTTTAATAGCTTGTTAGCTTTTTCAACGTGTTCAGCTTTAGCGATAAGTGCAATACGTAAATCCACTTTAGCAAATTCATCAAACTGGATTTCATCGGCAATAGGCTCTTTACTTAGCTCTGTTTGTGCTTCACTTGTTTCTACTTCAGCGCTTTCGTTGCTCTCAGCTTCAAGCATAGCTTCGGCTTTGCCTTCTTCAATCATGGCATCGATTTGCTTTTGATCGATACGTGGCATCAGGGCTTTGAACTTATTAACGCTTTGGCCAAACAATAGGTCATTACGGTTATCCCAAGTTAACTCTTTTCCTAGGAAGGCTTCAGCATCGGCAACCATATTCGGTAATATTGGTTTTAAATAAGTCGCTAAAATTGAGAATAGGTTAAGTGAGACAGTACACACTTCCTGAACCTTTGGCAGCGTCTCTTCACTCTTAGCTAATACCCAAGGTGCTTGGTCTGCAATATAGGTATTTGCCACATCAGCTAGGCGCATAATTTCTCTTATGCCCTTGCTGTATTCACGATTTTCAAAACATTCAGCAATCACATCGCCAGCATCAATAAAGGACTGAATCATGTCCGCTTCACTGATGTCACTAGAAAGTTGATTATCAAATTTCTTATTAATGAAGCTAGCAGTACGACTGGCAATATTGACCACTTTACCGACCACATCAGAGTTAACCCTTTGTACGAAGTCTTCAAGGTTTAAATCGATATCATCAGGGTTCGCATTTAACTTAGCGCTAAAGTAGTAACGCAGATACTGAGGATCAAGATGATTTAAATAGGTGCGTGCCTTGATGAAGGTACCACGTGATTTAGACATTTTTTTGCCATCGACTGTGACATATCCATGGGCATTAACCGCAGTCGGAGTACGGTATCCTGCGCACTCAAGCATGGCAGGCCAGAACAAGGCATGGAAATTGATAATGTCTTTACCGATAAAGTGATAAAGCTCAGTGTCTGAGCCTTTAGCCCAGTAATCATCAAAGTTAAGATCCTCTGTGCGATCACATAGGTTTTTGAAGCTGGCCATGTAGCCGATAGGTGCATCTAGCCAAACGTAAAAATACTTACCAGGTGCATCTGGAATTTCAAAACCAAAATAAGGTGCATCACGACTGATATCCCATTCCTGTAGACCGGAATCTAACCATTCAGCCAGCTTGTTAGCGACTTGATCTTGTAATGTACCGCTACGAGTCCATTGGGCTAAAAATGTTTGGAACTCAGGTAGTTTGAAGAAATAGTGCTCAGACTCTTTTTCAACCGGAGTCGCCCCTGAATAAACAGAGACAGGATTAATCATTTCCATTGCTGTGTAAGTTGCTGAGCAGACTTCACAGTTATCACCGTATTGGTCGTCAGCTTTACATTTAGGGCAGGTGCCCTTGATGAAACGGTCCGCTAGGAACATTTCTTTTTCAGGATCATAGGCTTGTACTATTGATCGTACTGCAATCTTGTCATTATCCCTTAAGGTTTTATAGATATGGCTAGACAAGACTTGGTTTTCTTCTGAGTGAGTAGAATGGTAATTATCATAATCAATCATAAAGTCATTAAAGTCAGCCATGTGTTCTTGGCGTACGCCTTCAATTAACTCTTCTGGTGTTTGGCCGTTCTTGTCAGCCTTGATCATTATGGCTGTACCATGTGCGTCATCGGCACATACAGCAATACACTGGTTACCTCTTAACTTTTGAAAGCGAACCCAAACGTCTGTTTGTATATGTTCAAGCATATGGCCCAAGTGGATTGAGCCGTTGGCGTAGGGCAGTGCACTGGTAACAAGTATTTTTCTTTTAGGTTGAGCCATTTGAAAGCCTATTGGATTCGTAAAAAGGGTTGTTGTTAGCTGCGAATCTATCTGTATTGTTCGAACAAAGGCTGGCAGAGCTAACTATTTGACCGCCCAATTATAAGAGGCGCGAAATTAGGTGCAAGCGCTGGGCTTGCTTTTCTTTAATTTGCCCCCATTTTTCCTGTCAATAGGGCCGACTTTGTTGCTTTTTATCTTTAGCATAGGGTCTCTTAAGTGCTCATACCTAGGATAGCTAGTTTGGAGAATGAAAATAATGCTTACTGATATGCAAATCTTGGCGCAATTAGCCGAACTTGAAGATAAAAATACCGGCCAGTCCTATGGGGCTGTTTGGACTGTCGTCAGCGATGACTCACGTCTCCATATTAGCCTTACTCTGGCCTATGCCGCATTAGGTGATCAGGCAGAATTAGAGCAAAGGATTAGTGAGCGATTAAACGATGCTCGCCAGTTAGTACTGGATATCAGGTTACAGATCAGCGCTCACGCTACCCAAGGCGAACTAGCTGGCTTGAAAGGCGTTAAGAATGTTATCGCGGTAGCATCTGGAAAAGGCGGCGTTGGTAAATCAACAACCACAGTTAATTTAGCCTTGGCAATGGCAAAAGAAGGTGCCAAAGTTGGTATATTAGATGCGGATATTTACGGTCCAAGCCAGGGTATGATGATGGGGTTTTCGCCAGATACTCGCCCAAATGTGAGAGATGAGAAATACTTTATTCCACCGGTTGCTCATGGTGTACAAGTGATGTCCATGGCCTTTTTAACCACTCAAGATACCCCTATGGCATGGCGTGGTCCTATGGTTACTGGGGCGTTAATGCAAATTATCAGTCAAACTGACTGGGATGATTTGGATTACCTTTTTATTGATATGCCACCAGGTACCGGAGACATTCAGTTAACACTCTCGCAAAAAGTCCCTGTTGCAGGTTCTGTGATTGTGACGACACCTCAAGATATTGCCCTTTTAGATGCCAAGCGTGGTATTGAAATGTTTAATAAAGTGAACATTCCTGTGTTAGGTGTGGTTGAAAATATGTCGGTGCATATTTGCTCAAGCTGTGGGCATCATGAAGCTATTTTTGGCGATGAAGGTGGTGATGCCTTAGCGACAAAGTATGGGGTAGAGGTGATGGGTAAGTTGCCACTTAAATTGTCTATACGCGAGCAATGTGATGCAGGAACCCCGAGTGTCGCTCAAGACTCTGAATCAGAAGTTGCTAGAATATACCGGTCGATTGCGCGTAAAATAGGGGCGGGTTTAACGGTCAAAGAAAATCAATTCAGTATGCCAATTATTGGTATGAGTGACGACTAGCTCATTGGTGATTTTACCAACCTTTTGGTTATCAATTTAGGAATAAAAAATGCGTTTATGTGATCGCGATATTATTGCGGCTCTTGATGAAAAGAAAATTACAATTACCCCTAGACCTGACAACTCAGTCATCAGTGGTGTGTCGGTTGATTTGACCTTGGGTAATTCATTTCGAATCTTTCATGGGCATACAGCGCCTTATTTAGATTTAAGTGGGCCAAAAGAAGACCTTAATAAATCGATCGAATCCGTCATGGGTGATGAAATATTAATTGATGATGGCGACCCCTTTTTTATCCACCCGGGGGAGCTGGTTCTGGGAGTCACCAAAGAATCGGTCACCTTACCTGATTATCTTGTAGGCTGGTTAGATGGTCGTTCTTCATTGGCTCGTTTAGGCTTAATGGTCCATGTGACAGCACACAGAATTGATCCAGGCTGGAGTGGCGCTATCGTATTAGAGTTTTTAAACGGTGGTAAGCTACCCATTGCGTTACGTCCAGGCATGACGATAGGCGCGATTAACTTTGAAACTATGTCAGGCCCTGCAGATCGTCCTTATAATAAACGTGAAAATGCCAAATATAAGAATCAAACATCTGCGGTAGCGAGCCGTATTTCCAAGGATTAAGTTAACGAAAGTTTTGGTATGAGGGCGTTTTAGTATGAATAATAATGCGCCTTCTTATCAAGGCATTAAGGTTAATATCATTACGGGTTTTTTGGGTGCAGGTAAAACTACTCTGATAAGGCACCTTTTAAGGCAAGTCCCTGATGGTGAAAGTTGGGCGATACTGGTAAATGAATTTGGTGAAATCGGGTTAGATAAGGACCTACTGGAAGCGGATCTTAAACGTGATGCAGACTCTACTTTAGATAGTCCTGTCTTATTAGAAAATATTGCAATCAAACAGGTGGCCGGCGGTTGTTTATGCTGTACTACATCTGCTGCTTTTCAAGTATCCCTTAATACGCTGATTAAGACACATAATCCAGATAGAATATTAATTGAACCAAGCGGCCTTGGTCATCCTAAAAATATTCTAAAACAGCTGCAATCCCCTTACTATCAATCAGTACTTCAACTTGAAAGTGTTTTATGTCTATTAGATGCACGCAATCTAAATGACGCTCGATATTATAATCACCCTAACTTTATAGAACAGATAGCGATGGCTGATATATTGATCGCCAGTAAAACAGAGCTTTATCAAGAAAGTGATTGGCACGCTTTTCATGCTTATGCAGCCACCCTGAATCCCGCTAAAAAGCATATTGAAACGATTAAAAATGGCCAACTGGCACTTTCATGGCTGAAACTTAGGCCAAAAATAAGAAAAACAGATGCAAATCAAATAGCGCCTCTTCACTCGGGTCTTTCTCTAAGGGAAGATACTGATGAAATTTCGATCGAACAAACAAAAGCGCCTGGCTTTTATATTAGAGCATCAGGCAGCGAAACGAATCTGGCTTGGGTTTTTAAGGATGATATTCTGTTTGATCAAGCAAAGGTGACACATTGCTTTGATAAGCTTCAATCCCACTCGTCACTGTTACGAATAAAGGCCGTACTGCAATTAGACAAACAGCACTCTCTTTTATGGAATGCATCAGCATATGACCAAAGATTAGAGCTTTCAGGTAAACAAACTAGCTCAAAAATAGAGTTAATTCTAATCTCAGATAAGCTTTCAGATGAAAACTTAAGGAAAATAAAAGCGAGTATTGCTTTATTAAGTGAAGATTAAACTAAGCCATACAGGAACACTTTTTTAGAATGAACCTGTTCAAAAACGTCGATAATCAAAAAGTGTGACTATTGAGGTCTAAGGTCAATTCTTACTTTCACTATGTTACCTGGCGCGACATAATTGAGTTCATCAAAGCTAAAGAGTTTCGCTATGGCGATACCTCTGCCATGTGGATCAGTAATTCGTTCGTTATCAATCTCTAAAAAGGCTTCCCAATTAAAACCGACACCTTGGTCCGTAATGGTAATTTCAACGCGATCGGCATTTTTATCAACTTGGAGAGTGGCATTTTTACTACTGTTATCATCAAGCAATAAGCGTCTTTCGACTTCTTCTTCCCATTGGTCAATTTCCATTAAGTGAGTCTTTTCTTGGTAGCTAATACCGAGATTGCCATGCTCAATTGCATTGATCATAAGCTCCCTAAGACCGATAGGAGTATTAATGTTTTGAGGAAACATACTGCTCAAACTTTCGACTAAACAGTTAACATCATGCAAGGTTTGAAAGTTGAATAAACCTTGATTGATAAGGCTAAAGGCGTCAGCAAATTTATCTTGGTTTGCAACTAAAGAGCGTATGCTGTTTAGTTCATTAAGCGCTGCTTTTAGAACCGAAAATAGAACATCTTGGCCAAGCGGTTTAGTCAGGTAATAAAATGCGCCAGCATTCAGTCCTTTTGAAATGGCTGATGGCGCGCTTAAGCCTGAGATCATAATAGCAGGTACATGTTTGTACTTATCCAGTTCCTTGGCTTTTTTTAATAGCTCAAGGCCATCGCCATCAGGCATAACCCAGTCAAGCAGAAGAACGTCAAACTGGTAATCATCATTGGTTAAGTAATCCCAAGCCTGATTACTCGATTGGGCAAAAGTTACCTGATAGTCAGATTCAGACAAATAGTGTTCTAAAATCCTTAAGTTTATTTCTTCATCGTCAACAGCAAGTAAGTGGGGGCGATTATTTTTCAAAGGGACGTCCTCATATATGTCTTAACCCTAATATAGACGCTTGTAAAAAGCCTGCTCATCTTACTATGTTTATTCTTGTATTTTAGTTTCAAAATGAGTGAGTTTTGTTATGAAATTGTTATTTCGGAGGCAGAGATATTGACTTTATCTGATTGTTTTAATGCATTTTTAATTCTGTTTTCAATCACTAGATAGTCAAATGGCTTGCGGATGCAATCATAGGCACCACTTTCAATGGCACGATAGGCTTCTTTTAGAAAAGAGTCACTGTACAACACAATCACAGGAATATGTTTTGTTGCTTTGATCTGTTTAAGCTGGGTAAGCGTTTCTAGGCCGCTCATAAAAGGCATAAGCAGATCAAGTAGTATGAGGTCTGGTTTATAAAGCTCTGCTTTGCGTAAACCTTGAATACCGGTTAGGGCGCAGGAAATTTCAAATTCATCTCTCAAAAAATTACCAAGAATCTGCAAACTATTTTTATCATCATCAATAATCAAAACGCTTTGATTAGCTTTCATGAAGGACCTCCTTGTCCTTTAGCTCATTGTTTATGCATCTAGGCAGTTAGCATGGGCCAGTAGTTCATTTCGATAATGCACTTGGTTTTTACCTGATTTTTTAGCATCATATAACAAGGCATCGGCGGCATTTAAAAGCCAAGTAGGAGACAGTTTTTTAGTTGGTTTACAGGTAACGCTGCCCAAGCTTATGGTCAGGGTATTGTTATTAAAGTGTGTCGTTTGTTCGTGGTTTTGTTGAACTCTCACATCAAGCTTTTCAATTTCGACACGACAAGACTCTATTATGTGTTGAACCTCTTCAACCTGGGTACATGGCATCAGTAAAATAAACTCTTCGCCACCATAACGTGCAACAAGATGGTCATTGTTATTACCGATTGAGGCGAGTGTACTGGCAAGGGTCGAGGCGACTTTCTTGAGTACTTTATCGCCAGAAGTATGACCAAAACTGTCGTTATGAAGTTTAAAGCAGTCAATATCTATCATGGCAACCGTTAAAGGTAGGTTCTCATCTAAACACCTGAGCCATTGTGTTTTAAAATCTTGAGTGAATTTTCGACGGTTAGCAATGGCGGTTAATGGGTCAATATGAGCCAATTGATCAAGCATAATTCTTTGTTCAATTAACTTTAATTGCAAACCTAAGCGGGCTTGAACTATGTCTGAATGAAAGGGTTTATGAATGTAATCGCAAGCGCCTAATTGGAATGCGTGAGCTTCATGGTTACTTTCTGAGAGTGCACTGATAAAGATAACAGGGATATCGTTTGTGCACTTGTCTTTTTTGAGGCACTCCATGACTTCAAAGCCCGTCATACCAGGCATAAGGATATCAAGAATAATAAGATCTGGTTGAAAGCGCTTACAAAGGTCAATCGCCTCTGGTCCGCTCTTTGCTGAGAGTATTTCGCAATCACCCCTATCATTAATAATACTTGTCAGAAGGATGCGGTTAATCTCTTCATCATCGACCAGAAGAATAAGGTGTTTTTTATGAAAAGATTGACTCATATTAAATGTCTCTATCATTTCTCGATAGGTTACTAAGAAGTTGCTCTGTTAAAGCCGAGGCTTTTTCAAATTCAACGTCTTCAACCCAGTCCACTAACTGCTGAATTTTTACATCTAAAGGACTATCTTTTACCAGTGCCGATAATGCAGGCATATATTGTTCAACACTAAAGTCAGACGATTTTAAAAGTGGTGCAATATTTGTTAGATAGTCTTTTAATTTTATTTGAAGCCTTTCCTTTGAATGGGTGGTTTCATTCATAGCTTCAGTTAGTTCACCAATCAGTAAGTTTAGTGGTTCGGTAATATTATGTAGAAGAGCCTTTATATGGGCTTCTTCCTCTGCCTTAATGTCTTGGGCATCATTCTTATATTGCTCAAGCTCTTTTTCTAACAATGCACTATGTTCATACAAATCTAAAGCCCCAATATAGATAGCATTAGACTTTAAAGAATGTATCTTGATGAATAAGGTCTCAAATTTCTTTTCATTAAACAAGTCATTCAATGCATTATCTAAATTAGAGTTATCTTTTAAGAAACTTTCGATTAATTGAATATAGAGTTTATGTTGTCCTTTTAAGCGGTTCAGCGCCTCATCTTTTGAAAGTGATTTAACCTCGTCTAAGGCATTAATTTTATTAATTAATGTTTGCTCTTCTACTTTTTTTCTATCTATTGGGGGTGAGGCAGGTGCAATTTCCACTTTATTTTCTTCCATCCAAAGTGACAGTACCTGGGTCAAATTATTGGGATCAATGGGCTTGGCAATGTAATCGTCCATGCCGGCTTGCAAGCATTTTTCTCTATCTGATGCCGTAGCATGGGCCGTCATTGCTATAATGGGCAAATTTTTCCATGCAGGATTCTCTCTGATTTTTTTTGTGGCGCTAAAACCGTCAAGAACTGGCATTTGAATATCCATAAAAACCAAATCATATTGGTGCTTAGAGAGCTTCTCCAGCGCCTCGACCCCGTTTTCAGCAAGGTCTATTGTAGCCAAAGTTTCTTTTAATAAACCTTGAGCGACTTGTCTATTTAATGGATTGTCTTCTACCAGTAGTATCTTACGGCCCTCATAAAAGCGAGTGGTTATATGTTCTTTTTTATTCCTAGAGGAAATGAGACTGACATTTTGATCAGCAAACGCAAGTAAGACTCTAAAACCAAAAGTAGAACCTACCGCCACTTCGCTATTAACCCATATTTCACCATTCATTAATTCGATCAGTTCTTTCGAGATAGCGAGACCTAAACCTGTGCCGCCATATTGACGTGTAATTGAGTCATCACCTTGGCTAAATGATTTAAATAAATTACTAATTTGCTTTTTGCTCATACCGACGCCTGAATCAATGACCTCAAACTTCACTTGGGCAAGGTTTTGCTCATTAGGCTCTAAATGAATATGAATCTCGACTTTACCCTTGCTGGTAAATTTCACCGCATTATTAGCAAGATTAATTAGTATTTGTTGCAGCCTTAGTGGATCACCTTGAAGTAAAGGGATGTTAGGGCTGTGACTATAAATATTTAATGCTAGGCCTTTTTCCTTGGCTTTTATTGAGCAAATTGAGGTGCTATTTTCAATGACTTCGTTTAGGTCAAACGGAATCGATTCTAACGCAAGTTTATGAGCTTCAATTTTAGAAAAATCGAGCACACTGTTAATCAGGCCTAGTAAGATTTCAGCTGATTCTAATATTTTATTTAAATAATCTTTTTGTTCGAGGTTGAGCTGTGTTTTAAGAACTAAATGACTCAAGCCTATGACAGCATTCATAGGGGTACGTATTTCATGGCTCATAGTAGCCAAAAACATAGACTTCGCCTGATTGGCTTCTTCTGCTTGGAGTTTAGCTAAATTCAATTGTTTGGTTCTATCATCGACTCTGTCTTCTAAGTTTTGATAGACAAGGGCGTTATCAATAGAGATTGCAGCTTGGCCTGCTAGGATATTGAGTATTTCAAGGCGGTCTTCTGTAAAAGCGCCAGAGACTAGATTGTTTTCCAGATAGAGAAGCCCCATTAAAGTCCCTTGTTTTAAGATAGGGTAACAGAGCAAAGAAATAGGATGGTATTTTTTAATATAAGGGTCGATAGCGTAATTTAAGCACGCACTTGCGTCATCTAGGATAACCGGTGTGCCAGTGCGTTTAACATAAGTTAATATTGATTTTGGTAACAAGGTAGCGCCAACATTTTCCTCGTTGAAATCAACAACAGTGCCTCGTGCTATCCTACTTTGTTTTGAGTCGTTAGCGTTTGTTAATTGATTATTTTTTGCCGAAGCTTGCACACTCCAGCTATCTTCAGTTTTAAGGAGTAGCTCACCAGATTGCGCCCCTGCTTCGGTGATAATACTGGTCATTAACTTAGTGAGAAGTTGGTCTATTTGGATCTCACTTGAAATGATTTGAGCCGATTTTGCCACAGACATTAAATCTAAAGAACCATGCTCTAAATGGCGTGTTTGAGTTAGGTCGGACTTTAGAGCGCGCGTTTGTAAGGTTAGTTCTGGGTAGGACTCCCTCAATTGTTTAGCTTTACTTTGAGATCCCCAAAATATGTAATTGTCATAGGCTTCTTTTAAATAACCTAAGGCAATTGTCTGCTTTCCTTTTTTGAACCAGAAATTCCCCGCTAGTTCATTGGCGATTGCTAGGTGATATATAAAATTCCCTTTATTTGCGCCTGAAATAGCATCGTCGTATAAATCTAACGCGCTCAGGGTATTCCCTTCTAAACTCGCTAGCTCGGCATCAATCAATTGCAGCTTAAAGGTAAAATTAATCTCACAATTATTTGCCCAATTTTGCATTTTATCTCTGTTAGCCGCTATTTTTAGTTTCATCGCGTCTAATGTTTGATTGTCATGCTCACCGGCTTGGTAGACTTGAATCAAGCTGAGTGTTTGTAGGAAACAGTGTTCAGAAATACTAAACCAACCAAATGTAGCGGCCAGCGTTTTTTCAGCTTCTTCTGCATAATCTAGGGCGAGTTGATATTCACCAAAGATAAAGGCTTCCATCATTTTACTAAAATGGTAATAGTTCACACACAGTATGTGATTTGAATCGACAAGAGTTTGTACAAAGTTTACTTCGTTAAAATCCCCCTCATCCCAACTCAAGCCTGATTGATCAAGTCCCTGTAAAAGGCGGTTAGATCGCATCAACATCTCGTGCACTTCCATGGTATTGGGGTCAGCGAGTTTTTTGATTATTCCGCTAAGTTGCTTTCCTTCCTCTTCAATCTCGATCAAGGGTTGGCCACTTAGTAGCTTGTGTTTGAGTATGTGAAAGGCGCTGTAACTTGCAAATACAATCTCACCGGCTTCAAGGCCCGCTTGCAGTGCTTTTTTAAGGAAACTGATATTACTCGGCAAATGCGAAGACCAAGGACTATTGGTTACCCCAAACATGGTATAGATTTTACAGGTAAGGGGAGAGTAAGGGGTACGCTGGATCAAACTGACTGCGAGCTTACCAAATTCATAACCTTGCTGATAATTCCCCATAAATGCGGCTAGCATGGTGCCGTAGTTAACATAACCAAAGGCAGACATACTGGTATTACCTGATTGGATTGAAAGCTTAACCATTTTTACTACAGCTAATGTGCTCATGTGCAATTTCACATTGATAGCTGGGCCCCAAATGTGTCCAAGAAGATCCATTAAAACTAAGGTTTTAGTATCTTGCATAGGCGGAAGATCAAGCAGGCTATGAATGCTTTTCTCTTCTATAAATGTGCCTATTTCAGACAGCTCTAAGCCCATTTGTTGTTGTAATTCATCATCGTCATCGGGCCAATAAATACCCAGTAACCTGATGCCATCGCTGGCATTTTTTAAGGCTAGATCAAATTGTCCTAGACCTGCATGAAGTTCTGTTTTGAGGGCGAGTACTTGGGCTCTATCAAGGTCGTCTATTTGATGCTCTAGAATATAATCACAAGCTTGATGGGCGGCATCAAATCGTCCTGCTAAATGTGCTGTTTCTGCTTTTTCTTTATAAAAATTGAGTGCGACATGATAGTTTTTTTGCCAGCAATCTTTCGCTAAAAATTGAATACCATGCTCTAAGTAGTTTAAAGCAGGTACATAAGCGTTGGATTCTTTTGCTTTAATCGCTGCTTTAAGGTTTAGCTTAATTAATGAATGACGATCTTCTTCTTGGCTAAATAAAGTGTGAGCAAGGTTTAAGTGGTGAAGAATATTGAAAACTTGGCTATCTGATTCAGACCCTTGTTTTTTGAGAAGGTTTTGTCCTAGCTCTAAATGAATACGCTCTGCATTCACTTCAATATTAATGTTGTATGCCGCTTGCTGAATATTGTCGTGACTAAATCGGAATTGAGGGTTGCTGGTTTCAAGTAACTCAGACTGCCCTAGGAGTCGAAATTGATTATCAACTGCTTGAATAAAGCCATGATCAATACACACAGCTAAGTGTTTCTCGCAGACAGACAGTGGCTGCTTTATTAGCATACATAATGTTTTGAAATCGAAATTTGTGCCAATAAAAGCCGCTAATTTTAATGACTTTTGACAAGCATAATCTATTTTAGAAATTTCATTTATCATGAAGTCAGCCACATTATCTGTGACAGCCCAGCTTCTAATCTTATGAATATCCCAGTGCCAACTACCATCAGTTGGACTGAATTTAATGAGCTTTTTCTCATAAGTGGAATAAAGGAACTGGGTTAAAAAGAAAGGGTTTCCTAAGGTCTTTTCATAACAAAGTTCGGCCAATTCATAAGTGCTTTCTGGCTCTTTTGATAGGCTTGTAGCAATCAATTTGTTGACTGAAATTAGGTCTAATGGTTGTAATGGAATACGGACAATTTTTTTATCTGTTTTATTTATTTCATTTAGTGTCAGATTTAGAGGATGGGCAAGGCTTATTTCATTTTCCCTATAGGCACCAATTATTAACAGATGATTGGAATGTTCATCACTTAATATGGTTTCAATTAAATTGAGAGACGCTGAATCTGCCCACTGTAGATCATCAAGAAATAAAGCAATGGGAGACTCTTTGCTGCATATAGTTTGAAAAAATGTTTTTAAGGCAGAGTTAAATCGGCTTTGTGACTCACTGCCACTGGTAATGTCTGGTTCAGGTACTGTGTCAAAAATTAATGACAAGCTTGGTATTAGATTACTAATAAGCTTTAGGTTTTTGCCCAGCGCGAGATTAAGACGGTCACGCCAGAGGGTGATTATATTTTCCCCCTGGCTTAAAACCTGATTGACCCAATGACTGCCGGCTTGGCTAAATGCAAAATAGGGAATGTCGCGGCTGTACTGATCAAACTTTCCACAAATAAAGTGACCATGTTTGGCAACAACATTTTTATGCACTTCGTTCACGAGAGACGACTTACCCGTTCCGGCATACCCGGTGACAAGAAGTAAACTAGAAGGACCAATACTGGCTTTATTAAAGGTTTGGTTTAGCGTGCTTACCTCTTCTAATCGGCCACTAACTGTCTGTTCCACTTGAAAGTGGGTTTTAATATCACTTTTTGCGATGTCAAAATTGTTTAAAGGGCGATCTTGTTCTAACGTTGTAATACATTGTTTCAAATCGGCTTTTAGACCAAAAATACTTTGATATCTGGCTTCCCCTGTTTTAGCCATTAACTTTAAGACTATTTTACTCAGGGCTTGAGGGATTTCACTATTGATAGTACTAGGGGAAGGCGGTAGCTGACTCAAATGACTGTGAATAAGCTGGATAGGGTCATGACTTAAAAAGGGTAACTGATAGGTCAACATTTCAAATAGAGTCACGCCTAAAGAATAGAAATCAGCCCTATAATCAAGCGGACGGTTCATTCTCCCTGTTTGTTCTGGTGCGGTATAGGCTAATGACCCCGCATGGACACTGTAAGTAATTTGAGCGTAACCCGCTTTAGATGTGCTGGTACTGATACCAAAATCGATTAATTTTGCACTTCGGTTTGCGCTATTCCATAAAATGTTATCAGGGTTGATGTCGCAATGGATTAAATGTTTACTGTGAACATCTTGTAATGCACTGGTTATATCAAGTGCAATTTTTAAACTATCTAATATAGATAGTTTTTCTTGTTTTATCAGTGTCGAAACTGGCATACCTTTACAATCTTCTAAAATCATACACAGAGTATGATTTGTTTTTTCAAGACCATAAGTGTGTCTAATGAATTGAGACTGTTTTAATGATTGAATGATTTCGTATTCTTTACGGTATTCAGCAGTTAGTTCTGGCGCTGGCGTTGTATCTCTAATAACTTTGAGTATGACAGATTTAGAGTCACTCTCTCGAATTGCACGATAAATTAGGGTATTGGGCCCTTCGTGAAGTTGCGTTTCAGTTTTATATCCAGCTAACTTAATCAAGAATTGACCTCTATTTACTCTGGTTAAGAGATGTGCATTTTTATACAGATGATGATTTCTAGCACATTTCTATTAAAAATTAAAATATTGAAAATTATACTCGAGTTCATTTTTGCCTAATTACCTTAAATAATAAAAACAGGCGCTTAAACACTGAGCTTAGACTAACTCTTTTATTTGATAAATGAAGACAACTTTTTTTATAAAAAATTGAAGGAATAATAATGACAAATATAAAAAAAATAGCAGTGCTTGGTGGTGGTGTATCCGCAGTGACCAGTGTTTTTGAGTTAACAAGTCAGCCTGATTGGCAAAAAAAATATGATATTACACTCTATCAGATGGGGTGGCGGTTAGGTGGGAAGGGGGCAAGTGGGCGAAACCTAAAAGACCATGGCCGCATTGAAGAGCATGGTATCCATGTGTGGTTTGGTTTTTATTATAATGCATTTAAGTGTATGCGAGCCTGTTATGAAGAGCTTGATAGGCCGAGTGATTCACCGCTTTCGACCTTGTATGAGGCATTTACACCACATTATTCGACAGCACTTGCACAAGACTTTCGAAAAGAATGGTCAGTTTGGCCTGTTAATGTACCTCCTTTACCAGGCAAGGTCGGTGAAGGCGCGGATCCTGTCAATATCCTTGAAGCCTTATCTGTTTTAATTAACTGGTTGTTAAAACAAGCTGATAAAGAGCCTGAAGCCTTAGATGAATCGGCTGGTTTTTTTGACTTTATTGAACATGTTAAAGATGAGGTAGAAGACTTTTTTGAAGATGAGATTATTCTTGCAGCGGTTAAGAAGCTAAAGTTGGTCAGAAAAGGCTTGTCTGAATGTGCCACTCAAAGTGATAAGAATAAACTGGCAGACTTATTGAACGAGCTAGTTTGTATCATGGAGGATGTGAGGGAAACCCTTACTGGGCTGCTATATATACCCGCAAGAATAAATGTAAAGGTCAATCGTATCTATACTAGCTTGGATTTTGTATTAACTATGGGAATCGGTGTCCTAAAAGGTGAGTTATATTTACCTGGGGCACTCAATGCGATTAATGATCAAAACTTTAAGGATTGGTTAACATCTTGGGGGGCGAGTGATTTAACGACGGCGGGACCCTTGATGAATGGTATGTACGGTGGTTTTTTTGCCTATAAAGACGGTGATCTAACGCAACCCAATGTTGAAGCAGGTACTGTTATCAAGGCCGGTTTATGGGCTGTTGTTGCCGTGAGAGAAGCGTTTGTATGGCGTATGCAAGCTGGAATGGGTGATGTGGTTTTTGCACCTTATTATGAGGTGCTTAAAAAGCGTGGTGTGAAATTTAAATTTTTCCACAAAGTAGAAGAAGTGTGCGCCATAGAGGAGAACGGAAAGCATCTAGTTAATCAAATTCGTTTAGTGAAGCAGGTACCGCTTAAAGATGAGGCCTATGAATATGACCCTCTGCTAAATGTGAAAGACTTACCTTGCTGGCCCTCAACACCCTTGTATGATCAAATTGAAACCAGTGTTGCGGCTAAATTGATCGAAAATGATATTAATTTAGAATCATTTTGGACTAATTGGCCTGAGCTTTATGATCAACAAGCCATTACGCTAAAAATGGGTGAAGATTACGATCAAGTTATTTTAGGTATATCTGTTGCTTCCTTAAAGAGTATCGCGCCGAGTCTATTGGCGTTAAACCCAGCGTTTAAACAAATGGCTGAAGGTTTATCAACCGTTGCTACCCAAGCATACCAAGTTTGGCAAAATAAAGACGTTCAAGAGTTAGGTTGGCCTGAGTATAAAGAAGGTGAAGAGGCACCTGAAATTTTAGGGTTTGACTCTCAAGCACTGGACTCATGGGCCGACGTTAGTTATTTAGTTAAACGTGAAGAGTGGAACGAAAGTGATCCTGATGCGCCAAAAGATATTAGTTACTTTTGTGGTGTTTTTGCACCAGATAAGGCACCTGATAGTCCTGATCCTGCTTATCCAAAATCTCAAAAAGCCAAGGTTGAACTGGGCGTGAAAGACTTCATGCTCAATCGAGTCGGTTTTTTATGGCCCAATGCTAACCCAGAAAAAGGGACGTATGAATGGGATTACTTGGTTGCCCCAAGTGGAATAACAGGCGAGGCGCGTTTAGATGCTCAGTACTGCAGGGCAAATGTTGATCCCAGCGAACGTTATGTTCAATCAACGGTTGGTACTACTAAGCTAAGACTTAAAACGGATGGCTCTGGTTTTGACAACCTTTTGATTACAGGCGATTGGATTTTAAATGGCTTTAATATGGGATGTGTAGAATCTGCAACCATATCAGGTTTACAAACGGCAAGAGCCATTATGGGAGGTGATCATGAGATATTTGGCGAAGCCTTGTTTGATTAATTAATCATTAAATGCGCGGATAAACTTTTTATCCGCGCATTTTTGTTAGGCTTTACTTGGATAGGGGTAACAAGGTTCTTTATTTTCTAAGTAGCTAGGTAAGAAAGTGGCTTGATCATAACTGGCAGCAGCAGAGTACATTTTTTTGATGTGAGGCTTAATTAGCCAATCATCTAAAACTTTGACACCAAAATCTTCAAGTTGAAATACATCTTTAATTAGCTCAAGGACACTCGGCTTTTCTTTCCAATCTTTAATAATGTCAAAAAAGACCTCTTTTGCCGTTAAATCATCACCTTCAATGGTTGCTAGGTCCTCTTGGGTGAGAGGGTAGTGGGTTGGGTAAAAATCAGGAAGACTAGTAATAAGCTTGACAGAAAAGCCCTTAGGATCTGCTAATAATGAGCCTAATTCGCCAAAAATAGTGACATCTTCCACCATGGCTTGAGCAAATAGTAAACGGTACAGAATAATATTAAGGAAGCTTTGTTCTATTTCGTTCTCATTACGAGCATCGTCTAAAAAATGATTGAATGCCTCTAATATAGTGGTGTTATGGGCTTTATACCAATTCTCAGCAGTTTGATCAGTTAGATAGTTTAGCCACGCCTGAACCGGAATAGGGAAGTCTGGCTGAGTTAGCTTCTCATCAAACACTCTGCCTGCAAGTTCTGCAAAGTAAATGAACCTAAGGTTTACATTACGCCACCAGGGGCTTCCTGCTTGTTTTTTATCATCAAGTGAATTAAATACACCGCGCTTTATTTCCCACTTTAAAAAAGCAATTTCAGAGTCACCAAAGTTGTAGGGGTCCAATAGTGTCGATGTTCCATGTTTTTTATAAAAAGCTTGCCTAACTTCAAGTCTTTGCTCGGGTTCATTTTCTATCGATTTACAAAGTGTTGCGACAGCTAATTCAAGTTGTTTATATGTTTCCATTTTATTCGCAGTCCTTTTCATTATTAACCGTTACATTCGAGTACTTATGTCTAAACTTGTATCAATAAATAGCCAATGTTTAAAGTTAGGTATTCCTAATAATTATCGTTTTTACCATGTAAAAATATGACAATAAAGTTTAGTGATACTGTTTGAAATTTATACCATGCCTATTTTTGTTACTAATCTTGGTAGCTTTTGTTATTGAGAGAAAGTGAAGAATAGTCGAATCTGTCAGTCATAGTTACTCCATTGCAAATTAATGGGGTCAAATGAAAAAAAACAATAATGAGGTCGAGGCCATGCCTGAGTATAAA
>Ga0209292_1001023_pt1 | contig 35082 bp, 33 predicted proteins | sample GOMGulsemesocosm_2_FD_184634 | JGI IMG/M metagenome (GOLD analysis project Ga0209292, IMG submission 184634) | Methane-oxidizing microbial communities from mesocosms in the Gulf of Mexico - GOM9C Gulf of Mexico (SPAdes) (version 2) | ecosystem: Environmental > Aquatic > Marine > Cold seeps...
TTTTGCACCCATTGCTTGCGCTGCCTCCACTAACCCCGAGGGTACTTCTAATAATGCACCTTCTACTAAACGCGCAATAAATGGGATTGCGCCAATGGTTAAGGGAACAATCGCAGCCGCCGTACCGATAGAGGTACCAACAATAAAACGTGTTACCGGAATAAGTGCAACGAGTAAAATAATGAAAGGCACAGAACGGCCGATATTAACCACGATACCTAGGGTTTTATTTAGCGCGAGGTTTTCCAATAAACCATTTTTCTTGCTTAGGTGTAACAATACGCCCAGTGGAATACCCACGGCGAAGCCGATTAAACCAGAGCCAAATACCATTGCTAGTGTTTGCCCTAACGAGTCCCATAGGAGCTCGATTAAACGTGTATTTTCAGACCACCAAAGCGTGATTGCATTAAGCGACATAACCAAGTACCTCTAATTCGACTTTATTGTCTTTTAAATATTGAATTGCTTGCTGTGCAGCATCACTTGGCCCAAAGAACTCAGCCAACATTAGGCCGAATTTTACACCACCTACATAATCCATGTTTGAACTTAGAATACTGATATCAATGTTAAATTCACGTGCTACGTGGCTGATAAGTGGTGCGTCAACCGATGCGCCGGTAAATTCCAAGCGAATGAGCGGGAAGCTGTTTTCAACTTGAGTTGCTTGTAAGCGTGCTTGGTAGTCAGCTGGAATTGATAGGTCGAGCGTTGAACGAATAAAATCACGCGCTAGGGCGGTTTTAGGGTGGGCAAAAATATCACCGACTTTACCGTTTTCAACTAACTTACCGTCACCGATAATAGCAACTTCTTCACAAATACCTTTTACAACTGCCATCTCATGGGTAATTAATAAAATAGTCAGATTTAACTCTTTATTAATTTTACGTAATAACTCTAAGATTGATTGTGTGGTTGCAGGGTCTAATGCGCTGGTGGCTTCATCACACAGTAAGACTTTAGGATCTGAGGCTAGGGCACGTGCAATAGCAACACGTTGTTTTTGACCGCCACTCAAATTAGCCGGATAGGTATCACGTTTGTCAGCCAAACCAACCAGTGCTAATAAACTCTCAACTTTCTTTTTAAGATCTTTTTTATTTAAGCCTGCTAACTCTAATGGCAGAGCAACATTGTGAAATACCGTACGTGATGACAACAAGTTAAAGTGTTGAAATATCATGCCTATTTTACGGCGAGCTTGAGTTAAGTCCTGCTTTGAAAGTGTGGTTAAGTCGGTGCCATCAACAATTACTTGGCCACTCGTTGGCCGCTCTAATAAATTGACACAGCGGATCAAGGTACTTTTACCGGCACCTGATGAGCCAATTACACCAAAGATACTGCCCTGTTTAATATTGAGGTTAATCTCGGAGAGCGCATTGATCTCCTTATCGCCTTGATAAAAGACTTTGTTAACATTGGTTATGGTTATCATTGGATATCCTGAAAATATTTTTGGGTTTTAAGCAATTAGTCAAAGAAGATGGGAGCTTCTTCTATTTACATGCAGATAGTAGGGTATCTAGACGTCTAGTTCAAGATGTTAGTATGTCTAAAGAGGTATATGTTATTTGTTGTTGCTCTGCCTGATTTTCCAATAAATCACAACGATAAAAATCTTAGTTAGCTATTCGATTTAATTTAATATTCAGTGATGTATTACACACTTTTTCCTGTGCTACTGAGTATCTGAAATCACGATGCATTAACCAGGCTTGTCCTCAACAGCTTGCTGTTAGCCCGTATTAAATAACTCTGAACGTGATATATTTAAAAACTACCTTGATGATGAAGGTAGCGGACTTGTATTTGTTATTATCAATAAGGATTAATCACCATTATGGCTATCACTATCGTAAATGTACCTGGTTATACCAATGCAGGATCTGCACATTGGCAAACTTTGTTAGAGAGCAAATTTGCTAATTTTAAACGTGTAAAACAACAAGATTGGTTAAGGCCTGACCGTGAAGAGTGGATACAAGGAATTGAAGAAACGATATCAACAATTGATGGGGATATTGTTCTAGTGGGGCATAGTTGTGGCGCTGTTGCGATAGCTCAGTGGGCAAGCGTTTGTGATAGTGGCAAGGTGAAAGGGGCTTTATTAGTTGCGCCAGCAGATATTGATAGCAATACTGCAATTAACGCAATTCACGTGCAACGACCACTACCTAGCGGTGCGTTACCATTTGCTACAAAGCTGATTTATAGTGATAACGACGAACATAGCAGTGCTGCCCGTAGCGAGAAGATGGGTAAGGAGTGGGGCTGTGAGTTGATTATGGTAAAAGGTGCTTCTCACTTTCATACTGAAGCTGGATTTGGCGAATGGCCTGAAGCTGAACAGTGGATTGAGCAGTTAGTTGGGGAAAATTTACAGCTTAAATAGTTTACACTGCGTAATACAATTAAAGATGAGGAATAATGATGAGCGATACATTTAACACATTTATACAACAAACCGTCAATGATGAGAGCAATCTTTGTGAGCACTTACTATTGCAACAGGGGTTTGACTTTATTAAACAGCAATTACAAGATTACCTTCAGCATGAAGGCTTAACAGCTGTTACTTTTACGCAGGCAATTAAACTGGCAAGAAAGAGTAATAATAGTGAAACGGATCCCCGTTTTTGGTCAGCGTTAGAAGCTTTTTATTTAGCGGTGGGGGATAGCATTGATAACCAGACACAATGTAAACGCTGGTTACGTTTTGTTAATATTATTGAAAACTTACAAGGTTATGCGGGTAGCCAACTAATCAATGATAAGCAGATCCGTTCGAAGCGTGTTAAACGTTTCTATTTAGCATATACACTAGTTTGGGAGCATCTGCGTTACATTGCTGGTAATGAAGATGATTATAACCCCAGCGAATTAATCATCAGCGCTTTTACGGGGAGCACTGATCATCAGCACGGCTAACTGTTTGCGTGTGAAAGTGACGTTCATATTCCACTTTAAAGTAATGTTAACATCACTGCTGTAAGTGGTGATACTTATCTTCAATATTACTAAAAATACCTAACTCTTTTGCTTTTTTCATTGATCGATTAAAGTTTTTTAGAAAAACTTGGCGATCAAATTTTTTAGAAAATCCTAAATAGTTTGGATCGTGACGAAATGCGGTAGGGATGATGTATAGCTGATCTTTAATGGCAAGCAGCTTTGGGTTTATAACAAAGGCATTATTAAATGAGAATGTGCCTGGGCTGATGATTGCGACATCTACACGCTTCTTAGCGACTCGCTCAAGCCGTTTAGCAATGTCGCCATTGTCATTAACATAAGTGAAAATCTTATTTTTAACTGCATTATCAAACTCATCACTAAAATTAACCCCACGTGATGTAATAACTGTTTTTCCTGCTAAATCATTAATGTTTGAATATTCAAAAGGGTGGTCAATATGGGTGACTAACAATATATCTTCTACATACATCACATCAGAATAATGGATGATTTTTTCTCTATTTTGGGTTTTTGATAAACCAATAACACCACCCTTTCCATTAATCATGCTTCTATAGGCACGTGCCCAAGTAGAAAATTTAAAGTTAAATTGGCAACCAATATCGTTGCCGATATATAACATCATCTCTATTAATATGCCTTTCGCTTGACCGTCTTCAAAGTAGACTTTGGGTTTCATCTTTTCATTGGCATAGATATCAATATTACAAGCGCTCAATGGAGTGATGAAGGTGAATAGCAGTAATAGAAAAAGTTGTTTTAACATAATGAACTCTCTGTAGATGCTCCCTTTGAGTTTAGGGTGATATTGACTACTTCGCTATTATTTTATGTGCAGTTGTAACAACGCGAGTGATGAGCTTTAGAAGGCTGAAACGGCTAAAAGTGTGGTGCTAGTTAACTTATTAATAGTAAGTCAGTCACGGTAAAGCTCAATGCGTAGTGTACGCTGAGTTTAGGCTGGTTTGATGACTTTTAGGTATTAAAACCGAGGTTTATAGTGGGGAGAAGTGAGGCTGAAGAGTAAAATTTACAGCCTCACAAAATAGAGTTAATTGATGCCTAAGAAACCACCCGTTTGGTGTTCCCATAGTTGCGCGTAAATGCCTTTTCCTTGAATCAACTCTTGGTGTGTGCCTTGTTCAAGAATTTTACCCTGATCCAATACAATCAGTCTATCCATTGCCGCAATAGTTGATAAACGGTGAGCAATGGCAATCACTGTTTTACCTTGCATCAACTCATATAAACTCTCTTGAATTGCAGCTTCTACTTCACTATCAAGTGCTGATGTTGCTTCATCTAAAACAAGAATTGGCGCATCTTTAAGTAAGACACGCGAGATAGCAATACGTTGACGTTGACCACCAGATAGTTTCACGCCCCGCTCACCGACCTGTGCGTCATAACCTGTGTTACCTGAGTTGTCGGTTAAACCAAGAATGAACTCATGTGCTTCAGCTTGTTTACACGCTTCAATCATCTGCTCTTCGCTAGCATCAGGGCGACCATAAAGGATGTTTTCACGAATAGAGCGGTGCAATAGCGAGGTATCCTGTGTCACCATGCCTATTTGTAAACGCAGACTCTCCTGTTGTACTTGATTTATCTGTTGCTCATCAATCACAATTTTGCCCTGTTCAACATCATAAAAACGTAACAGTAGGTTTACAAGTGTTGATTTACCCGCACCAGAACGACCCACTAACCCAACCTTTTCACCCGCTTTGATGTTCAGGTCAAGGTTATCAATCACACCTTTGTTTTCACCATAATGAAAACTGATATTATCAAAGTGAATTGCACCTTTATCCACGCTTAAAGGTTTTGAATCTTTATCATCTTCAATAACATTAGGTTTAGCTAATGTGTTCATGCCATCGGTAACAGTACCGATACTTTCAAAGAGGGCGCTTAGTTCCCACATAATCCAGTGTGACATGCCATTTAAACGCAGTGCTAAACTGATCGCAATAGCGATAGCACCGACTGTCACTGCACTTTGCATCCATAGTCCAATAGCTAATGCCGTCACAGCAAAAGCAAGGATGTAGTTGGAAATTTGCACCGATACATTGATGCCCGTCGCAAGGCGCATCTGTCTATATACTGTATCTAAAAATCCGGCCATGCCTTGTTTTGCGTAGGCTGATTCAGAGTCCGTATGTGCAAACAGTTTAACGGTTGAGATATTGGTATAACTATCAACAATGCGTCCTGTCATAGTAGAGCGCGCATCAGCTTGCTCGGTTGCGACTTTTTTAAGGCGCGGAATAAAATAGTATTGCAGGCCAATATAAACCACCAACCAAACAAGCATGGGAATTGCTAAACGGTAATCGGCTTGCGCGACCATTACCACCATAGAAATAAAGTAAACAAGTACATAAACCATCACGTTTAATAGTTTCATTACCGTTTCACGCACAGCAAGTGCAGTTTGCATCACCTTAGTTGCAATTCGCCCGGCAAAATCATCTTGATAAAAAGAGATGCTTTGTTTGAGTAGGTACCTATGTGCAAACCAGCGGATCGACATCGGGTAATTACCCAGTAAAACTTGATGTACAATCAAAGAGTGCCACAGTGTTAATACAGGAATCAGTATTAACACAACTAACGAGTAACCAAGAAGGGTTAACCCTTCATCTTGTAGCAGTGTTTCAGGGTTTTTAGTGATTAACCAATCAACTAACTGCCCCATAAAGCCAAATAGCGATACTTCTAAAATAGCCAGTAGTGAAGTGAGTATAGTCATTAAAATTAATGGCTTACCGTACCCCTTAGTGTAATGCAGGCAGAAGGCGACAAGAGTATTGGGAGGCTGAGTCGGCTCCGCATCATTTAATGCGGGCACTAAATTTTCAAAGTATTTATAAAGTTTTAGCATTTTGCTACCTAATATAGATATGTCAGAGAATCTAATATAAAGAGATATTCAAACAAAACAACCATTTATAGAGGCGATAATGATTAAAGTACTTTCAGTTTTAAGCTTGTTATTAATATTTGCTTGTACAGAAGATAACAAAACAGAACAGGCAATTATTCCTAAAGCTCAGTTACAAGCATTAGAAAAAGCAAAAAATGTGGAAACTGCTCTCTTAAAATCACAGCAAAAGAAAGAACAACAATATAAAGAACAGGGGTTGTAGCTTATGAAACAAATATCAGAGCAGTGGTTGAACGGTTTACCAAAAGTGGAGTTACACCTGCATTTAGAGGGCAGTTTAGAGCCTGAATTAATGTTTGAATTAGCCGAGCGTAATAAGGTTGAGATTCCCTTTAAAACAATTGCTGAAGTAAAAGATGCTTATCAGTTTGATAATCTACAGGACTTCTTGGATATCTATTATCAAGCGGCCAATGTGTTAATTATTGAACAGGACTTTTACGACTTAACGTGGGCGTATCTGGTTAAATGTAAAGCGCAAAATGTAATACATGTTGAGCCATTCTTTGATCCTCAAACACATACCGATAGGGGCATCGCGTTTGAAACTGTGATTAATGGTATTACCCGTGCTTTGCGAGATGGAGAAAAAGAGCTTGGAATTAGTAGTGAGCTTATTTTGTGTTTTTTACGCCACCTATCACAAGAGAGTGCCTTTCATACCCTTGAGCAAGCGATTCCTTATTTAGATAAGCTAAAAGCGGTTGGTTTGGATAGTTCAGAGCAAGGTAATCCACCTGAAAAGTTTAGCCGTGTATTTAAAAAAGCACGTGAACTCGGTTTATTAACGGTTGCACACGCAGGTGAAGAGGGGCCTTCTGCGTTTATTCATACAGCGATAAATGATCTTAAAGTATCTCGCGTTGACCATGGTGTAAACGCATTTAGTGATGAGGCTTTAATGCAACAGCTTATCGAGACACAGTTGCCGTTGACCGTATGTCCGCTTTCTAATACCAAACTTAAGGTATTTAATAATATGTCTGAGCATACTATTTTAGATATGTTACAACGCGGCGTGTGCGTCACCGTTAATTCAGATGATCCCGCTTATTTTGGTGGGTATATGACTGAAAACTTTATTGCATTGGCCGAGGCGCTATCACTTAATAAAAACGATGCAAAGCAACTAGTGAAAAACAGCATTAACGCTAGTTTTATTAAACCACAAGCAAAAAATATTATGCTTGAGCAATTAGCCTCATATTAATAATTACTACCAAAGTTTAGGTAAAGGTAGCCTTTACCTAATGCATCATCAGTACCGTAGGCATAACCCAAGTTGATCGGCAGTGAGTAGTTATAACCTAACTTGAACTCTATCTGTATTTGGGCACCAATGCCGGTGATTGGATCATAACGATTACCTTTGTCCCATGCTGACCCAGAATCCATAAATAGGGTGCTAGCGATGTCACCCATACCAATAGGTAATAGCCCCCAGTTTCGTTCAAAGCGGCCCAACCAAGCATTTAATTCAATGCGCTGTGTCGCATAAATATGACCATGCATTGCGATATCATCATAACCACGAATTGCTTGGCTATTTCGGTCAAACAGGCTCATCTCATTTTTTAAATTATTACCACCAAGACTATAGCGTTTGGCATCATCGGTGGAGTAACCCGCAGCAATACGTGTCAACACTGTAACTCGGCCAGGAAGGTCCCATGTAGCACGCCATTGTGTCTGGTATTTTTGACCACTAAAGTCACTGTCTAAAATATTTTCTTCAATGGTAAAGTCGTAATAATGCCCCCATCCAACAGAGGGGACATTTAAGTAATACTCTTGATTATCAAAGGTCAGTGCAAGACCTGTTGTTATCTCTGTTGCTTCGCCATCAATTACTGGCAGTGTTTGTATGGAATCGGGTCGAGAGTGTAAGCTGTCAAAACTCATCGATATACCTGCGTGTAAACTAAGTTTGTCCTGCCAAGCTGTAAACAGGTGATTGCGTTGTAATATATAGGTTTGATTAGTGGTTATCTGATAATGAGGCTGTGATTGATCTAAATTTACATTTTTAAACTTATAATCACGAAAGTAGGCCACCCTCCAACGATTATCATAGCGGTATTCAAAAAGGTAAGAGCTAAGCGCATTTTTTGCATCCCAAAATGCATAGACTTCATAGTTATGACGGCCTAAAGCATCTCCTCCATAGGTATTTAAACCGAGTAAAGAGCGTACTTCATCAACATAAGCGACAGGCAACCATGAGTGTGGTTGGATTGTTTTCCAAGTGCTATAAGCGGCAGGTTCTGAGATTTCAATCGTATCATCATAGCTAATGAAGGTTTTCTCGTTTTGCTGCTGATTGGAGAGGGGAAAGCGAGCGAGAGAAGTTGGGTTAATAATATGACGGGTCATATAATTGTTTTCACCATAACTTTGAAAAACCAAACCTAAGCCTTCCTGCCAAATTGGTTGAAAAGCACCGCCTACTACGTTTGTCCATTGCTGTATCTCTGACTTAGCTAGGTCAATATGATAGATATTGGAGACTCCAGTGTAGTTTGCACTGTAGATAAGTGTGCCATCTTGCATAAATTCAGGCGAGTTTTCATGACCGTTCTGTTGGGTAATGTTTTTCCACTGTTTGCTATTTAAATCGAATTTAACTAATTTCCATTCACTGAGCGGGTATTTAATAGAGGCAACAACAAAATCGCCTGAGGGCGCGATATCAAACTCTCCTAAAATAACGTTCTCTTTGCCCTGCCACAACTTAATTGCATGATCATCTAAATCTAATAACCACAACTCGCTTAGCCCTGAAACAATACGTGTTGCAATGATATGTTTTCCACTTGGCATAAAACGAACATGTTGAAAGCGCCCCCGTTCACTTACACGTTTCCAGTGGTTATCTTTATAGAGGAAAATATCATTGAGTTGGTGGCCATCGACATAATTAATGTTGCGGGTTGTAATTAGGCCCGCTTGCGCATGGCTATCCATGTCTTGTAGCTGAGCTGTTGGGGTGACAGATTGCCACTTATTGTTGTGGTATTGCTGGATTTGGTGCCTATCTTCACCAGTGACTTTATTAGTTAAAAGGCCATCTGCATGGTTTGCCGTTATCTGTATAAAAGGAGAGCTAGATATGAATTTTCCATCTACTTTTTGTTCGTTGAGTATACTTATCTCTTCACTAAATTCATTTTGTAAATATTGTTTAAACTCTTGCCAAAGTACCAAGAACTCTTTGCCGTATACCTTGGTGGTTTCATCGTTTAAAAAAATGTACGAAAATATGTTTTGGCTATAACCGGTTAAGAATGCAAGCAGTCTCTCTTCTCCATATTTTTTTGCTAAATAATCAATGAAATACGCACCATAAAGGTATGTTGAAGTAAGTGGCCACTCACGATTTTTGATAATAACCTTCTGTAAATCTAATAGCTGATCGCTTTGTACCTGCATACGCATCTGCATATTAAAGCTACTGGACGATAAACGATCCGTTTTCAGCTGGTTATTTTTTTCAAGATAGATTGCAACCCCTTCAAGTAACATTGCAGGTGTAAATTCAGCAGAGATAAATAAGCCTCGCCATGTACCTTGTGCTAATTGCATCTGCAAGATATAGCTATATTCATGTGCTAAAAATATTCGTAACCAATCATCCTCTAACTCAACAATATCAATATTCGTAGGCGGACTCATGACCAGCCGAATCTCACCATACTCTAGGGTGGATTGATGGGCTTTTAAACTATCAAGGTCATCTAACAGGATTATTTTGGTGCGTGTTTCTGGCTTTATCTTAAAAAAGGGAAATAGTTTCTGGTGTATTTGCTCAGCTATTCTAAGTACCTGTATTGCTTTGTTTTGGTGTTTTTGTAAGTAACTGACAGAAAAATTTTCTGAACTTTGTTGTAACCAGTTATCGTCACTTTTATCCCAGGCAACAAAGTTTTGCGATGCAAATATTGGTAATGAAAGTAAAAGCAATAGGGCACAAATGAGCATTTTTAACGTAAATTTATTATCCATAATATAATTTTCCAATAAGCCTGTGTTAATTTTATAGGATTGTTGCTTTGTTTACTGCAACCCTTTTTGGTTATGTGATAACAAAATTGCTTTTACTAGGGCTTATGTTTACTCTTTGTTTTATATGCAAATTAATAACAAGTGAAATTATGTCCAGTCAAAAACCTTCTATTTTTTATATCGACTTTTTACGTTTTATTGCTGCCATTGCGGTCATTGCTATTCATGTATTAGGCCCTTTTCGTTTTTTGTATGGTGAAATTCCTGACTTGGACTGGTTAGCTGCGATGGGCATTAATAGTGTGACTCGTTGGGCTGTACCTGTGTTTATGATGATAAGTGGTGCATTGCTGCTCTCAACTGAGCGTGCTTTTCATTGTGAACACTATCTTAGCAAACGTCTTTCTAAAGTTGCTATCCCATTTATTGGTTGGACAATTATCTACGCAATAGTGGCAGGATTTGTTAGCGGTGGATGGTCGGCGACACAAACCCTTGCTGTAATTCAAAATTCACCGAATGATCCCGCTTGGTATCACCTGTGGTTTTTTTATGATTTTATCCCGCTTTATTTTGTGATTCCATTTTTGATTCCTGTGCTTAAAAAACTCACACCAGAATTAACCAAGCTAGTGATTGTTATCTGTGCGGTGATGTTCTTAATGAAGTGGTTTAAAGTAGAGAGCTTTCTGCTACAGAACCTTGTTTTATATAGCGGTTACCTTATTTTAGGTTGGTACTTGTTTAACCGGGATAATAGTGAACAGTTAAAATATTGGTTAGTCGCTGGCATTGTTATGTTACTGCTTAATTTTTTTGGGTCTTGGGAGCTAGCTGTGAAGTCTGGGCAATATAGCTCATTTTTCATGGGCTATAAAACGCTTAATACTATGATAATTGGTGGTATGTTGTTTGTTGTTGCGCAAAGCTATGCGGAGAAAATAACAGGAAAATTCCGAACATTGATATCGGTTATCTCAAAATACAGCTTAGGAATCTATCTATTGCATCCTCTATTGTTAATTCCAGTACGTGAGTTAGATAATGGTTTCTATAGTTTCTTTGGCTCAAACTGGCTAGCGATTCCTATCATTACGAGTGTGGTGCTGTTTATTTCGTTATTTTGTACGATGATATTGGTGAAAATTCCGCTGTTAAAACGTTTAGTACCTTAGTTCTCCTCCTATTTACGGTGAGGTGAGCGTGCATCACCTCTAATAGACTTTCTTTGTTGCTTGTTTTTGTACATTAGTTGATCAACCAGTAAAATATAATCATCGGCACTTTGGCTATTATCGATAGACATTGCACCATAACTTAATGACACTTTTGTTTGTGAAAATGTTTTGCGCATCGATTTATTGATTGTAGTGATGAGTGCTAGGGCATCTTGAGAGTCATATAAGATAACAAACTCATCTCCACCAAATCGGTATGCTTGACCATTGCCCGAACATTGTTTAGTTAAACAGAGTGCAAAATCGACTAACAGTTGATCTCCTTGCTGATGCCCTTGAGTATCATTAAGCTGCTTGAAGTTATCCAGATCGATAAAAATAAGTAGTGGTGATTGATATTGGTCAACTAGGTCTGGGTATTGTTGAAAAAAAGCACGTCGATTACCAATCTGAGTTAGCTCGTCAACTCTGGCTATATTAAATAACTTATCTTCTAGCTCTTTACGGTATTCAACTTCAAGTTGTAAACTATTAATCAACCATCGCTTAGTCCTGATTGCTTTGTAAAATGCAAATCCAATAAAAATAATACCAAACTTTAGAATATCATCCATGATGTCTAATATAACTGCTAGATCATCGGGTAAGTGGTATTCATCCATTACATCTGCAATGAGTGACCCTCCATACAATATCCAGCCAATAGACATTAACCAACCAAGTTTTAAACGGTGGGTTTCAATCAATAAGCTTAAACACATGATTAACAAGAGTGACTCTATGATGTAGTCCACAGGCGCATGTATATGGCCATAGATGACCTGAGTACTAGCGAATCCTACAATAGAGAGCCACAATAAAGAATGTTGCCAAAGTTCTTTTTGGTTAAACATCATTTCTCCTCGACTAATCAGTGTTTAATTATAATAAAGTATATAAAATACCTATAATTCGTGATTTATTAAAGGAATAAATATGAAACTTTGTGATCTCTTTTTTACTCTGTTGTTTTGTAGCAGCCTTGCATTGGCTAATGACCCTTTTGATGAATTAGATAGTGAAATGAAGCAGTTTGAATCTCAAACGGAGTTTGACAGCGAAGAACTTGATGCGTTTCAAGCGTATCTGCTCTCTCGGGAGAAAGCGTATCAACTTTGGCAGGATCAATACCTAAAAGAGTTTGATCAATTCCAGCAAGATGTTATTAAACAATGGGGTAGAGCTGAACCCATTAAAGCAGGTTATGATGTTGAGTTTAGTGAAAACAAAAAGTTAAAGTCAGTGATCGATTATGAAAATGAGCAAGTCAAAGTTGAACTGATCGTTAATAAAAAACTATCACAAGCTGAGGCAGAAAAAGCGATTAAAAAACAAGTTGAGCGATTGCTTGCAGACAAACAATCAAATATTGCTAAAGTGTTTGCTGATAATACAACTAATGAGCAGGCCATAATTAAAGTTTCAGAGGTTGAGTTTTCGGAGAGTAACAAGCAGAAAAGTAAAGATATCATCACTCAGCAAACTCAGTCGCAAGTACAGCAAATTGATAAAAAAGCAGATCGAGCTTTGCTATCTGATAGCTTATTATCTGAAAAAGAGGCGACTAGACTAGCTAGGCAAGAAAAAACTGAGCTATTAAAAAGTAGTCATACTCGTTTAAAAAACAGTGATAAAAGTTATGTCGATGCACAACAAAATGCTAATAACGACACTAAAATAGTTTCCTATACTGTTAAGCTGCCCAAAAATAGCTTACAAACACGTGCCAGTAAATATGTTCAGTTTGCTGAAGCAGAGAGCAGGGTAAACCATATTTCAGCACCGCTTATTATGGCAATTATGCACTCAGAGTCAGCATTTAACCCTAATGCAAAATCAGCCGTTCCCGCTTATGGTTTAATGCAGATAGTACCTCGTACAGCAGGCCACGATGTTAATAAACTGGTACGAAATATTGATAAACCGATGCAAGTTGATGAGTTATACATCCCTGAAGTTAATATAGAAACGGGTAGTGCTTACCTTAATATTTTAGATAAACGTTATTTGAAAAGAATAAGTGATGATCAAAGTCGTTTGTATTGCACCATTGCAGCTTACAATACTGGAGCGGGCAATGTAGCTAGGGTCTTTAATAAAGATAGCTCGCGTAATATTAATAAAGCGGCCAAAGAGATCAACAAGCTTTCAGCTGATGAGGTATACCAGCAACTGCTTGCTAGACTTCCCTATGATGAGACTAAACACTATCTAAAGCGAGTAAACGCTAGAATTGCATTATACCAATCTAGCCTGTAAGTTTTTTATCATCTGTGCGGTTGCCCCCCAAATAAGATGGTTTTGATAAGCGATACAGTAGGTGAAATGACGCTTCTTATTAGCAACTAAGTGTTGTCGATAGTAGTTTTTTTTATCTAATAAATAACTAAGGGGCACTTCAAATACTGTTTGTACCTCTTGCTGATCAATGTCTAGCGTAAATTTATTATCTACAAAACCAATAAATGGTGACACTTCAAAGCCACTGGTTGTGCTAAGAGAAGGCAACTGTCCAACGACTTCTATAAAGTAGGGTTTTATACCTATCTCTTCATCTGTTTCACGTAATGCGGTTTGTTGCAGATTTTTATCAAATGCTTCATGTTTTCCTCCTGGAAAACTGACCTGTCCAGGGTGATGACGCAGGTGTAACGCTCGCTCAGTTAATATAAGACTTAGCCCATTTTCTCGCTCAACAAACAGAATTAGCACGGCGGCTTCTTTTAAGTTATGGATCAAGGTATGTTGCTTATCAATTGTTGTTACTTGGTTTAATAAAAAGTGTCTTAAAAATAATTCTCTATTCATAGTATCCATTAAATAAATAAGTTTTATTGTGGTTTAACAAAGTGTTATTCGTTTTGTTTAAATAAACAACAAAAAAAGTAAAGTTTTATGAATTATAGCCGATAGATTCCTTATAGAACTTATAAGGTTAGCTATATGTCTAATTCTGTTGTCACAAATACATCATCGTTGTTTGCTCAGCGTATGCTCAACCGTAGCCAAGGTATGGGTAATGAAGCGATGCAGAGGCTTTCATCTGGTCTGCGTATTAATAGTGCAAAAGATGATGCCGCAGGCTTAGCTATCTCAACGGGGATGACATCGCGCATCAATGGGTTTAATCAGGCTGTGCGAAATGCCAATGATGGTGTTTCTGCATTACAGACTGCAGATGGGGCATTAGATTCAGTGACTAATTCACTGCAACGTATGCGGGAACTTGCTGTACAAGCGGCCAATGGCACTAACTCTTCTTCAAATCGTGCTGCAATTCAAGCTGAAATTTCTCAACTTGGTAAAGAGATAAATAATATTGCTGAAACAACAGAGTTTAACAGTGTAAAGCTTTTTCAGCGTGGTGAGTTAACGCCCGAGTTTGATGTTGATAAACAAGCAGTGATCGATGGTCTATTTAGTTCATGGTTTGCTAACTCTGAAAAGCGTGTTTTTGAACAATTTGGTATCAGTGGTGATGGTGCAACGTTAAAAATAGATCTTTCAGATATCCCAGACCCAAAAATTGCAGCCTCTGTGAGTGGAACGCCAAATGCGGTTACCGGTCAAATTGAAAATCAAATTTTAACCATTGATATGAGTGACTTTGAAAAGGGCATTTCAGATGATGGAGGTAACGCTCCTTTCTACAGTGACCGAATCATTGCTCATGAGATGGTACATGCAGTGATGGGCCGTGCCATGAATATGGACACTAGCGGTACTGATATGCCTATTTGGTTTGCAGAAGGTGCTGCAGAATTGATCCATGGTGCAGATTCGCGAGTATACAATGACTTAGTAGCCGCTGATGGTGATGATACTAATCACTTCAGTAGTGGAGACTATACAACGCTTGCCAATGAATTGCCGCCACTCAATGGTGCTTGGACTGGTAGTAGTGCGCAATATAGTGCGTCCTACAGTGCAGTACGATATTTGCATGAAGATATAAAAAACAGTGGTGGAGAGGGGATCAAAGATGTAATGGCTTATTTAAGTGATAATGTGGAAACCGGTGCAACACTTGACCAAGCAATTCAATATTTAAGCGGTCAAGGGTTAACTAGCTTTGCAAATGAAGCTACATTTACTGGGGATTTTACCGGAGGCAATGGCGCAACCTTTATGCAAAACAATTTTTACTTTGGCAACGAAGATACTGGCGCGATTGGTGGCGCTGATGTTGATGGGGAAGCTGAAATAGGTGGGCGTGATATCATAGCAGACGACAAGCATGCCACCTTAACACCAATGACAGGCTTTGAAGTGGAACTGCCCACTAAAGGTAAAATTAACGACCCACTATTAACAGCACAATATAACTTACAGGTTGGTGCAAACAGTGGTGAAACTATTACCGTTTCACTTTCTCGTATTGATAGCGAAGCGTTAGGTTTAGAGGATATTGATGTAACAATCGATGCTAGTGATGTTATTTCGCGAATTGATAAAGCACTAAGTTATATTAGTGACCAACGTGCAGAAATAGGGGCTTCTATCAATCGATTAGATGCTTCTGCAAGTGTCAATGAACTCAGTGCGCAGTCTACAACAGGCAGTCGCTCACGCATTATTGACGCAGATTTTGCTTCTGAAACCAGTAAAATGACTAAAGCTCAAATTCTACAGCAAGCTGGCACAAGCATGCTTAGTCAAGCAAATGCGTCAACGCAAGCGGTATTAAGCCTATTAGGTTAAATCTAATTCCCTTCAACTTTCTTCCATAAAAATACGACATAATTCGACATAAACAACCATTTATAGTAGCGTATAGCCATTAATTTTTGATGGAAAAACAGTGTGTTGATTTCTACTTTACCCGTTCGAGTTTATTACGAAGATACTGATGCTGGTGGCGTCGTCTATTATGCTAACTATATGAAATTTTTTGAGCGAGGGCGCACTGAGTGTTTACGTGAAATTAATGTTGAACAAGATGAATTATTGGAAAAAAACATTGCTTTTATGGTCAAAAAAGTAGAGATGGACTGTATTCAGTCTGCTCGCTTTAATCAACTTCTATCGGTAAAAACAGAAGTTGAAAGTTATCGTAAAGCGAGCTTAGTCTTCAAACAGCAAATATTTAATGAAAGTGGGGAACTTCTTTGCCAAGCCTCTACTCTAATCGCCTGTGTTAATCTACAGAAAATGAAACCAACAGCAATTCCTGCTGAAATAATCGAGGTAATGATAAGTGCACGCTGATATGTCTTTTATAGGTCTTTTTTTGCAAGCAAGTCTGCTAGTAAAATGTGTAATGTTACTGCTGTTAGCTATGTCTATCTATTCATGGACGTTAATATTTTCACGCGCAAGAATGCTCAAGTCTGCCAAGCAAGCACTGACGCATTTTGAAGAACGTTTTTGGTCTGGCCATGATCTAAGTCGTTTATACAAAGAGACGGCCGCGCGCAGTGAACGCATTGTGGGTGGGGAAAAAATATTCCATAGTGGTTTTAAAGAGTTCTCTCGTTTACACCGTATGCCTGGACGTAATGTCGATAGTGTCACTGAAGGTGCTCATCGTAGCATGCGAGTGACCTTATCTCGTGAAGTTGAAGAGCTTGAAACTGGGCTTTCTGCACTGGCAACAATAGGCTCAATCAGCCCATATATAGGTCTATTTGGTACTGTTTGGGGCATCATGAACTCCTTTATTGCGCTTGGTGAAGTTCAACAAGCGACGTTAACCATGGTTGCACCGGGTATTGCAGAAGCCTTAATCGCAACGGCAATGGGACTGTTTGCTGCTATTCCAGCTGTAATGGCTTATAACCGCTTCTCAACTAGCATGGCAAAAATTGAAACGGCTTACATCAACTTGATGGAAGAGTTTACCTCTATTTTACATCGCCAAGCGATGACTGAGAACGAGTAAGGGGCGGTTATGCAATATCAATATCGTAGACCGCGTCGTAAAGTAGTCGCTGAGATCAATGTAGTACCTTATATCGACGTGATGTTAGTACTGTTAATTATTTTTATGGCTACAGCTGCTACCGTGACATTAGGGGTAAAAGTAGACCTCCCCCAGTCAACCGCTGAAGCGCTCTCTGTTGATAGCAAACCACCACTTATTGCTTCAATTGATAAGCAAGGTCTTTATTATTTAGATATTGGTGAAAGTGGCAATACAGCGCTTAACTCTGATGAGATGAGTGCCTTAGTTAAAGCTCAACTTGCCTCTGATAAAGATGCTCAATTTGTTGTGAAAGGTGATGGGGATGTACCTTATAAACGTGTTGTGGAATTAATGGTATTGCTTCAAGATGCTGGTGTACCTTCTCTTGGGTTAATGACTGAGCCGGTAGAAGATGAAAAATAGCACCACATTAATCGCATTTGTTACCGCTTTGGCACTGCACCTTATTGTTGGTGCTGTGTTGCTTTTAGGTATGGATTTTTCATTACCTAAAGATAAAAAGAAAGAACAGGTCATCATTAATGCTTCGATGGTAAACCAAAAACTATTTGATGATTTAGCACAAAAGAAAAAACAACAAAAAGCAGATGCGGCAGCCGCTGAGAAAAGAAAGTTACAGAAAAAACATGAAGAGAAAGCGCGTATAAAACGAGAAAAACAGCGGGCAGAGAAAAAGCGTAAAGCTGCAGAAACCAAACGAATCAAGGCAGAAAAAGCGGAAGTTGCACGTAAGAAAAAAGAGGAGGAGCGTCGTCTCTTTGAAAAAATAGTCGCTGCGAAAGAGCTAAGAGCCAAAAAAGAGGCTGAAAAAGCTAAAAAGGTTGCAGAAACTAAACGCATAAAGCAAGAAGCTGAACGGGTTAAAAAGCAAAAAGCAGAAGCCAAACGTGTTGAAGCGGAGAAAGTCGCTGCTGCAAAAGCGTTAAAAGCGAAGCAGATTAAAGAAGCAAAAATAAAAGCTGATAAAGCCGCTAAAGCTAAAGCGGCCAAGGAAGCTAAGCGAAAAGCAGATGCCAAAGCGGAGCGTTTACGTCAAGCTGAACTTGATAAACAGATGGAAGCTGAGTTTGATGATGCATTTTCTAATGCACAAAGTTCAAAGCAACTATCGGAGATTGCACGTTATAAGGCATTGATTCAAGATAAGATTAGTCGCAATTGGCAAGTTGAACCTAGTATGAAAGGTAAAACCTGTACACTTGCCATCCGTTTGGCACCAGACGGGTTAGTATTAAGTGCAAGCCGTAGTAAAGGTGACCAAAAACTGTGTGCCTCAGCGAAGCGAGCAACCTTAAAAGCTAAAACATTACCGATTCCAAAAGACCCTGAGATTGCTCCGCAATTTCGCGATTTTGATATCACTTTAGAGCCAGACTTGTAAGGAAATAATAAAAGATGCTTTTACGTTTATTTTTATCAATTTCAATATTAATCATTTCAACGCAAGCACACGCTCGTTTAGAAATTTTAATCACCGAAGGGGTGAACAGTGCACGCCCGATTGCTGTTATTCCTTTCAAGTGGTTAGGTGATGGCAAGAAACCTAAAAATTTTGCAGAGATTATTGCCAATGATTTAAGAAGTAGTGGCCAGTTTAGCCCTATATCACTCGATAAAATGCCTAAAACCCCCTCTAATAGTCAGAACATAGATTACGCGTTATGGCATAAGATTGGTGTGGAAGCGATTGTAATGGGTGAGGTTAAACCTTCCCCGAAAGCTGGGAAATATACTATTACCTATGAATTACTCGATGTTGTAACGGGTAATATGGGCATGCCTGAGTATTCTCCAATAATGGAGAAACGTCGCAGTACGGTAAAAAGTAAACAATTACGCCAATTTTCCCATCGTATTAGTGATGTTGTCTATGAGAAATTAACCGGTGATCGAGGCGCATTTTTAACGCGACTTGCTTATGTCGCAGTTGATCGCAAAAGCTCGCACCCGTATCAGCTACGAATTTCAGATTATGACGGTTATGGGGAAAAGCTAGTTTTACGTTCAAAGCAGCCAATAATGTCTCCCTCTTGGTCACCTGATGGGCGAAAACTTGCTTATGTAAGTTTTGAGAAAAAACGATCGCAAATCTACATTCAGGATTTATATACTCAAAAACGTGAGCTAATGACCTCATTTCCGAAAATAAATGGTGCGCCAAACTGGTCTCCAGATGGAAAACAGCTAGCATTAGTTTTATCAAAGGATGGTCAACCAGAAATATATGTATTAAACACAACAACAAAAGCATTGAAACGTATTACCCGAAATCGTGTCATTGATACAGAGCCAAGCTGGTCTCCTGATGGTAAAAGTTTAATATTTTCATCGGAGCGTGGTGGCAGACCACAAATTTATCAAGTTGAGCTCACATCTGGAAAAACAAAACGCTTAACTTGGGAAGGTGAAATGAATTTAGGTGGCACAATTACCCCAGATGGTGATAGTCTTGTGCTAGTGAGTCGTCATAACGGAAATTACAAAATTTCAGTGCAAGATCTTGATTCTGGTGAGTTAAGAACCCTGACTAAAACTCAGTTAGACGAATCGCCAAGCATTGCGCCAAATGGCAGTATGATAATTTATAGTACTGTGTATCAAGGTAATAAAGGCTTGGCATTAGTCTCGATGGATGGGCGCTTTAAAGCGAATATTCCAGCAAAAAACGGTGACGTTAAATCACCAGCATGGTCTCCATTTTTAAACTAACTATATTTTTAAAGTAAAATAAGGAAAGAAAATGAACTTATCAACGATTTCAAAAAGCTTGTTAATTGCACTACCAATGTTAGCGCTAGGCGCTTGTAGCTCAAACAGCGATAGTGATGCTGATTCAACAGAAACAAGCAAAAAAGCGGCGACTGAAGAAGTTGCAGAAGCTGGTGCTGATAACACTGTTGAAACAGATGTGATTGAAGCGGTTGAGTTAACTGAAGAAGAGCAACTTGTACAAGAGTACACATGGGCAATTCTTGAAACAACAATCAACTTTGAGTTTGATAAATCAACTATCGCTCCTCGTTTTGCAAAAATTCTCGATGCACATGCAAAATTCTTAACTGACAACCCTGAAAAGTCGTTAACAATTGAAGGCCATGCGGATGAAAAAGGTACGCCTGAGTACAATATCGCACTAGGCGAACGTCGTGGTAACTCTGTATCTACTTACCTAGAAAACATGGGTGTTGCTGCTAGCCAACTTAGTGTTGTAAGTTACGGCGAAGAAAAACCTGTTAATTTAGGTCATGACGCTGCAGCTCACGCTGAAAACCGTCGTGCTGAACTTACTTACTAATTAGTCGTTAGTATGAAAAAAAATAATATTAACGTGGCCATTTTTATGGCCACTTTTTTATCTGCCTCAAGCTTTGCCGCGGCGCCTGTTAGCGATGTTACTACAGCTAAAAGCAACAAACAGATAGAAGAACAACTCGATGAGTTAACCCGCCTTCTAGAAAATCGAAATAGAATGCAGATCCGTTTCCAAAATCAACTTGATGAACTTTCGCAAGAGGTGAGTCAAATAAGTGGAAATTTAGAGCTGTTTAATCACAAAATTGAACAGATCGAAAATCGCCAACGTAATCTCTATCAACTTATTGAAGAACAAAAATCAGCGATTGCTAAATCTCCTATTGCTAATGCGACTGAGAATAGTGAACCTGTCGCTATAGATGAAAAGGCAGCTTATCAATCTGCAGTTGATTTAGTGTTAGTTGAAAAAGATTATCAACAAGCAATTACAGCATTTGAAGCATTTGTTATTGATCACCCAGAGTCATCATTAGTTGCAAACTCTCAATATTGGTTAGGGCAGCTACTTTATAAAGAGAAAAAGCGCGATGAAGCACGTAGTGCTTTCTTAATCGTGACAGAGAAATATCCTGACTCAAGCAAACGTGCCGATTCACTGTTTAAAATTGGTATTATTGATGAGTACTTAGGAAAAACGAACTCTGCAAAAGCATTTTATGAAAAAGTTTTAAAAGAGTATCCTAGTTCATCAGCTGCTGGTCTCGCCGGCAAACGTTTAAAAGGTCTATAAGACAAAGAAATATAGACTAAATTGAGTGAGCTGGTTGTTTTCTCGTCAAACAGAAAAAAACCACAAAGTTTTTGTTGCGCTCTTTTAATTATTCTATATTATACGCCGCAGTTGAGAGGGAATGTGACTTGGTTCATGTTAATTGTTAACTAGGTTTTATTACGGAATGTATCGGGCAGTAACAAAGTTTATTGCGCTATATAAGGAATGAAACAAACCATATTTATATATGGGCCGTTAGCTCAGTTGGTAGAGCAGTGGACTTTTAATCCATTTGTCGAAGGTTCAAATCCTTCACGGCCCACCACTTTTTTAAAGTGAATATATTAAAAAGTAAGACCCATATATATGGGCCGTTAGCTCAGTTGGTAGAGCAGTGGACTTTTAATCCATTTGTCGAAGGTTCAAATCCTTCACGGCCCACCACTTTTTTAAAGTGAATATATTAAATAGTAAGACCACATATTGTGGAGGCTGAGTTGGTAGAGCCATTGATGCACTTTTAATTTAAAAGTACATTAAGAAATAAAACCAAACCATATTTTATATGGGCCGTTAGCTCAGTTGGTAGAGCAGTGGACTTTTAATCCATTTGTCGAAGGTTCAAATCCTTCACGGCCCACCACTTCCTTGAAACAAATCTCCTATCCATTTAAAGTCTCATTTTTATCACAACAAAATTCTGTCGTTATTCATCATATTAATTCTATACACATTCGTTTCTTGAGTTGTTATAATCTGCACCCATTTAAATATCGTAGAGTCGATGATGAGCAAACTATCTCCCCTTGTTGGATCTGATTACCCATTTCCCCCGAAACCTGTTGTTTTATCTTCACAGGAAAAATCTGACTACAAAGAAAAAATTAAACAGCTACTTGTTGAAAAAGATGCTGTCTTAGTTGCTCACTATTACACCGATCCTGAGATTCAAGCACTGGCTGAAGAAACCGGTGGTTATGTTGCTGACTCGTTGGAGATGGCACGTTTTGGTCGTGATCATAAAGCCAAAACATTGATTATTGCTGGTGTTCGTTTTATGGGCGAAACAGCTAAAATATTAACACCTCATAAAACAGTGTTAATGCCTGAACTTGAAGCGACTTGTTCGTTAGATGTTGGTTGTCCAGTTGAAACGTTCAGTGACTTTTGTGACCAGCATCCAGATCGCACCGTCGTTGTTTATGCAAATACCTCTGCTGCTGTTAAGGCACGCGCAGATTGGGTAGTAACGTCTAGTATTGCACTTGAAATCGTTGAACACCTAGATAGCGAAGATAAAAAGATTATTTGGGGACCAGATCGCCATTTAGGTGGTTACATTGAGAAGCAAACTAAAGCTGACATGATCATGTGGCAGGGCGACTGTATTGTGCATGATGAATTTAAAGCTTCTGGCTTGCGTGATATGAAAGCACTTTACCCTGATGCCGCCATTTTAGTACACCCTGAATCTCCACAAAGTGTGGTTGATATGGCGGATGTAGTTGGCTCAACAAGCCAATTAATTAATGCCACTAAAACACTACCAAATAAACAACTTATCGTAGCAACAGATACGGGTATCTTCTTTAAGATGCAACAAGCTTGCCCCGATAAAGAACTATTTGCAGCACCAACTGCCGGTGAAGGTGCAACATGCCGTAGCTGTGCACACTGTCCTTGGATGGCGATGAACGGTTTAAAAGCTATTCATGATGCGCTAACTGATGCAACTGGCCATGAAGTTAATGTTGATGAAAACGTTGCTAAAGGCGCAGTTATCTCGCTAGATCGCATGCTTAATTTTGCTGCAGAGCAACAGCTAAAAGTAAAAGGTAATGCGTAATTCGTTATCATTGAAGTTAATTTCGGAATAATAGATGAATTATAAAGTAGGTAGCTTATTTTCTGGCATTGGTGGTGTTTGCTTAGGTTTTAAAAACGCACAAAATGAACAGGGCGGTTATCAACTAGTTTGGGCAAATGAACTTGATGAAAAGGCGGGTAAAACCTACCAACATAATTTCGAGCATCCCTTAATTGCGGGGGATATCGAAAAAATAGTTAAACCTGAACGTGTTGAAAGTGAAGAGTCTCGTGTTGAATTTGAGCAGAAAAAAGCAGCCATTTTAGCAAAGCCTATTGATATATTAACTGGCGGTTTTCCTTGCCAAGCCTTTAGTATTGCAGGTGGGCGAAAAGGGTTTGATGATCATCGTGGTAATTTGTTCTACAGTATTATTGATTTAGTCAATGACCTTCATGAAGCAAGCCATAAACCACGTATTCTATTTTTAGAAAATGTAAAAAATCTATATGGTCATGATAAAGGGCGTACTTATCAGGTGATTAAATCTGAGTTAGAGCTCGCTGGTTATACCATCAAAGATGCAGTACTAAATACGAAAGAGTATACAAATTTACCACAAAATCGTGAGCGGCTATTTATTGTCTGTTTTTTACATCAGACCGATGCAGACCGTTTTACCATGTTTGATCGTTTAGATGAGTTTAAACTTAACCATTCTGAAGAGAGCCGTCGTAAAAACATTAGTCATATATTAGACCTTAGCGAAGATAAACAACATTTACAGCCTTATTATTACACGCAACAAAAATATCCAAACTACTTTTTAACCGAGGCGCAATACAATAACCTGCCAGCTGATAAGCGTAAAAAAGAGCGAATCAATATCAGCGAACAGATAACAGAAGAGTTTGAGTTTTACCAAGTGCGCCGTGGTATGTATGTGCGTAAAAATGCCAGTGGGGTTTGCCCAACATTAACCGCTAACATGGGAACTGGTGGTCACAACGTTGCGTTAATAAAAGTAAAAGATGGCGTGCGTAAATTAACACCTGCAGAAACCTTTAAGTTACAAGGGTTTCCAATTGGTAACGGTTATTCGTTGCCGACAAAAATGTCTAACGGGCACCTTTACAAACAAGCAGGTAATGCAGTATCGGTAGACTTAATTACTGTAATTGCTAAGGAATTGCTTGTGGTTTTACAAGCTTGTGATTAGCAGACTGTGCAAATCACCTGTATGATATATTTTTTTAAATTTTAACTGACTGATAAGAGACGCTATGATCACTAATGATGTATTAAGACGTGTACGTTACGCACTACAACTAAACGATAAAAAAATGTTAGAAATTTTTGCTTCGGTTGATAATGCAATTGATGAAAACTACCTACACAGCATCATGGAAAAAGAGGGCGAAGAAAACTTCGTTTTCTGTCGTGACAGTCTTTTATCTCTTTTCTTAGATGGTTTGATTAATTTAAAACGTGGTAAAAAAGAGGGGTCAAGCCCAATTATTTTACCTGCTAAAGCGATTCTAAGTAACAATGATATTTTACGTAAACTACGTATCGCATTGAACTTTAAAGAAGACGATATGTTGAATGCACTCGCTTCTGCTGAGTTCCCAGTTTCTAAATCAGAGCTTTCTGCATTGTTCCGCAAGAAAGATCACCGCAACTACAAAGAGTGTGGCGATCAGTTATTACGTAACTTCTTAAACGGTATTACAGAACGTTTCCGTGGTACGAAAGCTGAAGCGTAATAACAGTCTTCAAAATTAAAAAACCGAGTTTTTACTCGGTTTTTTTGTATTTCAAATATCTCAAACCTTCTTTAGATAAGGCTTATGCGTTTCACCTTTCAGTAAGCCCCCCCTCATTTGTAAAAAGCTGAAATAGGGAGGTTATTGAATTATTACCTTTGTCACTATTTTTAGTCTTACGCTGGGCGCGCTTATCAGCTACTCCTGATGACTTGGGACTACTACACATAGATCTTACTACATCGAATAAGTTGCTATTATAAACAAGCGCCTTTTAGAGGATAAATTTAACAAGCTAACTTCAACACCCTTTGTCAGCGATGCTACCGTTTTTAAGCGTGCAATACCCTGTCCAAATTCTTGTTAATGTTGTTAACCAGCAAAACGCCGCAAATAGATAAGCAATGATGGCAAAGTACTGGGGTAATAAACACAACAGTATTAAACAGAAAATAGTTTCAGTGCCTTCTGTTAACCCTCCAATGTAATACAGTGATTTGTGCCGATAAACAGGGTTTTTAATACCCTGTTTACTGGCCATTACTGCAAAGGCTAAAAAACTTGTACCTGTGCCTATAAAAGAAAAAATCAAAAATGCACCTGCTACTGCATTAGCTTGTGGATCTGCTAACACAAAAGCAAATGGCACTAATGAGTAGAACAAGAAGTCTAAACTAATATCTAAAAATCCACCGCTGTCGGTTATTCCTTGGTGCCTTGCTAGTGCACCATCGATGCCATCAAAAGTGCGGTTTAAAACGACAAAAAGTAATCCAAGATAATAATATTCGAAAGCGATGCTAGGTAGCGCAAGCAATCCTAAAGTAAAACCTATTACAGTGACTTGGTCTGCACTGAATCCGTACTTATCAAACAACAATGCAATACGTTGTAGGGGAGTTTTAATTAACTTAATGGCATATCGGTCAAGCATTTCATTATTCCTTATTAGTCCATGGCCACTGACATATGGTTGCACCTTGTGGTGAATCATCACTATCATGCGTCACTAAAATAGTGGCTAAATTTCGCTGTTTTAATTCTGTAAATAACCAAGCACGGAAATCTCTGCGTAATGATTTGTCTAATTTACTAAAAGGCTCATCTAATAATACCGCCTGTGGCTCTGCGAGTAATAGGCGCATGACACTGACTCTGGCTTTTTGGCCTCCCGATATCTGCAGGGCTGATTTATTTGCTAATGCAGACAAGTTTAGTTTCTTGAGAGTTTGCAAAGCGATGATACGACGTTGCTTTCCTTTGACTGAGTTAGGCAATGCTATCATTAAGTTTTCGCAAATTGTTAGATGAGGGAAAAGCAGATCGTCTTGAAATAAGGTGCCTATTTTTCGGTTTTCTGGTTTTAGTAGGCTTAACTCTTTATTGTGTAAAAATAGTTTGCCCGTATAGCTAAAGTCAGGGCTAATAAATCCAGCTATCACACTTAATAGTGTCGACTTACCACTGCCACTCGGTCCCATTAAGGTTAAGACAGAGCCATTGTTGACCGTTGCACTAAAGTCACTGAACAACGGAGGGCTGTTTGTTGCTTTATTTTCATGAATAGATAAGTTATCGATGCTAAGGCTCATCGTTATTTTGTCCTCGCTAAGAAATATTGATTATTTTTGATGCTGTAATAACGGCCTACGACAACTGCAAACAAGAAAAACATAAATGGTAATAATGTCTGCATTAGTGCATAAATTGCACTTGTTCGTCGTTGTTGTCCACTTGCCAGTGCTACCGCCTCTGTGGTGATAGTCACTATACGCCCAGCCCCGAGCATTATTGTTGGTAAATATTGCGCCAAGCTTACACTCATACCAACTGCCCATGCTATCAAAATAGCAGGCATAATTTGTGGGCGTTTGATTGTCCACCAAACCTTAAACGGTTGCATGCCTAAACTTAACGCAACCATATCAAGCCGTTTATCGTAACTTTTATAGGCTCCATTTAAGGCGAGGTAAATATAAGGAAATGCAAACACAACATGCGCCCAAATGACCCACAAATAATAGTATGGCTTAGGGACTAATAACGTGGTGATTTGTAAACCGAATAGTAAAGATAGTTGTGGTGCTAACATGGGCAGTGCAATTAAGATGTCGGGTATATAAAAACCATAGCGCCCCCTTGTGCGCCGACTATTAAACTCATGAATAATAATTGCAAACAGTAACGCTAAACTTGCGCTGATTAAGGCTATGCCAACACTATTATTTATGTATTCACTCATATAAGTCAGTTCATCTGACCAATAACTAAATGACCAAACTCGAGGAAATAAGGCAGGAAATGGCCAGCGAAATGTCAGTGACCAAAGTATTAATATGGGGATAATCAATAGCGACACAATATAACAAATATAAACCGTTAACCTGCCTGGTAAAGGTAGGCAATAACGGCCACTACTAAGCCAACTGCGCCATTTACAAGTCACTAACCATTCAATTACCCGTATGCAAAGCAATGTGAAAATGGCTAAAATAAGCAATAATAGGGCACCTGCACCGGCAATGCTATAGTGACTAAGATCAGCATGGTTAAACCACTGCCAGACTAAGACGGCTAACGGGTAGGGTTTAGTGGGACCAATAATCAGTGCAACATCAACAACTGACAGGCCATAAGTAGCCACTGCAAATAAGCTAAAACGAATTTTAACTAACCACTGTACAAAAATGATTTTTTGCCAACACTGTTGTGTTGAGTAACCCAGGCTATGGGCTGTCTGAAAAGTTTGCTTTAAATTAAGCTGTTTGAGCAAGGATAGACTCATTAATAGAATGAAGGGGATCTCTTTTAACGTGAGCAATATAATCAGGCCTAACCCATATTGGTCATGTACTAAACTCCAGGTTTCAGCATTGCTTTCCCCCATTATTAATACAACAAAGCGACTGAATAACCCACTTGGGCTGAATAAAAAAACAAAACCAATCGCGAAAGCGACATGTGGCAGACCTAAAATGGGAGCGAGTAATGATTCAATCCACTTCCAGTGTTTACTTTGCCACATTGACTGCAAAATTGAAAAGCTTAATAGGGCGGCTAAAAAGGTACTCACTAAGGTGATAAATAGACTGAGTAAAACAGAGTCGAGTAAACCGGGCCACAGAATAAGTTGTTTAAAAGCTAAGAGTGAGAACTCGTTTAAACCTAACGCGGGAAAATAGGCAAACGCTGCTGATAGTAACCCTAATAATGCCGGTAAAAGGGGGGCAAAACAGATAATAATTGCCAGTAAAAGCATTGTATTAAAGCTGCTACTGGCAGATGAGAAAGGGGACTTAAACATTAATGTCCATAACGTGTTTGCCATTCAGCTTCAAGGGCTGCTTGCCAACTTGGATGAGGCTCTGCAATTGATTTAAACAGCGTGGTATTTTTAGCTGAGCCGGTCACATATTGCTTTTGTAAAACCGTTGGATCACCCCAAATAGTTAAGTCTCCTTTTCTCGATTGTGCTTCAGGGCTTAATAAGAAGTTAATCGCTACTAACGCACCTTCTCGAGCATTAGCATTCCAAGGGATAGCAAGAAAGTGGATGTTTGAAAGGGCACCTGCTTGCATTGCATAGGTCGCTGTAGATTTTGCTAATGTACCGTTCGCTTGTGCGCTAATTACCTCGTTGGGGTTAAATGATATAGCGATATCAAGTTGCTTATCATCTAACAGTTGTAGTGTTTCGCTACCATTAGTAGGAAACTGTTGGCCTTTTTGCCAAGCAACGGCATGTAATTTGTCTAAATAAGACCATAATGGCGCGCTTATTCTTTGAAATGTATTTTTTGTAACTGCTTGGTATAACAACTGATTATTATTGCTCAGCTCTAATAGGGCTGCTTTTAAAAAGCTAGTGCCGTGAAAAGCGGGTGGTTTAGGGTAGCTTATTTTCTGTGGGTGTTGTTGCGCATATGTTAGTAAATCAGCAAAACTTGTTGGTGGGGTTGTTATTGTATTTTTATCATAGATAAATACCAATTGACCAACTCCCCAGGGGGCTTCTAAGCCTAAGGTTGGCTCAGCAAAGTCGCTGTTTACCGGTAATGTTTTATCAACGAATGGCCAGTTTGGTAGTTGCTTGGCAAACGCGTTACCAAGTAGTTGATGTTGTTTCATCGATTTGAAATTTTCACCGTTGATCCACACCATATCAATGTGTCCATTTTGATTTTTTTTAGCTGTTTTTTCAGCGAGTAATTGACTGATTGACTCTGAAATATCACTGACTTTAACGTGTTTTAAGGTGACTCCATATTGTGCCTGTAATGATTTGTTTGCCCAGCGTAAGTAGTTGTTAATTTCATTGCTACCACCCCATGCAAAGAAGTATACGGTTTGCCCTTTGGCTTTATCGCTAATCGCTTGCCAATCTAATTGGCTTGCTAACGCCATATTGCTTAATAATAAAATTAAAGCGCTAAAAAAATATTTCATAAATGTCCCTTTGTACGTGTCCAGTGGTGGTATTTTTCAACCCAAGTTAATAATTTTTGTGGCGCATTATCTTTTTTCCATAACCCTGCGACATACTTATTTGCCTCACTCATGGTTGGGTAAGGGTGGATAGTGCTTAATATTTTGTTTAAACCAATCTTGTAACGCATCGCCAGAGTAAATTCAGCGAGCATATCACTGGCATGGTTAGAAACGATGGTTGCCCCTAGTATTTTGTCACTGCCTTTTGCTGTTAATACTTTTACAAAACCAGTGTCTTGGCCATCTGCAATAGCACGATCTAAATCATCTAGCTGGTATTGATAAACATCTATAGCGATATTTTCCAGTTTAGCTTGTTGCTCGTTAATGCCGACTCGAGCAACTTCAGGGTTACTATAAGTGACAGAGGGCAGAACAGAATAATCTACTTTGAATTTCTTAAAAGCGCCAAATAAACCATTCACTGTGGCATACCAAGCTTGATGTGCTGCCGCGTGGGTTAATTGGAAGGGACCTGTTACATCGCCCACTGCAAAGATGTTTTTATATTTTGTTTGTAGGTATTCATTGACTACAATTGTCCCACGGTCGCTTAATTCAATGCCTAATGTTTGCAAGCCAAAGCCCGTTACGTTTGCTTTGCGGCCTGTTGCGATTAAAACAGTATCAAATTGTTCAAATACAGACTTATCTTCAAACAAAAGTTCTGCCTGTGAGTACTTTGCTTTTGCTGTAAAGCCAATCACTTTATGACCCACTAATATTTTTATACCTTCTTTGATAAATTGTTTTTCTATTACCTTGGCTGTATCAGGATCTTCTCTGAATAATATTTGTGAAGCAGCTTCAACAATGGTCACTTGGCTACCTAAACGTTGAAAAGACTGCGCAAGTTCACAACCAATTGGGCCAGCACCTAAGACTAATAATTTTTTAGGTAAAACGTCGATATCCCATACCGTGTCGGAGGTGACAAAATTAACCTCATTTAAGCCGGGAATATCAGGTACAAAAGGTTTTGCGCCTGTACAAATAACGATGTTCTGTGTCGTAAGCTGTTGTTGATTGATTTCAACTGTCCACGGGTTAATAATTTTTGCGTCACCTTGCAAGCACTCAACCCCTAATTCAGTATAACGTTCGATAGAATCGTGTGGTTCAACCTGTGTGATAACTTGTTTAACTCGCGCCATTACTTTTTTAAAATCAATCTCATTAATCGTCACATCAATACCAAAATCACCGGCATGTGTCGCTTCTTTAATCACATTACAACTCTTGATAAGGGCCTTAGATGGTACGCAGCCGGTATTCAAACAATCCCCCCCCATCTTATGTTTTTCAATTAAAGTTACTTTTGATTTAACGGCTGCTGCAATATACGCACTGACTAAACCTCCTGCTCCTGCGCCAATGACAATCATATTACGGTCAAAAATTTTCGGTTTTTTCCATTTTTTATATACGTTAACTTGCTGCACTTTACTGACAATAAGGTTAATAATCAGTGGGAAAAGCCCTAATAAAACAAAAGAGCCTAATACTGTAGGTGATAAAATATTTTGCAAGTTTTGAATATCAGCCAATTGTGTACCTGCATTCACATATAAAATAGTGCCCGGTAACATGCCAAGCTGGCTAAATAAGTAATAATTTTTTATGGGCATTTTTGTTAAACCCATCAAGAGGTTGATAACAAAAAAGGGGAAAAGAGGAATAAGGCGTAAGGTGAGTAGGTAGATATCACCATCTTTTTGCATACCCTTATTAATAGTCTGCAAATGGTTAGAGAATTTTTTCTGTACCCAATCTCGTAATAGGTAACGGCTGAAAAGAAAGCTGAGTGTTGCGCCTAGCGTGCTAGCAAATGAAACAAAGATCAAACCCCAAGTAAATCCAAATAATGCACCACCTAGCAAGGTAAGAATCAACGCACCGGGAATAGACACCGCAGTTACAATGACATAGATAACAAAATAGATGCTGCCACTCATTAGCCAGTTTGTTGCGATATAGTCATTTAATGCAGCTTGTTGTTGCTGTGCTTGCTCTAGTGTTAATAATTCTTGATAACCGCTTAACCACCAAAAAGTCAATGCGATGACAGCCACTAGCAGTAGCTTTGATTTTTTCATTACAGTTTTACCTAAACATCTAAATATAGTTAATAGACCTGTAAAAAAACAATTAAATTTCAGTTCTAATCAATCATTTATGATCATTGTTGGCTTTATTTTTTGATGTTAGTAAAGGTAATATTAACAACTGAGATAATGTCAGGCTTTTATTTAATCCAAATTCATACAAGCCTTGTTGCATCTGCTTATATCCAATTTGGGGTTTATCGATATAGGTAGAAAATATTTTATCCCAGATAATCAAGTTAAAACCATAATTACTGTTGGTTTCTTGACTGATTGGGGAGTGGTGTATCCAATGCACTTCTGGCGTAACAATCAGCTTACGTAAAAGTTTATCCAGTGCACTTGGTAGTTTTAGGTTGCTGTGATTAAACAAGGCGAAGCCATTCAATAAAATTTCGAAGATGATCACCGCTTCAATTGGCACCCCCATTAATAATACAAAACTCATTTTTATCAGCATTGATAGTATCATTTCAATAGGGTGAAAACGTAGCGCTGAGCTAACATCTAAACCTATTTCAGTGTGGTGCATTCGATGTAAACGCCATAGAAAAGGCACTTTATGAAATAGCAGATGCTGGACGTAAATGAGTAGATCTAATAACAGTAGCGATAGAATAAACCCCACAAAATAGGGAAGGTCTAACTGGTTAAATAAACCTACTTTGTGCTCGTTTGCATAAAGTGCAACACCAACTGCAAGTAGTGGTACAAGCAATTTCAAAAAAAGACTGTTAATGATTGCCAGACATATATTGGTTGACCATTGTCTGAGGCGTGATGTTTTACGTTGACTTAGTGGCAAGCGAGTTTCAGCAAGGGCGAATAAAAAAAACAGTGCAACAAACACAGAGGGACGAATAATATGTTGATAGTTAATTAAAAATTCCATGAGCTACCATTTTTAGAAAGCTAACCAACCATCAATAGAAACTATTAAATGTCTACTTTATCTTTGAATTCACAAAGATCTTCTATCAAACATGAGCCACAACGAGGTTTACGTGCAATACAGGTATAACGTCCGTGCAGAATCAGCCAGTGGTGCACATCCACTTTAAACTCTTTTGGTATGACCTTGAGTAACTTCGCTTCCACTTGATCAACGTTTTTACCCATTGCCAATTTAGTACGATTAGAAACACGAAATATATGTGTATCAACCGCGATGGTTGGCCAGCCAAATGCGGTATTTAACACTACATTCGCGGTTTTACGACCCACACCAGGTAGTGCAACTAATGCTTCTAGGTTTTCTGGCACTTCACTGTTGTGTAAATCGATTAGCATCTTACACGCTTTAATGACGTTGCTTGCTTTACTGTTATATAAACCAATAGTTTTAATGTAGCTTTTTAAGCCATCTTCACCTAAACCGTAGATGGCCTCAGGGGTATTTGCCACAGGAAACAGTTTGTCGGTCGCTTTGTTAACACTGACATCAGTGGCTTGTGCAGAAAGGGTCACAGCAACTAACAATTCAAAAGGGCTACTAAAATTTAGCTCCGTTTCAGGATGTGGATTGTTATCACGTAGACGTATTAGCATCTTTAAGCGTTTATCTTTATTCATGTTTAACCTTTATTGTCGATGCGCTTTTTTTCAATGGATTTTTTTCAATATGGGTATCGATAGCATTTTTAAGTGCGATGATAAGGCCCATAATGATAAAAGCGCCCGGAGGTAATGCCGCTAACAAAAAACTGGTATCAGTTTGATATAGCGTAATGGTAAAGATAGAAGCCCAATCTCCAAGCATTGTTTCAATGCCATCAAAGAGCGTACCCTGTGCCAGTATTTCACGTGTTGCACCTAATAAGATAAGCACTGCCGCAAACCCAAGGCTCATCATTAAACCATCAAAGGCTGCATGTTTGACACTATTTTTTGAAGCAAACGCTTCAGCACGGCCGATGATAATACAGTTGGTTACGATTAATGGAATAAAGATACCCAGTGATAGGTACAATTCGTAGGTGAAAGCATTCATCAGCAGTTGCACACAGGTAACTAATGAAGCGATGATCATCACAAAGATAGGAATGCGAATTGCTTTGGGCACATGATGACGAATAAGTGAAACCAGTGTATTTGATGCGACTAAAACAAATAGGGTTGCGATAGCAAGACCTAGTGCGTTGGTTACCGTATTTGTAACTGCTAATAGTGGACACAGACCTAATAACTGCACAATGCCGGGATTGTTTTTCCACAACCCTTGCCAGCTAAGTTCTTTATAAATGGCATTTTTGTCTTCAATAACAATATTATCTACTGTTTGTTGCGTTGTTTCTTGTGCTGTTTCTGAACTCATTATAATGCTCCACAATTTGCAACTTGATTGAATAGCTGCTCTTTATTCTTTGCAAAGTAGATAAGGGCATCTTTAACTGCAAGGGTAACTGCGCGTGGTGTGATAGTGGCACCTGTGAATGCATCTATTTGACCGCCGTTTTTCTTAACTTCCCAGCGAGCTTTTTGTGACTCTTGATAGTCTCTCTTGTTAAAGCTGTAGATCCAGTCTGATTTATTGGTTTGGATTTTATCACCAAGGCCCGGCGTTTCGGTATGACGAAGAACACGTACACCTGCGACTTTGCCATCAGCAAAAATACCAACTGCTAATTTTATCTCACCCGCATAACCTTTAAAGGTACTTGTTTCTAACATCAAAGCAACTGGCTTACCTGCTTTTTTAGCAACAAATACCTGTTGTGATTGACCTTTACCTAATAATTTATCGTCACTGATAATAAAGCAACTAGCAAACACATCGTTATCGTATGAATCTTTAGGAATTAGCTGGTTGATTGTTTTTATCAGTGCCGCTTGCTCTTGTTTAGCAATCGCAGGTTTAGTTAATTGATTAACCGTCGCAACAGCTGCAGTACAAATAATTGCAAAAGCGGCGAGTAGGAAGCTATTACGAGACATTGCTGAGAAAATCATGATCTTCCTCCATAAACCTTAGGTTGCGTATAATAATCGAGTAGTGGCACACACATATTGCCAAGCAGAACAGCAAAAGCAACGGCATCGGGGTAGCCACCTACATTACGAATCAGTACCACTAGAAAAGCGATTAAAAACCCGTAACAAAGTCGCCCTTTGACCGTTGTTGCAGCACTAACTGGGTCAGTCAGAATAAAAAATGCACCTAACATGGTTGCACCGGAGAGTAGATGGAATAGTGGTGAGCCGTTAAGGTCTGGGTGATAAGCAAAGGCGATAAACGAAAATAGGATCATACCAGCTAAGAAACTGATTGGGATCATCCATTGAATAACGCGTTTAGCTAATAACACTGCACCACCAAATAGAAAACCTAAGTTCACCCACATAATTGCCTGTGAAGAAGATGCTTTATAGGTAACGCTGTCATAAATTTCAGTTGTTGTGAAGCCGGCTTTCAAACTATTTTTTAGCGTATCAAGTGGGGTTGCCATGGTTAAACCATCAATGCTAACACTCATTTGCGCAACACTGTAACCGTCTAAGGTATAACCGGTTAGCAGAGTGTTGAGTTGATCAAGCAATGATAAGTCGATGGGTTGCAGGTTTATCATGGGCAACCATGCAGTCATCTGTACTGGAAATGATATTAATAGCAGTACATACGCGGCCATTGCTGGGTTGAATATGTTTTGACCAAGACCACCGTAAAGCTGCTTAACAAAGATTATCGCAAACAGCGTACCAATAACCACAATCCACCAAGGTGCCAGGGGTGGAATTGATATTGCAATCAATACCCCAGTCAGTATGGCGCTATAATCTTTTAGCGTAGGTAGGATAGGTCGCTTGCG